>JGI24158J21664_10000534_pt1 | contig 35624 bp, 20 predicted proteins | sample Ectturendosymbi3_FD_21664 | JGI IMG/M metagenome (IMG submission 21664) | reverse complement strand
GTCGTGTCACGTCGAGCTTTGATAATATAACAACGCAAAAAGAATTGAAAAAACAAATGGAAACGCAAAAACAAATACATTGCATTGCTAGCATCTCATACAGCACTTCAGTAACGCATCAACAGTATTGAATACAGCATTGAAACGATGTCGACGCATCAGGTACGTCATATAGATATAATGACAATTGCAACAGATCGGTATCAACAAAAAAAAATATAACAGGAAAGCACGAATCTTCCATAAATGGTGTACAACGTCGCGCGGATGTTATCAAAATCTATTACAAGACTTGAGAAAATCATTAGTCAATGAATATACCCGTTTTCCGTTTTGTTTTTCGTGTCCGAACATACCGACGTCCACTGTTATCAAATACTAGACCAGCTGTTTGTCATGTGTGGGATGCCCCATTATGTCCATTCTGACTTGAGCAGATCGTTTACATCGCACGAACTTGCTACAGCGAGGTGTGGCGAGTAGTCACTCCACACCCTATCTTCCCCGTGGTAACGCCCAAGTCGAGCATTATAATGGCGAGTTTGTGGAAAATGATAAGATTGTGTTGAAACTCGCGCGGTTTGCCTGTGGAATGTTGGGAAACTGTGTTGATCGATACTTTGCATGCCACGCGCTCACTGTTGTGCATTGCCACTGACGTCACGCCCCATGAACTGTTTCTTCGTTTTTTTTGTCGGAAGTCTCCTAGCGGGAAGTCCCTACCAGCTTGGTTAATGCGGCCAGGTCCAGTGTTCTTGCGCAAACATGTGCGCACCAGTAAGCATGATGACTTGGCAGAGGAAGTAGAACTGTTAGAGGCCAATCCTACGCATGCAAGTGTACGACAGGAGGACGGCCGAGAGCTAAACCTTTCTCTCAGTGATGCAGCACCTTGTACGCAAATACGAGCACCCAATGAAGCGCTGCCAACGAAACGAGTTCTCCATCCATCACCGACGTCTGATGTTTCTGGAGGTAAGGGAGAGACTGAAACTCCCGAGCGACAACGCGCCACAGTCATATAGCAAAGAACACGTCCGAAGCAAATAAGTTTACGGTGTTCTACTTGGAGTACTCGAGGCGTGCCACCTAAACGATACGGCCAGCCAATTTCTTTCTAGAAGGGTTGAATGTTGTATATTTGCGTTTTGCCTGTCTGAGTTGTTTCTTGGGTGAAGCCAGTTTAATTTCGTGTTTTTTGGCGACATACTTCTCGTGTGATCGCCACCTCTGCGTGGACGTAATTAACAAGGCGCTCACCACGTGTTACTCATTCCCTTAGAAACGCGATCAGTAAGACGGCCTGCACATCGCACATATCGTTGTTGCAGTTGGACGATACGTTTCGAGTTGAATGCTGACCTTGGTGTCTCCTTACTATGCATGTTTATCTTGCTTTTGTTTTGTGCAGATACGTGAATTTTTGTTGACTAAAACCAACAAAATTTTAGTCAGTGCAAATTTTTTAATAAGTTGCGAACATAGGGTTGCGGAGTCGGAGTCGTAAGGAATCGGAGGTTTTTGGGTGGAGTCGGAGTCGGATTCCTAACAACACTGGGAGTCGGAGTCGGATTTTTCTGTCCGACTCTGAATACCCATTTGGATCATTTTTTACATCACACTCCTAAATTGGGAATTCCTGTTGAAACGGTACAATTTCTTTTGAAACTTTTGTTGAAACAAATATTTCTTGCTGTGCACCACGATTTCTATTGATTTTAACAGCCAAATTTCATTCCCTTTATGTTAAGGAGATCGGAAATTTTGGAAAGGTTGGAGTCGGAACTTTTGGAAACTCGGAGTCGGGATTCGGAGTCGGAAATTTAGGAAAGTTGGAGTCAGATTCTGGAGTCGGAGTCGGATAGTTTACCTCCGACTCCGCAACCCTGGTTGCGAAGTATCAACACTTGTGTGTTAACAGACGCTGCTCGTGACTGAAGCTTTCAACGCAGTACCAAAATAATGCATTTAGCAGCTGTTTAAAAATTTAGTGCATGGTAAATAGCGCGCTCATCGTAAAATAGATAAAAATGTCGCTTAATTTCAATGTGGTTGAATTTGTTGCTACCAGCCTTGATACTCACGTATTTGGCAACGACTTCCAGCATATCCTGGTCGGCAAACGCATGTTGCTGTTCCACCTGTGTTTCTGCAAGCTCCGTTGTTTAAACAGGAATTGGTGGAGCAAGGGGCTGTAGAACAACAATTCAAATGTCAGGGTTTTACATGAGAATGTTTTATCGCTCAAGCAGCTTCGGAGGACACGGTTATGCTGTTTAAACGTCATTCTTTCAACGTTTCCGCCTATAATGAGGTCTGAAAAAACCTGAAACCACTTTAACAGTGTTATTCCAAAAACTAGGCAATACAACCCGCATCACCTTCAAAAACAGCCAAGCAATTTTGCAAAATGTGAGATGCAGCTATGCTCACCGCCTCTGACAGAGCACAGGCAACTTTACTGGGAACTGGAAATTTCACACAAACATCGTGGACACGCTATCAACGCAATGTTGACGCAATCACCCTTGAAAACTGCACAGCTGGTGCCGTTTTAACCGAACACGTTTCCCAGACACTGGCCATCGTTTTTGTAAAGCGAACGTGCACGTGGGACTGTAGACTACGTCAGCAAAAGGCAATTTTTCTATGTTTTTTCCACACTTTGAGCTGGTCCCTATAGGACATTTTTCCTAATTTTTTTCTGTTTTTATCAGAACTGCAACACTTTCTTAAATAATTTCCTGCTGCGTTGTTTGGGGGCAAATCTATGTTTGGTTTTTACATTTTCGTTTTTGTCTATTTTCAACTATTTTAACATGAGCATACAGTAAATGTCTGTTTTCAAACACTCATGTGATCACTAGAGCTTCGGGCAGCGCACTACTCCTGTTTATGAGTAAAATCGCAAACGTGGCTTACATGCTGGAAAGCGCATTTGCTCAATCGTCGCCATGATTTACCATCTATTCGCGCATGCGGATTTACACAAAGGTAGACAAATTTGCTCGCAGTTTTATTTCATTGGTGATAAATGCATTGCCAAGACACAATTGGAAACATCTGGCCAAATCATAAAATGAAACAAAAAAAACCAACACAGAGTTCATAAGACAATTCAGCTGAGGAAGGAAAATGTTGATGTGGAACAGATAACATTAAACCCAACTTTATGTCGTTTGCAAGTTTTCAAAATAATCGTATAAGTTCGAACCCGATTTGCTACTTCGAAGCTAAGCTAAGTGACATTTTCGAGATTTACAAAATTACGTGGAGAACACAACGTCATAACTAACCAGTTTATAGATATCATACTGAATATTTCACAAAACAACTGTGTATATCTTAAATTAATTTTTCTGAGAATCAAACTGCTATTTTTCTAAACGTCCAGTCTGATTTCCTTGCACAGTTTTTCCTTCATGGTTGTTGTTTAGATCTTCAAGAGGTACATTTATTAGACTGCAACATACGATCCACTGCATCATAGCAGTTTTGCAAGTATGTCACAAAAACGATGGTAAATATAAACGATCTTACGCCACCTACCGGCTGAAATACGTCGCTGACAAATAAAGAACTTTCTCATCGAGCATCTGCCGTCGAACCATTTGCCCACAGGTGGTGGGAGGAACCTGACTGTTTCACGTGCGTTTACGTAAAGGCAGACGTCTTCCATTGAAGTCTGGTCTGGTTCGAAGTAGCCGATGCGCGGAGCGGCATACCAGTTTTGAAAACCACTTTGGCCGCGGAGTGGAATTTTGTCTCCGTTAGACCAGAGCCAAGTGCCTTCGGAGGCAGAATCTTTGCCACCGACCCAGTACCCTTCTGCCCACGGTCCTTCCCACAGCTGATTTGAGATTATTTCAATGTCGACTTTCAGGTGGCGGTCAACAGCGCTCTGTACGTCTGCCGATGGAATCATAAGCAGCCTGGCGCCAATCTTGCTGCACTCAGCCTCGGCTTCACTGTAATTTCGTCGATGGAGGTACAAGGAGAACTGCCAGCCGTTATAGATGACGCGACGCACTGCGACAACAGTCAGTGACTTGCGCGATATTGTGGTTGTGGTAAACACGGCGCAGCAGCAGGGACGGACAACAGTCCGTTCTCTAACTATTTTGCAGCGGTATGGGTCTCCTTTTGCACATCGGCCAACAACTGTTCAAGTGAGGAATTATGCCACGATTGCTAACAAACAAAAATTTCGCACTGTCTCAACCAGGGATGTAGAGCCAGAACTCAAATCTCGGGCTCCCGCTCCAGCTCCAGGCATCTATTTTTTTGGCTCCGGCTCCAGAACATTTGGTCCAACAAAAACTAAAAGCTATTGTTTTATTAGTACAACTCACTTGCCCAACAAATTATGTTTGTTGAAGGAGAACCCAAATTTCAGGCTCTGATTCCGGCTCCACCATCTGAATTCTTTTGGCTTTTTTGGTTCCAGGCATCTAAAATTTCTTGGGCTCCGGCTCCGGGCTCCGGCTCTACAGCCCTGGTCCCAACTGAAGCGCACAGAAAAATAAGCAACTGAGCCATTGCTCACTCTCCCAACAGGACTAACCATTCAGGAATAACTGTGCTTGATTTATGTAGGAGGGTGTGATGGCAATCCAAGAACATCACCGTTAAAGATTCAGTGTCACAGATACTTGAGGGACAGTACAAGAAATTATGCGATGATGTACATCTTTAACACTTTTAATAGGCATATCCTTACCATGGGTTATTCTTATGGAAAACGTTAGGGAGGTAATGACAATTTCGTTTGATCACTTTATCTCAACTAAGATCAATCTTTTACGCAGTGAGTTTATGAATGCGATTTTCTTACCGTTATTGCCACCAGGTGAACCTGGTTGGCCAACAGAATGGGGTATTTTTTGTACAACGTTTCCTGGCGCCACATAAGGTGGATAGGCTATCCCTTGGCCTTCATAAGGTCTGGAAAGAACGCCTTCGTAAGGATAAGTTCGGATGCTTTGAAGACTCTCTCGTGTTTGGGCGTAACAAGCCGGCTGTGAAATGAAAGCCATTATGTGACAAGCACAAAAATGTAGAACGTGTTAAATGATAGCGAACAACTAATTTTGTGGAATAACAAAAAAGCAGTCTTTGACATAGCCAAATCATGTCTGTATCGCAGTGGACGCACTCTTCCGCAATTAAAAAGATAAAACCATGTTATAACACTACTCAGATTATGCACAAATTTAATTGAGAAAAAACAAATCAAAAGGTGAAGACATATATATTTCTTTGTTTTACCATCTTTGAAATCTTGACTTATTTTTGCTTACACCACTTCTCTAAAAATATAACATTTAAATGTCTAGTTCTACCTCTTTAAATGTAACTTTTATGCATGTCGTAATACGGGCCACATGGCACTGATCCGTTCCGAGCACTTTTCATTAGTCAAATAAATCCCAAGGCCACCGAAATCATAAAGATTGCCTCGGATCAAAGTAATATCAGCAGAATGTTAAACACGAATGAAGTATTGACGTGCTTAAAAGAAAGCTTTACACAAGATATTTTTAACTTCAAACACAAGACGTTTGTTTAAGTTTTGTCACATTACCGACTGTTTTCAGGCCAGGGGGCTTGATGCCGCCGTCAGGCGCCTGAAGCTAGGAGAGTCTCCGGGTCTGGATTCTATCTCCCCGGAGTTTATACTCCACGCAGGGTCGGCTCTCAAACCTTGGTTTTGCGATTTCCTCACTTCCTGCTTGCGCCAACTCAAAATTTTAAAGATCTGGAGAAGAGCACTAAAAATTGCCATCCAAAAGCCGGAAAAGTCATTGGGAGACCCAAAGAACTATCGCCCTATATCTCGTCTGTATGTCTCCAGGATCCTCGCGAGACTCATCTGCCCGCGTGTCGAACCAACCGTCGACCCATTGCTCCATCAGGAGCGGGCGGGTTTTCGACACGGGAGGTCGAACGTAGATCAGGTCACCTTGCTGATACAGGACATCGAGGATAACTTTTCGTCTAAGAAGGCCGGAGCTATGTATGTCAATCTCACAGGAGCCTTCGACACTGTATGGCATCGCGGCCTCACCTAAAGGCTGCTGCAACTGTTATCTGACAGACACATGGTCCGCATGAGCACAGAGATGGTTGACAATCGCAGCTTCACCCTTACCACCGACAACGGCAAACGGAACAAGTTACTACGCCTCAAGAACGGCTTCCCACATGGATCCGTCCTGGCACCTCTTCTCTTCAACATATACATCTCTGACCTGACAACCACCGTCTCCAGAAACTACGCATATGCCGACGACCTATCAAACATGNATGCTGATGGAGACTGGCAGGTAATGGAAGGGGTGTTGAGCAAGGAAATGGCAACCGGAGATGAATACATCCAGACTAGGAAACTAAAGCTCAGCACTACAAACATTTCNACCTTAACAACAAGAAAGCTAAACTTGAGTTAAATGTTGGACAGATCATTCACATATCGACTCACTTCGCGAAAAGTTGACATCACGCGTCCGCGCCCTTGAGGCAGCTTGCTGGCTCTGTCAGGGTGCTGGAGCAACATCATTGCCAATAGCCTCCCTTGCCTTAGTCCATTCAGTGCTCTCACCGGCATCACTGACCCTGCCATCAACGACGCCTTGCGAATTGTGACTGGATGCCTGCGTCCTACACCAGCTGACAACCTTCCCATTCTCGCAGGCATCCAACCTGCTCAGCTTCGTCGCAACGGTGCCACACTGCCTCTAGCATGCCGTGACATGGAGCCTGGACACCTGCTCCACTCAGTGCTCACCTGTCCATCCAGTACGAATGCACGGCGTCTCAAATCGAGACACTCATTCGACTGTGATAAGCTTCGTGACCCCCAGACATCGGAATCCTTCAGAGAAGCCATTGATATAAATCTAAATGAACTGGACCTACAAGCCAATGCCTCAGTTGAAGACCGATGGATCACCCTTCGTGACGCAATGTCTGCTGCTGCCAAAGAAACAACTGGTTTCATACCCAAGAAAAAACAAGATTGGTTTGATTAGAACGATAAAACGATCACCAGGCTCATCGATGTTAAACACCATGCACGCCTTGCTTTAGAAAATAACCCTTCTGCAGAGAACAAAAGGAACCACCAGCAGGCAAATGCAGCATGCCAGAGAGGAATTCGTGAGGCCCAAAATACTTGGTGGCAGCAGAAATCGGAAAACCTACAAAAGTATGCCGACCAGTGGGATATGCGCCGTTTTTATGCTGCAACAAAAGATATCTTTGGACCCATTAGAATATCAGTGAGCAACCTAAAAATGTAGATGGCTCCACCACCATTTCGGACACTCAAGGGATCCTCGATCGCTGGAAGTCCCATTTTGAGGGTCTATTAAACAATCGCCCTTGCACCTCTAGCGACTTTCTTCATAGGACCCCACAACATCCTCATCGCATGTCTATACCACCTTCACATATTGGATGTCTATATCACCTTCACTACAAGAGCTAAAAAATTCTATCAAGCACATGACAAGAGGAAAGACACAAGGACCAGATAACGTACCGCTGGAATTTTTTTTCATGGATGAGCAAAGATTTATCACCACCTAATGCAGCTGCTCCTTAAATATGGGAACTAAGACTGTCCCGAGTGACTTTAGAGATGAAAACATAGTCACAACCTTTAAGCATGGAGAAAGAGAGATCTGCAGTAACTACTGCGGCATCTCACTTCTGAGCATTGCAAGTAAGATCTTTTGCAGCATTCTGCTGGATCCACTTCTCACACCGACTGAAGATGCACTTCCTGCGTCGCCATGTGACTTTAGATCATCTCTCAGTACTGTAAACATGATCTTATGTGCTCGACAACTCCAAGAAAAGAGTCAAGAACAACAACAACCGCTCATGTTCATCTTCTGGGACCTCAAGAAAGCCTTTGACAAAGTTCCTCGCCCTGCCATGTGTGCTGTGCTTGCTAGTTTTGGATGTCCAGATGACTTTATCAACCTGATTCGTGCTCTCCATGATGACATGGTTGGTAGAGTTTGCCACCGAAGCACTCTTTCAGACCCTTTTCTAATCACTGGTGGTCTCAAGCAGGAATGTGTCCTGGCTCCAACCTGCTTTTCATTATATGTGACTGCAATGCTAAATGAAGTCCCACCAAAAGCCCTGGCATTAATTTACGATACTGTATGGATGGAGGGCTTTTTAATTTTGCTCGCATCGGTGCAAAATACCAAACATCTGTCATCACAGCCCATCAGCTGCAATTTGCCGATGACAATGCTACCCCAGCTCAGACCTTTGACGACCTTCATAGGATAGCAACCATGATGACTCTTACCAGCACTTTGGAATGCAAGTAAGCGCTGACAAAATCAAGGTACGTAACCAACCGCCACCCGGACTGACATCCTTAAGGAGCAATGTCGACATAAATGGAGAGAGTCTGGAAAAAGCGGATTACTTCCCGTATCTTGGCAGCATTCTCTCAAAAACGCCGACGTGGCAAAGGACATTGAAAGCCGCATAAAAGCTGCACACTGTGCATCTGGGCGCCTTAGCCATCGCGTCTTCAACAACCATGCGATATCCATCCGCAGCAAAATCATGGTTTTCCGGGCCGTCGTTCTTTCTACCCTTCTCTACGCTTGTGAAACGTGGACCTTGTACTGTTGTGACATCAAACGTCTTGACAGCTTCAGAGAAAGTTAAGACAACTGCTCAACACTCGGTGGGAGGAGCGGCTTTCAAGCAATGAAATCCTCAAGCGTGCTCTGCTGCCTCGTGTGGAAACCATCATCCTGCTGCAACACCGTCTCCGCTGGGCAGGACATGTCGTACAGGTGGACCCCTCCAGATTGCCTCGAATCATGCTCTGCGGGGAATTTGATGGAGGAAAACCCCATGGAAGACCTGCGTTATAAAGACAAAGATAAAATGCTCCTTGAAACAAGCTGGCGCTAACTCACAGCCCTGGGGACAGCTTGCCAACCACGGAGCAGCTTGGAGAAGAAAAACCAGGGACGGTGAGAGTCATTCGAGACAGTCAGGAAACAACAGGATGAAGACAGATGAAAACAAAGATATGAAAAACTGAATCAGCCACGTCCCCCTCCCTCTACACCCGGTAACCACTGCCCACGCCTATTCCATCACAGGCTGGGTCTTCAAACCCACATTCGCCATCGTTATCAAGCACAAGTGGCAAAGTCCTGACAGCAGAAGAATCCCGTGCTGGGACACGAGCAGGAGTCGACGACGAAGAATCTGCGGCGTGTAGTAAACATTTTAATTCAGAACGGCTACAAATGCGTTAGTGTCGTTTCCAAAACCTCGGCAAACGACGTGGTAAAAATCCGGTGAACGTAATGTTCAACCGGACATTTGAATTTAATGGAAATTCCATTTCATGCTCATTCTACCTCAAAAAATATTTACCGCGTTATGTTGTCCACCTTTTTCGTATTGATTGTAACAACAATTGTAAACGAGAGCGCACGCCGTCTGATTGCTGCTTCCAACAGGGTTTCCTGAAAGCAAATATTGTGAAAAATCACACAGAAACTGAGCTCTATGAGACCAACGCTTAAGAGCTACGGTTTATTGCAATGCCTGAAATTTCTATAAACATTTCATAAAAATTTTTTTTTCTGTTTCTGTGGCGCACCAGAACCTATATGCAAATCATTACTGATTGTTTATAAAAAAATCAACATTTTCGATTCCGGGCATATTTTAACTTGTCTCTTCAGCAGTTCGCGAAAATAACTGTGCAATACCTGTTAAATGACATAGCGAAGCTGTGCCTGAAAACGACCGCCCGGATGAGGAAATGACTGCGTGGATTTGTGTTTGATAGAGTCGGGAAGTGCCTCAGTGAGTGGTCAGGTTATAGCAGACTTGCCACTGATGAAGGTTAAAATTAAGTGCTTGAGTGCATACCAAACGGTTCTTAATATAAGTAAGCTAACAACAGCAAACACAAAATATTTGGTCAGATCTCAGTAAAAAGGCAATGCCAGTGAGGAAGTGAAAATGTAAATAAGTAATTGTTTAAATTATGATTGAGAAAACGGTGAGTTAACAAGAGATAAAGCAAGGAACTGAATACTAAATAAGTGATTAAACTAGCGAGCAAGTGATTTATTGATTGAGCGATTGAATGACTGGGTGAGTGACCGAGTGGCTTGCTGGGTGATTGAATGATTAAGCGAGTGATTAAGCGAAGAGAAGACCACTGTCATGGGCGTAAGAAAGGGGGAAAGGGGGGAACAATTTCCCGGGCGCCGAATCATTATAGGCGCGCCGCATGACTGCGAGGGGCGCTGAAAAGTTCAAACAATGTCACAAGTACTTTCAACAATACAGTGCATTTGCTTGCGAAGGACTTCAGGATCGAACATGGGGACGCCAAACTTGCTTCTTGCCCCGGGCGCCATCTAACCTCGTTATGCTACTGACCACTGCATAACAAAATGAAAGAGTAACAAGAAAAAGGAAGGTGATTGAATGATTGAATGAAAAACGACTTGGAGAAAAGAACTTGCATGAAGTTGTAAAGTCAAAATAGGGTTATTGAGCTCGAACAAAAAAGCAACACTAAGAAATGACAAAATCCCACAAAATTGGCTCAAAACCTGAAAGATGAGTTGCTTGATAATTATGAAGGAAGTTAAAGAAAGTCAACTTTCAGTATTTGCTTTTTTTCAAAGATCACTGATATTTATACATAATTTCAGTCAAAAATGCGCAGAAAAACAATTTGAAGAGAANTATGATGGATTACTCNAAATTTGAAATACATTTTTTCAGGTTAGGCTAGGTTTGCCAAGTTTATGGAATTTCGCGGAGGTGTCCGGGATTTCTGTGTTAAAAGNTGTGTCCGGAAATGATTTTTAAGAATGCGCTAATGTCCGGAATTTCGACAGTTTCAGAGGATCTAATCATCAAATCACCTGAAAAATATGAACAGTTGGTATTGAGAGTGAAAAAATGGCTTTTGTGTTTTATCGCTTGTGGCCTATTGTCTGATAAGTTTTTGAAACCTTTCTTCTGTGATATTGATGCTGTTTTGCGGAGGATTGGTAGTTAAAAGAACATACTGAAAAATGCCTATAGTGCTTGTTTGTTGTCGCGAAAAGTAGTCGTTGAGACTTTGCCTCTTCAGATTTGGTAATCGTAAGTTACGGTTATTGGTTTTTACTCAGAAACACTTATCAAAGACCATCGACCTTCATAAAAAATAAGCTAGTCTTAGCTATACCTATTTTGGAGATATTTTTTCTGAAAAGCAAGAGACACATCAAGTTTAGGGAACGTTTTCCAAATGTAAATTACAATAAAACGCACGCAGTAATCAGTAATCATTGGAATGAATAACTATTTTGAGTATTTATATATTTCCTGTAGACTCACCCATTTGATCAGTGCACTGAATCTTTGATTGATTACGTATCATACATGTTTGGAAGAAACTAAGTCCTGGCTGAAGTGTTATGTTGGTCTTCCCGTACACCACTGAGTAACTCCTCATCTGCGTTTGAAAAACAGTGCATTGTGACGTCACACAAAGCACAACGTTCAGCGAATCGTCTCATTTGTTGGCATCTTTTAAAATAAAATGATTCTAACTAGAGAAGCAAACACGGAAAAACTAGATTAAATGCCTTTGATGAAAATCTTGTTTTTTAAAGAAAAACAAAGCCTGTTGTTGATGTTCGTAGAGTAACGTTTCATTTCAAGCATACATAACTATAAGCGGCAGTCATGATTTATCACGAACTTCACAAGTAAATCAGCTAAAACATGGAGTCATTTAGTCATGCTCTAAGTATTTCTTTAGAAAAAACATCTGAAGGAAATAGGAATACAGCGTTGACGCTGTTCAGAATCGAAGCACTGCATGACTTGGTTCAAGCGTGTTTTCTTCCGTGATATTATGTCCAGTTGTAATGCAAATTCTAGACATTTTGACACGTACCTTAAAGTCAGTCCTTAGGTGATGTGTGTGGAGGAAACTGGAGGGCCACATGGGCTTAGCCCTAGGCACTCCCAATCGTTTTCTGGAAGTACCTTTCCCCACTTTTTAATTTCAAATTTTGCTAAATAAGTAGATAGGGGACGTTGAGGGCTTAGAAAACATCGCATAAAATTGCTTAAGCATGCTGACATGTTTAAGAAATTGAAATTACCTTATATTTCAATGCTCGTGACATCACAGTTATACAATTCAAACTAAAGAAATTTTACTTAGTTTTTTGACGTACCCCTGAATTTGGAAAAGGTTCCTCCATCGCTGATAGTGGTTGATGACAAACTGTTGCCAGAGACCATGGTGGATATCATTGTTAAAATGAATAAATATTTAACACTTTACAGTACAAAACAAAGTTTCAATCATCATTCAACTACTATTAAGGCAAGAAAATTAGAGAAAATGTATTTAAAACTAATGCCATGTTAAACTTGATTATCATCAAAACTCTGGGATAAGTTAAAATCAGGGCCAGTATTTTTTTTCCCGTAAACAGAGGGGTCAGCCGCTTACAGGAGGACAGGTTATGCAACCCTTTTCAACGCCCGCAACTCCCATGATCGTAGCTTTTGAAGCTATGATCGGCCATAACTTGCGAGCAGATGACGCTAGAGAGTCCGTGAAATAATCGTCGGATTTGGAAAACAGCAACACATCTTTTGCGGTGTGTGTGACGTCATTGTGACGTGTTTGAGGGGAAAACGCATTTTTAGTTGCTAAAAAATTGGTGGTTTTTATTCAAAAGCTAAGAGCGAAAAATAAATATGTTGGAAATAAAATGTCTTCATAAAAATGTAAGTGATGGCCGTCGCTTTGCTAATGTAATTGAAAAAATGAACTTTTTTTGGTGGAAGAATCTTTGGACATTTGAAAATTTCAGAACAGGTTTCCCTGAGTGTCTTACAAAATCCTGCCAACTTTCAAGTGAAAATTTGGAGAGGAGCAAAAGTTATGGAAGATTTTGTACTTAATTAATTTGCTAATCCCCTATAGGATTTGCCAATTAGTTTGCTGCTTTTTAGGTCACATCGTCTCAACCACTAAAGCTGGAAAATGAATCAAGTGCTCTAAAGATTCAGACTTTCGTCTAGTTTAGTTTACAAAAAACAAAAACTATATACAGCCTGCATTTTTTTCAAGTCCCGATAACGTAATTACTTAATTACTTACTTAAAAGCCCTTACTAATTCCTTGATCAAGTAATTTTGCCATTACCTAAAAAATTCAAGTAATTTGTTTTCAGAAAAGTTCAAATTTTAGAAACTACGTCTGTTGTTATAAACGCAGTATTATACATGGCATGCATCATCACACATAAAATAAGCTATTTAGACGGATAGATTTCTTGTCTGTGCAGAGCGCTTTGTGAATCACACTTGTTGATTGTCATCACAAGTACAATTTGGAGCTAGAATCTCATTCCAATAAATTGAATCGCGGCCAACAGATGTGAATTTTGTCTGAATCGCTATTATGTAATTTGAAAATTGCAATCGTTTTGATGTAGTTCCATGTTTTCAAGTATAAATATCGATTTTCTTGGTGTGCTTGAATTATTTAAGCTACTTAAACAACCTGATAGAAATAACTCATTACTTAAACAATACATTTTGTTACCTGAATCCAGCCCTAATCGCCGTCTTCCGAATCCGAGGATGTTCGAGGATTCACTGACTCCCTAGCAAAGTAGTTTTCTCAGCAGCAGAGCCAGCCTCCCCGGGCGGCATCAATAAATCCCAAGGGGGGGCGCGAGCCCTTACGCGCTCTACAACGTGGTAAGTTTGATCAATAAATTTACAATCAAATACGTTTGTTTTTGCAGCTTATTTAAAGTTTTGCGGGCTTGAAACAAAGCACAATTACTCAAGGGAGCCGTGGTGGAAAAAGATTACCAACCACGGCTCCAGCGCAATCAGTTTGCGAGTTATGGCCATCATAACTTCAAAAGCCACTATCGTGGCACTTACGGTCGTAACCGGTTTGTTCCAATACAGCTTTGATTATATTTTCAACAACAAAAAAGTCTGGATGCACAGCAGTGTCCAACGATGAAACCGCCAAAGATTGTGAATTTTGATTAGTAAAATTTTTGTAAGCAGTCTTTCAGGTCAATCAAGCTTTTGATGTGTAAGCCAAAGAAATATTTCAGCGCAAATTACCTAAAATGATTGCGGAACCTATTGCATAATTTAGTCGAACCTGATCAAAGCACTGTGGTTCACCAATTGTCCATGATTAATCAAACGTTGTATGCCAGGGGGAGGGCAATAGTAGAATTTTCCAGGTGAAGCCAAGGATTTTCGTAGAGTGGGCAAAAATAGTGAAATTTAATTTTTTCCACTCGAAACTAAGGAAGCAACCTTTTTTTTTAAAAATATAACAGGAAAATATCAAATTTCAAAATGCAGGAAGGGGCCAAGGTCCCTTCTACCCTCCCCTTCCGACGCCCATGTTTGTGTATATGGTGTAAATTTTGGAGAATTNATGTCATGGCTGACATTTTCCTGAGGTTTAAGCTCCGTGTGGAAGTNAATGCTAATGAAATACAGTACGATCTTGTATNTAACCGCTTGTAATCACTAACCAAAGTAAAACAAGGAGTAACGCTTTTCCCAGCTGTTTCTGATGCACCAGCTTGCTGAATCTCACCTAATAGTAATGTAAATTTAATTTCAAGCATATCGCAAAAATTTCTCTCCTCTCTAACTCTGGCGTTTTACAAATGCTGTGCATTTTACCCTTGTCTCCAGCATAAGCCGTAGCCTTAAATGTAAATGGTATATTTTTTTGTATTGTTTTAAAACTAAATAGCGGCGATGAACGTTTTATATGCATTGAAGCTCAAACGTCGGTTGAGACGAAATCCAGTTTCAAAGTCATATTTATTGCGCAAATAAGCCATGCACCAGGGGTCTTGGGGGGTCTCAAACTCAAATTGCTCCGAGGGCGAAACGAGAACTTTAAAAAGAAAACAGGGCCGCATCATGGCCACCCTAGGGCCGCATTATGAGGCGGACGTAACAAAGGCGTACCTGAGCCTTACTAGAAACAGTTTTTACATCTTTTTATGGCGAATGGTATTGTGAGTTATACGGAATTTATCTCTAGCCCTTTCTAAGTTCGTTTCAAACTTGTTGACTCGCTGGCCTAGCACATTTAAACACCGATCAATAAACTAAACAACCTAAATGTTAATTATTTCAAAATACCCAAAAAGCATCGCGGGCCGCACAGTGTGTGAGACCACTGCCATAGACACTGTTTAGCAACAATAACATTCTATATATTTATTTGTTACGATTAAAACTGCATTGTAACGGTTTAATCACAATCATGTTGAGCGTTACCGTTTTCGTCAATGATTTCATATTAACTTTCCGGCGAGAAACAAAACTTGGGTCAAGTAATCACAATCCGACCTGTGCATAGTCTAAAAGTGCTACAACTTTCATCAAATGTTAATTGCCACCCAATCCTACTGTAAACGTGAAAACATTCTCCCGCAACGGGTAGTCTCAGCAGCAAAACCTAGCGTAGGTAGGAAGATGGTTTTCATTTTGGAGGTGCTGAGGACATTGACACTACCATTACTTCCAGATAGCTTGCAATCTGTTTCATCGATGAAGTGCATGTAACTAAAATGAAAAAATTGACTTTTTCCCAGTCAATTCGATTTTGTTATTTGAACACTCATGGATTTTAAAAAATTCAACCGCTTACGCTAAAATGGCTTGAATCAGCAGTTCCCAAACTTTTTTGAGCACTACCCAAATTTGCGTTTGGTGAAAATGCGTCAAACAACAACCCAAGCTTCAAACAACTTTTGAAAAAAAGAAAAAAAAGATTGTATCGGTGATTTTTGGCACTAGCTTAAGTTACTAAGTTCGTTTTTGATGACAGTATTCCACTCTTTTCTCAAGTACCTATACGCTACAGACAAAGACAAACAGTGGTAACGTTGAAAATACACAACTCCGGTTTGGATGGCCTCGTCACGGCCCCTTTTTTGACCCTTCTTCACTCCTGTTTAGGTTTCGACCAATACTGGGCTAGATCAACTAACTCACCGTTGTGTTAAGTTGCGGGAACCTGCAGAGCCGCTGTAAGAATAGATTGTGGCTTCGTTTTCACAAACGCACAACCATTTTCACACTTTGTGCAGACTGCGTGAATCAAACATGTAAGTTTGTTGTAACTTTTGCAATGGATTTCATAGTGTTTAATGACATGAAATCCAAACATTTTTCAAACGCGTTGAGGTTTTCTAGCCTTTACTGTACGTCAGGGGTGGGGAACCTATTTACTATCGCCGGCCGCATGAATTGTATATTACTGCTGGTGGGCCGCAAAATCAATTCATTTTATCCTAAAATTCTACCTTTGTGTAACTACAAGGAAGAGTGACTTTTCTTAACGTACTATCTAAGTACCTGCTTATTGTGGAGGTTCGTTTTGACGCCAGATGGTGCTCTAACACGGGTAAGGAAAAATCTGATGCGGGCCAAATCAAATTTTCATGCGGGCCGCAGGTTTCCCCCCACCTGCTTTACATCATCAGCTCTATACGTCAACCAGTCGCTCAAGAATTGGACAAGATCCACCTCTTATATGCGCGCAAGTTTTGTAGACCAACTTCGAGAGTCAGTGTCTAAAGGGAAGTCACTACTCGGTTTCCATTGAACCTGTGTTGGTGTACATCACAAGGGTATAAATACAAAAACGCAATCCTAATGGCGGCCGCAATGGCCACAATGGCAACTGCAACATTGGCTGCAAAAGGCATACATAAAACATCGAGATTTTCACAAGCGCTTTTGCATGAAGGGTTTACGAGCAAATGGTGGCTTTCATTCGAAATAGAAACTTGGAACTTTATTAAAAACAACCTTTTAAAATTTTTCAATTCAACGAAAATGGACTATGTATTTGTCGGCTTAAATCTGAACCTATTATTAAAAAAAAGCGCCAGAAAAACGCACCTTTCATGGATGATTCTTCGAAAACAAAGGGCATTAAATAAACAAATGTTGAGACTTGGCTGTTGTTTGCCCCCCTCCTATCAAAATTCCTGGCTACGTGCCTGCATGCTACACCAACAAATTTCATTTGTTGATAGCTTTAATTAATTGCTCTTTGTTTGCTGTAAGCTTTCGAGGAATCAATTGACAGGGACCTGCTTTCTTCTTTTTGCCATGATTCAAACTTTCGCACATCTGCGTTCAAGTGCTAGCATCTAGAAAGGTGAAGATTTGAATTAAAACCTTTTATCTATGTGGTGACTAGTTACTTGATAACTAAGTCCGGGTTAAGCCATTCGAAAATCACGTGACCTCTTCCATTTTTTTCATCCAAAAATTTATCCCCCCAAAAGAACAATGACTCACTTTGGTTGGAATTTTTTGTTAGTTGGGGTCGTCAGACATAGTCCAAGCCAAAAAACATTTCAAAAAGCTCACAGGGAAGCATGAAAAGATTTTTGGATTTCTTGGAAAATTGCCAAAAACTTCCATCCGGAATATCAGGAATTTATATTTTTTGTAAAAAATGTCAAATGCAAAGATAGTTTTTTTAACTCATAGGATGGATTGCCGTCTTCCAAATCCGAGGATGTCTTCACTGACTCTCCAGCGCAATCCGTTTGCGAGTTATTGTCATCATAACTTCAAAAGCCGCGATCATGGCAGTTGCGGTCGTAACCGGTTTGTCCCAATACAGTTATGATTGTAGCTTTCAACAAAAAAACCGTCTGGATGCACAGCAGTGAGCAGCGATTAAACCGCCAAAGATTGTGAATTTTGATGAGTAAAATTTTTGTAAGCAGTCTTCCTTTATTGTGTGTGAGAGAAAGGTTAAATCAAAATACGAAAATAAGGGAAAATGTGGAGGTTAATGACTCGAACTGTTGAAGAAAATATTTTTTGATCTTTTTGGAGAGACTGCCAGAAACATGCTGATGCTTTGCTCATGGTGTTAAGAAAGCAGTTACAAACCTGTGTTCGTAACCATGTTTTAACGATATCTTTTTCAGAAGCAACTGTTTCTGAAAACATTCACATATGCAAACTTTTTCATCAGCCTTGTATGTTCCAGGTTGTTTCAAGATTAAATAAAGCATCAAAAGAATACTAGAAGGAATGATCGCTTTCGAAGATTGACTTATGAACTTTTATACTGCAGCAGGAAAGTTAGACATACTGAGAACATATCAAATTCCTTGAGTTTTTGGGTTGGGACAAAAAATGCTTTTGTTAAGATCAAATGATTCTAGGCATTTAGATTTAATCTGGTTGGACATACTCGCGAATTGCACAAAAAGATTTTCTTCTAAATGACTACACCATTTGCTCAGAATCAAATTGTTGGCAACGGAAATTTGAGATCCGAACAAAAATGCAGAGTCAATTACAGTTGGTGATGTTTGTCACGAGTACGGATTGGTAGTGTTAAATTTCATAGATACACATCAACAAGACAGGTGCGCAAAACATTTCCAAAGTGTGCGAAGAGAACGAGTTTGATGCAACAACTTCCATTCACGCGAAACGTAATTTTCCTGTAACAAATGCTTTTTCAGCAATTGAGCAGAGTGTTTCAAGCTGTCTGGCATGCTACACCAACAAATATCATTTGTCGATAGCATTAATTAATATCTCTATGTTTGCTGCAAGCTTTCTAGGAATCAATTGAAAGGGACCTGCTTTCTTCTTTTCCCTATGATTCAAACTTTCACATGTCTGTGTTCAAGTGCTAGCATCTAGAAAGGTGAAGGTTTGAATTCAAACCCTTTACCTTTGTGGACACTAGTTACTTGATAACTTTGAAACAACAAAACGCATTCATAAAAATTTACAAATTTGTATAAATGCGGTGATTCCTTGTGCATTTTTTTCTTTCTCTTGTCCGCGGTTGGTCACAGCATTTCCTTTTGCTTATTTGATAACTTTACCTCTGATTGACTTAACACGTAAATTTGTTTCTTGTTTTGTGCGCGTGTACTATTAATGCACACGATGTGGACCATGGGAATGATAAACGAACATTAAAATATTTCAGAGACCAGCAAAAAGAGAGTTATTTCACAAATAACTACCGCAACAGCTTGATTTTAGGATCATTTTGTCATTGCTTTGTATAACTCTAAGCACCTGCATTGCGTTGGTACTAAGTTAAACACTCCATATGCTTCAACCGTTTTCATGAGTTTGACGCCGAAAAACTGATTAAATAGACGGAAACGTGTTTGGTTTTCTGCTATGATTTTGGAAAAACATGAGTTGCCAAACATCTTTGTCATAAACGTCAAGCAGCTTTTCCGATCATACCTTGTCAGCAACGCAAAGAACCACCGCGGCTCGTTGAGAGACAACATCTACTTTAAAGGGAAGGCACACTTCCGTGCTCTCCAACACAACCCTTGCTCGCACAAGAAGTTGCTGTTTGAGAATCGAACTTCAAATGCAATACATTTGTTTCTTCACCGTAGATTCTACGTTCTACGGCGTAGAACAATTGAAAAAGACAAATAGACATTTAATCCAATGAGTCAAGCCCCTTAACATTTTATTCGTCAAAGAGAACATAGTAGTAATATTTCTCCTTCAGAGAGCTAAAAAATTTAACCGCTTTCAGGTTCTTTTTTTACTAAACCCGTGGGCTGCGTGTATTTTCCTCAATACTTTCAAACTCATAAGCAGAAACTTTTTGCAGTCACTTAGTAAAGTTTTACGCTAAGCAACGCAAGGATCTGGTTAAAGAACAGGTCAAGATTGATGGACTCAAAAGAGTGTGCTTTGCAATTGCCTGCTGCAGTTGAAACTTGGTATCATTACATTGGCAACAAACGTTGGCATAACGAGGTCTGTGAAGATCTACGTGGGCAGATCAGCGAGCCAGAATCAATCCGGGAAGATAGATCGAGAGTTATTTAAAATTTCTCAGTTCGTGGTAGAACGTCCGCGAACACATCTTAGTTTCTTGGATGAGTGCGGATACTGCTGTAAGTTGATGATTTTTCTAGTCAGCAACAATGCTTTTTGATAACGTAATGATCTTTTGTTTGTCTTCAATCGGCCAAGATTGAAATATATGCTTATTTTGAAGCGAAAAGAAGTCCTTCAGAAAACAACCGTAAATTCGAGGAACAGAAACTACATTCTAAAACATTTTGCAAGTCTTGAGGAAATGTGCGCATGGCGTTGAAGTTTTATGTGACGTAAGGTCCACAAGAATTGTTTCAATAATGTGATAATCAGGCTTGTAACCAGCTTGGGACACTAGGTGGATCGAAGAGTTTTCTGAGAGGGGCCCAATTTTTTAAAATATGTCCAATGGTTTTAAACTTTGTCGAACACATTTTTCCAGGGGGTCCAAAAATTTTTAGTGGTGGCTTCGTCCCCATGCTCCCCCCTAGTTACGGTCCTGGTGATAATTTTTAGAAAGCGATTTTACTTAAATCTGATGCTGTCGCAATTGCCTGTAGAAAATTTCTCGTGTTTAACCATGTAAATTTGGATGCACCTCGAAAAGCAAACACTTTGGAAGAAGCAGATTTTCTGTGGAAACAGGGTCTCTCTATATGTTCTGAGGAAATTCCCTAAGGTAATATTGAACTGCCAAAGGAACAAGTCTGCTTGAGTTGAAGAGTTAATGTAATTAAAATATAGAAACTTACCAAACCTTTTTTTAACGTACTCACCGTTATGGTTCCATCCAATTCATTGGGACCAGCGTTGACAAGCATTAATGTTGCGCTTATGATCGTATTTAACGCGTATAAATGACGGCGCAGCTCCATCGCTTTCTGCAAACGAACGTCATAATCACGAATGCGCCATGAGATCAGTGGCAGATCCAGGGGGGGCAATTTGGGGCAACTGTCCTGCACGCCCCAAACGTCTGTGGCGCCCCTTTGATAAAAATAATCCCCATTATGGTGCCTACCGAAGTAGAAAGACAAGTAAAAAATACACTAAACTAAACACTTCATTGAACTGCAGGTTTTGCATGCCTGACCTTTACCCAGCCTCAATTATCGAATAGTATTAACAATGCAGTTCTTTCGTAATGATACTATTGTCACATTATTTGTATCCCGCGTGAGAACTGCCCAGTTTCACTCAGAATTACAATTTCACAAACACAGTTGCTTCGTTTGCGCAGTTCTCGCCTTGCTGTCGCATAGGCTGTGCAAAACTGGTCAGTTTTTGTTACAACTTTATTTTTAATGACTTATGGCAGCCTTGAAAGGAACGGCAATAGTGAAAATAGAAATTCAAAGTAGAAAACGTATAAATGACGCAAGCTTTTAGCAATCTCCAAAGCAAAAAATCAGTTTCATGGCTGTTGCCAGTGCAGTCCGAGAGCCCGCAGTATGACTATGTTTGCATCGAAGTTTTGCAACATAAAGGCGACTGGGGGCCCTTCGACAGCAGGGTACTTATACATTACAGTTGCTGTTAGGGCCCCTTTGAAAGCAATGTGCTTACGCATTTCAGTTGCTGTTGGGGGCCAATTTGAAAGCAGAGTACCTGTACATTCCACTTGCTGTTGACGCTGTTGACAGAGTACCTCCATTTGCTGTTGGGAGCCCCTTTGAAAGCAGAATACTTACACACAACAGTTCCTGTAGAGGGCTGCTTTGAAAGCAGAGTAGGCCTACTTATGATCTGCTTCTGAGTATATTATATGAGTGGATGATATGGTTTTCACAAAAATTAGGAAAATGTACTTGCAAAACACCTCGAGGGGGGCCTAAAATAAGGGGCCCGACGCCCGAGGCAAGTGGCTCACTCGCCTCCCCTTAAATATACCACTGATCATGCTGTCAGGTCGGTCAACGTTACTTCACGGACAGGATCTAAGAATCTGCGCCTTCCACCATAGTGCACTAGGCCCGTAGCCACGGGGGTCATTCGGGGGCAAAGCCCCCAAAAAGTTTGTTGTGCCCCAAAAAAATTATTTTAAAAACATATTATCAAAGCAAAAATCTGGACCCCTAAAATGTATTTTGCCCTACCAAACCTCAATACCTGGCTGAGGGTCTGGTGTGCACAAAACATTGCGAGCTCCTGCGACCGCTCGCGCAGCTATTTTTCGTTCCTCGAGTGGAGGACGAGTGAGGCGTTGAAACAAGAGTTTGAACGTGGCGCCGTCGCGTGTTCAGCGGATGCGAGGAATTAATAAAAGCCGGTTGTAGTAGAAGAGTAAAATGGTTCCAAGTAAACCCTTTAAAATTGCCAAATAACGCAGTAGCTTACATCGAATTTGGAATTAGAAGAAACATCTCATACAGCTTATTTTCGTTTTAAAGAAGAAACAAATGGCACATGATTTTATGAGAAAAGAAACACGACAAGTTGGCGTAAGTATCTTGACAATCTCACAAACATGTGGAAGCGGTCGTTGATCGATAGATCTTGAGATATTATTTTTGACCTCAATACAAAGAATATCCGCTGAGCTAAGACAACAATAAAATATTTGCGACCACTCGTGGTTATCCTGGCAAGGGCGAATTACAGTAGATTTTCAGGGAAACGCAAACGTACGATAACAAACCGAGAGCACCTTCACGTTAGTCAACTCAGCAACAGACTGGGCAGTTGATTGGCCAAATGTCTCGAGCAAAAGACTAGAGAACTAACTGGGAGGAAGCGAAAGAAGGAAAACACAAGCATGGGGCAAAATAATCAACATGCTCGACGTGTACCCAGAAGCGAAAAGCGCGCGGCGATCGTGTTTCCAACCGGGCTTTCCAGAACTCGATACCCGGGTTTTATTGGCTATTTTCTTCTACCCGAGACTTGCGTTTTTTTTCAAAACACAAACCCGGATATTTTCAAAAATCTGGAATTGCTGTTGCAATCAAACATTAGTAATTCTGATAATACTGAAGTTGTAGAGTGGCGCGTGCAACAGTCAAATTAGCTAATTTGAAGTTTCAACTATTATCATGAGGCGCGAGTGTGCGGGTTTTGCTCGTTGACCACTGGAGGTTCGACATTGGTCCGTTTATATTTTCATTCGGTTGACCTACTTTGACGGATCGTGACGTCATTTTGCACATAGAAGTTGTTTAACCCTGCCATTTTTTTGTTGGTGTGCATTAACAAGGTGCATTGATTTAAAATTTTATTGGTGCTACTATAAAATAGTCGAATCATGAGGTACCGCTGTTACTGTATATCGTACGTCATTTTGCTTCCATAAACCATATGACCGCATAAACCACATTGCTCATATTAAACCTTTTACTCAGAGCAACAGACATTTACTTGCTGATATAACCTGTTTCCTTTACACTATATGTAGCTTCGCCCTAGGTAGATCTGCAACTTTAATGACCTTGCTCTTTCGTAGTCTCCCACCCCCCATGCTTTTCATAAATCGGTGTACATGGAGGTCATCGCAGCACTATATTCTAACAACAGTGGTAACGTCATCCATGCGTGTGACCTTTGCTAGTATTACATATGTATGCTTGTGTTTCATCGAAGTAATTGTGCTAGCGCCATCAAGCGTATGCTTTTCTACTACCGCCACATATTTACCTTCATGTTCTTTCATCTATTTGTATGTTCTCTGTTATTGCTATGTCTTCTGTGTTGCGTGTGGAAGTCTACTGTAGAGGTTGTACAATAGAATCGACAATTGACCAACAGTAATATTTTCAAAATGATATCGAGTTTTTATGGCGCATTAATCTCATTTATTTGAAAACCAGAAAAACCTCGGGTTTTTCATTTTTCTTCTCAGCCACCCTAAAGCTGGGTTTCAAAATTTTGCCCCGAATAGGAAACACTGGGCGGCACTCTACAAAACTCTCATCGCGCCACTGCCAAACAAATGCGCACATCACAGACAAAATGTCAATTATTATCACACCAGCAACAATTACGAATCAGCAAATGTCAGCAGATGCAAATAATTACGATTTGCAAATATCGAAAACCAGCGGCGGCTGCCCATTTGCGAAATCTCATCAAGATCAGCAAAATATGTTGCGAACCTGAGTGAATTTTTACGGCGAAGCTTCTGCTTCCAGCAGTCAGTGCCCGGATGTGGTTTGACTGATGGCTGCCTCACAATGCTTTCATATAGCCAGGGTTGGTTTGATATTCTAGCGCTGCACTGACTCTGAGTTCCATCAGAATCTGCCTGACCACGAGAGGGGTTCGGACGTGCATGTTGTGGCCATAATTGATCCGGCGGGCATCCAGCGTGTGGAGGTTTTATTTAACAATTAGTCGCGGTGCATTACAAATTACAAAACTTTAGCGTACAGGAAGGTTGCTACTGCAAAGACTGGTGAATCTGAACGATGTGGTCGCTGCACACACTGTGTGGAAATTTTGGTCGACATCAAACAGCGATGGTGAACTACACTGAAGTTTAAAAAAAAACAGTCAAAACTTTTCAACTTAAACAGAAACTAAATTGCACCTAATGTGCTTTACATGCGCTTTGCATTAATTTTATCTATAAACATGCTACATGTGCTTTTCATTAATTTTATCTATAAACAGTGATACATGTGCTTTACATTTATTTTATCTATAAACAATCTTCATGGACATGATTGCCGCTAGTCAGGTCACAAAATTGCTAACCTGTACAACTTCTCCTTGAGCGTCTCTGGCCTTTGATAATTCCTAGGTTAATACTTGTGACCAGAGCCGTATCAGCCGCACTCCATTCCCCAATTGGGGGGGCACACTGTCACAGGGGGCCCAAAATTCAGTCCCGTCACCACTTAGCCCCCCGGGAAAGCGTCGATCCCCCAAATTGTAATATGAAGCACTATAAATCAGTGAAGTTAGGGGGCCCTTTGAAAGAAAAGTGCTTATGCATTACAGTTACTTTGGGAACCTTTGAAAACAAGGTATTTACACATTACAACTGCTGTTGGGGGCCCTTTGAAAGCAAAGTAGCCCACTTATAGATTACATTTGTTGTTGGGCCCCTTTGAAAGCAAGGTACTTTACACATTACCGTTGCAAAGGGGGGCCCGAGGGAAGTGCCTCGCATGCCTTACATTAAACACACCACTGTGTATCACCCTGACAATGATCTTATATGAGAATATGAAACAGATCGTACACGTTCTGCTTCATCCGATATGCGTACTTTCTCACCTGATGTGCGCATGTAAACACTGTAATGTAAAGTTATCTTTATATTATTGAACACGTTGAAGTTGCTGATGAGTTTATTACTTCAAAAAACACAGATTTCACGCGATTTTTCATGATAACCTAGACACACAGGTCGACTAAAAAAACAGATCTGGATGGAAAAAACCCTCGGTGGGAGCCCTGGTCACATGTGGCAAAACGCCTTCTACCGTAACTTGAAGTGAACATTTGAAGTTTTACTGCCGTTTTATTGTTACGCAATAACGACCATAGTACAACAATCTGCTAGCATGTTTTGCAACCTGCCTCTGCAGGCAAATGGAGCCAACTGCGAACTTGCGCCAAGCGTGTCAGGGGCCTCGCGGTCACGGCTTTGTCCCAGGACCGTAACCAGGGGAGTGCGGGTAGGGCGAATATCCCCCTAAAATCCCCCCCCAATGGAAAAATGTGTTGGACATAGTTTTAAAATATTGGACAGAGTTTGAAAAATTTGGGCCCCTCTCAAAAAACCCTTAGCCACACCTGGTGCCCCAAGCTGGTTACGGGCCTGTTATTCCCTGATGGGCCTCGCGTTCATTTATCCGCCTACATGCCTAGTTGCATACGTCCAGAAGTCAGACTTCCACTTGATCAACGTATTTTGTGAAGTGATTGTTGTAAAAAAATGTACTATGTCTAGTCCAGGTGGTCTTCTCTTATTTGGTACTGCATAGCAGCAAGATGCCTTTGGTGCTTACGACCAAAGTTACACATTTGCTCAGCCTGCTGTTCAGATAGCTAGATGGAAATAATTGTATAGTTAGATGAGCCTATTTTGGGGTTGTCCCAAAATAGAGTAGTGCAGTTAGTGGATTATGGATGTTAACCATTGCGTCCACGTAGGCCTCAGTATATACTTGTTAACATTTATAGGCGATTTGTGATACAGAATGTTATTAATCTAAACATGTGTCATGCACCAGGAGATTAACGGTCCAGACATCAGCAAGGCTTATGCATGCGTATTTCGGCCAGTCAAAAGCCCAATGCTTACGCTTTATAAGCATATTTCACTTAAGCTCATGGTAAAGTTTATCAGTTTGCGCTAATGAAAGAAAACGTTCATCGCGGCGCACATGCTTTCACCGGCCTCGTGTTTGCTCCTTCGTTAATAATGTTTTGATAACTGAACGATAGGATTGGTTCTGCTTTCCTGCAAATTTTTCTTACATTTGCATTTCATTACGAAATATCTAAACAATCGCCGTCAATTAAATGACAATGATTTACGATCCAATTCCTTTTGTTAAGCTCGTTCAAAAATTTTTAATTGGAAACTACGAGCCTATTATGGGTATTTGCAGGAAAATATTTATAATTAATTTGCACAATCTGCAAATGCTGTTCAGTTCGTGAATTACAAATAAATTTTCAGAATGTCTAGCTCACCTGCACAAACATGAAGCTCTCAGTGGTAGACCTTGGTGACGGTTCGGCCCAGGCCCGCATACACGGTGGGGCATTCGGGGGCAGTAACCCCCAAATCTTTTTTGTTCCTCCCAAAATTTTGTTGCGCTCAGAAAAAATTGTTTTAAACGTGTGACAAACACAAAAATCTTTCCCCCCTAAAAATGTATTTTGTTCCCCCAAACCTTAAAACCTGGCTACGGGCCTGATTCTGACAAAATTGTGTCTGTAATTTAGGTATTTTGTTTTGAAGGCTATTCGGCCTCGAGATGTAGCATAACGTCGAAAACTTTTTTTTTATAAATCACCATTAAGGGGGGCCCCTGTAAGGAATTTGTGGGGGGCACAGTTGGGCTGATACGGCGCTGCTTGTGACACATTTGAATTATATCAATTTTTTACGAATTAATCGATAAATCTGCAGCAAGCAACAAGAAAAGTTTGTTTTTGAATTTAGATAATTACAAGGAAAGAACTAAATCGTAGCATTTCTTTTATTTTCTATAAACTTTTCAGAATAATATAATCAAAGAACTGTTTTAGGAGTTTGCAATTTTATATTTGTCTTATATTTTTTATAAAATCATTTTCCTTTACTTTTTCTTATGTATTCTTCTGCCTGCCCTTTTCTTATGTATTCGTGAATCTGCCTTCAGTCAGTCCTGTATGATGTTCTAAAACTCAACCATGGGAGTGCATGCTCCAGAACCCCTATAGCTCGCATCAGTTCTTTGTGACCAGACCTGACGAAATAGGGGAACAAGCGGGTACGTTGCATGTGGAATCTTCGAAAGGCTCTGAAAAACCCATGCTTTAGAAAACAAGGTGCAACTCTGGCCAATTTTATGCTGTTTTACCAGAAGATTTTTGTGCCCATAAAATTCTGTCAACAAAATTCATGCAGATTTTTGTAGATGTTCAGTGAACTATTTTGTAGTTTTGCATTTTCTTTCACTAGTTGCTACAATTCTAATGTCGCAATACAACAGTTCGAATGTTTAATCGTGACCGAAATTTCAGTCTGGATATCTTCACGCGAGACGATTAGATTTTTAAAATTGGATAGTTAATGATTTTCCGGATTCAAATGTACTGACCTAATGTCAATTCCGTGACGACACAGTCATATGAAGTTTTCAGACGAGTCTAGAAACAACTACACACGGGGCCCGAGTCAGCTGTCGACGCCCTTTTACTCCCAACCCTTCGCATCTAAGCTGCCACGAACGAGCTACATGAGGGCGCCCAAACTGACTTTGCCCCCGGGCGCGGGAAACCCTGGGTATATCACTGCTTGAACCATGAAGCGTGCAGTGAAGCTGTAAACCACTAGTGATTTTGTCGGAAGTAAAATGCTCTGCGAAATACGATATACGCGTAATTTGCGACTGAACAAGCGCAAGCCGTGTTTTCGACAGCTGCGGTTTCTGATTTACGAACAAGTGGAAGAAGGGCGCGGGCAGCGTTTTGAGATTAATGGACGGTCGCGAGTTCGCGATATGCTGCGCGTACTATGCTAAAGCTGAAGACGCTCCGTTACGAAATGCAGGATGCGCAACTGAAATTTTCAAAAACTCAATTTGTATTTGACAAACATGAATGTTTCTGCAACACAGATAAAACAAGGTTAACATCATGATAACTGCATGAATTGTCCATGTAATTCTTTCCTTGTGATTATCCAACTTCAAAAAAAAACTTTTCTTGTTTCTGCAAATTTATCGGTTATTAGCACATTTACCAATTTCACTTGTAACGCAGCCAAGATACGATATGGTTTGAGAGAACAATGAAGTTTTCAAGCTATGTTAGCTGAGACTACAACTTTCGAGAATGAGGAAGCCAATAACCACGGCTGTTGACAGAGCAGGTTGCCAATGTGATTTGCCGCTTGTATACGTGACGTACGAGAATAATGTTAACTGAAAATATGAACAACGGGAATGCATATCTGTGAGTAAACTTCAGAAAGATCATCGGGCGCCGAATCACTATGGGGGCGCCCTGAACACTGCAGGGGTCGCTGAAAAGTCTCAACAATGTCGCAAGTACTTTCTTCAATACCGTAGATTTGCTTCCGAAAGACTTCAGGTTCGACCACAGGGGCGACAAACTTGATTCTTGCCCCGCGCGTCATCTAACCTCGTTACTCCCCTGGGGCCAGCATCTGCGTGCTTGGCCCCAGGGTCTAGTCAGATGTGTAAGCTACTTGCCCTTGAACTCCTTATTGTTGAGAGAATCGTTGTTGTTTAAGCTCCTGACGACGATGATTTCCGTCGATTAAAAAATGGTTTACCGATGTGTTCATGATGGGAGAGTCCAACTCCTCTAAAACGCTTAGAGCACCGTGTGAGAAGACATAAATTAGCGATGCGTGTGCCGGATCCAGACCGCCTGTGGAGGAAATTATTCAGGGCCTTTGACATCGCCAGTTGAATATGTTGGCTGCCCCGATAGCGGCAACCTCAACCTTCTCGAACTTCGTGCAGATTCACGGTCTGGGTTTTGTACAGTTTGTAAGTTTGTGAGTTGGGTGAGATACGATCTTGTCCATATGCCACGAGTCCACGACTGCTTGAAGCATCTGAAGATAAGTATGTCGCGTATTTTCAGTAGTAGCAGTGGCTCACCCAGGGTTTCCCGCGCCCGGGTCAAAGTCAGTTTGGGCGTCCCCATCGAGCTCGTTTGTGGCAGCTTAGATGCGAAGGGTTGGGAGTAAAAGGGCGTCGATAGCTGACTTGGGCCCCGCGTGTAGTTGTTTCTAGACTCGTGTGAAAACTCCATACGATTGTGTCGTCACGGAATTGACATTAGGTTAGGACCTTTGAATCAGAAAAACCATTAACTATTCCAGAGTTAAGAATCTAATCGTCTCTCGTAAAGGTATCCTGACTTTGAAATTTCGGTCACGATTAAACATTCGAACTGTTGTATTGCGACATTAGAATTGTAGCAACTAGTGAAAGAAAATACAAAACTAGGGTAAAGTGCCCTGATCATCTGCAAAAATCTGCATGACTTTTAATGACAGAATTTTATGGGCACAAAAATCTTCTGGTAAAACATCATACAACTGACCAGACTCTCACCTTGTTTTCTAAAGCATGGGTTTGTCAGAGCCTTTCGAAAATCCCAAATGCAACGTATTCGCTTGTTCCCCTATTTCGTCAGGTCTAGTCACAAAGAACTGATGCGAGATGTAGGTAGGGGGTTCTGGAGTGTGCACCCCATGGTTGAGTTTTAGAACATCATAAAGGACTGACTGAAGGCAGACTCACGAATGCATAAGAAAAGGGCAGGAAGAAGAATGCATATGAAAAACTAAAGGAAAATTATTTTAAACAAACTATAAGACAAAAATAAAATTGCGAAATCCTGAAACAGTTCTTTGGACATAATGCTCTGAAATGTTAACAGAAAACAAAAAAAATGCTACAATGTAATTCTTTTCTTGTAATTATCTAAATTCAAAGACAAACTTTTCTTGTTGCTTGCTGCAGATTTATCGATTAATTCGTCAAAAATTGATATAATTCAAATGTGTCACAAGTATTAACCTAGGAATTATCAAAGGCCAGAGACACTCAGGGCGAAATTGTACAGGTTAGCAATTTTGTGACCTGACTATCGACAATCATGTCAATGAAGATGGCTTACAGATAAAATTAATGTAAAGCACATGTAGCATTGTTTATAGATAAAGTTAATGCAAAGCACATGTAGCAGCAACCGAGAAGTTCACAATTACAACTAATGTACTCAACGCTGCTGCACAGTTACAACTACAATCTTGCAAAGTAGTCAGTATTTATAAATCATTATAACACCCTTCAGAACCATATCAAATCCATTTCAACATAGCGTTTGTCAAGGCATCAAAAATCAAGATTTTTCTAAACATCAGATCGTTTATTGTAACAACATAAAGTTTCATTGCTGCTCTCAGATATGCATGGTGCACTGTGAACGCTGGATTCCGTCCCATTGTGACGCAACTATCGAATGAGAGCGATATCTGAAAGTTCGAAGCCCTGGCTATTAAGAACAAAGTTCCATATCAGCAGTAGCAACACTTCCTGGTTCTTTTGTCACAAACAATTGGTGACAAACTGGAGAATTGCCCTTGAGACGAGAAGCGTGTTTACTCTGGGTAGAGTGTTTTTGACGTTGCAAGTCTGGTGGGATAGGGGTAGTGAAATGCCTGAATGGATTTGAAAATGTGATGGGAGCAGGTCCGCAGCCAGGCTTCAAGGTTTAGTGGGGCACAATAAGATTTTAGGGGGAAAAGTTTTTTGTTCTTACTATATGTTTGAAACAAATTTGTTTTGGCGCAAGAAAATTTGGATGGAACAAAAGAATTTTGGTGAGCACTGTCCCCGACTGTGGCTACGGGCCTGGATGGGAGTAGAATGAATCTGCTGCTGCCCGGGACAACTGCTTGGTTGTTTGCCCTCGCTACCAAAGCCTATAGCCCAGAATTGAGGTGTTAAGCAGGCCCGTAACGAGCTTGGGACACCAGAGGGGTCGAATAGTTTTCTCGGAGGTGTCCAAATTTTTGAACTATGTCCAACAGTTTTAAACTATGGTCAAAACATTTTTCCAGGGGGAACAAATATATTTTAGTGGGGCTTTACCCCCTCTCCGCGCCAATAGTTACGGGCCTGGTATTGAGAAATGTGAAAAATGCAGGCACTTGAAATACGTAAGGAGTAGTGTTGACAATAAAACAAGTTACGAAAAATCAAATAAAAGTTTTTTAAAGAGTACTTTTATTTGCGTTACAGTGTTTTCATAATAAATTGTTTTATTCTGTGAGCCTGAGGTAAATGTTGAATATCAACGTTCCTCTCGTAATGGTATGCATTATGAACTGGATATTGAATTTATGTCTAGTTTTTGTTTCGTTGAGACATTTCGTTCATTTTGGTCGCTGAGACATTTCAGTTATTTGTCCCATACTACTATGGAAACTCGCCGTAACTATGGAAACTCGCCGTGACAGTATTCATTAGTCTGTATCAGTATTTCCCAAACGTTTTAGGGTCGCGGCACCCTACAGAAGAAAAATAAAATTTCCGGAACCCGGTGGGGAACCCATAGCGATTTGCTTTAAGGTTTGATGACATTTTCAAAATGTACATTTAATGATATATTGAAAAACGTCTTAACTCGTGGCACCCCTGAGTATCGTGCAAGGCACGATACAAGGCACGGGAACCACTGGTCGATATTTTCAGACATTTTAACCGAATCGACTTAATTTTTTTAGGTCATTTTTAAAAAATTTGGTCCATGAACGTAAAATAGCTTACCCTAGATTTATGTGCAAATAAGATTCAGCTAGGCCCACCAAATGGTAAAACGTCTGAGGCATGATAGGTGATATAGTTCAATAGTTTTCTATAAATAAAAACTGTAGTGTCTGAAATTGTACAATTATGAAGTTTATTGCGGGCTAACAGGAATTGGCCAGCGTATAAAGGGGAGGAGCATATTGTCGAAAGCCTTACGATGACGATGATTTGATAGTACTTCACCTCTCTCTTGGGTCACTTATTGTAATTTACATTTGCATATCCCCCTCAGGCAAGTTCCCATCAGATCTATGCGGCATGTGTTCGGAGCCTTACAATAAGAAGCATCTGGTTACAGCATTTTAATAAAACGTAATTTTTGTAATTTCACTTTTAAGTGCAATTTTTGTCATGTCACTTTTATGATACTCCCTGCCTTGGATACTCGGGACTATCGCCCCGTTCGGTTGCTGTGGTCAGATGAAGGACGCGATGAGAGGCCCGATCAGCCTTTAGTTGCGCGGCTTTTGCCCGATGACAGCGCAGCAGCACACAGCCCTACATGCAGTCAATTTTGCGCAGACACCTGGCACAGCCAGGTGATAACCCTTTTCTTCCTTTAGTTCCTTTTCTTTGCCTAGTTCTTCTGTTTATAAGTTTGCGGTGATGTAAGTCCGCGAATGCTGATCGATAGATCTTGAGATACTATTTTCGACTTCAGTGCAAAGAATATTCCTTGAACTAAGACAACAATAAAATATTAGCGACCAATCGTGGTAGTCCGGGCCATGGGCGTCGAAAGGATTTTTTCCAAGGGAGGGCCAAGAAAAGATTTTTCCAGAGGTGGCCAAAACTATTTTTCCTCTGGGGAGCCAAAAGTTTCAAAATTAAAATTTTCTCTCTCGAAACAAAGAAAACAACCTTTTTTGATAAAAATGCAATAGGAAAATGTCAAATGTCAAAATCCAGAGGGCCATGGCTCCTCCTGCGCCCCCTTCCAACGCCCGTGTTTATGGCAAGAACGACAGGTCTCATCAGTACCGCTCTTTATATGTTACGTGATTTATTCTGTGTTTTTATGATCATCAAGAAATTTACAACATATTTTAGCCACAAGTAGTTCAAAAATTTTAGAAGTTCTCTGTGATGCTTGTATTTATAAGCAACAAAGACGTTTTTTCTTGTAAATATTTTTTGTAACCAAAAGCTTCATAATTTCTTGTATCCTACGCCAAAACCCGTTCAGCGGTTTTTTGTATAACACATCTTCGACGATTGGTGACCACGCCTGTTGCGGCAACTCGCAAAACTCACTGAAATCCAAGCAATGCAGATTAAATCGATGAAAAACGTATTCCGCTGAACAGATGATCATTGGCGTACGAGGCGGCAACCCCCGGCTTGAAAAATTTCAGGGCAAACCCTGTTTTCAGGACAAGCGCAAGTTGCTTAAAAATCCTGAATGAAAAAATACATTTCAATACAGTGAAAATTTCAGGGCAACTCTGTTCGTCAGGGCAAGCGCAAGGTGCTCAAAAATCCAGAATGACAAACAATTTATAATCAATATAGTGAATTCAGGGCACACTCTGTTACGGTCCTCACCGACAATTTTTATGTAGAAAGATTATCTCTAACGTTTTTGATTTGAGGTCTATGGTTTTTCGAATGGAAGCAACTCATTTTTCTTGGCAACATGAAAACCTGTTTTTCCCCAAAACGACGTCAGAATGACGTCACCTATGCACGCAACCAGGGTTGCGGAGTTGGAGGTAAAATATCCGACTCCAACTCCTATCTTTCCTCAATTTCCGACTCCGACTATCCAAAATTTCCGACTTCGACTCGGGCCTTTGCAAAATTTCCGACTCCCGACCCCGACTCCTCAACATGAAGGGAATGAAATTTTGCTGTTAACGTCAATGGAAATCGTGGTGCACAGCAAGAAATCTCTGTTTCAACAAAAGTTTCAAAAGAAATTGTACCATTTCAAAAGGAATTCCCAATGGAAAAATGATGCAGTTGGACATCCGGAGTTGGAGTCGGACAAAAAAATCCGACTCCAAGTGTTGTTAGGAATCCGACTCCTGACGACTCTGCAACCCTGCACGCAACCTACCTAAAATGATTCGTTGCTGTCTTCCGAATCCGACGACACTTTCATTTACTTTCTCTAGCCCAACCCGTTCAGGAGTTATGGCCGATCATAACTTCACAAATTTGGAATGGTTGTTCAAGAAGAAAAAGTATTCATTTTGCGTAGCATGTAAGTACAATAATTTTGCAGCAAACATAATGACAAAGATCATGGCGATGCATTTAAGCGTAGGACCAGTGTTGCGTATCAATGCAGTTTGCACTTTGACCTATTAAATTCTTTTGTTTATTTTTTCAGTCACCAAGGCAAGTCTGAACAAAAAAAACTTGAAAGATAGCATTTTTTCCAAACTAAAACCGAGGCGGCAATTCTAGTATTTCATAAAATCCGATTTACATTGACTGACCACGTGCCTACTGCGCGATATGTCAAAGGAAACCAAGATGCGGGACAGAATAAGCAAGTCCGTATTTTCTATCTCTGTAATCCAGTAGGGCGGGCTATATTTGCCAACACCCAGGGGCGTAACGAGGGGGGCAAGGGACACAATTCCCTGGGCGCGGAATCACTACGGGGGCTGCCGAATGGCTGCGGAGGGTGCCGAAAAGTCCCACAATGTCACAAGTACTTTCTTCAATACAGTACATTTGGAAGAGGTGATTGTTGGGGAGGACGTGGCGCATTTCCTTTTTCCAACAAGAAGGACGAATGTTTTTTGTAAAAAGGGAAGAGAATATTAAAAGAAAAAGCAGAAACAGAAAAACTTTGGCACTGAGCGAAACAATAGCGCTACGTCTTGCCTGGAGTAAATTGAGCGCCAGCAATGCTTGACTTTGATTAAAAACTTTGCAAAACAGAACACACAACTTTTTCCTAAAATTACCTTCACTGGTGAAATTTCCCGCTTTCGTTGTCTTTTGATGAAACGTTAATGCAACTTTGATCTATCTTCTTCAATGTGTTTTTCTGTCAGTGCAATAATTCCATGAATCCTTGGACGAGCTCACAAAGTCACAGCCCTATCCGTCCGCCTCAGCTACAGCTTTATTAAACTAGCGGTGCTCCTCTCAGACACCATCAAAATGAACCGGCGAGACTTTTTTCTCACACAACAGGTTTGGTGACCACTGTCTACCGGGCGTATGAAGACAACGCTCCCCACCATGGAATTGGACCTGGCACTACATCTGAAACAGACGTGTATAATTTGAATCTTCTCATCACTGACAAAATGCCAACTAACGTCTTGACGTAAGTTTGTTGCTTACAGAGTGTCTTGGCTCAGACAACATTGTTCAACAAATGAAAAAACGTTGTTGCAAATTGTTAATTGAAGTGTGCTGGCAACGTCGCAAACGATGTCCCAACAGCGCAGTGACGACATAAGTGAACACACGTTGACAAATCTAGCACCAGCAAAGAGCTGTTGTTTTGCAGCAATTTGAAACTTCTACTCCATCGTTATGCTTTGCAGCTCGACACTACCGGGGTTTTCCGGAAGGCCGCCCAGGGCGGTTAATAGGAAAATATACACATTGGGAAAATAAGACGTGGACCAAATAACCGCCCGGGCTGTTATACGGCAGTTGCATATTGCCTGTGTCTGAACAACTACACATGCACACAAAATC
>JGI24158J21664_10000530_pt1 | contig 35725 bp, 22 predicted proteins | sample Ectturendosymbi3_FD_21664 | JGI IMG/M metagenome (IMG submission 21664) | reverse complement strand
AATGTCGATTGAGCAATGACGCGTAAAGCGGTTGTGATTACGGGTAACTGTGTAAGCACGAAGCAACGCGCACTGTTGCTTAAGAAAAAGCGTTCTTCCCACGATGCTGTTTGGGTTATTTGATTTGAAGGTAGCTGATTTTGTAGCAACTAGCAAATCAGTGGTACCTAAAAAGAATCGGTTATAACCAACGTCGCTTTGTAGATTTTTGGAAAAAGATCTTAACTTTTTTCGTTAATGACGTTGGGTGTGGAATTAATAAAGAATGATTCAATGAAACGTCTTTTTCTACAATCATTCTCAAAAGCAACGATCTGAGTTTTCGACCAGTTCATTCAAAGTTCCAATTCTAATGCATGTTTAGCAAGCGCACTTTTTTCTGGATGAAAATGTTTTATAAAGTTAATAGGTTCTTTCTTGTGCGTCTTGAATGACCTTTTTGTTTTGCCAAAGTACTTTTGGTCGCAGTCACCACACGGTACGCAATATACGGCGCCTTGACAATCAAAAGGGTGGACAGGATCTTTTCCATTTCGTTGCTTGTCACCAAATGTTCGCATCAGTTTAAAAAACAATTTGATTTTGTGATTCATTGGACATCTGTGCAGCTTTTCCGATAACCCACGATAATATGGTAGCACCACTGAAGATCGTCTTTCCATCATTTTCTTGGTGTTGGCCGAATTTTGTGATCGAGCCGTCAATGCGGGCGGATAACCAAAGTGGTAGAAAAGTGCTTGTTTATCAGACCAGTTGTGCATCACTACAATCAATAATCAAACGCTATTTTGATGAAATAAGGAAATGTCATTGTGCAAAACCAATTCCCCCTGAAATACGTTTGTATATCGTGAAAGATTAGACATGCTCAAGCTCTGAACAGAACTAGATATGCTCTCTAAGGTTTATTGAACAAAACAGCCAAGTTATCTGGCAACCCGTCCACCTGGCGTGGCGACCGCCTACATCAGAGCATCGAAAATCATAATGGTTATGTGTAGAATGTCAGCTTTATCACCTTTGTTTTTGTTGAGTCGCATATTTGCGAGCGAGAAGTGAAGAAATTTTTTAGTGGCCGACAAAAACTTTATTTAGAAATATCTTCTTTTAAAATCCGTTGGCTGTGCGCAAACAAAATCCGCGGGTCTTCGCAAAGATCTTTATTTGGACAGCGTCTCGAAAACGTAGAAATGCTTTGCGAAAAACGCTTTTCTTGCAACGTAACTCGACACCATATAAGGGGCGGCGATCAGCGCAGCTGCTCTGCGCAGCTGACCAGCTCAGATCGACGACGGCGTCGACACAAAAATGTAAAATATCACTCTTTCATAATTACGCGTTATTTAAAGCAGTGATCGGCAAACGTTCGTTATGCCATGGTAACCCAAACCACCCTTTCAGTCGTAATTAAAGGCCCATGCTGATCTTTGACGACCCAATTCAAACTTATAATACGCTGTATTCAGTTACTTGTTACATAACAATGCTCCGTTTATTTTATGTGATAAACCGTATGATGACAAAAACCATGTTTTGTTGAGATTAAAAAATCAATGTTCCATAATTGCCACAGTATAGCCTATGTTTCAACCCACGCAACCTGCGTAGCTCTTATATATCACGCAGCCCTCAACAGTTAAGTGTTGCGCGGCCCANTGAAAAGTGCTAAGCGNCCCACAGTTGGACCGAAGCCCACAGTTTGCCGACCACTACTACGTTAAAGTATGGAAACAAATAGTCGTTCAGGAGAAGAAGGTTTAACACCGCAGCATGATCTTATGTAGTGTTAAATTGTTTACTATCTGAAGGAATTCCTTCCTGAATGCCTCTTCTTTCCAGTTAACAGAGTGATTTTTTGTGTTGCACTTCGATAATGTTCAAATCAGTAGCATTTGGAACACTTCCAAATACTGTAATTTAGCAAACGCGAGTGTTTCAAATTGATTGCAATTTGTGGGCGCGGGCTTGGCAACTAACTGACATACCGGATGTATCCTCTGTGCCTTAAATGCAAAATTTCTGGACTTAAACATTAAAAATTCCATGTGACAACCCTGTTGAGTAGAGGCGGTGGAACAATTTTTAAAGTGGCGGTTCCGTGGTCGGATGTCGGCTGGATCCAACATCACGCTTGATTGATTATGTGACGTCTCGGTAATCAGTCGAGCTTGGAATGCGCTTTATGCACAGTTTCTAAGGGATTGAAACGGGGAATCGCACCGACACCCGCTGTGATTGCGTATCGCAACATATTTCGCCAATACCACCGACTCAAAAGTTCTACATGAGGCAAACGCGGGGTAAAAACTTCATTCTGTGTAAAGAAGAAAGGAACCAATTTTCTTTCCTTGTTTTAACTGTTACCGTAATTCTTTTTTACTTTACAATGAAAGTACAGTTTAAGACATGAGATGCACACACCAAAAATCGTTCTTATCGCAACAAAAGGTTTCTCGACCCTCTGTTAAACATTGTGATGTTACTGCACCACATAAACCTTCCTCAACATAGTACCCAAATATTTCCCTTTGTCGCAATGGCAGGTTTCGTTCAGTAATGTTCACAAACAAAGATTTAACAATTTGAAGATGATGTACTTTATAAGGAAAAACTAAAACTGCAGTAAAATAATGGCGTAAATTACACTATTTGGTGTTTGTGTCGTAATGCTTTAGCTTTAGGCCAACAAGTTTGTTCACAAGCGGCTAATTGCTGTCAGGAACTATAGTATCAAAATAACTAAGCATATTCCTGCTGTGCTGCTGTATGACTTAACGCCATTTTGTTTGGGAACAGCAAATTTTGTTTACAATACCAGCAATTATTTGAACATGATATGACACGGAGCTAGATCGTATGAAAAAAACTTGGGCAAGCTTCCCCGTTCGAGTTGGACATTTCTGCTTAATTGCTTTGAAGAGAGATATTCCCATCATGTACGTAAAGCATTCTTCACTCCACAGCTTTTGTGCATGCGAGTAGCAAATCGCGCTCAATATATAGTTGTGATTACGCACAATCAGGACTGGGTGGGTTGAAAATTGGGGACCTGAGGAACTTGCTTCACTGCAGAAAAACCAACATTTTTCGAATTTTTCATTGAAATAATGAAGAGCAAAAAGACGTTCATCCACTGTTTCCCGCATCCAGATTTTTCCGAAACATGAAACACGTCGCGTCTACGAAAAAACAGCTGTTGTTTTCGTGGTTTTCTACATTTTTTCTTTAAAATAAGCAGGGGCGTTTTTCTCCAGCTGCGCCCATGCGCACAGGAGAGCTTTTCGCGTGCACTGCAATTTTAAACAACTACTGACCAAATACGTTCTTGATCATGACATTATACAAGAGTGTCGACAAGATGTTTTTCAGGGTGGGACCAAATTACAGGTATTTGTTGTCTGAACTAAATCAACGAAAACTGACCCACACTGCTGGTAGATCATGTTGTAGGTTAAGCCAGCACGTACTGCAGCGAACATAGACACATTTATCCTGATAAAAAGAACGTTATGCAAAATAGCAATGCAAAGAGACTGCAATACATTTGAATCTATTCGAACTTGTTATCTGCGAAGTATTGTCCTCTGTTCGACTAATGATCTAGTCCGAGAAACGAACCTTTGATTTAAAGTACACAATAAACTTTGCAAGCCATGAAGAAAACAATTTCCTTGTATGCTGTTATTTGATTTTAGCGAGAGAGCAAATTTTTTGCATGTCTACACGCCACTAAACTTTTTTATTCAGTCTGTATCACCATGCAACGACTTGTTAAAAATGCGAACAATTTTTTTTTCATTCCCGTTGCAACAAAAGAAACTCATCGTTTGGTGAGACTCATCTACTGTACAGGGTATTTCCGGTTATGAACCGTGAAAATAGAAAAATAATGCGACTAAAATAGTTTTAGGGAATTAAGGAATTACGTCACTCGAACGTTTGCATTAGCTTGATAAAATATCGAAAGGGAGAGACATAAGATCAGGGCGAAGGATCGCCGCAGCGCTCCTTGGACAACAGCATTCACCCCAACCGCCCCAACAAGAAGCAAATTTAAAGCTTCGCCCTGCAGCCAGTTGCCGTCGCCAAAAGTAACAAATAAATGAACATGTAGTGAAGATAAGAAAATAACGGTACTCGGGGTTCGATTGCAACACCCCGAAAGCTTAGAAAATAAGTTTGTGCTACGGTCAAACGCGTCAAAGAATTCTATTTGTGTTTACAAGCAATTAAAATGTTTTTACTGCTTGATCCGCACCGACTTAGCAATAAATAACATTGTGGCATGCCTTTCATGGCTGTTGTTAAATCGTTTACCTTCATCATCACAAAAATATAGGGTTGGGCCCGTCAGATGTATTTACCTGTTGCTCGTTTAGCAAAGCCACACCTGTTACCTGACAAATATTTCCAAATCTGTGCAACTCCCTTGCAAAATGTTGGTTAGTTGCAGATTTTCAGGTTTGACTTGAACATTACCCTCATTCGTTTGTTTTTGTCGGCACTTACTGAACGAGAACGACATTTTGCGCATGGCAGTTGTCTGGGACATCGTGCGTGTCTGTGATTGAAAGATATTTTGACTTGACCTTGCTGTTTGCTGTTATTATTGTTAAACTAAAGTATTGCGCTGGATATAGGCGGCGATGAAAAAATCAAAGCTTTGTGGAAGCTTTGGCTGAGCTAAATGCTTTTCTGTTATATGGTCCCTCTTTGAAAAAGGCCAATTACCTCCCGTTTTCAAATTTTCCATGGTTTGCTTTCAAATCCTTGCTGAGTGTTGACATACCAGGGTGCATGTGATATGCTGCATTACATCATGAACATATTTTGATAATCGCGGAGGCGGTAACAAATTTCGGATTGCCTGTAGCAACGTATGAGGTTGGAAAATGCAAGGTTTGATGACATGCGCCGATGACTGCGTACTGCACGCGGTAGCAGGAACGTTATAGTTGAGTGAGCACATGGACAAGCCTTGAGTCGTCTTCTGCTGATCAAACGTAAACAAGTAACTGCGTCAAACTCATTTTTGAAAGGCAACGTTTATCAAAATATTGGCAGGCGGTCTCCAATAGTTATGCATTAATGGAGATGTAATATATTTACATTTTTTTACTTTTTTCAAGGACATGTAATATATTAACATTTCTTTACTTTTTTAATATATTTACATTTTTTTACTTTTTTGCTTTTTCAAGGCTATGCCTTTTTCAATAAAATTATGCTTTTTGAACAGATGTCAATCAAAAGTCCTAGGTTTTCTGTAAGCTTTCAAGGAATCAGCCGTCTGTGCTCTGCTTTCATGACTTTGCCACGATGCAGACTTGCACATACTGTATTTGTATTCAAGTAATTAGTCTCCACCAAGGAAACAAAGTTGAATCGATAAGCAGATTTTTTAAACAGGAAATCGATTTCACGTAACACTACGCATCATCAGTCCTGAAATCAGCAAGCAATGGCTTGCTGGTGAAAAGCTGAAGCGCAAAAGCAAGAGCAGAGAAATTAAACAAACTCAAGACTAAATTGAATAAATCAGAACACAACCTGTGACAATTAAAAACCGGAAAATGCGTCGTTCTCAGATAATTGCTTCCACTGGAACTGGAAAACTACTATCTGAGGCCGATTACGGAGCAACCTTACAAACCCACAAAGGTAGAATCACACCTCGATTAATCAAGACATGGCGTTGGTAGAATACGTAGGTTGGCAGAATTGTTTGTGAGGTTGACAGACGTTATCTAGAGAACGCCTTTAAAATTAAATGCTAAACGTTGTGGTTGCCATGAAAAATTCAACACAACCATTGTCCCAACTGTTTCACGAATACTGACATAAAATAAAACTTAGCCGCTGAACCAAAACCTGACATGTGCGAACTATGGTATTTATGTGGCGACTTGTGTGATACGCAATAATGCTGGTCAAGCAGTAAACAAATTTTCCGCGGGATGTTCAGCGCATCGAGAGGTAATTCGAACAAACCAGATGATAAAGATGACAGCAACCACATGGCCTTATCGCGGCACTATTCAGTGTTCCATGCCATCATAAATGAACCACCTATACATGAAGTTTACACTGTTACTTTTGCAGAACAACCCAGTTTTCACTTTCTACTTAACCTGTGAAGATAATTGNTTAATAAACTAAACGATTAAATTGATATTCATAACATGATCCTCCTTCGTGTAAAACTGTAAAATAATAATTCTTGCACCCCTTTGCGTTGTTCATCCACTTTTCCTATCCGGCCCACTTGTTTAACCGTCCTTACCACCCGTGTAGTTACCGCTGTTGATATTTCCTCCTTCACAACGTTTAGCATTTAATTTAAAAGGCGCTCCGAAGGGAACTTCTGTCAACCTTGCGTGACGTAATGCTGCTTACGCATTCTGCCAACGATCTGCTCTGAGTCATCGTGAAGTGATTCCGTCATTGCGGGGTTTGTCCCGTTGCTCGATAACTGGCGTCAGGTAGTTTTCCAGATTCAGCGAAATCAATTACTTAAAAGACGTATTTTCCAGTTTTTTCTTGCCGCAGCTTGTTTGGTGACTTATTCATTTTAGCCTAGGCACGAGAGTTTGTTTGCTGTCTCTGCCCTTGCTTAAATTGCTTGCAGATTGTAGGAATGATGATGCGTAGTGTTACATGAAATCTATTTCCTATTTAAAAAATTTGCTGATTGATTCAACTTCGCTGCTTCTGTGGAGTCCAGTTACTTTGTACAGATGTGTAAAATTTTTACAGATTTATCATAGAGTTTTATGTTATTTCCTTTGTCTGACGACTTCACTGGTTTTCCATTTTCACTTCAATTCAAAAGGAAACAGCACTAAAGAACACGCATAAAGTGTTCGTGCAACATCGTTTATTTAGGGTTAGACGCTATTTCTCTGTAATATTAAAGCATATCGTGTTTTTTTAGTCTTTAAAGTACATATTTGTTTTGGAGTTCATTTAACTTTAACTTTCATTCATATGTCATTGGTCATGCATGATTGGTTGTGACCGAGCAAAAATTAAGAGACGCGCTCGTATATTTCACTTTTTATGTCAAAAAAAAATATTGTTTTTCGACGCCAGGTCTCACCTTGTCAGTCGTGCAAATGCGAAACTGATGGAAGAGCAGACTGCAGTGTGGCGGACTGTCAGCCGCCCAGATGCGTTGACTACGTCTACCGTCCTGGCGAATGCTGTCCTACGTGTCCACGAGGTACAGGGTCCATTGAGCAATACAAGTAGCTTGTGCTTTTGTGGCTGGTTTTTATGCTTATGTCCCTCATTCTCTGATAGAGAATTCATTTTTCGAAAAGGCAAGCGACACACTATGAAAGAATGATTTGAATCCAAAAAAACAGCAGTTGCGGAACGAAAATCGCAGTGGCACTTTTTTAAGTTACTTTGGACAAATATGAACATGGTGTAGGTCAAAAGAGCAAGTGTTATATTCACATTTTATTTAACAATTTCAACTTGAAATAATCTGCCAAGTATTATCCTCTGTTTCACCAAATGAGTTGGGTCTCTTTGGACTTCATGTCTGTTTCTAAACGTTAAAATTGAATTAAATTTGAGGTTTGTGATGCAGGGTGGTGATCATGGGCGTCCGCAGGGGAGGCAAAACGGGCATTTCCCCCCCCCTGGAAATTAGGACTAAGAACCAAAACTTTTAGTAAATCTAAAGGCAGTAGATTCTATCCGATTACTTGATTTAATTTTTGCAATAATAGTTTATTTTCCGGTATGACACTGACTGCACAACAGCCAGGTTCACTGTTCTGGTGTCATGCAGTATGCAGTTCGCTATGTCCGCTCTTTTGCCTGCAAAGGGAAGTTGCCAAACTTGCGAGCCGGTTGTTCTGCTGTTGTCCTTTATTGCGTAACAATAACATGGCCACAACTCTTTAAAGGTTCGCTTCAAGTTACGGTAGCAGGCCTTTTGCCGCTTGTGACTGTCGAACACAGACATCTGTGGCAAGTAATGCAGCGAGAGAGTGACGGCTGATAGCGGTAAGCCACGTAGTTTGACATTGCATGGAAAGAAGCATAAATGAATCTGTAGCAATGCTTCCACAAGTTTGAAAAATCCATAGTTAGTGGAGTATGACCATAGCTTCAAATACGTTTGCGCAAGCTTCTTTTCACACAGTATAAAACTACGGGGCTTGTTAGAGTGTGCCTATGCAGACGTACAGGAATAAGTCTTAACCGCTAAAGTTTAGTTGTGACGTCAGAGTGAGTCCTGGGTGCAAAGCTGAATTTGCTGAGGCGTGTTTTCATAATTCATCTCCCCAATTTTTTAAAGCATTAATGATGTTCTAAATTAAATTATCGTAGTATACCTAGCTACATGGGCACCGGAAGGAGGCAGGGAGGATTTAGATCTGGAGTTTGAAATTTTATATTTTCCTATTTAAATGTTTGGCAAACAAGGTTGTTCTCTCATTAGTTTCGGGCGGGTAAAATAAAATTTCACCATGGTTGGCCCCAGTTCCGTAGCGGCCAAACTCTGGACCCTCTCAAAATGCTTACAAGGGCCCCCTATTTGTGATTTCTAAAAAAAGATTTCAGCGTTATGGAACATCCTGTGGCCGAATGGCTTTCATAATAAAAATATCCCTATTTTTTCTTATTTCGCTATTTTTTAGTTCCACTAGCCGACACATTTTCGGCAGAACCGTCGCCAGAAAGTCTTCATTTGGGGGCTTCATATTTGTGCAGGGGGTTAGACATTCTGAACATGTATATTGAATTCACTACACAGCATTTGCAAATCGTGCGAATTAATTATAAAATTATCAAATATTTTCCAGCAAATACTCGTAGAGGCTCATAGTTTGCAGCTAAAAATTTTTGAACGAGCCTAACAAAACGGATGGGTCTTAATCACTGTCATTTAATTAACGACGATCATTTACAGATGTGATGAAATGCAATTGCTAACAAAAATTTGCAGAAAATCAGAACCAAGCCTGAAAGCATTTACCGTAGGAACAAACGTGAAGCCGGTCAAAGCCATGCGTCCCGATGAAGGTTTTGGCTCATTAGCGTATATTCATTTTGCATGCGCACCGTGCTTTTAACTGGCCCAAATACGCATTCACAAGCCTTTCTGATGTCTTGACTTGTTAATCTCCTGGCGCATGGCACATGTTTATACAGTAAGCCTCGGTTAATCCGGATTCGGTTAATCCGGATCTTCGCCAAAACCGGAAAAATCTGGTGGTACGAATGATTTCTAACNTTGTTCTTTATAAAAATCTTCCGTTTATCCGGATTTTTTAATCCGGATCTTCGCCAATACCGGATAAAATCTGCCCTTTTCCCATCTCGTAATGCGGATTTTTCTGCATTTCCACGCTGTTGTGTTCTTAAGTGCANTGACTGGTCGCTAGGAAAGATTTGGCAGCTTTCAGATGCAACACAAGCGTGTTCAGATCACCAACGAACGTTTAGAATTATGATAACAACGGCCGCAACTGCGCGCAACAATCGTTATCGTAGAAAAAATTATTACGTCACACACAAGCATAGCATATCAAGTTGCTGCCGCACTACGGCTTCAGTCTATTGATCAGTGTTGATCAGTGTTGAGTGAGCGTGTGTAGAGCATTATCCCTGAGTGTATTGTACTCGGTTTAATGTCTGGAGGGCAAAGAGCTGTTTATGGACCAGTCGTAGGAATCTCTGTGCCTCTATCAAAAATCCCAGGTTTCTTCGCAGCCAAGTAATCCTAAATTATGAATTTAAGATTGTTCATAACTGCTTGGAACAGGCTGTTACTAGTCTGATGTATCAATGTAAATACATCAATGAATTCGTTTTGCTTCTGCGAAAGTCTGCTGTTGAGTCGTAAATGCGTTCAATTTCAGTGATTTTTCACCGATGTAGCAGTACGTTGATGACGTCAGGCTATCGAAACAACCATCTTCGGTTAATCCGGATCTTCGCCTAAACCGGATAAAATCGTCGGTCAAATCGAATCCAGATTAAGCGAGGTTTACTGTATTAATAACATTTTGTGTCTCAAATCGCCTATAAATGTTAACAATTATAGACTAAGGCCTACGTCGACGCAACGGTTTAACATCCATCATCCACTAACTGTACTACTTTGTTGGGGCAAGCTTACTATTGGTTGCTAAATAAACTCTTCTAACTACACTATTAATTCCATCTGCTGTCTACACAGCAGGCTGCGCAAATGTGTAGCTTTGTTCGTAAGCATCAAAGGTATCTTGCTTCTATGCAGTACAAAATGCGAGAAGACTACTTGGGCTAGCATAATGCATTTTTTTCACAACAATCACTACACAAAATACGTTTTTGATCAAATGGAAGTCTAACTTCTGGACGTACACAACTAGGCATGCAGGCTAACTTCACGTTCAACAATTGAAGCAATGAATATGCTGACGCTTTACGCTCAAGCATCAAATACGTATATTACCTCACAAACGCATCATAAATGATCAAGCGATGTTATTCTAGGTAAAAGCGGCAGGTACTGCTCTGTCTATAAATTACAGAATAGAATACGGATTCATAAAAACATCACGGATTTCTCGTGTTTCATATTTCAATTTGGGGTTGAAGCTTTGATTGGGGTCAAGCCCAAAAAAGCTCCTCCGTGGCAACGGGGCTGAATTTTGGACCCCTGTTACAGCGTGCCCCCCAATTGGGGTATGGAGGGCGGCTCATATGGCTGTGGTTAGCCCCCTTTCTGGAAAAATCCTTCCCACTCCCATGCCTGTCTATTGCTGCCAACGAACGCATTTTTGTGATTGCTGCCGTAACATGGGGCCTGTTCGTTATGGTGTAGAAGGGGCAAAGCGTTTTTGTGAACGTCCATTTGCACTGCATCGTCAGCAAGCTGGAAAGGATAAACAAAATGTCGACGTTGCCTCCCCTGCAAAATTTTCTGCGGCCGCCCATGGTGGTGATGTTCTGTTTCTGCGCAGGCAAACAGTCACCGAGGACATCTGTAACCCCTCATAAGTGCTAATCCCATTTTTAATGCACATGCTCGAATATAAATCCGCTTTTTCCTGTCAGTCTTAAATATGGTTTCTCTCCAGTCAAACAATGGGTGGTAACGTTTTTATTCAACAGTATAGAACTACGTCGGCGTTTTGTGCGACTGTACTGAATTCTCATTCCGAGATTCTATATTGTGACATCTGGTCACGCTGAATTCCTATCTTTGGTTGTTCTTACTGGCTTTGAAAAAGTTGCGTTTCCAATATCTGAACTCCTTAATCCCTGGGATTCTTTTTTCATATCTTTTCTCTACTGAAAGGAACAACAACGCTAGTCTCGTGAATTCTGACCTCTAGTCTCGTGTCTGACTGTAGAAGTGCATGTAAAGGCTAGTCTCGTATTTTTGTTCCTTGTGATTGATTTATCGGCGTTAAAGTTTGGCACGATAAGAATTGCCTTGTGAACTTAATGTATAAATACATCCTCTCAGTGCCGTGACAAGGCAGCCCCGTGCCCCCCGGTCGGTGTATGAGTAAGTTAGAGCCGTCTCTCTCCCTTTGACTTTTACTCTTCTGGTTTTTGCCCTCAATGCAGAGTCGGTAGATTAAGCATGTAATATCATGATTCGTCAATTTCGAAAAAGAATTGCGGACGTTCGGACACTAGCAGTATTTGGTAAAGTTGTGGTTACGTCAGAACAAGGCCAATTGTTAATAAAGTCTTGACCTTCACCACTTAACTTCGATGGCTTCGTCCTTGTGCGTTGAAATTCTCGGGGAAATTTACGTCATAATGAACGTGCTGTGGAGTGTTGTGCAATCGCTTTGTAGTTGCCTACAAATAGAGAGACTAGGTTTCTAGTTCAACGTTAAAAAAGTTTTCGTGAAAGCTGCTTAAGACAGTTTGTGTAAAGTTAGGTTTAAATAATAGGGTTCAGTTTGTTTAAATAATGCAAGTTATTTTGTTAAGAACTTCTTCCTGATTCAAGAGTTTAGCTTGGTTAGGTTTTGAAATAGCACTGCTCAGGGGGCTAACTTGCAACTGGCTCGAAAAAGCACGCAGCTGCCTGAATGCTTGCTGATATTAAAGGACCCCAACTGGATTTTTTTTGGGGGGTCTCAACAGCCTTTAACACGGCTCTGCATCCACTAGCATTCAACGATGCTGTTGCGTCGAAAACCAGGAGGCTGGGATTTTTGAAGAAAACATATTTGAAAATTGGCAACGATTGTCGACGAAAGTGTTTTCGAAAATTGAAAAGATAACCCATCAGAATTCAGTATTGTGATGTTGAATGTTTGTCTTTCGGATTGTAGTCAAAAGCGAGTGGGTTGTTCTTAGACAACAAATTTGATTATTTTCCAAATTTTGTAGCAACCTGCATTGTTTTGCGCAACCAAGGCTATACGTATGTATAAGCATTTGCTTCAACGACCGCAAAACTGTATCGTAGATTTAACCCCTCAAACGAGATTAATGAATATCTCTGGAAATGCGGCGAGCTTTTCGGATGGACATTGGTGATGAAAAGCGCTTGTTTCAGCGAAGTCAACTGGTTTTGCCTCAACAAGCGCTTGGGCTCGCTAAGCACGCCATTTCTTGCACGTATTCTCTGAACCATACTAAGCGTGGAAGTGCGTTTATCACCAGTNAAAGTATAAATTACACTCACTAAGCAAACAAGCAGAATTTTCTTTTTACGTGATAGTGAATGGCTATCGCCTGAAACTTTCAACTATATAACGGAAAAACAAGCTGTTTAAGTGAGACCTCCAATCCTGTACCCAACATGGAATTTGTGGGGTCACAAAATTCTTTCCCAACACAACATCTTTTTTCAACAAAGAAAAATTTACTTCAAATATGAAATTTAATTTTGCCCCAAAGTGACAAGTTAATTTCAAATTGCCGGAGCATTTCCGTTCGAAACCCGAACGCCCAAGGAAGACTTACCCGCGTACTTTTTCCAAATTTAGAGAATTTTTTATTTGTTAGTTGATCATTCTGTTTACTTGACCTGTTTTAATCGCACATTGCGAAATTTCGCTCATCAAGTTCAAAAATTTCCTGAAAATCGGCGCTTTTCAAAGGTTTTGGAAGGAATTCTCCCCGTCCCCAGGCTCCGGTTTCGTGCAGCTGTGAAGATAACCCCGTCAGCTTGTGCGGTTCTCGCCCGGTAATGAACCGAGCGTCGAAGTAGATTTCTTTTTCCTCGGAACTAACATGATCATGTCTGGGCGCTTCGCTATGGTTGAGTTCATTCTTTTTGAACGAAGGGTTGCTTTATGCAACGTCACAGACGTTTGTGTTTCCTGACAGCGTGTGTTCCCCTCGCAAGCGACTGGTTGGTCGAAAAGTGCGCTCAAAGTGCTTCGTGGCNTTATCGAGCGGTTGCTCTGACTGTGCCGAACATGCTCGCTGTTTCATNAAAAGGACCGTTTCACTTAATTTCCTCAGCCACCCTGTAGCTCAGTTTGAATAAAGCGGAGTGAAATAGTTCCAGGCCCTCGCATCCTTTAATCTCGCGCTCCATAACGAGGAGCAGAGCAAGATGCGCGGATCAGAGAAGGAAAGAAAGGGACGTTAAATCAAACTTAAAGTAAACAGTGCGTCAAGTGGTTTGTGCGGTTTGTAATCTCCCTCGGTTTTAATCAACACGTGCAGCCCGGTGCTGGAACTCTGTTATGTTCTACAGCGCAATTCAGTCTCGCAATCTGGCAGTCATCGACGTCAACGCTTAATGCTAGCAGCACATTGAGCAGCCTGCACTTCCATGTAAGGCTACTCCAAGTTGTGCTGCTTTACTGGGTATATACTGCGGACGTGCGGTTTTAAGCAAGATGAGAATTTAGGGCAGGGTTGTTGCCAGTGGAGAAATCTATTGTGCCCGACTTTTCATTTACAGTTGATATTTCCATTCTAGACAGTCCTATCTCAACAGGGACTGAGGATGGGTAATTTTACGTGAAATCGATTTCCTATTAAAATTTTGCTGATCGATTCCTTGCTTACCCCCGTTATGAAGAGTACATACTTGAATATAGATATGTGCAAGTTTGAATTATCGCAGAAAGATGAAAGCAGAGCGCAGTCGGCTGATTCCTCGCAAGCATACAGAAAACCTAGTGCTTTTTCAACTGTTCTAGCTGGTGCTAGACAATGATGATTTATTTCAGCTTTTCGCTTAACGTGGCTTCCTCGTTTTTCTGTTCGTACCACTATGACTTGGCGAAGTGTAAAATCTTAAGTCTGATGTTTTGAAGAACAAAGTTGATCGCAACTTGCTTCATAAATTTTCAGAATGAAAGTTACTCCAAACTTAAAAGTGTGTTTCCGAGAGTTTTTCGATATTTCTAGATCGCATTGAAACAATTTAAAGACAATATATTTTTGTCAAATTTTTTGCTGCATTCCTCATGTGCATCTTGTTAACAACTGCCAGAAAATGGTGCCCTCGTGTGGAGTTTCAAGGTTTTGCTGCAAATGTCGAGAAATCGGCGATACGCTTGGCCAGTTTTTTCAAGAACTCTGATTCCCCCTGCTGTAAACAAAATTTTTATCGTGTTATTTCGAAAATGCTTCTTGCAAATATAAAAAGTATCGCACTAACTGTGTTTCGATTAACTTCGCTTTTTCCAGGAGCCAACTGTTTCGCGATGGGAACTGTCATCCCTGCATCACACACAGCGGTGATTCCCCGAAAGTGCGTGCGGTGCACGTGTCCGCTAGGTGACCTGGGCGAGAGATACTGGCTGGGGAGTCACCAAGCAAGATGTCACGTGATTGAATCGTGCAGAACTGACGTCACCACGCGCACTCGCCTTCGTCGCTCGAGTAAACGATACTTTAACGAGTACATCAAACTCGAAGGCAGAGATCGGAATCCATAGCTGGCTTATAAATGAGTTCCAATTTGTTGTAACGGCGAAGTGGTATTGCTTTATCACCAAGAAACCAAGCTTTGATTGCAGTTGCTGTTCCTTGCTGCTTCTTCTAACAAACAGCATAACCACAAGATGTCTCCCTGCTGCTTTTTATGAAAATCATTGGTGCTGAGCATCAGTTTCTTTGCGTATTGTGACGTTTTCAGAAGAGCGTTGTTTTATTCAAAATTGCTTACTTTTTTATGGAATGTGTGTTGCCAAGTTGCGTGTTGGGTAAAAGGTGATGAATTTTACTTATAAAATCGTTCGTTGCTGACATATTTCAGTGTGTCATTCGGGTAAAGGTCTTCGTGTGCAGAGTTATTCAACCTGAATTTTGCGAAAACATGAGACGCAACGATCCTCGAGTTAATTATTACTTTTGTCAAGCAGAGAACGGATACATACAGTAATTGCGTTTTGGATTCACGAAATAGCCAAGTTTATTTGACATCTGTGGGCAACGTAAGCCAACCTTTAGTATTGTTTTACTTCTGTGACGTCATTGCTGGCGCGGCGTATGAGATAAGCAAATAATTCCGTTTTCGCTGCTGATGATTTCTCTTCTTGAAAACGTGGTCACCATCTTCGTTTTTTCTTGAGGGATAAAACAAAGATGAAAACTTACAATCAAACTTACCTTATTCATGTAAACTGAGACTTCATAAACTGTTGTCCATAGATGGGTTTTAAGGGATCCGTGAAATGATTTCAGTCTAAAACGAAATGAAAGGTTTCAATCGAAATAATGAGTTAAAATTTCTCAAGCAAAGTAAACAAAAAAACTTACATAGTTTGTTTGAAAAAACGGCTTGATCATGGGTGGCTTGTTAGTACACTTTCGTGTGTCTGCAAACCTGAAATAGAACAATGAAAAAGGCCTTAATTGTAAACATTGCGCAGAAACTCAGCCTTGTTTTCTGGAGAATGCTGATACTAGGTCTTGAAAGCAACATGAGATCAACAAAAGGAATAAAAACAGCCGTGAAAGATATCCTTGGAGAAAAGTTTTTGAGCAATTTGGTTGAAAAATATCTGTAAACTTTCATGCGCCATACCCAAGCGCATCTCTGTAAAGTATACTTGTGATTTAATGGGCTAATCGTCCGCATCCACTTGGCTACTAGAACCACCTGGCAAAGAATCACCTGAAAGATCGAACAATGGTTGCAACACTCATGCATTACTGTAGAGCAGGGGTGGGGAACCTGCGGCCCGCGTGAACATTTGATATGACCCGCATCAAATAATCGTTACCCAAGTTAGAGAACAACATCGTGTCCAAACTAAGATCCATGATAAAGCAGGTACTTAGATAGTGAGTCAAGAGAAGTCACACTTCTTCACAGTTGGGTAAGGTTAGAATTTTAGGATAAAATCAATTGATCGTGCGGCCTACCAGTGATAATGCACAATTCATGCGGCCCGTGATCAGTGGCGTAACTGACGGGGGGCGATCCTCCACCCCCCGGCAAGCTAAATGTATAAACTGGGCTCCCTTTAGTTGACATTTTGATTTTTAGTATTTTTTAATTTGTTGATTTTGTGCGGTTTTCGGGGTGTTTTCGTTTTTTTTTATCTAGTATGGACATCCAGAGATTCACTTTCATTTCTAACCTTTTTCAGAGTTTTGGCTAGTGGGGCCCTCTACGGTGAACAGTTGGGCCCCTTCAGCTAAGCTTTGCCCCCTGGCTCAAACCTCTAGTTACGCCATTGCCCGTGATAGTAAATAGGTTCCCCACCCCTGCTGTAGAGATTAGATTTTAAACACTCCGCACAAATTGCTAATTAAAGGACGCTGAAGTATATAGTTTGGCATCATTGGATTAACTGTCCGACTGTATACAGCTTTTGATATACAAAAAAAGAGAAATGGTGAGAATCGGGACAAAGGAGAATTGGGACAACTTAACTTTTTCGTATTTCAACCAATCAGAGAATCACAAGCATTATGATGTAGCCTTCATTGTTTTCGATGTACTAGCGAGAAGAAAGGATCTGCCACGTTTATAAGTGCAGTAACTACTAGTTCTTTGGCTACAAAAATGTTTTTAATAACTAGTACAGCAAAAACCTTTTTTCTATTTGTGTAAGATTGTGCAACAGCTTTGATCGTTGGATTCAGGTCAGTATCATTCTACATCAGAAGTCTCCAAACTTTTTTGTGCGAAGGCTACATAACCTATTACACAACAGTTCGAGGGCCGGACATCTTACGTAATGTGATTGTTTCGGGATATGTTACATTTTACCAAATCAACAAGCTTTTCATAAATGTGTTATTTTTTCATTATTGGCAAAATGTCTTCGCGGGCCGTAGATTGGAGACTAGAGATGGAGCGGGCCGCTAACAGTCCAGTCTTCTTCAGGAAACAGTCCACTAAAAATTTTTTTAGCGGTGACGTCATTCCGGGCCGGTGCGATCTGCTCGCCAATTGGGCGAAAATTTTTGTTTTTGCAAATTTTCAAAATCTAACAAGGAAATGTTTTGCTGCTGTTCTCTCCATTTTACGGTTCGGCTAATGTTATGTTTCACTTGTTTCCACGCAAACCAGTGAACCATGTTATGAATCAATCAAAGCAACAAACACTTTATTTTATAGTCTGTCGCTGTCGCCGAGGTTTAGGCAGAACCGTCGCCAAAACTTTTCAATTGGGGGGGCTTTGCGTTTCTGCGGAGAGCTTTGCGTTTGTGCGGGGGGATAGCTTGACATTCTAAATATTGAAAAAAAACTCCACTGATTTGTAGTGTTTCATGTTTCAATTTGCGGGGGCTTGGAGCTTTGTTTGGGGTCTAAGCCCACCAAAGCTCCCCCGTGGCGACGGGACTGGATTTAGGTTTAGGACAGGTGTTATCAAACTTTCTCTGGCCATGTACCCCTTCAGCATTTCGATAGATGAGCATGTACCCCAAAAATTTTTTATGACAAAAAGGTTGTGGAAAATAACAAGAATGTATTTACCAATAAGCATATAATGATTTTGAAAATAATATTCACTGNTGTATGTATCAATATTTCGAAATGAATAATATGTAAACATATTTTTTCCCTTCTATTGCTAACCTCAAATGTANCCCTTCATATAGGTAAATGCACTCCTACTAGCATAGGGGTACATGTACCTCTAGTTTAGGATTANGTGTTAGGTTTAGGTTAGGTTTTAGGGTTTAGATTCAGTATGTTGCTAGTGCAGCCTAGCACACCCTTGTCGNGTGTCAGTGTCACGTTACAGGTGGCGGACGAATAAGTTTTCAAAAGTGCTCTGGCAGACCCATAGCCATTAAGACTACATGGTTTTATTGTCCAAAAGACAATGAACTGAAAACTTAAGTGTTGTTACTTTGCTTTTGAGGTTACGATATATTACGGGCCACGGGCCAGTCCGGGCCAGAAAATAAATTGTGGTTTAGCACAGACGGGCCGGGCGGTTTCTTGTTAGCTCCGGGTGGGCCGGGAGGCGGGCCGGGCTGCAAAAGTGCTGGTTCGTGCCATCTCTGTTGGAGACCCCTGTTCTACGTCATATAACTTTTGTCCACGCTTTGTTGTGATGTGCTTGTGTTACGTCGCAAAATTCCTTCACAGACCACAAGCAGGAGAAGGGGACAATATATCTGCACTCTGCCACACGTCTCCCCGGAATATCCTCTTTTTTCCTAGAAGATTGCTTTGCAACTGTGGTATTTTGATTTCTTACAAAATACTTTCCACGTATTTTCATTGGTTGCATCGAATTTCCTGTAGTTAAGGACTTTCCATCAATCTGTAGATAAGAAGTGTTGCTCGACTGAATTATTACCGAGGATAGTCAATGATGTGGTAAGCAGTGGTTTAATTACTTGTGCAAATGCAAAAAAAATTATTTTTATTTTATGTTTCAAATCATATTGCTGATCTCAACTATTTCCATCAGCATATAATAACTTGTAAAAAATCATGGAGTGTTTGAAAAGCAGCATCAAAACTATTACACAGCATTCATGAATTTTCCTTATCCCATTCTAATTTCTGCCAATATCGTAATTAAGCTTAAATGGTCTTTAGTCGCAATACAACTACATATTTCTTTGGTTCATTGACAAACCTCTCATTGTCAAGGAGAATTTTCTATCTTGTCGAATGTGACTTAAATACAGTTTAGAAAGAAATGTTCCGAAATACACGAGAAGAGCAACTGAAACAGGTTGGCCAGGTAGTTTTACAGGTGCAGGATGGACTTCCAACGATGTGCAGGAGGGGGGCAACTTCGTCTTGACGCACCTCCAGCCACCCGAAGATCATGATGAGGCTTCGTCTTCCATAAAATGTTGCAAAGATTAAAAAAGGTAGTCGGGTTCTGGCAAAAGTTTATCGGAACTTCCAACTTTTCAAAAGATGTTCAGGCGCTTGTTTGTTGGGGGGTTATCTCCAGGGTGGTTCGGAGACGAGCAGTGGCGATTCTAAGGGGTCCTGGGTGGACCATGGCCCCCAGATGTTTGGCTGGCCCCCAGTTTTGTGTTTGATTTCAAGTTTGTTTGATTGGCATATGCAGCAGATAACTTTCAGCCAGCAATATCCTAAACGATAAATTAGAAGATCTTTAGCCTGCATTCAGTATTTCCCAAATGCATGATAAGATGGATTGTTGCTCTTGACGGCCAGGTAATGGGAGTTGTTGATGACGCACATACCAGTGCTTGCGCAGATCCTGCGTGAAATTTAGTCAGACCGTGGTCGTGGTGGTGAAAGATTCACATCGAAGTTAAGAAACAGTCGCATAAATGGAAAGATTGATCTACCGTACATTTTGGTGTGAGGTAGAACAGGATTGTATTATTGCCAGCAGATTGGTTCTTGTTCCAGTAGCAAAATGATTGTGAAAGCAAACCCTTTTAACGCCCGCGCCGGCCAGTGTACTGGCCAGTACTTTTTTGGCCATAACTCACCAGCCGCTGGAGCTTAGAGAGCTGTTCAAAGCCTCTACGGATTCGGGAAGTCTTCTAGTTTCGATTGAACAAAAAATTGCATCTTTTGGTTTGGGGTTCTCTGTGGGGGACGTCACGAGTGAGGGGGTTTTGGCATTTTTGGCTGAGTTACCTGGCTCTGGGCGCGAACGCAACGGGCTATTTTTCTGGCTCAAGTTTTTTTGGAAACTAGGCTAAAATCCGCGTCTTTAAAGATCTTGACTGGCTTTCTAGCATAACTGGAGTAAAAATTATGGCTCAAAAACCCAATTTTCAACAACAATATAAAAGTTACACAGAAGGTATGATTTGCTCTCTCAGGACAAATTTTGACCAGCCATAACTCGGCAGCAGATTGAGCTAGAGAGCTGTTCAAACCCTCTAAAGACTCGTGAAGCCTTGTAGTTTAGAATTTTTAAAAAATTTAAGTTTGGGGTTTGGGGTTTTCGGTCGATGACGCCATGATTGGGGTAAATTTTGCGGTTATTTTGATGACGTCATCGGCCCATCTAATGAGCCGATTTTGTCGAGTCTTCAGAGCCCTTGATTGACTTTCTGTAGCGTTTCTGACTCCAAAGTTATGCCAAAAATGTTCCAAATATTCCAGGAATTCCCTAAAGAACTTCGGGAATTTCTCTAATTAATTTCCGGACGTTTGGCTAGAATTTTGGAACCAGAAACGCTAGAAAGTCGTTCAAGTCTCTAAAACTCGTATTATAGCTTAGAATCCAATAAAAATTTGAGCCACGAAATCGGCTCGTTTGGTCGGCTTCCAGGGGATAATGACGTCATCTGAATGTAAACCGGATATGCATAACATCTTCCCATCATGTAAACATAAACAAAAAACAGGACATCCCAAACTGAAACAATTTTATTATTGCAAACTACAAGACTTTCCCATCTTCAGAGGGTTTGAACAACTCTGTAACTCAACCTGCTGGCGAGTTATGGCCATATATATCCAGTGTCTGCGTTTGTGGGAGCAGAATTTTTACCAATGTTTGGTTTTTGAGCCATAATTTTGGCTCCAGATATGCTAGAAAACCAATCAAGAGCTCTAAAAACTGAGATGATAACCTAGATTCCAAAAAATTGAGCCAAAAAATGGCCCGTTGGGTTGGCGCCCAGGGCCAGGTTATCTCGGCCAAAAAAACGCAAAACACCCCCACTTGTGACTACCCCTACAGAGAATCCCAAACCCAAAAATGAAAAAAAATTTTTACAATCGAAACTATATAGAAGACTTCCCGAATCCGTAGAGAGATTGAACAGCTCGTGGCTGGTGAGTTATGGCCAAAAAAGTACAGGCCACTATACTGGCAGGCGCGGCCGTTAAAGGGTCTTCAAAACAAAGGAAAATCATCATTCGGAATAGACATTTATATTTTCACCCTACTATTTCCTTGGCCCCGTAGTGGTCCCCCACTTTTTAATTCTAGAATCGCCACTGCGGCCGAGGTATTCTATGTGTGGAATTAAGAACAAAAACAGCAATGTTCCCACCTGTATTAGTTTTTCCAATAAAAGGCTTAAATTGTTTTTCGGGATTCCTCTCTAGAGAAGATTTGATGTGGCTGCATTTCTGCATTGTTTCGTTGAATATATCAGGTCTTCCAAAAACAATTCCTCTATTTTTATATTATGCTCCAGGACTACTTTCACGTTCTGCGGTTTGTAGTATAAGTTTCAGAACTTGGCAGAGCATACAAATTTCTTTGGCTTTGTAAATTCTAAATAGGACAATATTTTTAAAACTGTCATTGAGATGGTTCCCAAGAATGCAGCAGCTTGGTCGTAAAACACGGGTTGCGTCATGTCGATTAAATACAATTCAGCTTATTGTTGCCCAATGTACTGTAAATTGCTTGTATTCGTCAAAGCTTTGTTTCGAATGATTACGTTTGATTTTTCATGCCTTTATCACAGTATTTGTTTGTGATAGATGTTTAAAATAAAGTTTTCTATATAGGCTTACTCCTAAAAGGAAGACCGTTTCACTTCTCCTCACGCTCTCGCAACTCTACCTACTCAACATTCCATTTCTCGTGATGATGACCCAGTTCACCCTGCTTAACACCAAACAACTGTGGTACACGAAAAGCTGAAGTGCTGAATAGCCTTATAACGAAAATCACGGCCAATGAAAACGATATCAACAACATACTGAGTTATCGAAACATTTGCAATATGTCGTTGATATCGTTTTCATTGGCCATGATTTTCATTATACCACACAACTGATTTGCGAAAACGTTTGAACGCTACACAGTACACGCCAAAAAATTGGTGTTGGTATGGAAGACAAATTTCCGTGAAATAAAATTTGATTTGAATAATTAAGTAGTTTATAAATAACCACTTCAACAACATCAGGTACCGGCGTCCCAGTTCTCTCCGCTCTCCCCAATCTTTTGACTGTTACGGAACAATCTTTTGACTGTTACGGAACACAACTAAAAATGTCACATCATGGCACTTGGACAACCGCTGTGCGTGAGGTAGCACTGACGAGTTGGAGTCTCAGGGTCTACGACATGCTGCTTTGAGATTCCTGTTTGAACTGAAGACGACCATTCTCCGCAGCTCGGCTATTGCAGCCAACAACGGCGCTGATTCAACTCATGCAACGACAACCGTGCACTCTCGGAAATTTACAAGCGAAGATATGAATTTTTAATCTGCGCGTGGACTTAATTTGCGCAACAGCGTCGCTGACAACCATGCAAATCGTTTCCTTGACAACGATGCAAATCTTTTCATACCAAGGAGCAACAAACCGAACGCGATTACTCCGTCCTTATGGAAATTACAGGGGCCAGAATCACTACCATATTAATGTGGACTGCAGCATTGGGGCTATGATGAAACATCACCTGCCAGTTTTTCTATTTACGCATGACGTTGCTGCTATTTTTGCACTCCTCAAAGCACCAAAGTGCACAATTCCTACTCTCGCCCCTCACTCGCCCCGGCCTCAATGTGCTTCTGATTATGACGCATATGCAGCTGCTCGTGTTGTCGGTGTCTTCTTCGTAACAGACGTAAAACGAAATGGACAGTTGGCGCATGAATCCCGCAGCTTCGACGCGGATATTTATTACAACCAGCGATTCATTGTCCGTCACAGAAGCTGCATCAGAGCGTCAATATGTGTGGTTGTGGGTCTGTTCGACTTGGGGTGTTTTGAAAAGGGTGCGGCTTGCTTAGAAACGAGATAACGCAGACGCAGGCGAGAAAAACAAGTTCTCGCCTGAAGTGAATAAATATTAAAACCTTATATCGAACTGTGCAGCACAAAAATGATATTTCTACTATTTACTTTTCAGTCAGTAGCTTTGGTTTGCCGCGCGAAGGAAACCGAGTTGCTGCCGAGTTGCCAAAAAACTGTTGGGAAGTACTGCTATAGGCTTCAGGCGCGATCTGTGAACCTATTAACCTAAACGATACCTGCAACTATGTAAATCAGATGTTGATGAAAGAAAAAGTTTTTTACAGCAATTTTCATGTAGTTATACATATTTTGTGACTAAACCAGGCTTTTTTTTAAGGTGTTTGAGGGACCCGATTCGGGTTCCTAGAATTTAAAATCGGGTCCCCAGAATCAGAGAAAATCATCATCGGGTTCCTAGAATCAAAGAAAATCGGGTCCCTAGAATCAGAGAAATCGGGTCCCTACAAGTCCATACCGGGTATCTATCATTTTCCTCAAAAAAAACCCTGGACTAAACCGAAGTACACACCATTTGCGTCGTGAAGGAACATGGCACAAAATATTCTGAACGAAAAACAACTTTTTCTAAAGTTTTGCCCGAGGTTTTCTAATTCCTGATTATATTTCAGTTCTCTCTCCTGTCTCACCTTCAGTGAAAGGATCACAGTCTCACCATGGTTTGTTTTTAATGTATTTTTTGCAAGCGAATAATAGGAAAATAAGTTACATCATACAAACCGCCCTAATACAAAAATACCACTTTTTAATTTTCATGAACAAAAATAGGAACAAGACAAAAAGCCTCTTATGCAAAATTTTTATAACACTTTACTCCCATTGGTGCAGTGAAGTTAGTGGTAAAAAATGTCAACTTAAATCCCAGCTACTTGTGGCCATTGACTTTGACTTGCATTAGAGCTGATGAGTAACTCAACAAGACGCAAATATCGTGGAAAATTAGGCATGCGTTAAATTAATGGCAAACAGTACGGTTTCTTTTAACGAAGTGCCGTCGATTCAACACAAATATTTTGCCAATACAGCAAAATTGGAAATAGAAAAACAACAAAAATGCTTAGAGCCATTAAAGTTAAGTTTTCAAAAATATCTTCCCAAATTATATGCGGAACACTGATTTACTGAACTGCTGCTTTTGCACTGAAAGAAAACATAATGCAATTTCTCATAGTCGTCAGTAGAAATATGCATCGAAAATTGGGCGGTCAATCAACTTACATCTTCCAGTTTTTCCCCAACCTTTCGCTCTTGTCAAGATGCACACTTTCACAAGATGCTACTTCTACGTCATTACATTCGAGGTTTCTAGTTCAACCTACATTTCAAAGTAGAATTACGAGCATTACCTTTTCGTAAACACAAAAAAATAATTTCAATCACATTTCGGTTCAACTCCATATTCAGCAGTCCTGTCTTTGAATGGTTCGCTACTCAATTCTTCAAACAATTCGTTTTGCAAGTTGCAGAAATAAGGACGTTCAGCCTATGTTCGTTTTCCGCTCTTTTCCCACCGTTAAACAAATTTTCCGAAATTTTGATCTTGACATTTTTAGTTGTGGTCTTCACTTGCTTATGCCTCACAAAAGTTGGCTTTACGCCAAAGTTGTGGGGTATAGTGACTTTTCTTTTGTCTGTAATTGTCATTGTCATGCATTGCGTCAAATAAAGATGCAAAGCAAAAACTAGGAAGCCAGAATTGGAGTGACCATGCATTTCATTGCAAATAATTTTCAAACAGTTTTACACGCTTTTCAAAAATATTTATTATCCTGACAATGCTTCACCGAGACTGTTTTCACCTGAAATAATAGTCCCAATGTGTTTCCTCAGAAAAATATTTATTGTGTATAAAATTTAGTCACGAACACGCCTGTATTTCAAAAAGGTTTTCAAAACTATTCATAAAATCGGATGCTTAGGCAACAACGTTAAAAAATAAAATAAAACAGAATCTGTTGAAAAAAAGATTAAAACTCGTTCACGAAACTGAACAGCACCGTCTCCGCAATTTCTCTGCATGGTTTTCTGATTTTCTTTTCCCGTCGCCGACGTCATCATTTAAACTGAGCTTTTGTCTCGTTTCTAGAGAAAGTAGATTTTTGAACATTTCTCTAACATTATAATTTGTTTTTGCTGAAGTTTCAATGAATCCGCAACCCCAGAATCTTGCAAGATTTTGTCCTTCTTCTGTTGATACGTTTCTTTCATTTTCATCACATTTATTTCCGACCAACATCACTGGGCACTGCTGCAAGTCTTTCTTGTGCTGCTTGATCTGGAAATACAACGACTGATGCACTTTAGTCCACGATAATTTCATTTTTGTTAGCAGACTACTTTCTAAATAAATCAACCTTTTGTTACTTCAATGTTTATAAACTGAGTTTTTGCTCCAGCTAGACTTTCTTGTGCTACTTAATTGTTTTTCACAGAGAAACCGGAATAAGTTGCAAATATTTTTGCTTTTTTACAAATTTAACAAGAATCGTGATGAAAGTTCAGAAGATCGAATTCGTTGTTCAATTCTTCTTCTGTGTCTCAGCAAAATAAACAGGGCTGTGGACGTAGAGACGTTGCATCGCTTTGAAGACAAAGAACACTATTGAGCAAGCAGCGCTTATCACTACGTGGCCTTCGGCGGGAAATTCCCCAAGTGAAAGCGGTACAAGTTCAGTATGCTTGTATCAGCTTCAATATGATTTTTGAGCCCCTTCACCCAACTGAAAATCCCCACTGAAAGACCTAAGCTGGCAAGGGGCCTGACAAGCCATGCGGTTTTACTTTATCGTAACTCAATTCAGCGCTAAAAACAAAGCAATTTTGGACTTTTTTACAATCGCGCAGCTTAAAAGAGCGCAAATGTTGAATACATATAGCAAATCAGGCACAAGTAAAGCTTACCTGATCATAAAAATATTTCAAGTTTTCTATTGACTGCCTGGTGGTAACGGAATAAACCAGAACAAAAGCATGTCCTCTTGATATGGCAAGCTGGTGCATGGCAGGGAAAGGATAAGTGCCGGAAGTGTCTGTTATTTCAAGCGTACAAACGTTCTTGTCGCATTGCAACACCTGCAAAAGTTATCGCAGTTACAGTTATTTTTGAAACGCCAACGCATAAACTAAATTGTTCTTTACTGTTGATACAAACAAATGTTGGCGTTCTTCTAATGTGCATGCAAAAACCTATAGACTTAAAAACAAAACACTTTTCCAAACGCTATACAGAACGTTTACAGTATGGTCTTTCAATTTACAACTTAGCATTATGCAACACGATTTGTAAGTAAACAGCACTACAGGTTACGTACTCTTCGGTAGTAGACTATTCTTATATACCCAAGCGCACATGTCAATATACTATTAAATACGTATTTTGTTCTAATACAAATTCGCATAATTCCACATTTTACTTTGTTCCAAAACTGTTGGTACTGTGCAAAAAGTGCAACGCAAATATTTTTGATCAAACGTTCAATAAACATTAAGCTTAAGACAGTGGCGTATCAAGGGTATGGCAGGCATGGCACGTGCCGCGGGCGCCACTTTGACGGAGGGCGCAAAAATTGCTTGGCAAAACTTAAAATCTTTATTTAGAGTTTCTTGAACCTCTATTTTGCGCCCCATGCATTCATAAACTGCAAAGCTGCATCAACACCGCGCCCTTATCTAAAGCATTAAGTCGGGCGTGTCACGCTAGCACCACGAAGCATTATGACAAAACTGTGGTATTGTGACGAAGGTCAGACAATGTGACAGACAAGCATTATGACAAAACTGTGGTATTGTGACGAGGGTCAAACACGAGGGTCGGACATTGTGACAGAACAAGAACGCTCGCATGCCATATCTACAAGACCTCGTCCTCACGCTACAGAAAGGATAAGGCAGTCCGTACTCCTGCATTTCAGGCATGGAGATATTAGTTAGAACCTGGTTGAGATGAGTTTAAATCCGTGGCTGTGAGAATCTGACTGTTATGCAAATGAGGTCGAACAGATTTAGAAATTACTTAAACTGCTGCGGCCCACTCCAACTTTACGAAGCTTCTTCGATGGCCACTATTGCCCAATAAATACGCTGAATACAATGCCCCAGTCAAGAAACTAAGGTTGAGAACATTAGTTAGCCCTCGAAAAATTGGCAGTTAGTATCGTTGCCGTACCAGGTGAGCAAAAAATGCTAATTCATGAAAAAGATTTATTAATCTTGTTTAGAGCTAGCTTTTTCTGTCCGAATTTGGCTTTCTGTTCAACGTCCAAGGCCTTGTGAAAGGGCTCTGACAGTGAAAAACTAAAATCTACGTGCGACAATTTAGCAGCTGTGTACAGTTCAGATGTAGATGGAAAGCAATTATACGCAGAAGATCTCCGATAGAGGTGCTTCACGTTTGTGCAGGGGGGTTTGGCATTCTAAAATTTAACAAAACTCCACTGATTTATAGTGTTTCAAATTTCAATTTGGGCGACTTGGAGCTTTGTTTGGGGAGGCTAAGCCCACCAAAGCCCTCCCCCGTGGTGACGGGACTGATTATACTGGAAGATTCCAGATTGGAAATTGCTGATTTCAAGCTGTGTAACTTGAAATTATCGCGTCCTGAATTCCTCCTAACATTCTTCAAATTGCTTTGCAGATAATGCTGACGATGGCAATGGCAGTTATATGTACTGCAAGCTGCGAACGATCTTTCAGTAAGCTGAAACCTGTTTTATTCATACTGTACCTCCGGGCCTCATTGACTAGCAATATGTCAGGGAAGAAGGTTGTGTGATCTAGCTTTGATTAGAATAGAGAGGGACAAAACAGCGTAAGCTTACTTTGATGAAACAATAAACGACTTTACTATCAAAAAGGCACGACAAGTGTTGTTTTAATTAGCACAGCATTTTTGTGTAATTTAACTGGAAAAGGCTGGATATATTTATATTTCATTGGAATTGTGAGTTTCGAACACAAGTGATACATCACTTGCATTAAATAATTTTTTGTACAATTCAAATCAAATGTGTTCCATTTTCAAAAATTGTCGTTTGCAATTGCAATATGTTGTTTGTTTTTTTTTGTAAGTTATACAATTTTGTCAGGCAACACTAAGTAGACCTATTAACTACGATAACGTTATTGTTTCAATGTTTTGATATTCGTCATGACAAAAATAAATAAGTATAGAAGTATGTTGTAATCGTTATGCTGAAAAGTTTAAAGCAAAAATAAAAATATTTTCCGTTTCAAAAATTTAATTTCTTTAGGGTTCACCTTCGTAAACATTGCGCCTACATCTAATATTTAAATTGTTATGAAGGGGCGCACATTTACATTTTGCCATGGGAGTCACTTTGCATAAATACGCCACTGGCTTAAGGTTTTCTTTCATTTATGTTGACAGTACACAATCTTTGATCGAACATTTATTCTAGTAACTTTTAAAACAAAAATTATAACCATTGTTGTTTTCTTTCCTTAATGTTTACAGTAGACAATCTTTGATTGAACATTTCTACTAGTACACAATCTAGAAACATGACAATTTTTAAAACAAAAATAATAAACTTTGCTGTTTCTTGCATATAAATCAGCCGAAGCAGTGGCGTAGCCAGCTCAAAAATTTTGGGGAAAAATGTTTGATTTTAGCCGAATAACACTATTTTGCTTGGGATACCGCCTCTCAAAGCACAAAATGACTATATGTTCTAAAAATTTGGGGGGACATGCTCCCCACTGGCTACGCCTATGAGCCGAAGGGTCTCACGTTCCTATCCCAGTTATGAAAGCATATTTTCTGATTTGCCACCTATACCGCGTCAAATGCCTGTGAGAAGCAGCTGTTACTGTCTCTCACTGTAAAACATTCCTTCGCACGGCAAATTGGGCATCTTCACCTTCCAGGGAAAGTCCAGTACACTAATCGAAATATGTTCAACATATACTGTTTTTGGCCTTCATCCTGTGCCTCGACGTTACTTATTTCAAACATGCGAATTGTTTATTGTGTCCAGCAAACTCTTTGGGGATCATGTCCCCGTGTGGTCCAGCAATTAAATTCCAAGGGACGAGAGCAAATAGTCAAAATATTTCCTGTTGCAAGTCACATCTTCGTTTCAACAGATATTCCCCCCACTTACGTTTTTATTTCTTCGCAACTGTGCATAAGTCGAACTGCAATGGATAAGGTTCGCTAAGAATTTTATTTAATTCATCGTAAGGCATAGATACTTGTAAAGGTGATTTTCCATGATCGCAATCCAATAAACTACCATGTATGGACTATGCTATGATGCTTTCGATTCTCATTAGTAATCATCAGGTGGTAAGAACTTTTTTTCTTCAGCAACCTACACATACTAATGGCCTAATATTTTTTATTATCCGTTCTAGTTTAAACCCGCCATAAGTGTCTTGTTTGGGAAAGCACGTGACCAAAACGTAGCAAATACTTTCCTGAAATAGTCAGAGCTTTAGAAACAGAAAAACAAATTAACTGTATAGCATCATTTTCGCAACAGGATCTAGAAATAAAATAGGCTATGCGTTTTAGTCTCCCATATAAATGTTAAGCTTCACCCATGTTTACAAATTGAAAACACTGCTGGATTAGACATGTCTGGCGTTGAGTGGTCCGTCTAAATAAAAAGATATTTAATTAAGCCGGTCCACATGCTGCAATCGAAGGATGAGCATGTCGTCGCGAACCGAATGAAAGTCATGCGATGAAATACAAGTGAGTCACGTGGCGGCAACAACCGTACGCGGCAGCGTTGCCCTTTATTTGTCCGGTCACTCGGCGCTGAGTTCAAATCCATCCATTGAAAAGAAAACTATTTTACAGTTGCAATTATATCTGCATGGGACTAAAGCGCCCTATCATCGCTGTGCCGGACAATCGCTACTGAGTTTTATAATGGCTCTTCCGCTTTGAATTTTGACTGCGTTATTTCTTGAGTAGATAATTTATGACTTCTGAATTGAACGCAAGGCTTATTTAGCAGCACTTACCACCCTGTAGGTGTCCTCCACAGTGGGTGTGTATGACTCACGAAATGTTCCTCTGACAAATCTTAAAATAAGTGAAGTTTTTCCAACAGCACCGGAACCAAAAACCACAGCTCTGTAATCATTACTCTGCTCTGGCATGCTTCAAGTCACAAGTAAAACCATTACCCTATGTAAAGTACATAAAACAGAAAAACATTCCTAAAAAACAACAAAGGCATTTCATCGTAATTATTATGTACGCACTACAACTTGAATCAGAGATGTTGTTGCAACTGCCCTGAAGCCTTTTAACAAACGTTGTCGCTACAGCTTGGCATGAGGCATGAAGCCACACACCAAAATGTTTGACTTGTTCGGCAAACGTCACACTTACGCCATTCAAGGAAACAAATCTTCTTGCCGGCTGCTTACTAAACATAATTTCCTATTCAGTGTATTCACAACACCAATTCAGAAGGTGTTGAAAACCACAGAAGCTGGGACCAAGCAAACATGTATTTATCAGCAAACAGTAGTTGATTCACTATCATGTTTCCCACAGTGCATCCTGCCCTGGCTGTGGCCAGCTGAGTTGAAAGTTCATCAGGCAGGGGTAAACAGTAAATAGTTATCCACTGAAAACTTACCCTTGTCTTACCCCGTTTGCTACGGTGAATGGATCTGAAGGGCAGGTTTCCCGGTTCACTTGCATGGTCTGATTCCTACAACTCACCAACAGTCTTACTTTGTACACTGTATAGTAAGAATGCATAATTAGTGCGAAAACCGCACATAATTAGGTTTTTGAACAGCAGGTATTAGTTGTTTTTGTCAAACGCGTTGGACGCATCTAAAGAAAAACCCCTGTTTTCATCAAATGATACAGTATGTTTAAGTGAAAATACAAATACTGATCAGTACCGTGTTGTTGCTTAAAAGCCAAACTGGTTGTCAGCGGTGGCAAAAAATGCTGGAATGCAAGATAAAATGTGATGCTCAATACTTTGAAGATGTTGTAAGAGAAACGTCGGCAATTACTTGCATCACTAATGTCACCGTACTAGTTTTTGAAAATATGTACATAACAATTTTCATGCATTCTCGTGGATTTTTGCAAGCATCAAGCACACACTGAAAAGACTGCTGAGATGAAGACACACACTGGGATCAACAGCTAAATTTTCATCTCTGCCAGCAGCACGGTTTAGGGAAAGCTTGTGAATTTGAGAATCGTACTTTTCATTGTGAGGCGAAAGGTTATTGATCCCTTTGAACTTTTCATGGTTACTTAAAGTTTGATTGACAAAAGTGTTAATACTGCTGTTTTTTCATAAATTCACTAAAGATTCGAAGTTGGTTTTCCACATTGCTGCGAGAGCTTCATTCTTGGTTGCACCCCACTGTAGATAGGAGCATGACTTTTATGATAATTGGCAGAAGTTCTTGGGAGAGTGGTCCACCAGGGCGCTTGCAAGTGTGTTGGCCTTGTTTTGTTTCTTTTCGTTACAGCAGGTTCTCAATGCAAATTTGAAATCTTTGCGCCTTTCTTTCATATTGTCAAACAAAGAAGGAAGCTGGGGTTTATTATTTTTATTCCAGCAAAGTAAGCATCTCTGGCAGCACAATGTGTCTCACCCGCAGCCAATTCCACACAGAGGGGTGATGATTGGATGATATGCGATCAGATACAGCTTCACTTGCTAACATTTTGAGTGACTTTACTATATCGTTGTATAAGTTTTCTGTCAATGTGCCGTTAGTTGTGGCATACGAGTATTTCATTATCACATTTGATAAGTGGTCGGGTACAGGTATTTTGTGAGAGACACCTCCTACTAGCCGTTGGTAGCTCGCTGTTTGTTGTTTCGTGGCTTTCTTCCAATTCGCTTTTGCTCACGTTCTGACATGTCGTCAAATGCAAGAATCTGAGACAGTTTTGTAGTTTTGATGATGGCAGCTACTAGCTTGTGATAAGAAAGAATGGATTGGTGCACTGTCTCATTTTTGGGATAGAATACTAAAAAATTAAAGGCATTAGGCAACGACCTTTCGTGATTGGATAACATGCATTTTTGTATTATATTGTCATCAATATATGCAGTATAGTTGGTAAGATTTATCAGATTTAGACATGAATGTTCAGAGCTACGAAAATGTATTACTTTTTTAAGAGTTGAAAAAAATGTTACAGGGAAATGTTTGTTTTACGGTAAGAACCTTTCAAACCGAAATGTCTTTGTTCGCACGACTTTAATTTCATTTAATTTATTTGTTTGTGAGCAGACATAAAGTCCGTAGTATGAACACACACACTCTGCAGAACGCAGGTCGATAAAAACAGACAAAACAGCACGTAGTACAAGGCATTGAANCCGACGGAATCACAGGGTTACAGACACTTTTTGCAACTGCATTGAAGACAGAACCATAGGGTTACAGACACATTCTCAACACTAAAGTTAGCTAACACGTAACACTTGTTACTAATCTACTGCGCAGTAGGGCTTTAACTTTTACTTTAACTTTATTTATCTTTTTATAAGAAGAGGAGCCGCACATCAGTTACTCTCTTTACTTTTTTCATTTGAGTGGCAGTTTGTTTGAAATAATCTTTGTGAAAAAGCAGAAATTTCTTACTATGATCAACTTTCCAGTTGTCGCCTGACTGCTGGGTGAATGCAAAAATGCGCAACACCAACACAGTCAGATGCATTACCTAAAACCTGAGACCAGTTTATGCTCCACTAAACTTCAACTGACACACTTCACTTCCATTCAAGTAACATGAGCGGTGCAGCCACATAACGCAAATGCCTGAAGATTGTAAAAATCTATAACTTTTCACAAGAAATTGAAGATCTATAGATCGCCGTGAACGCTGCAGTAAAATCTTGAAACTTGACACGACATTGCACACATATCATTTTGCTTCGCTTTACAGATGGGTTTTTCTGCTGTGAGTTACACTAGTCATACACAGAGCAGTTAGTTTTGAAAATGTTTTGCTTGAAACAAGTATATTAACTGAACAACGTTATCCTCGTCGAACGAAGCAAGCGATTCAAAGCTGCCACTGCTTTCATTCGATTTATGATCAAACCTGAATTTAAAATCCTTGCTTTATTGGCTTTGCGTTGCTTCATAATGTTGATATAAGTTGTTTGTCAGACGGTTGAATATTCTATTTTTTCAAAAGAGTTTTGGGGTTAAAGAAGGAAATCAAACAAAACTTATCCAATCTTCATCATTTGACCGTATAATCTGTGTTGATTGACATTGAATGGGTTCACCACAATTTGAAAATGCTTATTGAAAACTGTGTTGGATTAAACAAAACTCAGTTTTATCGAAACTTCGCAATTGACTAATCAAGACTGAACAGTAACGCTTTCATGCTGCCAATGCCAGAATGGATAAAGCAAGAGCTGCAGAGTATTTCCTTGGTAGTTTTAATCCGGACATTGGGTCTATATTCCTCCTACTCTGCCTTCGTGAATTTGTATGAGCAACGCTGTAGTTTCAACTGGTGGAATTTGCGCTTAATTCCGCGGTCTGTGAATGACAGCCAGCGGGGCAGTGTCAAAAATATTAGGCATGCCGCATTGCAGTGAAAGTGTTTGAGAATTACTTCATTGAAAATTTTAAAAAATGACAATTAAAGCATTCATATTTGGTACCCAGTGGCGTAACTGACGGGGGGCAAGGGTGCGTGCTGCCCCACCTGGCAAGTTAAATGTAAAAAATCGGTCCCCATTAGAGATTTCATGAACTGCAGAATATGAAATGCTTCTCTTTAGCATACCAACAGTCATCAAGTGAATCGTAAATTCAAAGTTGTTGCAGCGGCGTGCAGTGTACAATATATGATCGTGAATGTGCATACTGTGTGTGGTGTAACAATCACCCGTAGTTGTGGAACATTGCCGGCAATTGCGGTCATAATGGCCCATTATACTTCTACTTGCTTTGGACTGTGTGATGGAGTTGTGAATAAGTTTATGTCTGAAATGCGTCGTGTACTTTTGCTTGAGATTGGGTAATGACCTTGAAATTATAATAAAAAGAAAGTTGTGTAGTGACACTACAACTTTCTTTTTTTATTGCAAAGCCAATTTAACAAAGCTGTCTGCAATCCACCACTGGAAGTTGAGCCAGGGGTATTGATTTTAGCATCTGGTCTGTAGGTGATAACTTTGTTTTCTGGCCATCCCAGCGGGCACCGCGGCTTTCGTCTGCGCAGCGCACTTTACACCTCTTTGAAGCATGGGCGCAATTTTGTTGTAAAATGTGGGGGAGACAGCTTGATGTAAAACCAATATAGTCATCAACCCGATGCAGAAGTAAAGTTTTGTAAACACAGATTGCCAATCTTGTTTTTAGAGGTGTTTTCAAAGCAACACAAATCACGCTTTGCTTTGTCCCTACAAATGATTCAGAAATTAATAAAGTTAATTTTGTTGCTGGACGTGGTACTGTAGTTCAGCTTGGTTGCACTACCATCAGACTATGGTACAAACAAGCACAGCAATATAGTAGAACACATAAATTGGGTTTTATCAGAGCTGTCGGTTGGAGTGCACAAAACGGTAAATCGCATTGGTCGCACGTGCATCTCACTTTTAAGTAGAACACATCGATTTTCATGCATTTTATAAGAAGTGTGGGTTACAGCGCTATTTGATGTCTTGTTTAAGTTGCTTAACGTTAAAAAAACGATAAATTGCAAGGTACGATATATGTATTGTAAGGTCTGGTAGCTAAATATGTTTCTTGCACATTTCCGCTGTTTAAAAATGCTACAAATCTTTAGCTACTGGGAATCATGCATGTAGCCCCACCCCAAGCCAAATCTCCATTGATATCCTTTTACAATAGCCAAAAATATTTGGCCAAAATTAGCGTAGGCTTTTTCACAAAATGGCTACAATTTATTTTTACTGCTGATGGGTGGAAGATGTATCCTTTCAATCTCCCCTTGTCAGCCACTGCATGCTGTTGGGTACCCTTTCGATTGTCTAAACATCGTTTGTCTAATATCCTTTCCCAACATCAATCAAACTCTCAAGCAGAATTATCCAAGCCAACTAGAGAAAATTTCAAGATATCCAAAATAAAACGAACCAGAACTCTTTCTGAATACATACCCGTATACCAATCTAGCTTACAATGTGATGTCTGCATACCTAGTCATCTGGTGACCATGTCCGTGGCTAAGGGGAGGGCTTCGCCCCCCTGGAAAAACTTTCTCCCCTCCTGAAAAATTTCTTGGACATATTGTATGCATAAGCACTGTTTTCGTGCATGCTCTCGATGTACAATTTGGGCCTCCCTCAGAAAATTATTTGCCCCTCCCCCTGGTGTCCAAAGCTGGTTACGGGTCTGCTGGTGACTATTGCCTTGTGACTTCTGTCAGTTATGCGACTCAGCTCAGTCCTGTCACAATCACATTTTTCAGGTTTAACATCAAATTTTAATAGGCGAAATTAATGTCAAAAGTTTTATTCTAGAGTTACGCATGCATAACGACACGAAAAGATATTTGAGATTAAACAGAAATCAAAATGAACAACGGTGAATTGGCAAATAGTACCACGTTTCACCTGAAATAACACGAAAAGACTGTCCAGCAAACTAGGTGTTACGTAGGCTCATAGGTGGCGGAACCAG
>JGI24158J21664_10000529_pt1 | contig 35726 bp, 29 predicted proteins | sample Ectturendosymbi3_FD_21664 | JGI IMG/M metagenome (IMG submission 21664) | reverse complement strand
AAAAAAAAAAAAAAAAAAAAAAAAAACGACGACAAACACCCACCTTTTGCGAACCAGGACAAGGACGAGCGTCGCCAACAGAATCGAAGTCACCGCCAACGCCGCGACAATGGCGATGATGATGATACTCCTCTCTGACAAAAATTACCCAAGTTTTAACGGCGCAACAATGAGAGCGTTTCCCGTTATGTTGGGACGACCGGCCAGGCCGCGTTGGACGGGCAGCCGTGCGCGAAGATTATGCGATAAATGCGCGATTGCGCAGCGACGCGTGACTAAAGGCATTCAGGGCAAATGGACTGTTGCGTCACAGAGGAAATATTCTAAATCCCTGCTAAGGAAAAATAAAGCTTCTTTGAGCTTACTTAGAAGCTGCGGCAAGTCTGAAGCGGCGAGGCTGATTCGAAATGTTTACGACAGCAGAGCGGCGGGAAAGGACGAGAACGACGCAAAGATGGACAGAGTATCTAAGAAAGACTGTCACCGAATAGCACACATCGCTAATTTCCACGACTTACCATTCAAATCTCCCTGCGGAACTTCACCCTGCGACCGCAAAAACAAATAACGCATTTATTAATAACGTTTACTGCACTCGTTCCTGTATCGTTGAAAATAAGCAATTTTTTCTGCACTGGTTCTGTGGACTAGTTACTGATTTAACACTAGACGTTGACTCTGGATGCTGCTGAAGGTTTGAGGAAATGTTCATTGGATAAATAAGTCTTGCTTTAACATTATTAACAAAAAAACAAATTATTTTCCAATGCTTTTATTCAAACACGATATTTCATGCGACTGTTCCAGATTAACTCATTTTCGGGCAAATCGCTTACAAGTCAGCCTGCATACAGACGTTTTGGACAAATGCTTCTTCGCAACTTCGGACGATCTCGTGTATTCACAAACCACGGTGCTGAGGGTGAGTTTGGTTTAACATGAACTGAGTGCCACATAATCAGTTGTCCAGAACAATAGTGCGGTAATCACAGTTGGTTTGCAAAGTTTATCAACGCCCACAAATTGCCTACATGAGATGTTCCTACTTCTGGTGCAGCAAATAAGGATTTATAAAATGCTAACGTTTCTTTTCCAACAAAACCACCGTTTGCTATTATTTCTTGCGGAAACGCAAACAGGGCGGCGATAGCTCAGTTGCAGAGTGTCCGCCTCTCAATTGAAAGGTCGGGTGTTCGACCCACGGTCACTGAGCGGTCAAGAGCGTTCTCCTCAACCACTGCGGATTACTGTCATCAAATTCGAAAAACGCAAACAGACAACAAAAAATTGTTTTTATTTAAAGCGTATCCAAAGAGCGTAACTTGTTCCCTAAGGAAGACATAAAAGCGGCTGTGCCACCAGCTATCTTCACACCGAGCTTGTCGCCAAAGCTCGAGGCTCTTCTCCTTAACTTCCAGTTAGTGGCATTTTCCTTAAAATAACCCATTTTTATGTCATCACGCTTTCATATCGGAGTGAATGAGTTTCGACAGAAACTGCAAAATTTAAACAGAAAAGGAAACTCACCGGATTACCACCGTTCTTAACACCTGTCGTTGCGTTGGTGCGGTTGGAATTTGGAGTTGGACGTCCTGGAATAAAAGGGAAACACTGCGATCAGCGACGGCACAGCCACGACAACAGATGCGCAATTGATGGTAATAACGAAGAAAGACAAGCGGGTTTATGCATAGACTCAAAGACAAATATAAACAACGTGCGGCACATCGGCACAATTTTCATTTGTATAAATATATATGCAGAGACAGGGTGTTGCAACGAACGAACTTTCGTGCTATCTTCCATGAATTGTTTTCGCTGTAAGGTTCGCACACTTCCCCTTTAAGCACCCCGCTTGTGACGCAACAATACATGACACGCTTCACCGCACACACCTGGCATCATCGCCCGACGCAACGTATATCGAGTAATTGGAAAAGCAGCGAGATGAACTGAAATGCTGCGGCAGAGTTTTCGAAAGGAACCATATGTGCGAAAATTCTTTGCTGAGGCATTAACCAATTCCGTAACGTCCTTCATGTTTATATTTGTGGGAAAAATAAGAAAAAAGCTAACGCACTGCCACGTTGGCGACAAATANCGAAAATAATAAGCAGTTAAAGAACGTCACAAACATTGTGCACAAAAATACTCGTAGAATGCGCTGTGCGGGAATGAGCAAATCAAAAGCAAAACGCGCGCACCTTTCGGTGGTTGAATGGGTTTATTATCGACCGACGTGGATAAAGGGGTCGAAGGTGCTGTTGACATGACGCTGATCGTAGCTGGGGGTGTTGTCGTTTTGGTGGCGACCAATTTTGGTGGCGTTGTCGTTTCCTTGTCGGCAGGAGTCGATTCTGTCGCTGTCGTTGTAGCGATCGGCGGATCCCGGATCGGAATATTCTCGACGGGGATGTCCGGAGGCGGCTCTGCTGAAAGATAAAAAGCGACTGACGTCATCGCGTTCCGCTTGAGCGAAGGACAAACGACGCAACGTAAAATCGGAAATGTTCGGATTCCCACCCGCGGATTTTTCCTGTCCGCGCAGCCTCACACAACCAGAGAAGCACGACAGGACCTGAGTTTCCCATTCGTTTACGACACTTGAACGTTATGTTGCGCGTCTGTTTAGTGCACGGGTCTCCGGACTACGGCCAGCGGGCCAACTCCGGCCCGCGAAGACAGTTTGTCAATAATGAAAAAATGATATATTTACGAAAAACGTCTTGTTTTGAAAAACGTCTAGAATGTAACATAACCCAAAACAATCGCATGACGTAGGATGTCCGGCCCTCGGACTGTTGCGTGATATGGCCCTCGGGAAAAACGTTTGTAGACCCCTGGTTTAGCGGGGTGAAAAGGCCATGACCAACCCTTCTCATGTTGCCTGCGGGAAAAGCACGTTCAGGAACGACGCAGACATTGACAAAAAAAGCTGACGGGAAAGCGATGTCCGAAACAAATGGTCCTAGAAAAAATAACGCAAGCACTTTTTGTGTAAATAAAACAGTGCGTGCAGGTTGTTTTTCGCTTAAAAATATAAAAATCACGGAATCTTTACGAAGAAACAACGTTTTTTTGGAGGGCTGAAAAAAAAAAGGTTGATCATAAATTAGAAAACGTAAAGAAAGTAAGACCCATCACTCACTGTGGAATGGGCACCCCTCCAGATTGATCTTCAACGCGTACCGGTTCCGTTCGCCTTTGACCGGCGTCGGTATTATCCGAATGTACTTCGCAATGATCGCCGGACGGACGAAGTTGTTCCTCGCGGTCCGGAANTGGTTCGTGTTGCCGGCGAACAACTACAACACAGAGACGATGAAAATGTCGTTTGGCCCTAACCTTAACTGCAGAGCGAACCAATCAGCCNAAGTCAAGATGGATAAGAAAGACGTAAGTTCTTTTTTCAAAAAACAATAAACGCAATGTTAAAGTTCACTCTTTAAAATATCTAGAAAAATGTTTATACGCGACCGAAATCCATATTTTTTGAAACACATCGCAATTTCTACCAATCGTCAATATGCTTTCGGTTGAACAAGTGTGAAATACTGAATGTAAGATCAGTTTATCATTTCAACCCACAAACGGGCAACCTCGGTAAATTAACCAAATTTGTCATATGAATTCGATATCAACAAATGGTGTCACGAGGGGAGCTCTTTATTTGCTGGAAAATTTATCAGAAACATGGCTGGTTCTAAAAAATGAAAAAAATTTCAAGATTGGTATTACATAATTTTTTCTGTTACATCAAAATTTTTCCTGTCGAATAAACTAATTCAGATTTTTAGCAAAAAAGACAAAGAACTCAAAAATGTTTTCAATTATCAGCAAGTCTGACGACACCACTCGGTGTTTTCTCTTTAGCCGGATAACTAAGATCGGAGACCTCAAACAGGAAAATTTGGATTCGTTTAAAATTTCTAAGATTTCTTCAAGAAATAAAAACAAAAATTAGAAACTAATCGATTAAATTATTGTTGACACGGAATCGTGCCTTTATCAGCTCGTGGCTATTATTTCGGGAAAAAAGACAACTGACTTTTGCAAAAAAGAAAAACCTCGTTCAATGAATCAACACCTTTTCACATCAAATCCACCTTTGACATCGCCCTTTCCCGTTTTTTTTCAGGCCTTATTTATCTTTAGGATTATTGTTGGCCACAACGCCTGCCAGCGACAAAACTCGCGTTTGGTTGAAAGACAGTGCAGTGCTTGGCGCGCGACCCGAGGTACCTTCGGCTCGGTGGAACCTTCCTCGCTGTAATAATACCAGTCGATGTTGTCTCTGCTGAACTGGACCTTGTAGCTTCTGCACCATTTGTAAGGTCGGCTTGAGCCCTTCGTGAAGAGGGCTGAACAAAAAGCGAATGGTCAAAAATGTGATCGAAACGTATTAGCGCGCCATTAAAAATAAGTCGTGAATTTTTTTAATGTTGTGAAATAAGTCTAGCATACAAATAAATCGTGATTAAGTACGTTAAAAAGAAATAACAAAAGGAAGTCGTGAAACGCTTTCTTTATCAAAACAGGTCCTGAAATGGTTTTGAAAGTCGGCGCGGTGTGTTGGCGATTGAAAAAACTCAAAAAACGAACACTTGAACACTCGATGCAAGAGGCAAATATCTTACAGGTGATTTTCATGAGTTTTGGAAGGGATACTTGTAGCCACTGGGCCGTGGTCGGATCTTTGGGGGACCACGCCTTGTCATCGATCATCAGAGCATGGTCGGCACTCCAGTTCCTGTGCAGATGATTGTGATTGTGACAGAAGATGTTTGTGACACATAGAAGCTATTTGTGATTAGATATTCGTTGCCTGGAAACGTTATCCACGTAATATCGGATGCGTCACAGAAATCTTATCACAGCCGGTTTGGATTTGCTTGCGGTGCTTTCCCAGTTAGCGTTCAGCGAGCGAGAACGAGCAGGTAAACACGGCTTAGGAGATACAAATAGGCGGTAGTGCCAACTACCACATTGATAATATTGTTTGCAGGCAAAACACCACACAACCCAAGCCATGTTGCTTCTAATTCAGATTTTTGATTGACGCACTTTACATATGGACACAGACAAGCTCACGTTCACTGAAGCGTTACACGTTAACAGTTTTAGAAAAGAGGGCAATTTTTTAAAAATTTTGCGCGAAGTTACAGAATCAAAGACAATGACAGGCGGCAAAACAGCCCAAAGATTTACCCAGGAGACCACTTCAAGCAAGGAAGCAGGAGGTAAAAACGATGCAAAGCAATGACATTGATAGGAGCTGTAAGAAGACCACCATGAACGCATTGAAGATTAACCGCATTCTCTCGCCTATTACCGAAGGTCAATTCTCAGAGACGCCTAAGAAAATAACTGAGCACGCGAAACACTTCTTCTGACGTACCAGTTGTACGTGGCGGTTCCCTCCCACCACGACGATGCGCTGAAGTCCCTTCCGGTAAGACGGATTTCAGAACGACAGACCTTGGCTTTGGGGAAGTAGATTGACAGATCCGAGAGTGCACAGCTGCAAAGCAATCGAGATTAGCGCGTCAAGAAGCGGCAAGTCCCACGTCAACTGCCCGCGACCGTCGCACCGTCATTCTGAGAGCGTGAAAACGTTTTCAGATCACAGCCATTTTTGTTACTTGCAAAATCAACCGAAAACGATAAGACTTCAAAACGGATGCGCAAGACGCTCATCTTTGCGATTATTGCGAACCACTGAACCCTTTCGGGATTATTTTCTAATATTTGTTTCAGACGGACACGGCAGCGGATTATCTTGGCTGACTTTGAGAGAAATTCCGTTACAATGAATGGTTACGACTCGTTGTAACAAGGTTTTCAGCACAATATCGCACGTTCCGTCCGTCACTTCTCTAGTGAAAAGAAAAGACTGGAAATTTTGAGAGTTTACCGATGAACTCAACGCAACATGTGCCTTACCTTAGTCTTAACCTTAGAAATCAGCGAAAAAGCCGTGCAAGTTCCATACTTACGTTGTCGATGTGATGTTATTGGCGACTTCGCCAATATAAAGGGCCGATCCGGATCCTTTCTTGACGTCTACGCGGCCGCCAAACGAGTCCGATATGACCCCAGCGTGAACTGCCGACAGACAAAGAGAAGAGTCCTGCGCAAGAGCAGGGATTTTGAGTTCTGAGCGTCACGTACGAAAAGTGCTTGATGACAATAGAAGAGACAAATATAAATCTTGGCTACTTTTTTCAAATAACAAAAACTGTTTACGATTTTGCTATTTAGGCAAATCGGCAAGTTACTCCAAGTGGATTCATTTGCATCCTCGTTTAGAGATACAAAATTTTTAGATGAATGCAGTTGGAGTATCCCAGAACAAAGACATTTTAGTCACGTTTCGCAACTTTCCGCTAAGCTTCGGCACCTTTCGGAATCAACAGCGTTCAGTTTTGAAACCAGCAAAGAAAAGTGTTGAAGTGTTTAGGATTGAAATTGTAACGACAAGGTCACACGTTGTTGCCGCAGTTCTCAAAAAGCAACGAACGCTGCTGACGTAACAATAAGGAATGCTCGCAACCCAGGACTCATATTGAGGAGTGCGTCTTTGGGCGACAAAAACTGTGCCAAGAAATGAGGCGCGACCCTTTTTTCGCAACAGCGCGAGAGGTGATTATTAGCTTTGTTCGGGTTGTGGTCGATATCTTTCTGCAGTGGAACAACAAAAGGGCGCAACGCATTTCACCAGCAAGCAGCAAACCCACAGCTTCGTCTCCGGTTTCGCCGCAGCCAGGGCCACACACGTACACCTCGCGAGAAACTTCACGGCGCACCTTTGGGGTTCCGGGGTCAGACTGCACACCGTTGCCATGGACACGGCGAAAACAATGCGAACGCGTCAGCGAAACTAGTTTCTCTGCACGCGCATGCGCGGTGCGTATGCCGCGAGCTGTTGGCGAACGTGTCACGTGGGGTGGGAGCTCTGAAACGCCAGAAAGTCATCAGTGGGAATCAATCGAAATGCTGTCCATGTTCACGAAAGGCAGATTCAGAAATCACTTTTACATATACCTGGGTAAAAGCAGCAGGCCGGGGTTTCTTAAAAATTTTGTGGCACGCTCCCTCTCCTGGCTAGTGCCGTTGAGCCATTTTCTGCAGTTTAAGTAGTAAACCAAAATGTGTCAACCTAGTGACCTAAAATTTCGGTTGAAAAATAAAAGTATAGCGAACCAAAGCACTCATCCGAGGTTGTCTTATCTTAAACAATCGACATCGATTCACTGTCCAACGTGGTTGTGAAAGCGTGTTTAAACTCAGACAATGTTGCTTGCTTTTCGTCACATTATTAAAATCACATGCCGCAGTTTAAGAACTCCTGCACCAGGAAAAAAGTCTTGGTTTATCCAAGCAAAAAAATGATTCATTATCGAAAATCTGAAATATATACAGCAGGTTTGGGTGATTCCGATGCTGAGGAACTATTTAGCGGGTTGAAAACTCACAAAAGATTAGAGGGCGGCGGAAAGCAGAGCAATGTCAGCTAAAAGTAAAAAAAAATAATGTAAGAAATCCAATGAAGGAAATTTACCGAAACCAAAGCGAGTAAAGTTTGGTTTGAAAATCGCCTGCTCAGTTCCGCCGCTCTCGCACCAGCGCACCGCGTCGAAGCCGGTTTCCTTGATGGGCAAGCGTGAAACGGAGCGTCGATAAATCTCGCTGAGCTCAATAATCAAAGCCTAATCTGATTAGCCGCAGGTTTACACGGGCGTCACGATAGGCGCGATGCGAAAAAAGCCGTTATCGTCTGCTGGATGAAAGCAACGGATGGACGATGGCCGGGTATGGAGCTGTCACAACGTTGTGCACAAAACAATAGCAAAAAATCAGTTCGAATATCCTGGCGCGTTATGACTGAACTTTATCGAGATTTTTAATCTTGCGTCGGCATTACGCAGCTTAGCACTTTGTGCGTAACTATTCCAGCCAAACCCGCAGCGGGTGTGACTGGCTCGAGGCATATCGGTCTTCAATCTACTGTAGGTCTCCGAGAGGAGCTTTCATAAATACCATAGGTTCAGAGATTACTACGCCTTAATAACTTTTAAATGCGGTTTCGTTTAATGGAGGGCTTTAACTGGCATTTTGGGCTAAAAGTCCCTTTCATCCCCCATAGCGACGGATGTGGCCGGATACGCTGCATGCATTACATCAGTCAAGCGAACGTAAAAGATGTGTTTACAAAAACTTTCCTGGGGCAGAACGAGGATTGACATAAAACGACGCGGAAAAAACCGCGGGTGAGATTTCGACGACCGTGACGTCACGCGTGAATCACGTTTCGCTGAGCCGCCCCTCCCCAAACGCTAACACGAAAGAAGCACAGCGTTAATCTTAAGCGGATCTTAAGCAGAACCATAAGTCAAGCAAGACCCGGCGAATCTGTTCGCCATCATCGCCGATCAATAAGCTCCGCTTCAGTCCGGCTTGACAAGCAACAAGTAGTAATCCTCTTGCCCGCCATGCTCCGGACGCGGCAAAGGCAGGACGCAAGCCGTTATCTGTTGGCCAGGCGGCAAGAACAAAGGATACGTCGCGTTTCTCTTTAATCGTTCCTTGTTCGGCAAAAATCGTGTCTCGCGGGCGGCAAGTGGAGGAGCGACCAGGGCCGTGCACGACGCAAAACGTGGTCAAGCCGGTCAGGGTGCAATGCGTCTTCGCGTTGTTCTTCGCTTCACAAAACATTTAACCTCTGAAGTCTTTGTTTTGGAATTTTTTAATGACACCAGAGAGTTCACCGCGAGGACGATGATCGTGCAGCTCAGAGCGTCTGCTAACTGCAAATCGTTTTGAAAGATTATCCTTTGGCTAACCCTCAATCAGCCTAGAAAGCTATGAGCAAATGTAAAGGAGAAAGGGCTGCAAGGCAGCTTGTTTGAAAACGAGCCCATCAACAAACTGATCCTGTCGAGCGAATGCGGAGCAAAAGAGCATGCCACCACCAGACTTTCCAATTTGCACCATTGAAGAAACCAAGCTGCTAGATTTGAAATCAGTCGCCAAAACTCCATTTACCGTAAAATACAAAACAACACCTGGTTTGAACAACACTCATTCCGCGCGACGTTCAGTTTCTAAACAGTCACGCAAAAGCTGTTTGCTATCCAATACTGAGCACAGTTCCGAACAACAGAATGAGCGCAATTTTGTCTCGAAGGTCATGTAAGCCTTTAACCGTGAAGGCAAAAAATGGGGACCGCGGACTTTGACTGATGTAGTCAGCCGGCGGCGTTGTCAGCCAGCAACTATTTCATGTTTCTTGAGTATAGCAACTGCTCGAACAACGCCCATCAAATCAGTCTCGTACACACAGCGCTGTTGGATTAAATCAAAATTCCGACTACATCGGCCTTGTAGGAGTGATGAAACAAACGTGTTATTATCGCGTCACATTCACGCACTGTGATGGCATTGGGCATCGATGATGTAAGTAACATCGACTAACCTGCTGCGAAGTCGCCAGGAGGCACTTTGAGAGCTACTAAACCTTTGCGCAAGCTTGGAAGTATTAAAATCTTTAAAGTATTGATTACTGACAGCTAATCGGATGCAAAAATGTCGTAGCCGTGAACGCTCTTGCGAGGCGCACCTAGCAGCCCGTTCACTCAGCATAAAGGAAGTGGGAAGACGTTGCACACCGGTGGGTATGAAATCAACGCTCTCACAAATGCAACTCCAAAAATCCCAAGAACCAGGGGCGGATCTAGTCAGTAAGTTTGGGGGGGGCGGCGATTTCAGTAATATTTGGTTGTCAAGTCTCGCAACAGCTTCGCTACTGCAAGAGAGAGATGAAGTGTGCTTCACAAAACTGCTATGACGAAACAAGGAACGACAAAATGGCTTTATATCGCGAATGTTGTTCTCTGAATTGTACAAAATCATGGTGAATAACGTTACTTTCTTAGGTGTAAGACGGGGGGGGCTATCGCCCAAATCGCCTCCCCTGGATCCGCCCTCCCTAGAACAGTACCAAAATATCCCTAAATCTTGGTGGTGCGCTCAAAGTGAAGCATAAAATCGGAGTGCCAATGATAAATGCTAAAAATAGAACCAAATATGATTTGCAAAATAAACTGAAATAGTTAATTTCGCACATTTTCATACTTTTCCAAATACCCTAAAAGGGTCAAAAGGTTCAATCTAGGGACAAAACCCCTAAAAGTAAAAGTGCACTGATTGACATGATACCGTTATTTGACATGCTCCCTGCATATTTGGATGAGCTTCTGTGACGTCAGAAAGCTATATAAAGACCAAAAAGGCGTAGACTAGGGGAGTACAACCTTTTGCTATTGCCGGCTGCATTATTTTTATTTGTATGAAGTACGGCCGCCAATGAGTTCGAGTTATAGTTATGAGATACGTTTAATCCCGTATATGTCATTTACTTGTGCCTCAAAGTAAAATGTCAAACATTTTTACGAATTTTTAACGAAATTACGCGTCGTGTCGACTGATTTTCTTGGCTTGCGCTTGTTTTGCTTCAATATACGCCAGCACGGCCGCCAAATCCTATATTTTAAATTACATGTGGACGGCCGCAAATTTCATTATCGAAGAGCTCTAAGTTGCCACACGCTTCTCTAGCGTTATGCTGTCTGGTTTTTGTAGCAACTGCGTCTGCGTGTGGCGTCTAATCCATTAGGTACCGATCATGTTAGGCGGAACGCATTTCTTTGAAAAAATGTACCGATCAAGCGTTACTTTACATACGCTGTCATTCCAGATGTGGCGGAAATGCAATAGCTTCGGAAATAATTTTGTTCTTTTCTTTTGCTTCGGATTTTCACAATGCCGTTATATTTTCGAAATTGTGTGAAACATCTTTTCCGCAGTTTTGACACTGAACGTCGCTTCGTTGTTATTGACATTTTCGTTGTGACGGATCAGGTGAAACGCAAGGTTTTTCTTGCTGCAGAAAGGGTGTGTAGCGCAACTTGCGCCCTTGGCAGCTAAAACCGTTGATACTACCGGATACAAAATAACGGTGAACCTACATTATTATTATTTCATAAAGGTTTTGAATGACGATGTCTGCATACAGGGCAGCGGAGCAGCCATGAGCTTTTTTTACGCATATATCTTAACCTCTTTTTGTTCTCAGCTTTCCTTTTCGTGCTTCAGAAAAAAAGACTATCCTTCACACGAATCAACATAAATCGTGGCCTGCCTTGATATGGAGTTCAAACGAAATTTCATGCAAGGATAATGGCAGCGACGGAGGAAGTGCCACAAGTTACAGCCATGCTTTGCAGAAGTTGCATAAAGGTAACAAGAGTGGATCGTCAGCCGCCAAAGGTGCTCAGCAATACAGCTCAATGGAAGATTAATAAATTAGGTCCACTTCGACATTGGCGAATGGATCAGCAATGAACGCCACGTGGAAGCTTGTTCTGCTGCACGTCAAAAGTGCTTTGAAATATCGTAGAGCCAGTTTTATTTCATTAAGCAAAAAACAGCTTGCCCAATAAGAAACCAGGAATTCACGGAGGCTATGTTCTCATGTGGAAAAAAGGCACAGCGGTTAGTCCTTCTCCAACACCCTTCGGTAACTCGCAGTTACTTACCCTTCGGTAACTTCGGTTACCGAACTCTCTGCGAACTCACTCGCAGTCGCAAATTGCAATCAGAGCTACAAAAAAATCGTTTCGAACACGCGAGAAGCTCAACAGCACAACTCACGTCTCGGTACTTCTTCAAATCGCCGCAGACATTTTGCTCTGGAATGCCGAGACAACCAGTCGGACAAGTGACCCTGCAAATCAAACACAAAGAATTTTATTTTCGGACAGGTCTGACGACGTCCCCAAACAATTTCTCTGTTGTGGCAATTGGGCTTCCGAACCCTCGTGCACGCACGATCTGGGCTGTGCGCAATGTGCTTCTGCCATTCGCATCTGCAAGAAATCGCAATCTCCAACCGAATAACGAACCGAAAAATGCTTACAAAGAACCCAAGTTTTTACAGTTTTATCCCGAATTTCAACATAGAGCTATAGCTTGTTTTTGACCTGGAAAGAAACAGTTTGAATATCATGCAACACTGCGAGAGATTCATCTACAGGTGACTCGAGTCAACAGCAGGTGAGTTAGGATCAACCAGAGGCAGCTGCAGCATTTAGTGGGAGGCAAGTTGAGAAAAACGCTTGGCTATGGACAAACAAATAAACACCAAGAACATAACGACCAGGGAGCGAGCAGAGCTTGCGTGATGCTGGTTCTGGATTTTTTGTACTTCGGCCATGACGTAAATGCACAAACGAAGAAGGCGCTGCCTGAAAGCTTGCCGAAAGCTGGCCCGGTTGTCCGCTGGGACCAGTGTGGCGAAATGACTAGCAAACTAGACGCCCGGGTAGGATCCCCAGCAATAACATGTTCCTCTCTGCGATTTACACCTGCCTGTTACTTCGCATCTTTGTGTAAAAACCATGTTCGCAACCAGGCTAACGTGGCAACACATCGTGCTGCTTAAAAGTAAGGAGTGCATCACCGTCGACTTCGCATTATATTCTAATAGCGTTTGTGACGTATTTTTCTGAAACAATGAGTTTCAAGCGCTCATCAGTGCTGTCTGTGATGAATGAAGCAATTACAGGCTCCTAATAACAAAATCTACGAGGGACTGGTGAATTTTAGTCCAAGGTACCGCGCCCGAAAAAAGACCCTTGCATTTGGTTTCGAGAACAAAAAAGTCAAAAAGCCGGTTTGAGTGAGAGTAGCCAGGTGGCGAAACGCGATGCGCGGCAGGAACTGGCAAGCTGGTCTCAGTTTCATTCGCATTTACAATGTTTCGCAGCTTTCAGAGCAACGCCATGCCAGAAAATTGGACGACGTAAAAGCGGTGATTTAAAGCCAGTGTTTCCCAGAAGCAAAACTGACAAAAAGATTCACAAAAATATTGAACACATGAACGAGTGTGAACGCATGGGAACTAGCAAACCACCAACGGGTATCTTACACGCTAAAGAGCAACATGTTTTACCGCAACTACGACAATGCCTTCCATCGCTGACAAATCCTGATCGCAGCCGTCAGGCAGTGACAGCTGTGCTGGGTAGAAAGCGCGCGTAAAACAAGCACTTGCCCGACCGCAAATTAATGGTTGTCGCCCAAGGACAACCTGAAACTACGCCAACAACGCGGAAAAGACCAAAGCCAGTGCGCACCAAGCCTTCCCAGGGAGCGAGGCCAGGAATAGTTAGCTGCTGACTATCTGCGAATTGTGAAACGTTATACCCGGACTTCCTCAAAGAGGATCTATACCAGGGCTTAGTCACTTTTTTTACTTTTCGTTATTCAACTTCGGCGTATCTGAGACTTTTAACATTGTAGCCGAAAACGTTATGCCCAAAAATCCAATCGGTGAGCAACGTGTTTGAAACTTTCACCAATCCCAGGCTAGAACAGCTGCTTAGAATATGTGACGCCATCAGTATTAGCAAACTCAACGCCTTTGTTCTCAATTATCATACCATTGTTTCCGCCACACTATAGTTCATTGGAAAAAAACCTGCAAGCAATGGCAACATAAACTGAGAAGCGACTCGCGTCGTATAATCAAGAGGGATTTGCATTGCATAATCGTGCCACTTGCGCCAGACTGGCAGCTACTGTACTGTTGTCAACGAAGCTCATCGCCTGTCACTTTCTCACTAAATATCGCGGAACGTTGCCACTGTACAAGCAACAAATGTCAATTCGAAAAACGTTTCGTATGTGCTCAGTTTTAACCCTGGCGTCTTAGACTATTCTTTCTAGAGCGCGGCTCTTGGTACACTTAATCCAGTCCTGATGCAACAACACCTGCGAATCTTAGATTCCCAAGTTGCTTTCGTCACGTATGACTTCGTCGGCAGTCGAGCATATCAGCTCAGTGCTTCGCGACAGAGAAGGAACACGGACCACACAGCCCGTTGGGTACATTCGGGCATGCAGTTATACTGACAAGCGCTGCCATAACAAACGCCCCAAATCAGCGCTGCCATAACAAACGACCCAAATCACACGGGCATTCTGTGACGTAACAAACGTAGCGTGATTGGTGATTGCCGCATTACAGGTGCACAAACAGATAACATGTCGCGTGACAGTAAGAGTGCTTGAGGGGCACGACCGATGTCAAGGCGGATGTGCGCGCGTCAGGTCGGGCCAATGTGGAGTGCCTCTCCATTCGCTTGCGGTTAAAGCTCCACCTCGACTCGCTATAACACCAAAACCTAGAAATGCTTCGGTAAGGTTTGATTGCTGCTGGCGATCAAAGCTCAAATTCAAAGCCGAGCGAGCCCTGGCAAGCACAGGCAACTTCCTACAAAATCTCGAAACGGTCACTCGCCACTTCTGGCAGATAAGAAATGATAACGTTTGGGATACTTTATGTTTTTCTGTGGCTGTGGAAAATAGGAACTATCTTTAAAACCGGCAGAGAGAACAATGCTCGTACCTCAACCGATATTTTTTGGACACCAGATAGTTCTACCCGGCCACGGACAAACTTGCAGTATTCGTGAGCTATCGAAATGGCCCAAGAGGTACTTCGAAAGATACTTTCTTGCGCTTTTGTTGCGTCATAGTTACTTTCTTCGCTTGTGATCTCATATATGATCATCCACAGATGTAACGACGAATGAAAGGGCGTCACTTTCCCAACACTCCACAGATTTGTTCTCCAATCGAGACAAGAGTCTCACGTTCATGGCATGCAATGGTTACCGCCGTTTCACCTTTGCTCGAAAATCAGCTTACTGCGAGTTAGGCGTGCAATTGAAGACATGAAGGAGAGTGTAGTCAAAACTGCTACGGAGAGCACAGGACGAATTGAATTGGTGAACACCTGTTTCAGTATCGTCAATTTCAACTGCGCTGACCATGGCTTGCACCCTTGTTACTGCCAGCTAGTATAGCAATGGAACGTTCCATACTAGTTGTTCATCTCGCAAATACTTTAATTCGTTTGCACCCGTTTCAATTTCAATAGTTTTCAATTTTTCAACTTCGCTCGTTTTCAGCTTCAGTTTTCGTCAAAGTCGTTAAAGCGAAATACTTTCCGAGCTTTGCGAAATGCACGCTTCGCCAACGCAAACATCAACAAGCGAGATGCGAGCGCCCACCGCAGAGTCGAAGTCGACGAGAGTCGCGACCTCGGCCTCCGTGCCACGTTAGCGCCTGAATATACCACGAGTCGTTTTTTCAACTGCTGCCAGATCTCTTGGCAAAAATAAATCATACCAGGAACCGCTCTGGCGCTCGACAGCAAATACCTTCATGCTCGGTCGAGCGCAAAATACCAGCGCGGAGTGGCGTCCGTGACGTCATAATGCCTAAGAATGCTAACCCGGGCGTTGTTTTCGCAGAGATTATTCTTGCCTCGAATAAAAATCGATTCTGGCGAGGAAGGAGATTCGAGCATGCAAAGCGAAACGGCAGAAAACGATCAAGCTTTCGTTGACCCAACAATCTCACCTGAATGACGAGGCATCGTTGGGGACTCGGCCATTGTCGCGGCACGTGACGAAATCTGCAAAGCAGACAATATTTTTATCGTCTCGACGCACGGCACAAGCGGCGGTGAATCAGCTTAAAAATGCGTCGCGACCAAGTTCAAGACTGCATGAATCCGTCCGACGCAACCAAGCAAAGTTTGAGAAGTAACCGGAGCCAGTTAAGAGAAAAACGGGCGACAGCATCTGGTGGGTTACGATTATGTTTTTTCCGGCCAACGAGCAGGTCCAGCGACCCGCAAGGGACGAGCAGCGGATTAATCATCACGATGCGATACAAACGCAGGCAGATGTGTGTGGAAGCAAAGTAAGGTCTTGCGCGGTTAGGGTCGTACGCTGCCACGTGCATACGGCGCAACACAGAGAGTTGCTGGTAATAGTGTAAAAGCGAAACTGGGTTACCGACCTTTCCGGTCGAAGCAGGAGCTTCTGGCTGGCCTTGAATGTCGTTAGAAAATTGACATTGGCTGGCTCGACAAAATTTTCTGTGGTATTTTTCTACCTTTTTTGTCACGACCAACGAAAGATCATAACAACTACTGTGTGGCTACCGCCGTTTACAGGCGAGCCACCTGACACAACACTGCATGAGATGTTTCAGCAACAAGCGTCCAGCTCAAGTCTTACAAATGTTTGATTTTGAACTACGCATCTTCGCGCGCCAAAAAACGCAACTGATGCGAGAAGACTATTTTTGCTAAAAAGTAAAACCTTGGCTGCCCAGCCGTCTTTCAGTTCGACGATGCGGTGTTAAACCATCGCTGCTCGGCACTGATGGCGCAGGCAAGAATGCGCAATTAAACGCGCAGCTCATATTACATCTTGCAACGTCAGTATACTCGAGTTAAATGCGTCTTATCTCGAGGCTTACATACGCGAGCACTTAAACACCGCAAACGGCGGTGGCGCCATTTTGCTCGCGTCTTCCGCGTGAGCTCGACACGCCAGCAGGGTTTGTGTGTCGACCGGTCGTGCAAGCAACGGTACTCAAGTAGTCTAGTTTTGATCTTGCTATTTCGCATTTCACGCTTTCCGCTCGTAACACGTTCGCTAGAAGTGACTCTGAAATGGCAAATCAACAATTGCCTGGCCGTGATGAACTTTGACGTCAGCTTAAATCTTGCTAATTCTCGATTAAGTGTTCAAAGCAACATTTTTTCAAGTATTCAAAACAATTACGAATCCGTGAAGTTTTGAGACTGAACCAAAAAACTGTAACTGCAAAATCTTTCCGAAAAGCGTTTGCCAAAAGCGAAACAAACACACGAAAAGTTTGACCAAGTTAGTCGGCGGAGTAGTAGCTGGTGGCTTTTCAAGCAATTGCTCTCTGTCACTTCACAGCTCAGCGGCTCAGATTTCACGCAGACTACTTCGTACGACGCCAGCCCCAGCATTCCCCAGATCGACCTTTGCGTTGTTTGTGGCAACCCCGAAGAAATCAATTTTGTGCCAACCAACAAAAGCGCGTGGAGAAAGTTCTGCAGCACTTTGAACCTATAGGTCAGAAGCACGATGTGGTAAGCGCAGTTGGATAATGCAGAGAGACAGTTTAATCTTTGCCGATAACTTTGGTATACTTGCTGCCACCTGCCAGTGATCTTTTTGCAGTAGAAGACCTATTTTCATGTACAAAACCTAACAAGAGTCTCAGTCCAGGTTTTGGCTCGGTCATTTTTCGATCACAGATCAAAAATTTTTTTTTAATGACGGAAACAAATCAAGTCAATTTGGTCATAATGTCCGAAACGGTAGGCTATGAATACTGTTGAGGCGAGTTTTAATACTGTTATGAGACAAATGACCGAAATGTCTCAGCAAAAAAAATGGGTTTCAGTTAATCGTTATATAAACCATTGCTGGAGCATTTTAGAATTTTCAGCCTGACTAAGAAATCATCGCTTGACAAACGTTCCTCACGTGAGACATCGCGCTTTGCAGTAAGACGACATACACAGTTGTCGACCACCCCCACTTCCCCGACACCTGAGGCTTCGCCACCTAATCTCCAGCGACAGCGTTTCATTACCTCANCTCTTCCCGCCCCTGCAGTGACGCCCACTGTTGCGGGGTCTAAGCCCAGATAAGCAGNTCGAGAACAGGAAGACCCACTTCGTTCCGCGCCGCTGCTTTTCAATGAACGGCGCGAGACGAATTAATCGTCACGCATCGACAAATCCTNTTTTTTTTTAAACTGCAGCAGTCGTCCGACCTGCAGCAGGATGACGTCCCGCCATTGCGNTATCAAGATAAAGAGCTTTGCGAACTTTNGAAACCTCTGTTGTACAGCAACGTTCGAAGATCTCCAACATCGCAAAACCAGTTTTGTTTTTTACGATCCTGCAACTTTTTAAAGATTTGAGTNACATTNGAAAAAAATAAGGTTTGCTTTCACNAATGATTTCGTTTCTCTTCCGGTTATTGCGGCAANTAATCCTTGTTAAAGATCAGCATTCCGTGATATTTGTTCGTCTGACATCTGCTCGGTTTGAATTACCGTTTCGTTGTGACGTAATAATAATAATAGGCGGTTGTGAAACAAGATTTTCTATCAATAGTACCTGTGTTAACATGAAAAAAGGTTTGACGCGTTTTCTGGCTTGCCAGATGAAAAAAAACAATATTTTTTTGGCTTTAACGTGTCGAGGGCGCGATTCAGATTTAGCGGACGGCTTTACTGATTAATGCAAAATTATGCCGTTACAAACACGTCGCCCGGTTCGCGGCGCATTACAACAAACCATTTCAGACAATCAACTTCGCAACACGTTGGGGGAACGTGTGTGCGGATAAGCCTGGCAAGTTTGCATGTGACGCCACGCAAGACAACACTCGCGGTTGGGGGTTTTAGGGGGTGCGCTCCACGGCGACGTTTCACTTGACGAGTCGATTATTCGATTGAATTGTTTGAACATTCACAAAGAAACAAGAAGAACTGGAACTTCCCGTTACGTCTGCTCATCGAAATGAAGTATTTTGTGCAAAGAAGAAGTGCTTACCAACGAGCGGATGCTCGGGTACAATGGCGATAAATGAGATGAGGAAACCCTTCCCGGAGAAGGTGGACGGCCGCCGGAAGACGACGGTCGCCGTGTTGTTCTTTAAAACCACTTGGGTGGGGTTGTTTCCCGGACAATAAGAATCTGCAACAAAAATGACAGTTTCGCCGTTGATCACTACTGATTTTGTCAACAGGCGCACATTAGTAAGATTAGTTGCGTCACAGACGTAACGGTCCACTGCTCGGATGAAAGCGAAGTATGTTAAATTGCTGAAGGTACAGAACCAAACCTCCATCAAAACGGCAAAAATCATTCATTCCTCAGGGATATACCTCTTTATGCCAACAGATATCAATTAAGTTGGAACAAAAACAGTTTGCAAATGAGCATTTACGCATTGTACGATGCACATAAAGTCGTAATTTCGCGCCATTTTTCTGACTAACTTCAACTTGATCAAAAAGAACACGCACGGCACGTTGTCGCCTACGTATCTTTTGAATGACGTAACCTTGCACGCAATGGTGGTACTGGAATAATGCAAATGTAACAGGCAGATTTGCAAGTTCTTCATGCATCCCTTTCCGCACCCAGCGCTTATGTGCAAGTCAGTGGCGGTGCTGCTGCAGACTCGACATCGCCAGCTCGTAAGCCTTTCCAGTACTCGCACGTTAGGGCGAGACGAAAACCAGTTGGTTCCCGTTTATGTGAGGAAGAAACCCGACTGGTGATGCGATTTGAAAATGCACGGCGTGTAACCTGGCCTCCCCTTGAAGCTTTGTCAAGCCTTATGACAAATTGATAAGCGCCGGTTTGGTCAACAAACAACGCTTTTCCGGCTAAACGCGCGAACAGGTGCAGCTCGGAGCAAGAATCGTGATGCAAAAACAAACACCTTCAGATTATTGGACACGCCTACGAAAATGTAAGAGGAGTTTTGGATTCATTGTTACACGAGAGCTTCCTTCAGAGTTTTTTACATCAAAATGTGGGCAAGTTCTGGGAACATCTTTAGTCTCGCTATAAGCGGTGGAGAGACATTTGCCTGGTTTTAATCACAGCGAATTGTGCAGTAAAAACATTATCTCTTTGCAGTTTTGTCCGAGATAGAATTTCACAAGTCACCTCATCCGCCTGCGTGCATCACAATCGTGCGCGTTTACATCATAGTCAACCGTTTGTTGCGCAAAACAATTTCAACCTCAAAGTCATCGATGAATGGCATTGTGCATAGGCGATACGCACTTGCAACTCTGTCATTGGAAATTCTTGCGACGCTAAGTGTTGAGTCACATTCAGCGAGAATTTCCAAGAAAATATTGTCATCTTTCCCAGGTGGAGGCGGCTGCTTGTCTAACAGTTCTAGTTTCTTCTTGTTTTATCAATAAAGTAGTAAGTTCGCTAAATCCAGATCAAACGCTGCAAGTCACCCGCGGGAAACGTGATGTGCTTCCAGCAGGCACGGGTCAAAAATTCAGAAGCTAGCTGATGAAATTCCAACATAAAAGTCAAATCGTTTCACCGCTGAAAAGCGACAACATGTACCCCTCTTAGAGCTGCCACAAGGGAAGCTTGTTCTTGTTCGAGTGTTGAGCTGTCGCTTCCAATTGCTCTGATTCATCTCCCTCCGAATCATGGGGTAGTTTTTGTGCAAGAGCATTATTTTAGGAGAGGTACAAAGCAATGATGTGAGCGCGAAGAAGCGAAACAGTTTGGCAAAAACCCGAATCATCTTAAGCCTCGCCTATATCCATACTGCACGCCTTTCATTTTCTGTCAATAAGTTCCATCAGGACAGCGGACACAAGGAACTGAACAAAACGGATAAAAATGTTTTCAGAAATTTCAGTGATTTCATTTCACAAATGGCTTAAATTTCCTCTCGGGAGGGTCGAGGGGTCAACAGCCCTAGGGGGACTCGACATACCTCACGGTTCTCAGCAATCTCTGATAGTACTGCTGGCTCCACACCAAGATGGACCAAGCGAGGCCGGAGATGTGGTCACTCCACCTGGCCCATGGTCGACCTCTGGGCCACTTTTCAGCCAGCAGAACTTGTATCGCCGATCTTTCCTGGAACATTCTGATCACGTTGCCGAGCCATGGCAACTGAGATCTATCTTTGCGGAGAGGTTGCTCGACATTCAAGGTTTTACGAGTTTCACAGCTGCGCACTTTGTCGCGAAGTATCACGCCACCATGGACTCTTCGGAAAAACCCCATCTCTGCCGCTGTTACTTGAGATAGTACCAAGACTCATGACCCGAAATGTAGATCGGAACAATCACCGATCTGAAAACTGAGAGCTTCGCAATTATTTTTTTTTCTTAAAATATTTTTAGGAAAAAAGCTTGAGGAATTCTGTAAGGTTAACCTTTTTTCGTCGCTCATGTGACTAACACCCCGAAAAATTTTTCTCGGGACAAATTTCAATTTTATTTCGAAATTACTTCGTGACTTCATTCACCCGATAGAGCAAAATTTTGGAAAGCACCTTTTGAAACGTCCAAACGTACGTAAAAGGAAGCAAACGCCCATAGTCAGTGAGTTCGAAAGGAATGCTCCAGCAGAGTAGTCATTTGCACAGCTTAGCCAGGCTTTTCGCCGCTGAAACACGAGAACACTGCTACTCAGGTCCTAAACCCGCCCAGGTGTTCGCACCGTTAGATTCTTATGATACTTGGACCAACAACAGCCACCTGGGCGTTTTTGACACCAGAAGATCCCTTGGCCAGGTCGTCGCACTCCGGCGCTTTCGAACAGAGAAGCTGCGTTCCGAGACTATTAAAACGTCGACAATCGGATTGTCCGCTCTTTGTTATAAGCTAATTAGGATTGATCGTGCTGCTGTGTCGCAGCACCAAGCCCTTATTTGCAGCGGCAGCTCGGCGGCGCGCGTTTCTGCGCAGATTGCTGCGCTTGGCTGGGATACGGTTCGTTTTTGAGGCAGTGCAGGCAGCAGGCCGCGGACAAACCGCAGCCTGTCACCTGTAGCGGCTCCAAGCGCAACTGTTGATGTTGTTGGCAAAACACGAAAATGCGGTCACGGAGCCTGAACCAAACAAAGCGGCCGGTGCACGAAGAAAACCAGTCAGCAGTTGAGCAGTGTTTTTCTTTTGACGGACGGGCGACGAACCGCGGACTATTGACTGAGGGTCTTCACGCGATTTCGGTTGCTGCAGGCTAACTGCTCGACCCGATGGCAAGACTGACAAAATCACTCAGTGGCAAGAAACCACTTCACCACGCACTGTGAAGGAAAAGAAAACTACCGAACTGCAGGTTATGTCACGAATCTTTCGTGAAAAAACTCGAAGTCACGCGGCTGCAGCGTTAATGCTGAACGACTCGGTGGTCCGGTCAAAACTCAGAAAATAGTGTACTTTCGTGAAAAAGTATGTTTTTTTCGAGGAAAACGACGCGCAACGAGTGTGACTCCGTGTTTAGCCCAGGCCGAAATAACCGCGTCGCCATTGCAGCACGAGTACACCGATTCCTGTGGCCGAATTTTTGAGGGTCTTGCCCTGAAAATACCGGCGTTCGCGTCGCCGCCGCTCCGGAATGGTGAGGTCCGTTTTTGCGCACATCTCCGTCCACGCTTCAGGTTCCCGAGAAAGCAAGAGAAATCGCCCAAAGCTGTCACGACGCTCCGCGCCAAGGTGCTCGAGTTACTGGCACTTCCATCTAAGACCGTAAGCGGTGGAAGGAACGTTAAACCGCGTCACTAGCGATTACCAGCATGCACGCAAGCTCGTCACGCTTCGCCGCGCGTCAGTCACGTGGTGCGCGCGGAGGCGGATGATAAAACCTTTGGCACGTAAGCTGATACACGTGGGTTAAGAGTGGGGTCGGCATGGTTCCGTTGATTCTGGGTCCTTCTGACGGTGTTTGGGGTGGCGGTTTGAACTGGTTGACGCGTCTGCATGTTATGACGCAAATCCATTGCAAACTTGGACAAGCACCCATGAGGAGATGCGTTTCAGCTTCAGGAGGGGGAACTTACGTCATAATCAGCGACACGCAGCGGCTTTCGTTTGTCTGGGTTGAGGCAGGGAGGTCTGGCGCAAGCCACAGCCGACTTTGAAGATGAAAAATCGCCTGACGCCTTTTTGAGGTTTTCGAGGTGTGCAAACCTTCCGCGGCGCTAAGCCGACCACCCAGCACATCCCTTAAGATTACCGCTGATTTATTACCGATCTGATGTCAACCTCAGTCCAGCATGTACCGGCGGGAGGTATTGCCGGGTAGACTGTGATGGGAGCCGCATCACAGTCAACGTCGGCTTGTGAGATGGCTATGTTGCATTTCACACATAATCATAGGCGCAGCCAGGGGGCCAAAGTGGCCATGGTCCTCCCAAATTTTTAGAACATCTTGTCGTTTTGTGATTCGAGAGGCTGTGGCTCAAACCAAATACTGTTGCTCAGTTAAAGTAAAAATATTTGCCCCCTTCCAAATTTTTGGGCTGGCTGCGCTACTGCACATAATCTCTAAATCTCCAAGGATTTGGTAGCAGGAAAAATAACTCCCTAAAACAAGTTCCACAGACTTGAAGATGACCCGAGTTTGTCAAACTGTGAAGGCAATGCAAGAAACACTTCAAAGCACAGGATCTCGCAACGACATGGCGGTCGTGCAAAAGAAAACGTAGTATTCTCGGTCGCAAGGAGAATGAGGCGAAAAAAAAATGTCGTGTAAACCAAGTGTATGCAACTCACTCATCTTGCTCCTCTTATGTAGAAAATGGCTGGCAAATGGTTGGTCAATTTTGCAATGTGGGTTAACCTGATCGAACTGAAAAAAATCAGCGTCAGTGAAGGACGGAACACAGTATCTGCCACGATGGCGGAAGTGCCCGTCGACACGCTTCGGTGGTGGAGTCGACACGCTTCGCTGGTGGATTTCAACAAGCTGTGCTCCACGAAAGGAACAAGGCGATGAATGACACGAACTTTCTCAACCTCCCTGACGACGAATGACTATGGAAAAATAATATGGATCACATTCCTGAGATAGAAATCGGCGAAGACGAGGCACAGACAAACAATCTTGCTCCCGGCACTAAAGCGAAATGCACCGGTCCTTGATTTTTTTCAGCGCAGAACTATCGCACCACCACTCTCAACCGAAAGCTACCATTCGCGACGGCGAAACGCTACCCTCACGGCGCGGGTCGTCAATCGTCAGCGCCTCATCTTGCGCACAAGCGCCGTGTTCGCGAACACGAGGTCACGCTATGGTCGTGACCGGAAACTGTCCTCATCAGCGCTTTATAGCCGTGGAAAGCCGTGAGCGTAGCGACGCATGAATGGGAACGGAACTACAAACACGGCAAAAATCGTGCTAGATATCTGAACTGAGTTTTCTGCACCACGCTTGCCAGTCATGTGAAGGCTTCCTGGAAGCAGCTGATTTATAACTGGGTCCATCCTACGAGGATAAGCGATTGGCTGCTGGAATCTAAATAAAACGCTCATTTCAAAAACAATGCACAAATTACACATTTAAGCCAAGAAAGGGTAAGCCTCATTTAAAAATTACGTTGAAATAAACTCGCTAGTCGTTTAATTTCGCCCACAGGTACAACTCTATAACGGGTAAGTCACTTGACCGACAACCATTCATTTCTGAGGCTTCTGAAAGGTGGGTGTGGGGCCGAAAATGGAAGTTCAAAGTATGGGCGAATCAAAATGGATGGCGAAGTGATGACTTTGTTGAATCCGGAAACGGGTCGTGCACAAGGCGCCGTGTTTGGACCGTCATTTGCAGGTAGGTTCGATCAGTTTCCATCGCTGTGTATCGAAACGAGAGATGTTGAGCCAGTGGTCGCTCGGATCGGATAGCGGCAAATCCCAAAAAATCATTTTCAACCGAAATACCGAAAAGACCGACAAAAACCTCAGTGAAACATCAAAAACACCTGTGAACTACTTGTAAACCAAGTAAGTCAGTAAAGCGATTGATGCCGATACTGATAGGAACGGAACACTGTTCTTCGACGACATCTGATTCCGATAAACGCACGTTAGCCTAAAACTAAAAAAAATCACAGTCACATTGTTCAAATAAATTGTGCTGCCCATGATGTTATGCGGGTCGATATTCGACAGCGTGACATTTCCTTGCACGGATGTCAATTGAATGGCTCTAAAAACAGCTGCCGCCCTGCGACAAACACTGAATTTTTATTGAAATCACCAAACGAGATGACATATCAACAGGACGTCTTGTTTCTCCAAAATTAAATGCATGTTCAAGGGCCTGCTTCATCATGTTGCTGCCACTGCAAAAACGAAAGGCGTGGCTGTGGAAGCGTGGCTGTGATGACCTCATGGTTTTAAGACGAAAACTCAGGTTTCATGACTGCAGCTGACTAATTTTGCATTAAATCAAATTATATAGGAAATTTTGCGTTTTTGAAAAACGCAAAAAATGCCGTCAACAGAGAAGGAAAATTGTGTCGACAAATCATAACCTAAAGCGCAAGCACGATATGACCCAGAGCGTTTCTATATCGAGCTGGCGAAAGATCTTTCTAAATTCTTAAATTTCAGTGAAGACTTCTAAAGGTTCTTTTTACAGGGGAGGTATTATCACGGTCGCAACGTTGGGCAACATTCGGCCGTATTCGGTGATCGTTTACACTGCAAGGCACGACTCGCGACACATGCACCAGGTGCAATAAATTGTCAGTCGCGGTTTCGTCGCAGTCGAAACCTGTCCAAAGATCACGAACGCAGTGCCACCAATTATTACGTCAAAGTGCATACAAGCAAAAACAATTGCAAAACAAATGAGAGTCGTTTGTCGAGAGCGCCGTAAAACGTCATAAAAACCGTCGGCGCGAACGGGGCGACTGGCGCAGAAAACGTAACAGTGGTCGCCCGTGAAACGCTCGCTGGTCTAACAATGGGCGATGCGTTAGCGGAAATTAGAAGCTTCACCATGAAACAGTTGAACGTTTCTCCGAACATCAATTGGTATAAAAGCAGAAAAAGGAGACATGAAAATGTGTGCTTAGTCGAATTGGTCACATAAGCTATGAAATCGGACATGCAAAACATACTATTTCATCTGATCACCTACTTCATAATATAAAGGAAGTGACAACANGTACTTCAAAAAGTAATAACTTTTTTTCATAAGCGAAAATAATTTTTTTCGAAGGAACCAGCCCGTCTCTCACAGTTCACAATGCTGTGATTTCATTGGCTGGCTATGGTCTGATGGTGGAAGCAAGTTTTAAAATATTTTTTTCAAACGCCGATACGAAAATTCCCAACAGCTAAACGTTACGGAAGCAGTAACATACAGGCTGCTGTGATAATTACTCATCGTTTCTAGTTTTGTTCCAGTAAGAAAATAATAAAATGACCTGGCCAGCTCAGAGCCAACGAGCATCTTGCCAATCTGCGCCCAAGCTTTGCTGCCATGGGCCGTGAGCGCGAGCCCAACGCACTCTACAGAATGAGAAATGTTTTTGAACGGGAAAGTGTTTGCGTCCAATTTGCTTATTTGAAGTCAGGGGGGGAGGCTTGAAACGAAGGANAATTATTGAAGCGAAACGAAGCACAATTACTTATGAGGTAAAGAAAAGGTTGGGAACCACCGGTCTATTATCAAGGCGCTGAAAACCTGTCCGTATAAAAATGTATAAAAAAAATGGAACAATATTTCTGCAAAGGGTTAAAACGGTGCGCAACTGTTGGCAGATACAGACCGAATGTATTTTTCATGCGTCAGCGCTGACGAAGCAGGACGTTTACGTCTCCACCCCTGACGCGCGTCATCATCCGGATAGGTGCTTTGCTCCCTGCACTGGCCGCTAACGCTCCCGTAAAACCGGGGACAAACTTTCAAAAGTCGCTTTCTCGTGGACGATTAACGAAGTGGACAAACTGCTGATCATATTAAAGCGATCGGCGTTCCTGTTACTCACCGTTGGTCGCATCCAAACACAGGGTTTGTCCAAGACGGCCCGCTAAAGTAGAAAAACTGGCGATCGGACCGAACGCAAGGAGACCGGGATGCAGTGTGCTGGCCTCTGTCTCTCGTAACCTGATACACCGGCATCTTGTGGTGAACGGGGGGTGGCGCGGGCGCAAGTGATGATCGTTTGTTTGATTTGCTAAATGTTGTGGAAAAACGCAACGATCCCGTCCGGTGTTTCGGCGTGTCCTAATCGCCTAACGCGAGACGAAACTCATGGGAAGGCTGTTGACGCGAATCACTCAGCCTACCTCACTGTTGACGAAGCGATTTACGCGTTGCAATTACTGGATGGTTGCGCTTGTGCACAATGGCTGAGGCTTGCATGTGCAGAGTTTCACTGACAGCGTGGGTGCTTAGTCGTGCGAAAAGACCTCTTCACGAGCAAATAGCTTCACGTTTCAACAACCTGTACAACAGTGGTTCTTAACCGTTTCTCTAGCACGCCCCCATTAAGTAACTGCGCTTTGTTTCAATCCCCCCCCCTGGCATTAAATACGTTGTAAAAAGAAATGTATTTATCGGTAAACAATTGCTCAAACCTTCCATGTTGCAGAGCACGTAAGGGCTCGCGCCAATCTGGAAATTTATTTACGCCCCCTGTGGGGAGGAGTTCCTCCCCGGTTAAGAACCACTGCTTTAAACGAACGGAGTTTACATTCTCGGGGTTGTGCCAGAGGGGAACGGGGCGATTGCCTGAGGCCCGCGCGTTTCTTCCAAGATTCTGCGAAACGCATTGTGAAGTCATAGGTTTCCCTATGCGGGATTTTGTGAAGTCATAGGCTTCGCTGTGCGAGAAATTCTTAAGACCAGTGGCAGTTGCCATGCGTGTCAGCATTCGGGAGGATCTGTTTGATTTGTTCCAAAACACCGGCTCGTTATGCGAAAAGACAGAAGGATATATCGCTCGTTAGACCAGGAGGTTTCCACGAATGCTTTTGCCAAACTCCTGCTAGTCCGATTGTTTCATCACAACGAGAGCCCGTTGCTGGTATGGCGTCACAAAGAAATAACAACGGATGTGGGAATGGGGCGGGCGGACGCGATAAGGGGAAGATAAATTGTCGCATTAGTGAAAAAGATTTATCAGCGTCGAGAAGGCTAAGTCGGCACAGAACACTGGACTTGATAAAAGCAGCGGGACGTGGCATTAAACGAGGGTAAACACAGGAGAGTACTGGTGGGAACTCGAAGATCGAAGAAAGACAAACACGACGTATTAATAGATTGCAGGTCCGGAACTGCCGTGGGAATTTTCGGATCTCGGCTGAGCCCCGATTCCGGCCGCAGAAGTTGAAATGAGCCCATTTCACGCATTTATAAAACAAAGTTGAACTTCGTCAAGCAAAACACAGATTAACGGCTTCGTCAGAACGGAGCTACCCGACAAACGCAAACAACCCTCTGTGTCGTGGGCGCGAGCGGTTGGTGCTTATTTTTTCCACCGCGGACCACATATACGCTTTTATCTTTTAATCCAAACGCCTGCGTGTCTGTGCGGCGGTCGTCTGTCGCTCGGTGCGGCCAGGAGCGGTTTTAAAAAATTAATATCGGTAAGGTTGCTCCGTTCGCCGCGAAAGTCGCCGAGCCGTGATCGGTTCGAATTTCGCAATTAGAAGAAACGGTAGACAGGCGCAGTCGGTAATTTTAGATGCAGGTCTTCGCGTTTTTAATGTTATGCTCTCGCTTCTTCGAAAGAGAGGGGAGGAGGATGAGGAACGACTTGCATGAAAACCGTCGGAAAAAAAGAATTCCTCTCCAATGATAACCGCCAACGCAGAATACCCAGCAAAGCTGAAAAGCGGTTTACGAAATCGCCAAACACAGTTTCTCCTTTCCGTGCCGGTATTGAATTCTCCGTCACCTGCCGAAAGCCCTTGTCAACACAGCACATCAGCATCTCGCGCGCAGACGTGAAACTTGGCAAGTTACCGGATTATTCCACACGCATATACGATATTTTACCTTAAGCTTCTAAGGAGAAGCAGATGCTGGCGCAATAAAGATCAAACGGACGTGCCGCCCTTAGCTCAGCGCGCGATGCCGCCCCAGCGGTCGACTTGCAAGTCACCGCGAACGTAGCACTTAGAAATTTAGAATACGTTTTTTCACGAGTTGAGTCGGCGAGCTGAGAAACCTTAAGCCCTGCTACACTGCGTCTATTAAAGGGACAATGGATCGACGTAACGCGTAACCTGTCGTACATTGTGACGGGGGGGGGGCGTGGAAGTTCGCGGACAAGCAGGTGGAAGCCGATTCCGCGCAAACACACGCCTTGGCAAAACTAAGTTTTTGCAGAAAATTCCTCGAAAAATATCCTTCTAATAGCGTTTCCAGCGTACGCCAGGGCATGTTGAAACACGGAAAAACAACTTTTGGCTTGTCACTTGGCTTTATTCGAACGTCGAACAACGCCCGGATTGGGTAAAAAAAGTAGAAACCACCTGAAAACTGGGTGAAGCAACAGTTACGGAAAACTCTTTTGATTGTTACGTTTCGCGCGTAAATAATTTCCAGTTCCGCGTGTAAACAATGCTTAGTTGTTACGTTCTACGCATAAACAATTACCGCGACCGACGTACGCTTAGAACGATCGAGATCTTTGGGCAGCAGAACGTGGAGACGAGACAGCGAAGCCGACTCAAAAACTGCTGAGCGATCTCGCAGCAAATACGCCGCACTTCTTTGACCAGCGCAGTTGGGGTGCCGGAGTGCGATGGCTGAGGTGATTACTGCGAATAAATACGCCAGCAGTGCGACGATTGTTGAAATACACGGTCTTTGAATTAAGATGGCGGCGATATCGCGACGGTAAAGAGCGCGTAAGCGGGAAATTAAAAGTCCGCACGACTCGCGGACAAGACAAGTGGTAGATGTCGTTAATGCGTTCGAGTGTTGCGACATAGGCGGAGTGCAGCGCGACAGCGGCGCGTCGATCACGGGACATGTTCCGCGGTAAGAAAAGCATCAGCAGTTGCGATCCGGTTTGATTGGATTTGGAAAGGTGAACGAATCTTCCCACACGCAAAGGTTCTCCGATGTTCGGATGTTTGGTTCGCACCACTTGAGTAAGCTGATAATACGAATTTGAACACAAGATTAACTTTTCTTGTTTCTGCGTTTTCGTTATTTCATCACAAAGCCGTTATTTCATCACAGAGCCGTCACGACGAACACCGAGAGAAGCGAATGAACCCGGTTGTCCCACAGTTCAAGACAAGTTATGGCCGCAAGCATAAACACGTCTCGACCGCAAAAAATATGATCCGATTTTCCAGCGAACAGGGATTAAAACCTGACAGAAAGAGACAGGCGATGGACGAAGTTTCATTGCTGAAAGCCGTGAGCTCATTGCATTGAGTCAGAAGAAACAAATTTGATCGATCGTGCTTTACGAAGATCTGAGCCAGTGGCAGCCAACAAAAAATCTGAGTCTTGCTCGTTTAACAAACAGCACATAACTCACACAAAAGCAGAACATCAATAACACAAAAGCAGCACATCATTCACACAAAAACAGCACACCACTCACACAAATGTAGCACATCATTCACACAAAAACAGCACACCACTCACACAAATGCAGCACATCATTCACACAAAAACAGCGCATCACTCATACAAAAACAGCACATCACGCATATGAACATGCTATCACAAAACAACACATCACTCACACAAAACACCACATCATTGACACAAAAACACCACATCATTGACACAAAAACAGCACATATCACTACTCACATAAAAGCAACATATCACTTTAATAGAACAACACACCATACATGCAACCCATCCCGGGAGCATGATGCAAGCCAACCCACGGTGTGTCAGCCAACCACGGTGTGTGTCAAGTATGAAATAAGAAGTAGAAAACAACGACCAACAGCGATCATGCACGTGCCTTAAAAGGAACAAGCTCATCGCTACGCGCCTTGAGGATGATGCTTTTTTGTGACACAATAATGGTATTGTTCCCTTGTAAGTTGGGAAAATAGCTGACGGGCAATTTTATTTTGGGATAATGCGCAATGCGACAATTATCCATATTTCCAAGCAACATATTTTTTTGCAGTAAAAACACGTTTGCTGGAGTTGCAATATGATAATCACCACTGACGTGCACATAGCCTTACTGCAATCAGTGATGTTGTGCATGCCATAAAAAGGTCATGCGCAGGTCAAAGGTTCAATGTTGGCAAAGTGGTGGTCGGCCGGATTATTGACGACATTAGCCGCGTGAGGTTGCGGCCAGCACAGGGTCAAAGCGCACGGCGACCGTTGCTATACATTCTCTTCGTCATCCCGGCGTCGCGCATGCGCACTGGCGAAGCGCGTCTGGGCAAGGCGGGCTGAAAAGTTTTGGATTAGAAAAGCGAAACGAAAAACACTGGGATTACAGGCGAGACGCTTGTGATGGACGTTTTTTCTTAAGCGCCCGAGCACGTTGACTCAAACGTCGCCCTCTTCACAAAAACTCGCGTCATCCTGAGTGTCACGTGACCAAGCTGCCGAGCTTTTCGGTTCTCCCGGTTCCCAACAGTAACCAGTGCCCACGTCCGACACAAAAACGCAAAGATAGGCTTGTCCCAGTGGCTGGTGGACTGTTTCTTATCGTTCGCCGATTGCCAAAGATGACTTTGCACTGTCGATATTTAGTTAACGTTCATTCTGGAACACGTGGAAGTCAACGCACGATCTCTCTCGTGAAAGGTGGGAACTGAAGGCAGCAAGTTTCACAAAACAAAGGCATAACGCTTGAGTTTTTGAAGTAAAAGTTACGGCTGTCGCCTTAAACTGCTCTTCTCGTAATCCCCAGCGACTTTGCTTTCAACGTGTTTTTCGCTTGAAACGTTTCGACTGCTGGGCGACTACGCTAAGCAGCGCTGCAGTTCTAAACACCTGCAGATAAGAACTGTAATAAGAAGAAAACGTGACGTGATAAAGTTCGAAATTCCTTTCAAGCGCTACACGCATCGTTGCTGAATGGCCGAAGATAAATCAGCGGTTGTTTTGGAATTTACGAAGAAATTCGCTTTGTCGCCGACACAAAACGAACGGAGGGTTCCAACAGATACGGTGGTTTTGTGGTTGTTGCACTCAACAAGTTTTGTGGTTGTTGCACTCAACAAAACGAACTCGACTCGACTCGTGCTCGAGCTTCCCCCCTGATCATGGCAACAGCGCGTTAAAGTTTGGGACTCAGCAGTTCTGCAAAAGCTTGAAAAAAAACACACGCAGTGTTTCTCTTCGAGCGTTCGTGAAAGTAATTAACGCAATAGTATGTCATATTCGCACCACGAAAGATGTTGTGAGAAGTATCGCGGAGTAGAAAAATACGGCAAAAGTTTTTTATTTTTCAAAACAAAATGTAATCCTTCTTATCGGAAACAGCAATGGGTCGATTTACCTTTAAAAGCCAAAATTTCGCGGTTTCGGTTAAAATACGACACGAATGTTTCTAAATTGTTTCAGAGCAAAGCTTTGGCATCGATCTGAATCGCAGCGATTTCAAGTCAGAGGTTTTCCGCTGCAATGGCTTTAAAGCTATTCTCTGCAGGAAATCATTGAAAGTGCCAAATGGGATTCAACGAGCACCGCAATGTCGATTAAAATTAACGCGCTGCAAAACGGAGCTCCGGCTGCGGTGGTCCAAGCAAACGAGCCGTGTACGTGCTTCTTCATAATTGATGACATCCGTGCACCCGAAGATAGCAACAGAGAATACAGGCTCATTGCCACTGCACTGGTGGCAAAAAACGCTGCTGCCCGAAGATCAAACGAACACAGCGATCCGTACAACGGTAACATGCCGCAGTTATTCCCATTGGCCAGCAGCAGCAGCAGCAACAGCAGCGTGACCTTATTCGCTTAACTAGGTTTTCGTCTGTACCATTTCCATTACATCTCTCCACGGACGCGCTTTTCCCAACCGCGACGGACATCATGTAACGGTTTAAGCTCGAAACAGGCCCTGTGTTTGTCGAGAGCCAATTTGTTCGAAGTTCAAGGCTCGGTCGGGCACTCCGTCTTCCACCAGAGGCATTAAACACAATAAGCGATGGGAAGCAGCGCCGGCATTCGACCGCGATATACTGCGCATTACGCAGGGTCACCGAGCGAACACTGACGACTTTAAACCGTTCAGTCACTTAGTGTTTCAGGCCCTGGGACCACCCGACTTACAGAGGTATTTGGCAACCGACGACAACGTTAACGTCAATGACCCAAGAACACGCTATGCGCCATGAAAAATGGAATAACCGCTGTGTTAACCCGGTGACGACGTCATTGCCCAAAAGAATGGCTTGTGACGTTGTACCTTGGCCGAGAGCAGCACGTGCGTGTTGCTGTAGAACACATGCAGAGGGGAATGAAAGTGGAACTTTCAACAGGCAATGGGCAAATTGGTGTGGACAGGTCCAGGGAGGCCAGCGTTTAAATGAATAAGGCCATACAAAGATCAAACTACTGAAACAAATCAAACCTTCGCTGAGAAAAAAACAAGTGCTTTGCAGCAAAGAGCAAATAATGCAGACAAGAGAAAGCTCCGTGACGCTTTGGATTTTTGTTCTCTTCGGTTTCCACCTGCTGGTGGGCTTGTTAATCAGATCAACAGCAGAGGGCTGTAGCTTTTCCAGGTCACAGGAAGTAAGGTAAGCAATGGTGCACATATTCTGCACAGGTGGAAAATTTTGATCCCTTTACTCAGCAGCCGATCCCAGAAAGCGTCAGTGTGAAAAGTTTTTCAATAAACTTAAGTACAGTCACTAAGTAAAATTGAATACGTTCAAACAAACGTGAAACGGGAAATTTTAAAATAAAATAGAATTACGTAAAAAAAGTACACAAAGACCGTCTGAAAACCGCCGAACTCACCCAAAAAGCTCTTCGTTTTTCCTGTTCCTGTGAAAATGTCCACTTGTCCTTTATCACAGATGTCAGCTTCTGCGTTCATGTCGAAGTCGCCAAACTTCAGTTGGATACCTTTGCCTTTGGGGACTATTATCTCCCACTGACACGTGATAAAGCCGTTATTGTCAGGGAATGTAGATGAGTTCCTCGTTTTGACGGGGGCTTCATAGGTTCTGGGGTAGTTTGGCGACATGAAAGTTCCTGACAAGCCTTCCAAAACCGCATTACAAGAAGACACTGTAAAATAAACAAGCATTTCGTCATTAGTAAATTTCTACGACGATTAAAAGCACGAGGTTTGCTGTAAGCATTCGAAGAATCAGCCGACTGGGTTCTGCTTTCGTCTTTTTGCGATGATTTAAACTTGCACACGTCTGCATTCAAGTAACCCGTGTCCACAAAGGCGAGGCATATAAGTCAAGCAATCGGTAATTACTTTTATAGGACATGCTTTTCTGCACGTGTTCCTATAAGAGATTTGCTGATTGATTCACTTGTTTGTCACCGTTGTGAAGATTAGTTGCCAGTAAACTTCCAATCAAGAAACGCAGTTCACCGCTTTTTTCAAATTTATTTAATTTATTTAGCAACAAAAAACACTCCAAACTTACGGGATATCAATTACTCATGATTTTGTGCACACGTTCATGCCAGATTTGACTTCATAACGAAATGTTTTGGCCAAACAATTCAAATATTTAGGCAACATCACGCATTTTCAGCTGGCGATGCACATAAAAGTAGCAAACATCTTTTCAATAGAAAAGAAGTCGATATCATGGTCAACTTTCAAACACATCTTGCGTACATAAACCGAAACAGTAGCAACATGTTTCGATATCGGAGTGGAGTCCGTCACTCAGCGCCACCAAACTACTTAAAGGGTGGTAGCGCTGAGTAAGACTGCGTGCAAAGCTAGCTCGCGCTTTACAGCTGTCGAGAGGTAAGCAAAAAAACAGAGAAAACCTTTCGCGAAATATGACTCACAGGGTTGTAAACTACAAATCCGAGCCACCGGAATGTCCACTTGCGTGGGGAAAGTATCAACTCATAGGTAGCAAGAAAATGGAATTTGGCAAGAAACGAATAAAAGTCACATCTCAGCAAGGTCAATGTTCGCACAACGCTTCAGGTATTCTTAGTCCTGCTCTGACTCGCTTAAACGAGGTTATTTTGGATTTTAGTATCATTTTTTTGAAAACGCTCTTGCCATTAACAAGAAACGCCGCGGAAGAGAAACGAAACAACATGTTTTTTTCCGGCTCACAACCGTGTAAGGCTTAGCGCCACCAGTTAGCCGGCGTCTAGCACTGGCGCTGGTAACTCGCGACCACATGAAGCTGGCACCTGCAAAATGTTTGAAACTTGCTAGCCATTGTTTTATCACAAAGACCGTTGTTTCGCGCAAAACTTGACAGTTGCCCGTGCCGTGCGCGGTCACGTTTCGGGCCAGTGGACGTCACAATCGCGTGGTGGTTCCGCTTGAACAAAAGCAGATCACGGTTCAGGGCCGTCATGCGTGACACTTGGTCTTCGGCAAGAGCTTGGTGGTGATAGAAAGACATTACATTTGATCTTTCGAGGCACGCCACAAAAAAACTTTGTTTTGAGTTGCAACATCACCCAAGTAAGCAAGTCCGTAAAGATAGTTGCAAGCACTTAAGCCGAAGATTAGAGTTGACAAGTCAGTTGGGAGTTTGAACTGCAGTCAACGCAAAGGTTCCACCGTTTTTTGCAAAGATACTGCGGCAGGCTACTGCCTTGCGTGCATCGCGCTTGGTACTCATCGGTCACAGTTAGCTCGTGAGCCTTAAAAGCAGCAATGCGCGGGTGGTTCAAAGGCTAGCTGAAGCTTTATCGCTTGCTTGAATACACCGCAGTCAACTTTGATCGCTTGAAAAGAAATTGCACCGGTCATTTACCAGATTCCTTTAACGATTAAGCATGCGAATGGGCAAACGTTTGGATGCAACATTGCGTTTGCAAGTGCCTGTCGCTAAGTGCTACGCCCTTATTTCGGTCTGGATATAAGACAATCCGTACCGCGTTGCACACCACAACAAAAAACGTCGTAGCGTTTGTTATATAGCCTACTGAACTATCTAAAACTTTCCACTGAACCAGAACTTAAACGTGTTCTATTTGTCGCGTGCTCTATTTGTAATAAAAACGTGCTCTATAAAAACGTGCTCTATTTGTCGCAGTGTCCAGTTTCACAAATATATCGGTGACCCCCCTTGGTCTGCTTAATGTGCTAAATTACATTACATTGCTGCCTGTTGTCGTTTTTTTT
>JGI24158J21664_10000527_pt1 | contig 35763 bp, 27 predicted proteins | sample Ectturendosymbi3_FD_21664 | JGI IMG/M metagenome (IMG submission 21664) | reverse complement strand
GCTTACTTTCAATTTCCAGGGGGGCAAATTCCCGTTTTGCCCCCCCCTGCGGACGCCCATGGGTATAACAGTTTGGGAGCAATTAAAAGCAGGCCCGTAACCAGCTTGGGACACCAGGGGGGCGAAGGGTCTTCTGAGAGGGTCCCGAATTTTTTAAACTATGTCCAATAGTTTTAAACTACGTCCTACACATTTTTCCAGAGGGGGGAGCGAAAAATGTTCCATGGCACCACCCCCTAATTACAGGCCTGATTAAAAGTACCATACAATCTTTACCAATGCAGTTGGTATTTGAAATGCTCTCAGTAGCTTTAAATAAAATTTTGGTTTGCTAAGATGAAAGTAAGCGATTCGAATGTGTGGCCCTCACGAAGATAGTGAGATAATTGTTGGCCCAGTAAGGCATTTCGCTTGGCATAGCTGCTTTACAACTTTGTACCACAAGCTCTCTGTAGCATTAATTTTTTTGCTCATGTCACTTTCACATGCATTGTGTCAACACTCGGTTACCCGCACAAAGAATTTCTTATCCCGCGCCCGCCCCGCACCAGCACGCTCGAGTTCCCGCACCCGCCTAGCAAATGCGAGTACCCACAACCCGCCCGACGCAGGACTCTAACGTGTAAGTGCTCTGCTTTCAATGGGGACCACTGCAGCAACTGCAATCATGGGTGGCGGAACCTTTTTCAAAGTGGCACGTCAAAAAAACTATGGAAAATTTCTGTAGTTTGAATTGGCAAATGTGACGTCACAAGCATTTGAAAGTGGTTTAAAAGTGGGGCGTAGGCCCATGCGGCACCCCCGATTCCGTCACCTATGACTGCAGTGTGTAGGTAAGCTACTTTACTTTCACAGAGCTCTGAACAGCATCTCTAATGTGCAAATATTAGGAAAAGCTTCAAACCAACTGGAATACCTTAAAAAGGCTGTGGGTTAAAATTTGTTCCAAAAAGTTCTGAATACACCCTATCAAGCAAGAGAAAAAATTTATTACAAATGATAATATTTTTCACTGTCAGAGAATGAAGTTTCTCATAATATAGTGTGGACGACTGTGAAAATGGGGCCCCTGCTTTAAGAGGATATGTACTGCATGTGAAATCCCAAAAATTTCGTTGTGTTGAAACATATACCTGTTTTGTACTCCATTAATCTGTATCAAACTCAGTTTGCCTTTTTGATTAAGTCTATTGTAGTTGCAGTCTCGTGTTCTGTTTTTTCACAAACACTGCACAGAGCTCGCCAAAGATTTCCCGCCAAATTTTCCGGGAAAACTAACACTAAACCTAACCTGTATTCGAAACTAACACTAAAACTAGCTCTACCCCCATCCCCCAACTATAACCCCTGATGCGGCATAGAGAAGGGCATAACACCGTGGCACACATACCCCCCTCCTAGGCTTAATCAAAAGGTCTTATCGCGGTTGGCTGAATATGATGACATCATCAGAGGGCCTCCTTTTCAGCCTTGCCTCGGCCTCCCCAACCCTGGATACCACGGATTACATAGCGTTGCCGATGCAATAACGCATTTGCATGGCCTTTGCTAGTCTGCTGTCTTAGTGTAAGATTGGGGAGTTTGTTTCATTGCATCTGCAAATTGGAGTAAAGCTGGTGAAAAGATATTTCAACTTTTGCTTCACTTGGACCTGTTAACATAAAAATTCCATCCCACTCTGTTGACAGAGAAGACTTAGCAGGGACACAGGTGCAATCTTCTAACAGGAAACCGGGCGCGCTTGACGCAGTCACGAACTGCTTGTGACCGAAAGTGTTGCCAGAAGGAGAATTACTGTGGAGTATGCCGGTCAGCAGAATTTTTTCTGACGAAAACAAATGTTTTTTAGTAAACCGAGGAATGGTATAGTCACCGTTCAACTTTTATGGTGATCTGAGTTTGTGTATTATTGTTTTAGTGCAAAACGAAGAATCCAAACCGCTATTATCAGACAAAGACAAGTAACCGTGCATTTATGTCCAGCCAACCATACCTGTATTACAATAGTGTAAAGGGGACGCTACGCCCTGGGCCCATGGGCGCCCACAGGTTGGGTACGTGCGCCCCCTTCTGGAAAATCAAGATCGAGTGGCTTTAGTAGTTAGCCCGGATGTTCTACAAACTGTTAGGACTTCGTACGCAGCTTATTTCAATCCCACAGTCTGTTCAAAATAGGCAAACATTGGTGACAAACGCCTAATCACAGAAAACATAAATGGGCGCCAAATTTGGATTTTCCCAAATTAAGCACAAGGTCAATTTGCCCATGTATGGGAACAATCCAGAGATCGCCAATGCCTCGAGCATTGAGCTTTCAAGGAGCGCTGAAGAGCCTGGTGTCGACATCTTGCTGCACGGAAATATCATTGCAATAAGAGCACAGCTTAAACTGCTAGTGCCTAGGGCCACAAAATAAATTGCCTTAAGCCTCAATGAACGTTTTGAATTACTCTCTTGCTCCAGTATGGAACACAGCAGCGTTTTTTTCATAACTTGTACCTCTTTCTGCTTAGTCTAAGCCGTAAACGAATCTAGACAAGACCTCGATGACTTCTACTCAAAACTGTCATTCAGCAGTTGTTATTGCGAACAGAAGCAGGGAAACTATATAAAGCACATTACTACATTATAAGATTAACAAAACTACTTAAATTCTTATCGATAATAAGTAGATCATTAACTGACTGCAAAAATCACTTCGTCTAGAGCAGTGGAGCATAAAATTGCGACACACTTAACGGTTTCATCAACACTAAAAAAGCCTTCAAAAAACTATACATGTTTTATTTTGAGACGTTTCGGATTATTCTTAATCCATCTTCAGTCAAAAATTAAAGCTAGAGCAGTGGTTCTTAAACTTTACGAACCCGTCGAACACTTACGTTATTCTCAAAACTTGTTTCGAACCCCAATTTGTTGTACAGTGATAGTCCACGAAACTGAAGACTTCTATTTTGACATACACGGTAGTTAATATTCCAATATAAAAACTGAAAACGTTTGCTGAATTTTGTAATGCACAGAACCACTGTCGAACCCCTGAAACGGCTCCGTCGAACCCCAGGGTTCGATCGAACCCAGGTTAAGAACCACTAGTCCAGTGAGAAAGCACTAAGATTATCAACACTGGTGTCTGTGCCCTTCTGTGATGCCAATTTTACCGAAAGCAAATATAGTGTGTTAAATTATGTTTCAGATTACACCAAACTAAGCAAAAAATGCCAAACGAGTTTTCCTTGCATAAAACACCCGAACACCAGAGAATAAAAATAATCCTAAACTTTCACAGCACCATTCAAACTTGTGTCAAAAACTCAAATAGCATATTCACAGTTGAAAAGTTTTCTAACGGATGTTGTGAATCAAAACAGGCAATAACTATTGAAAAGTACAGCTTCATTGAAGTGGAAGGTGATGTCCCTTCACATCGCTTATACCACCAACAGACTGAAAGTTTGTATTGATGCCACCTTCTTTACTCATCCCCACTTAAAACATTTGGAGTTCAAAACTTTTTTCTCTCGTCCTGACCCTGCTGTTATCACATGTGGAACGAATACAGTTGCCATTTAGAAAGCGGCTCAAACATGAAGATAAACAAAATTAAAAACGGGGCACTTGGAGTTCATTACAAGTTCACTCAGATATAGGCCTGAGCTCTGCAAACGGAAAAACAAGCAGAGCAGAAGAAACAAAATAGCCTGCAGTTGAACAACAACAGCCATTACAATTGTTGATTATGCGCATACCACAGGTTTCAAACAAAACAAACCAATCAAATGTCATGTTTCTGAAGCATGCAATTGTATTCTCAGCAACAGCACCAATGTGTAGTAAGAACATCAAACTTCACATTTCACTTCGTTATTGCTCTATCAAGCTGTAAAACTCAATGAAGTACGACTACGGCATATACGCCAACACATTATGCTAAAGAGGTGAGATGACAGCTCACCTGAAAGAAATATGGTCAATTACTCAATTATCTGCAACAGATCTAGTTCATCATCATTGCCGTCGAACATGTCAACAGTAAGCGGATGTTTCCAACATATTTTTGCTTCCTTGCAAACCTTTACAACTGCCATACTTCGTTATCAGATTGTGTCAGGTAAGTACCAATCAAAAAGATCTACAGATCAATGACAAGCCCGACTTTACCGCCTTAGTGCAGTGAAGACGGCATACTGTTAAAGTTTGCGCGTTTGTTTTTTGAATTAATTTGATGCAAATTTCACCTAAAACAGAAGTTTAGAAATTTTCTGATGTCATACAAACTGATAACTGCAAAACATATCAGAAACATGGCAAATTTTTATACATGCCAAAGGAAAAATTTGCGCCAAACGGCATCGAAATATACCAAATCTTCTATATTTAACATGTAAATATGCCATTTAGCAACGCTGTTGCACTCGCCACGTCGCGACGGTTGCTGTTTTTNTTCAAGGCGTAAAATNAAGGCTACATAAAAGTCTTATATGTCACAATCGATTGCGTTTGCTTGCAGCACGCTCAGACCACGTGCAGCTCAACAGAAGGCTTTATGGCGTAACAGTTACTTGCACAAGAAGCTCGCAGGTTTAACTGGTCAACTTGTTACCACTGCAACCATTTGTCAGTACAGCACCCTTGTGGTTTGATCGTATTGATAAAATTTATTGATAGCCACCTAGGAACGTCGAGTAGGAAGATTAGTCAGTGGTCTTCCGAAAAGATAAACAGGCCATTGAGCTAAGACAGAACTAGATTTGATTTGATTTGATTTATTGTTTCATATGACTCAGCTAAGCGCAGAAATAAGAAAATGTGGTGCGGTATTTTCTTGCAGACACTGATAGGCAATTTTTACTGCATTTAGGGGGCATTTTGTGGCCCACATGCGCGGTTACTGCCCGCGTTTAAACAGTCTTTGAAGGTATAATTTTTTGCTTTGATGGCGATGAAGAGCAAAATGCTAGTCTTGTTAATAGCGCAACGCTCTCCTGATTGATAGCGTTCACGTTGTCTGAAATCAAAGTTCTTATTTCTCAGAATAATGCAGTTCGTGCAGTAGGTTAGATTCATGCAGAATGTGTGTACAGCGCAGCGTTTATCAGTCAGTATCCCGAAGCGCATGTTTGTATAACTAACTAAAGTGGAAGAAGCTGGCTGCGTAATTTTGAAATAACGAGTACGTAACACCAAGAAACCTGATCCCCAAATCAGCAAATCATCCACGTGCTTTTTACAATTCATGTTTGTTGTTTGCTTACTGGTATTTAATCAACAACGCCTCACATCCTCCCTTGAAAACGGTAGCTTTCTTCTGGGCTCCAATAAGCACTAGGTTGTTATATCTAAAACGACAGGCTTGTCTATAGGTTCTGTTTGCATGAGAGCTGATTGCCTACCCAGCAGGGCGCGAAATATATACTCTGATAAGGTCGTAGTGTCCAGTTCTTGGCTGTGAAACGATTCCTTTCGATAGATAGTGGTGTGTCTGTATATTTAAAAATGTTGAGGCCTAAGTGTTGCAAATATTGGCTGGACTTGGAACATGATCAAGGTATGTCGTTTTTACGGCTATGATGAATGAGTTCTATATGAATACAATAAATACGATTTTATGAAGCTGAAAATCTTTTGATGTAGGCTTACCTTGAATGAGACAAAGAAACAACTTTCATTCAGTAGATACTCCAAGTAAAAAGCAAAAAACGAAAGAAAATTCCTAAACGCCATTTAGGACATTGCGCAATGTTTTTGAAGCCCGATTCCTCAGCAATATAAACTCAGCAAATCTTTGTGGCCTCGTAAAAATTACTTGGGCTGTGAATCGAAATCTTGGTTAAGTTTGATATTCCCCTTCTCTCATTAGTTTGATATTCCCCTTCCCTTGAAATCCGGTAAAAATGTGCATTTTTACCTTTACATATTGAAAAATAAGCAGTCCCAACTTTATTATTTGTAAGTTTACTCTTTTCATCGGGTGAGTAGGTTTATATTTCGTCGCAGAATACAAGTTTGGCAGACGAACCCGATGTTTTTTATGCATTTTAAAAAGATATTTTTAAACAATTTTTGTCTCTTTATTTCACTAGCTAGAGCGCAGATGTACTTGAAACACTTTTCTCCTTTCTGTGTAAGGCAGACAGAAACCAATTTGTATGATTTGCCGTCGTCAAAGGTTCAACAAACACAGCATCATAAACGTAATGCGATGATGACCACTAACAATTTCGGTGAAACATTTTATCGAAACTAATTTTAGATACAACAGCACTAACTGTTTGCTCGTTGGTGATTGGCTTGTTTTTCTCAGATGTGGTTTTCAGAATTTTAAAAATGGTTCATAATCGTACTAATTGCTGCTTGTGGTAGTTGAACAGTTTATGTAGCGGCGAAACTGCACAAAAACCAACCAGGTTTATCGAATCCGCGTAAATTGTGTCGTTTTGGCAGCAACAGTCTCCCATCAGTTTGCCCATAACCTCTCTTGCATGTATCGACTTAACTTGAACATAACGGACAGGTCCAAGGGGAATTCCACCGTGCTAATGCACAGGATAAAAAATTGAGAATACACTTAGGTTATAGTTTGATTGGAGATGAATAAGCTAACAGAGCTGTGGTGAGGGCATCGCTGGATTGACTGACTCGGTGGAAGTTATTACACAGCTTTTACCAATTCGAGTCATTCTTGAATTTCTTGTTGTTGTTAGTTTTCAAAAAGAATCTTTTTCAGTTTCTCAAACGTGACTTCATTCGACCAAAACTTCTGTTTAANTTATTTGAAATAAAAATATAGGGAATTATAAATACTTCTGCTTGTTATTCACTGGACGTGATTCGAAACACTTTGAAAGCAAGCTCGGCCAAAGNGCGTTACTCGATGTGGCTTGTACTAGTGGTTCAGGATTGAGTTTGACTTGAATGTTTGGTGACTTACTTTCATTGGATTCACGCTGTGTCTGAAGTATCGAAAACATCACCCATTGCTCATAAGAGAATCTGCTCTGCATCGAACCAACCTTACCCGTAGCTTCAAAATGGCGTCATGCCACGTTCCTGGCACGTCATGCTCACGTACGTCATGCCACGTGCTTTTTAATTTCATAACTATGATCCATACAATGACCACAGGTAGGAACAGCCAAGTAAGCACGTACTGATTAACAGTTTTTTTACCGAACCTTGCCGTTGCTTCTGACGCTATCCAACATCCAACCAAGACACGCAAGTTCTTGAAGGGCCGAGGACCACGTGCGGTGATGTCAACACTTTTGCTTCTACTCCTGTCAATCGTAAGAAGTGGAGCACTTTCCTTTAAGTGAAAAAAGCAACAGCAACGTCACTAAAGTATTTCTGCGAAAGGTTCCATTGCACTGACTTTGTCGTCAAAACAAGCGTTCTGTTGTTATTTGTCAAAAATCCTGCAGCAAAATCAAGTTCAGATACAACAAAGCAGTCAAACTAAAGAAGATTAAGTTGTCATCTNAAAATGAAACAGAATTATCCAAACTCTATTTTTCGTTGCGTTTGGAATGAGAAAACAAANTATCTTTTCCTGTTGTTTTAGAAAACAAACAATCTTGACGACGTAAGTTTGGTTCTTGGGACAAATTAACAAAGCTATTNTGCAAAAATGTGAATTTTACTTGTTCATCTGAAATTCATGCAATAAAATATTTACACGNACTTCCTTGCGGAGCAGCCCCTTTCAAAGGCTTAATGCAAATCTAACGTTTGNCATCGCTCTGCACAGCTGCATGCACGAAATACGTCAAAGATTAGCACAATTTAGAGTGGTACCTTTGTAAGCGTCAACTCTAAATCTTTNAAGATGCTGTGGGATCAGATAAACGTCTTTCAAAGAATTGTCGTTATAGATCTGTTCTCGGGGGTANTGCCATTTTGACCTCTCTTTGAGCCGTACGCTGATCTCTGCATTCATTACGGTTTAAATTTAAGTTTANGTTCACTGCCTTAGTGACATTAAACTTAAACTTAGTAGAAGTAATTTTGATGTCTTAGTAGAAGGGTAAGTAATTTTCTTTGCCTGGAAATTGTGCACCGTCATGATGAAAGTTGAAAGAACAACAACTCTGGGATGAAGTGCAAATGGTCAAACGACTGATAATGTCAGCCACTGAAATTTCTTCCTGCCCCTTGTAGCNAATTATACGANAAGGACGCTCAAAATAGTTTCTGAGACGGCCAAAGATNTTTGAGTAATTATACATTTGTGGAGTNTAGGGGAGAAGGCCACCACTGCGTTTGGCCCAAATGAGCAAGTTATGATGGCCCAANAAAAATGAACAAGAGTTAGATGTTGATGCGCATGACCTTCCTGTTTGTGCTCAACGTGAGCTTTCGTGTCTCTTTCTTCATGAACCATATCTGCGTTGAGTGTTGCGAGAAAGCAGGGCCTAAAACTGAGACGTCACACATCTCTCTTTAACCACAAACGATGAGATAAGCAGCGATTAGCGAAAATTCATTGGGGCGTGACTGTAGCTGCTGCAAACGACGTTGATAAACTGTAAGTTTGCAATCTTTTCTGTCGATGTAAGTAAAAATAGAATCTACAGTGAGTTTGCAAGTCGGAAACAAGCGAATAATTTTCTTTTAAATATCTACGCACAATTTCCGTTTTCCCGGTGAAACGTTTGAAAGTTGGAAATTTATTAATAAATTCTGAGCATTTTTTTACAGAACACTTTCGCCACATTAAAATGTCCGAAAATCGACGTCTGATCTGCAACATGTCGAAAATCATGTGCAGGTTGAAAATTTCAGTCCCGAGGTCTGGTTTGACGTCTACGGTTTAATTAAGTCACGCATGTACGGCGTGTTTGAACAGGATGATATTCACAAGCAGCAGAATTGCCTCAAGCCTGGTCATTTCGCGGACAGTTTTAGCTTTGCATGATTCAGCTGCTTGTTCATGCTCGGCAGAAATAAATCTCACAGCTTTAACACGACTTTGCATCTCGCTATGATTGTAGTCGTGAATTCAAACAGTAGCGTAGCCAGCCCAAAAATGTTGGGGGGGCAAAAAAATTTGGGGGAGGCCGAAACGTTTGATTTTAGGCGAATAACGCTATTTTGTTTGGGATATGGCCTCTCAAAGCACAAAATGACTATATTTTCTAAAAATTGGGGGAGGCATGCCCTCCGGGTCACCCTGGCTGCGCCCATGAATTCAAACCGTAGAAGGAGCGAGTACCGAAGCCCGGGGCGGTACTCGAGCAACAAACAAACCAGCGAAGCAAACAAAGTTGAATCGCGCGCATATCTCGCTGTAGCATAGCGATCGACGATAAAGTTACAAATAAAATCAACAAAAAGAGAATGAACGAAGGTAAAACTTGGAAGAAATGATAAAAAATTCAGAGCATCTTTCATCAAGCTTTACAAGCGGGCGGAAGCTAAATTACGCGATTTCCCAGCTGTTCTGTTGCATGGTGCGTCTGCACAAGACCTCTCGTTTTTAAGAATCCTTGGTCTGCAGCAGGTGAGGGCGTTGTACGTTACATTGTGCGTCCGATCTTATTCTCGCAAAGTAAATCTGCGCAATATGAAGCAGAAAGTAGGAGGCTGTGGCAACGAAACACAAGCCAGGACGAAATTCTTCCAAAAATAGTTTTCATAATCAGGGTTTTTCTTAAGGAAAAGGTTAGGTACCCAGTATGGACCTGTAGGGATCCGATTTTCTCTGATTCTAGGGACCCGATGATAATTTTCTCTGATTTTAGGAACCCGATTTGAAATTCTAGGGACCCGATACCGGTCCCTAAAACACCTTAAAAAAAAACCTGATCATAATGCAATTTATTAATTTGACCAATTTTTTTCCAAATGACCATCTCAATACTGTAGAAAACTACTAGAAATCTATTATTTTTCATGCGTTTATTTTTTCAGGCATAGAAATTGCATTAACGTCAATAGACAAGGCGTTCTGTGTGTTGAAGTTTGCTCAGGCGCAGTGCAGTGTGCATTTGTAAAATATTTCCATAAAAAAGTATCAGCTGCAGAAAGGACTAAAAATAAGAAGGTTGTTTGTGTAGAATTCGAGGATAGACGACCACCCGTATTGGAAGAGATTGTCGTCCGGAAAGCATCTGCGCAAAGCCCCAGGAAGCCTGTTAAACAAAAAAACGCCATTTTTGCTGAAGTGAATGCCATTTCTATACCTGTAAATATAAACTCATGAAACGTAAAAATTTGGAGTTGTTTCAACACATTTTGTTAAAGTTTGAGATCACGTGAAAAAAAAAACGGTCAAGTTAATAGATTGCACGATGATGTCAAATTCCTTGGAGTATGCTCGTATGTTCGCGTCTTGCTAGTTTTTGAACTTGTCACCAAAACACCAAAACTTAATTTGGTCTGCCACCATTGCGCATTTTGGATTATAAAATCTGAGTCGAATTTAAATACACCAGAGAGAATCCAACATCCATTGCACAAGCACCGTGTTGAACACAACAGTAAAATTTGTTCCTTTGATATTATAGCTAGTTTTTCAAAGTGCAGTAGACTGAAAGATGCTTAAACTGTACAAAACGTTGTGTAGAATTCTCTCTGTCAAAAACAATTGTTTTTTTCTTGGATTTAAAGAAAACGGGTGCCCTCACAAAAGGTTTGCTGTGCAACATCATCAATCACCAATCTGCAGAGCCACATCTTAAAAGATTTTGTGGTCAAGCACAAGATAGGATAGAAATGTTGAAATGAAATATACAATGAAAAAGTCTGTAAAAGTAAATGTGTGTTTTTTTAGTAACCGTATGACTTGCAATATGAAATCCTATTTGACGCGGCAGTAAAAAACAGACTTTTCAACAAATTACCTCCAAACTTTGCTTGCAGAAAACCTGTGTGTGAAAAACACCTTCCTGTGTTGGTGACAAACTGTGAAGCGCATGAACTGAATTTCCCTGAGGTTGAAAACTTTTTTCAGGCAGAAAAATTTCCACCGGATTCAGCGGCGAAGCAAGCAGAAAAGACAGAGTTATTGACCCGGAACGGCGTGTAGAACGGATGCGAGATAAACCAATATGTCTGATCGATCTTTTATCACATGCACCTTTAGGTCAGCGACCTCAACTGACTGCCTTTACTTAAACTTCAAGTCACCTTGGAGGATCCTGGAACACAGTCAGCAGCGCAGGCTGCCGAAAAATTTTGGGGTCCAATTATTTTGACTTTAAGCGATCAGCGGTGTTTTGTTTGGGGCACCGCCTCTCAAAGCACAAAACGGCAAGATAAGCTAGAAATTTGGGAAGGCCTTTCCCCCCCCCCTCCCGGGTATGCCCATGAACACAGTAACCTACGTTTGACCTTTCGGATGTCCACGAGGTGACGGTTTGCTCATTGGAGTGTGTTCAAACAACTGACGCAAAACAATGCCTTGTTCCAGATGTTGGCAAAAGTTACCGTCGCGTGATCTAATTGGTGAATTTTGAACATTGGTGCAAAGGCCACATCGCGAATTATATATGATAAACACGGACCCTGGAATACTAACATGGGTGTGCATGACCCGGGTCAAATGAGGTCATTCAAGTGAAACTACGGAAGCGGAAGTCGGCGCGCTTTCAACTTTTCAGTAGCTTCATGTTTTTGTGTGACTAGTAATAGGTGGGATTGCGGTCATCCACGCTCTTCTAGATTTTGCAAGGGAGCGAGTTCGTCACGAGTTCGGGTCACGCTGACCCGACGTAATGGTTAGTGTGAGGTGGTGGGGTACGCATAACCCCACTATATGGTTTATGGGGGCAGAGTCTGTAAAAAGCTGAAACTCACTCAGGGCATGCTTCTATGGTCGTGTTAGCAGTATACAAAAGGAGAAATTGTTCACGCCCATAATTTTTTTTATGAGCAATTCAATTCAGGTATACATGCCACCTTCGCTATATTCAGTCTACTTACCTTTCATCAAAAATTGTAGTATATTCGAGTAAAGTAACAGTGTTAGTGCTCAAATTGCTCAGTGAGACTTATATTTTCAGTGTAGTTTTTGTGATAAACTGCAGTTGAAGGAAAGTATATTTTTTTTATTTTTGAAAACCGGGTCATGCACACCCGACGTTAGTATTAACGTGACAAACACTGAAGGTTAGGGTTCCAGGTATTAAATGGCTACATGCAATAGCTCCTACAGCGTGCTTACCCACGCCTTCATGTTCTCCAACATCGAGTGAAGATGTTGCAAAATAGTTGCGTTACGCCAGCCGATCAAGAAGTCAGTGAACAGAAGCCTAGTTAATGCTGGAGTAATCAACAAACTTTAACTGAGATGGAGCTGTTTACCGAAATAAAATTGCGCGAAAAGGGTCTAAAACAAACATAAATCGATACTTCAGACATTCAACACAGCTTTTCTACAGAACCACAAAACTCTTTTGCCAGGGCATGTGTACCGCTACACATTGAACGTATCAAGACTTGGCGTTTCGAAAAGAGGCACGTCATCCGTTACTGTTTTCAGCCTTTTGTGTTAGAGAGAGTGAGCAACCAGGATAAAGGGCGCATTTTTTGAAAAGGCCACTTTTTTAAGGAACTCCATGATCTTTGATGAAAAACATTTCCAAACTGTCCTCTCCTGGATTTGGCACTGTTGTTATTACGCAACAAAAAAGGGCCTTCTCGACTGTGACAACGGAAGAAAGACATTAATATGTTTCGTGCTTTTGACACAAGTGGTGGTTTTGATGAGTCACTACCTGTCAAGAGAAACATTTCAAATTTCGACCTGCAGCCATACTGATGGTGGCCTATGCTAGAAATCATCACAGATTTGACTTTGTAAGTAATCAGACAGCTGCACTCGAATGCGAAGCGTTATCGAGATCATCATTCTTGTGGTCAGCCTTAACGAGGAATAGCGTAGCAGCCAAAAATCATTTGAGTAATCCTAAACTTTGGGATTTAACACAATTGAAGGAATTAAAATTATCCTATTTTTCCAAACAAAACCAAAGATCATCGTCATGAAAACAACTCTCACTTTTTTCGACATCATCCATCAATGAGCAACATACTGCCTCATTTAATGTGTTTAAGAAACGTAATGTGAATCTTCCTGCTTCAAAATTAATGTTAATGTGCTTGCCTGCCTGTTTTCATCCTTTTATGAACCCTTCAATAGAGTCAAGAGCAGCTATGTTCAACCTGCGAGTCGAATGCCGTCCTGTCGAAGGTTTTGTGCGATCCACTGAAGATTTTCGTTGTGTATGTTACTATGTACAACATAGTGACAACCTGGCCTTGCACTGATAATAATTTTTTGATTTTGACATTTTTGGGTGCAATTGTGCTGAGTGCCACTTCATCACCTCAGCACAGCGTATTGGCAGATTTCCATGTCCAATGACACCTCGGTGTAAAACTGATTTCTGCCCCTGTTGTTTCATTGGCACTAAACTTATTTCTACCTTGGTTGTTCTATTGGCACTAAATATGCCTACGACATCACAGTCAGGGTGTGATTTGAGGTTCCAAACAGTCGTTATCATTGCACGTAAGATTCGACCGCATTCAGTAGCTTACGTAAATTTTTGTTTGAAGAGAGCAAAGTAAGTAATTCAGTGCACAACCCTCATTACGATAGTAGCATAATTTTTGGCCCAGTGAGGAATGTATTGTTTTGACAAAATTTCAAATATTTGCGTTTATCTAATTGTTTTGGATGAACGCAAAATTGCTGGAAAGCATGTATGAGTTTTAAACTTGCTGAAAAGCTTTTTCGTGCAAAATTTATACTCAAAAGTTATACTTTTGCACGAAAAAGTAGTTTGCAACATTCAAGGATTGAATAGCTAATGTGGGAAAGATGTATTTTACATGAAGATTCGCATGGTAAAAAAATCGCCGCTACAGAAAATGCAGAAAAAAAACAACTTAGAAAAGATAAATGATAACACGACAACTTTAATGAAGTTTTGAAGAAATTCAACATCAGGTTAATGCTTTTGTGAAAGTTCACGATTGCCCTTTTATAGGATTTTGTGATCTTTATCTGAAATGGGACATGCTGAAAGTGATGCCTTTAATTCAAACCTGTTTTTAAGTGACAGAGAACTAAGCGCAAGAAATAGGCTGCATTTGAAACGGCCTGAGATAGCGAAGTAGCTGCACACGAGCCACAATTCATGCGAAGTGTTTCCCGGACTGACTGCTTTCGCATTGACGCAAAAGTTTCTTTGAAAAAGTTAAGATTTAGGATAAGGCTGTAAACATGTGACGCTGTCAGCAACAGCTTATGTCGTCATAATAATCTATTGAACTTCTTTAATTCTTGGCACCGGAACACAACTTTCAATTATTAAAAAGTTTGTTTTTTTCAGAAACTAAAAAAAATCATGTAAGCATTTAATTAAAGTATTTTTATACTTGAGAAAATTACTCGTTTGTAAAATAAAATTCTGCAGAGGTGATAAAAATCGTACTTGATCTAGAAAACCTTCACAAGTTGTATTGAAAATTATAACGACGCAAAAATCATTGATTCATATGAAATCATGATGGATGTTTTTAGACAAGCGTGTTCATTGTCAACAAACAATCCACTCTGTGCGATTGACAGAATTGGCTCACCTCACCTGCGGCGTGTATAGCTGTGTGACGCTTTTGGCCTGTTTGCTGCACACATGTTTGAATATCATAATCAAAATTTTGTGAGAATTGTTGTACAATTGTTTTAAAGTCGCTTGAGAAAAAAATCATGAAAGATAAACTCTACCAAGGTAGTTTCTACGTGAGATCACAATAGTCTGTCACAAAATACCGATTTTTAATGTTGCTGGTTTAAAGCTGATTGACAAAAAAAAGAAATTAGGGTAAAATTTTGAAACAAAACCAGTACATAAGTTTGAAATTATGATTCGCAAATGTTTATCTGAAGGTTTCTGCCCGACACTCATGACCGCTGTTGTGCGCAGCGGAGCAGCAGAGCGACACCTTGCGAACATGGCAGATCATGTTCCTCGCTGTTTCTCCTTTCATCGCAACGTAGGCAAGATAATACTTGGCCGTAGTATTCGTATGAAACCATCTGTGACGTTGTGCAAGACGTTCATGCTTCGAACTGAGCGTTGCCAACGTGAACACAGCTTGTTGATGTTGAAAAGTTCTTAGCATGAGCGTTTAGTTGGCGATGGAGTTGGCCGAGGCACATATTTGTTTAGTGAAAGTCACTCGCTTCTGTTTGTTCTTTGCTGAGGAAAGTTCATTAGTTACAAGCATTTGCAGCTTCGTTTACGATAAATCCAGCGTCAGGATAAGTTTGTTTTGCCGCTTTTATGTTGATCAAAATGTTGGCGCACTGCTATGAAGAAAACAAACTCAAGTCTATGTCTTGTTTCTTATTTCGTGAGTGAGTTGAGCAACAGTGGGCGTTGGGTTATGGTGAGTATATCCCAGTGGTCAGTTAAATTAATAAAATCATGGACCTAGCGTATAAGTGAAAAGTAAACCCGATCTATTTATGGCTTTAGAAGATGCTGTGTAGAAGATCATATTCAACTTGGAGTCTAAGCTGCGGTTACGGTTCGTTGCTTTGCCTAAAAAGCGTTGGAAGAGTCCGAAAATTTAAATGTTGGCTACAATCAGGACGAAAAAACCTGTTATGTAATTTTAATTCAAGCCGTGAATGACTGCAGTACTTGCTACCGTGGCTTCCGCCCATGATGAAGTTGCTGTGTTCTGATTTGTTCAAAGTTGCTTTCAGTGCCTGAGAAGAAAAGTGATTAATGGCTCATCTGTGATCCAAAGATATTTACAAACATGAGTTAACTGAGGACACAAAAATAATTAATGCTTGAAGCACTTGCAGATAATTTAAACTTTTAACAATATTTCGCGCACGGTTTAGTCTCATTACTGAGGCTATTTTTTACTTTGTAGAAAAAAGACTAGTGCAAATTATTTTCTATTTTAATAAGATGAAAGGACTGACGATGCGTAGCATTAAGCGAAATCGATTTCCTATTAAAAATTTGCGGTAGATTCCTTGCTTCTTTCACCAGTGGAGTGAAGTTACTTAAATTATTTTTTCTCAACTTTCAATAATAAAGAGCTTAAAGCGCTTTTGCAAATACCCTACAGAATATCAACTTTTAATGTTATTCGTTTGGATCATCAACAATAAATGAAAAAAAAAACGAAGAGCTTGCAAATAAATTTTGCTGGTGTTGTTCTTTCAAATGTTGAAAGTAAAGTTCCTTCATTTGATCGCGGAGGTTCGGTGCTTCCGCGTACGTTGCCAGAAAGAAGGTGTCTGACGAATTGCAGTGTTTGTTTCTGACAATATTTGGCCTTTCTTGAGTTGTTTGCTCACCTCGTAACCGTTGCGAATCGGAAATCGTTAGACTGTAGAACTGTGCGAATGCGATGCATTAGGCAGTCGCGCGACTGCCCTCGCGCTATCCTTTGTTGCGCCAAAAACCTGCAAGTTTTGCGCAGCGGGTGTCGTAATCGTCGCCTCTCATGACTAATGTCTTGCCCGACTGTAGACAGCGCGAGGGTGGCGACCGGACGTGAAGTTAAAAGTCCGTCTTCTGCGTGAAAGGAAACCGTAATGCAGGAAACGGCATCAGCGCCGTTCGTCGCAACGCCTGCTGCTGCTGCTGCTCAGGCCACGAAGCAGGAAGTGATAAACTTAACGATATTTGTACGAAGACCCTTAGGAAGAGAGATCGTCCTGCTGCGTGTTTTTTCAGTTGGTGATCCGTTGGTGCAGTGATGCTGTCCGAGATTTTATTATCGCATTTGTGTGTGCAAGCCACTGCCTGTGCGGGCGGTTGCCACGCTTTTAAAGCACACAGGAAAAAGACACAATCAGGTGCGCTGGTTTGTGTCTTCTTTATTACAATCGACGATTTCGCCAAAACTGACCTGCCGCTTCGGGGCGTTCGGCGAAAAACGTGAGTCTCGATTTCTTTTTATGCTGATGCAAGAGATTTCTTATTCACCCGTACGAGCTGTCAGTACCTGGCGAGAAAAGCGAAACGCAGCCTGACTGTCATTTATGCAGAACTCTGCCTCTGACTCGAGGCTATAGACTAGCACGTGACGTGGACGTATTGATGTTGGCGTCGTAGATAAACGGCGTGCAATCCCGCTATTTATTTTGGGACAATTTTTTTCTCGCCTGCTTTCGCTTCTCACGCGTGTTGTGCAATTTAATGTGTAATCGCAAATTGGATGAGTCGATATGTGCTCCACACACATTCAAGTGCCGTCGCTTCCGTCCTGAATCATACAAAGAGTTACTCGATGAGCTGCTTCTGCCAAGTTCATTCATTTTGCGGATTACAGTCGATCGCGCTTCGGGCGCGTAGAACTATATTTGCATGCCGTGGAACGCGCGCGGCCGCTGTCAGCCTGTACATCCGATCCAGCATGCGGTAAAGTAAGTTGTCCTGACCGGAGGCAGATATGCACAGTACCTGGGCGTACGCGGTAATTGATATTGCTGTTCGAACTCGATACTTGACAAAAGCGAGCTCAAAGAAAGATGTCAGGGTCAGGCTCGCCATGCACGAGCCCAGGGAAGTTTTTGCAACCAGAATGTAGACATGACGCTAATAACGTTCTTTGATTGGTTGTCATTATGTTGCTGCGACTTTCTCGTCAACTAATGTCTTGAATTTAAAAATGTATTGAACCCCGAGTAATAAATCGACTAACCAGACTTACAGTATGCGTTCGTTTAGCCTGGCTCAGCACCTCTGTCGCCGCGAAAAGCAGTCAGATAGCATTCGTTTCGTTCTGTGTGTTGCGCTGTTTTCAGATCATAAAAGGATTTTGCAAGTTTTTTTTTCTAGACCCCAGTTGTACTTTATTGTTGGTGTTTCACAGCAATCTATATTAACGATAATAGCGAAGCAGCTCTCAGGAGAAGATAGCATCTAAGAGATCTTGCAGATGATTTTGCCAAACATAGGGATTATCTGGCAGAGCGAAACAAAACTCAAGCAAACAACTACTTTTTGTAAAGATGCGCACACCTTTTCGTCTTAATGTTGAGCCAAATGCTTTGGCTTATTTGCAGAATTAGAAAAAGAAAACCTCAAACAAGGTTTGGTACACGACGCTTTTCACTATTTATTAAATTTAAGGATCACAGGTGATTACGAGAATATAGGGTTATTTCAGCTGGTTGCAGAGTTTTCGCTTGATATTTGGTGGTCCCTGATGCCTTGGAATGAGAAAAACTGGTGAATGAAATCCATTGTGTCGTTGCGAGGACGTTAACAATATTGTTAACTGCATGGACACTGTCCTTACAGCAATTTCTGGAAAGAGCAGCTGAGGCAAAAAATGTCATCGACGTCTAAGAAGTACCAATTTCTTTTCTCCTGTCTGGATGAGGTAAACTGGACAAGATAACCTGTAATTAGTCGAACAATACCGTAAACAGCCTTTCTTTCCTTTCTTTACTGTATTTTCCTACTTCTCTCGCTTACATTTTTCTGCTTCAGTAAATGTTTTTCGTAGTGTTTTTCTACAATCTACACGATTAAAGGTATTAACAAGCTAGTTTCGGAGCAGTTAACTTCAAGCACTGGCTTTTGTGATCTTAAGTCTTATCAGCAGTTTGCACTTGTCAAGTCGATCTTCAATAACCATTCTATAAAATCATTACCAGCCATGAAAGCTTTACATGTGAAAGCACCGTCATTTACTTAGTTCAAACAGAAACGATATGACGTATACGACGCAGTGCACATAAACGCAGCCTGAGCAGTTACCATGACGACCGGTCGAAATCGAAACACTGGAAACAAAACAGTGGCACCCATGTAAGTAGAACAACAGCAATTCATAATTCTGCTATCAATTCAATTTTCTACGGATTTAATGCAGTATCGTTTTCAAGTGTCTGTATTTCTCCTTTCCCGATGGTTCTCACTCACCCCTTCATCCTCTGCCTTGCTTCCACCGATATTTCATTTCCCGGAGCTCACAGTTCTTGCGCTGGATGGATGGACTCCAGTCCTGGAAGTTCGCACCTAGATTGGTTTTTAAACACCGTAATGCTCATTACACACACATGGAGCTAATGTTGACTTCACAGAGTCCAGTTAGCTGCGGACCTGCTAACTATGGCTTGAAGCACCATACATCACCGGATCGTAATATAGTCGGAGCCAATTTGCGAAGCTGCGCAAGCTTCATGCCATAGTGCGTAGGCAAGCTTTAGGTAAGTAGCCAAGCTAATTTGTCTTTATTTCATTAAACAGACGGACTTGCGTTTTTTGATTCTAGCAAAAATGTGATTTTTCTCCATTTGAGCGTGGGTGAGATCATTTGAATGTACTGATTGAGGAAGGCAGTGCAATCAATTTACGAAGGTCTGACTGCGGTCAAGGATGAGACCAAATGGAAGTTGCACACGTTCCTAATTGTTGAAAACACGAATAAGCCTTCCGCTAATAGCTGTTCCAACAAAAAATCTTAACAAATGTTCTGGATTAATCCACGCGCTTGCCTACAACTGCTTCGGCCAGTCACCAATTCGAACAGGTACTTTCCATTAATTTTACAGCTACATGCCGGCAGTAATGATCGTTCCTCTTTTTGTGCCCGCTGCTAAGATGACAAGTCATGGCAGTCGAATTTTTTTGTGTGATACGTGGAATTTCTGCAACCAGCTGTACTTGGTAAGGTGTGACACTTGTAACACCCTGACCTAGCTACAGTATTTCTTCCTTGCCAAGACAAGGATGAATTTTGACTTCTACGCAGGTAAGTACAACGGCACGCCTCAATGCACTTCGGTCGTGTTTGAGCCNCTCCGAACCANGGTGGGATTGAGCAATGCGAACTGGATTACCTGAAGTTTCGTGACTTCTTTCATTTTGTCTTTGCATTTCGCAGTCTGTATGAGCCTAACCCCGTCTGGTTTATGGCACGCACTAACCGCAGCAGGTGTTGTTAACTTTAGCGTAATAACAAACAAACGTGGCCAGTGGACATCGGAGGCGTGCCTATCACTTTTGAGTCACTGCAGTTTTTAGTCAGCATCTAATAAATCGTCAGTTAGTGCATCACGTGCCATTATTACGGCACAATGCTGCTGGTTAGCACGTCATTAGTTTCTGTTCAGTGTACTTGCGCCCTTATCCGCAGCAAAAGTTGTGGTTGAGTCTGTTTTTCGTCCCAGTCAAGCTCCGTAACGTGACCAAGGAAGCCGAGGTCGAAAATTTATATTGCAAGACTTTCTCTGGTTAATGTTTGCGACTGTCTCTGTTGACACTGCATAGGCCGATGCCCCGGGTCGTGCCTTACAATCAATGTCTGTTTTTTAATTTAAAGTAACTCTTTGTATGCACAGTGTCCTTCCCGTGCATTATCAGACGCCCTGTCGTCTGCGTTTTGTGTAGAATTGCGGTCCTGGGGGAATGTCAGTTGGCGCCAACTTTATCGATGAATGCGTTTTTTAGGCTTTTGAGCGCCCTGCTTGAGCTAATGCAGCCAGAACAGCTTGTGGGTGAATGCATTTTTTGGAAATGCTTGACTGCACTTGTAAGTCAAATATTGCTTCGCGATAGCAGTGCATTACACGGTTCTTCAGGCAGAACCAGTGAATTCCTCTCCATGTGGTCGTGAGGTGTTGGTTGGTTCCGCAATGGCATCTTGTTGTTATGCGCTATTTTCAATGATTGACAGCCTCTGCAAACTTTTTGGTTGGGTTGAAATTTGAATCCGTGCGTCTTACAACCTCCTGTATCAACACTGCATTACGTGAGCGGGCTTGACGGAAAGACACGCCTTGCGCTCACACCGGACCGCGTGCATGTTGATTCTGCACTTGTCATAAAGTGCGCGGGACCGCTGACTACAAGTGCTTGCATTGAAAGCCAACGACCTCGTATTTGCTCAGACAGGGAAGCAAAGACTTTGCGGAGTTGGCGTGGAGGGGTCGCTTGCATTTTTAGATTGCCGAGCTACTTTGTATCCTTCCTATAATGTTTGCGTTACTTATCTACCCGTTTGCTAGCTAAATAGACATCATGCATAGTTTTCCAGTAGCGACAGCAAAGCGACATTAATTTTGTTGATTCCTGTGGCAGAGCTACCACGATCTTAAGAGGTTAAAAAAAACTAGGACTGAGTAAGAACTTCAGTTTGTGGCTGCTCTCAACCGGATACCAGCCTACCGCGAACTGATCAGCGTCGTTTGTGTAAGTGATAACCTGACTGGTCTAACCAAAGGGCACGATGAAGATGGCTGGCATGGCCCAAGTGCTGAGTCACCGGGACCCTTCTCATGCACGTGATTCATTGCTTCGACTGAACAAACTGCGCCGAGAAGGAATCCTGTGCGATTTGACTATTTTAGTGCAAGGACAAAAATTTAAGGTAACCTGAATCTGTGCTGACGTCTGTTTGCGTTTGCTGTCGTGGAAATCTCGTTCAGCGCCCATTTCAACTTGTTATCATCTTTTTTTACGTTTAGGCTCACAAAACGGTAATGGCCGCGTGCAGTGACTATTTCCTAGCAACAATCTGCGGGGCCAAAAACTCCCCATCCGTGTCGGTCACCAATGGCCCCAATGGTGAGCACATTACAATTGAACTGAAGTACGTCACAGTCAGAGGATTTACGCCGCTTCTGGAATACGCCTATTCGTCTGATTTACACGTCAACTCCTCCGATGTCATCGACGTCCTGTCTGCGGCCAGTTATATGCAGATGTTCAACGTAAGTATTGCGCAGGCCATTTTTGCTACCATGCAAAAGCCAAACTGCTGCATCGCGTTGGTCTTTGTCAGATTGGTTCATTTGGAATGTAGTTTTGTGCAAAATACGCTCTGAAATCGCGCTTGGAAACTTCACGTCAAGTAAGTTGACTGACGGTCGTTGCGAGCTCATCCTCGGAGTTCTTGATTCAGATTTTACCCATCCAGTCGCTTTTCCTCTTCAGTAACAGGTTGTTCAAAGAAAAGCATGTCATTAGGACAAAACTAACCTGGTTGGTTAACCTTTCTTTATTATCGCTGCGGGTAGTACACATAACATTTTCACAGTTACGCAAGGAATCTTTTGAAATACCCTGGTAAACAACGCAATACTATATAAAATTGTGGGAGTCTAGATTGGCGAAGAAGAAATCTTAAGGTCTGGCGAACGTACGTTTCAGGTGGCAAACGCCTGCTCCGAATTCATGAGGTCGAATCTACTCTGGACGCAAACGCAGTCACGTTTGTCTTTGCCACTCATGCAAGCACCAAGACCAATGATCATGAATGGACAGAACCACAGCGAAGCTGGCTCAGTTGCTACCACTAGGTAAGATAAGGACATGCTGGCTAAATGTTTGATAACTCTGCAACACTTGTATCAAGTACCGTGGTCATAATATGAAGTCGAATACTTTTCGCGGCAATTAAGGATTCTTTTTTCCAAGACCCAACGGACTTCCCGAAGCGGTCAATACCTTGCTGCAAGCGTCTCGCCCCACCGCGATGGGTCAGTCACCAATGCTTATGCCGATTTCTTCAATAACGCCTTATGACGTTGGTCTTCAGAACTGGGTGGACACTGTGGCTGGTAAGATTTTTTTAAATCACATCCAGGCCCAGTTAACAATGGAAATGCTGACGAAGTTACGTATTGCCGACGTTTCATAGTTACGTCACGCTTGCGACATCACGTGTATTGTTTCAAATACGTTTCGACTAACTTACTTGCTGTAAATGTTCGCTTGTTTAAAGAAACGCTCTTTCGTCAGCTTAAATGAGCTGCGTTGAGGTTCTTTCAAACTCTTTGACGCATTGCCGTCTATCATGTTTGATGATGAACCAGCAAGTTGCTTTAATTAGAAAAAATCCGCTTTTCTTTCTGTTTTATTCTTCACAAGTCCGCGCCCTTCCTGGCAAGCACGTTCACAGTATTGCTCTCGTTTTCAGGGACGCAGACCCTGCTGTCAAGATTTGTAAATGGCCAAGCAGGCTCAACGACTCTTTCCCCAGCATCATCAATTTCTCCCTCTTCTTCGCCGCACAACTCTCCCCCCAACGGTTGGTCTGGTGACGTCGTCTCTTCCTCGGTGAAACAAGTCGGATCCATTGGGATCAGCAACGTTGAGTTGAGGGATCCGCCGAGCAGTCGCTCGTCACCCGCGACAAGAGACTTGCAAGGTATCTTCGGGGAAAGCGCGTTTATAATCAAGCCCCAACTCACGAATACCCGCGCATTATCGCGGCAGTAGTTCATTGAAACACGCAATGAATGGCGAGTAATGTCGCTTGTTGGCTGCCGTCGTTCACTAACGTTATGTTTCATTTCTTGCCAAAGACAACTTCTGCAAAGGTTCACTTGCACGCGGTTTTAGCTCTTTATGTATTCGCTGTCAGCGAATCTGACATACTCAAATAAACGGGCAAGTTTTAGATTAACTGTTTCTGAGGTTCTGTGTTACGATTCTTTCTGTGAACCATACGGCAAGTAAGTGTTAGCGAAGTTATGTAACTTGTTTCGAGGGTATTTAAAAAGCTTGGCATAAACAGGCATGTGCAAGGTGTCTGTAGTGCGGGGATGTTTTTCAGAACCCATTTCTGAAAAACGGAGTGACGAAAATGAGGCGAGCGATGACAAGTACAAAGACATCAGCAACAACAACACCAACAACAACAACAACAGCAGCAGTAGCCATAGCAACAGTCGAAAATCTGTTGCCATAAAAGTCGAGACTGCGAGCGACAACGAAAGTAGCGAAATTCTTAACGGAGGTAAGGGTTTCATTTTTTCTTTCATCGTATTCGCAGCAGAGAAGTGCTCCGCTACTTTCTGGTCTTGGTTTGACGAAATGCACTGTTTGATGCTGAACCCTGAGTTCACACGGTCCTCGTGTGAAGCAGATCCGTCCAAGACGCATTAAAATCAGGCCTGCCGAAACTAGACGAGTGTTTTTTACAATATCCACGAACTGACTTGCTGCTGATTTATGAGACGCCAGGTTTAGCACGACGAACGTCCGAGCGCCCCCTCAGCGTTCTCAAGTGGTTGGGCAAGAATGCAAGTGCTGTTTAAGTGCTCGCCGCGTAAGCCAGCAAAACCGTCGCTCTGCTTTCTTTTCGTTTTAATTCGATTCGTCGTCGCTTGGCAGGAAAAAGCGGAATAGACTGTTGAGTGGTCCGCTTATCGCAGCGCGCGCGTCTGCTTCTGGCTGCTGCGAGCGGTCGCCGCACACACACTCTGTCTGTTCCTTTTCGCACGTTGCCTGTGCAAAATTTTCAGTGAGAGCCCGGTAGCTCGCTAAATGCGCGGCGGCAAAACTTTTGATCGCTGCTCTCTTTAGTTTGTCGTCATGCAGCGTCGCGGAGCACACAACGACATGCCGCGCTTTCAGCCTCTGCAAGAGCGACGACAAAAAAATTGCTTGGCCGCTTCGTCTGCTCGGCACTCAAACTGCTTGTGACTTTTCAGTGGTTTTGTCGTAACAATCGCAATAATTATGCTGTAATAATATCCAAAGTGGAAGCGCGTAATTTAGCCTGCGTGCTGCTGACGTCATCCGATTGGCAACATCCGGCACAACCGTGGATCGTCGTTGAACGACTGTTTGCTGACCTGCAAGCATCGAGCGCTTCCGTAACCGGGCAACGCGATGTAGCAGCGAATATCGATTTTCCAAGCAGCGCTTTGCCGTACATTAATTTTCTGACGTAGGATCTAATTATTTATTGCCTTGCCTCTTATGCTGTCCAGGCAGGCAAGCCGTGCCTACCTCAGATGATTGCTTTCTGTTTTGCGACCCAATGTGCCAGTTGCACATTGCCAAACCAGAAGCAACATACTGTTGTTGCCGTGTTTCAAAATTAGGAAACCGGAAGTACGTTTACCATTATTTTCTTCTCGTCTTGCTTTTGCAAATACATTTCTGTGTTTCGGAAAAACACACGGAGAAATTTGACACATTGCACATTTGATGCAATGGTTGGTGTCTTCATGCAGTTCCAAACACAACAGACTTGAAATTTCCAGCGTTTTCAGTATTTGACAACAAGCATGGAACAATTCTCCACATCACCTACCTTTCTCTCTGTTCTGCAATTCGTCATCTTCATAGGGCGAAATAAAAAACTACATGCATCTTGGCTTTTGCGATTTTATCGTCTCTTAAAAAAAAACATTCAACTACACTTGGACTTAAAAGTATATCCTGTTTTTTGTACCGCGCGATGTAGCGGTTCTAGTTTAACCGGCCCATTTCAACGTGAATACAAAATAGATTTGGAATTTGTACGCGCCGTTTCTATTTGCCTTTCACAAACACGAAAGCAGGATATGCACCTGCAATCAAGTCTTGCGTCAATCTCGCTCACCAACCGTCACCCACACCACTTCTAACCATCGGTCCGTCTTTCATGTCAAGAATGTATGCCAACATGACGCGGCGATAAGGCAAGTCATTTCTCTGCGATGGTCGCCGGGCTCACAGTTCAGTTGGTTATGAATCTTTCGGATTTTTTTTCAGTTGTAGGCAGCGTTTTGTTCTAGCAGTTTGACAGACCCGTGCAGTTTGTCAACACAGCAGGCGGGCTGAGAAAACTTCCAGCCGATGTTGATGCTTGTCAAAGTAAACGCTTCTTGATTTGCGTTTTCTCCTGGGCGGGATGGTTTTGGACAGCCATAGAAACTGGGCAAACACGAAGTCTGCCAATCACCCCCAAGAAGGATTCTGCTTACGTAGCTCGTTTCTCTGGCTTGATACGACGCGACATTATGCATTGCTTACATTTATGTATCCAAATATGTTTTTCAAAACTTCACTGTTTTTTACGATTGTAAAAATCCGATTTGAGTTTCCAGCTGCGAAATACTGTAATAACCACAATCGAATTTCCATCAATACATTTCTTCACGATCGTTGAACGTTTGCGTTGATGCACTTTTTTTAAAGTTTGCGTTATGTTACTTGAAACTTTTGTTGACTGATTTGAAGCTGTTTTTCTTCAACGTGCATTGTGCTTTTTAAAAATAAATTTCGTCATTTTATCCCCCCTCTCAAAGAGGAATAAACAAACGAGTTTACTTCATAAACAACCTTCGGAAACTTGCCCTTCCACGCAAATATTTTGCGGTTTTCTAAACGTTGTTGCAAGAATGGAAACCTAAATAGGGGTTCTTCTGTCGTGCGGAGTCACGGATCGTTAATTTTTAGGCAGTCAGCATCAATAACCGGCTCACTGCGGCTGGCAGGCATTTTGTTCAATAACAAACGCTTTGTTTTGTTGAGAGTTACCGACCGTCTCTTGCAAATTTCCTTTTACGTGTTGTTGACGTTGTGATGTTACATCTTGATTTAACTGAGCAGTTCCCTAATCGTTCAATCAGTTTCTAAATCGGACTTATTTGCGGGCCAAGGCCCCTGCAGGCCAGAACAGGACAAGTGAACCGAAACGCTTTGCAAGTTTGAGGATTAAGTTTGTTTCCGGCTCGCTGCATCCCGCGTCGTAGTTTTTATGTTTAAATGGCGACAACTGTTGTGATGGACGTCGGTCGCTCTCGCTTCTCAAATAAATACGTCGCCTGTTTTAAACGTTGCATTTTTTCTCCCCAAGCTAAATACGAACCAGTGACGTGAGTGTCTTTGGTCGTCGTTGATGGCAGAACCTGTTGCGTGAGTAACTGCTCCTGCACAAATAGCTTCGATTTTGGTCGTTCATTGTTGGCGAGATTGCAACGTATGCCAGATGGCTTTCGTTTGGATTGGAAATATTTGCCTGCCGTCATGCGCTAGTCGGCCTTTAATGCTTGTCCTGGCGTTGGAAAGCTTTCCACGCTACGGTGGTGGGTCAGCTCTTTCTCTTGTGGTTGCTCAAGTCCAGCGGCCTTCACATGCTCAGCAGTAACAAGGCAACTGGTGACCCTCGGCGCTGAGGCTCGCGGAACTGTTGCATCTTCAATGTTGACACACGCGCTCAGCCGATAATACGATCTATGCATATACGAGGTTGGACACGTAAAACGTTCGGCATATGTCTTTCTGTTGACATGGCTGCAGTGGGACGACCTGGCAGCCATATGCTGTTGTTTCGTTTGCAATAGTTTAATCAGCAAGCGTGGGATGCTTAGCAGGTTGCAAGGGCAGAGGAACAGGCGCACGTTTCTTATTGTTTCAAAGGTCGTTGATGTTCGTATCATTTAAATTTTTTAAGTAATTTTTTGTTTTTATCGAGAAATGAGGTAGAATAATCGTTACAAGGAAAAAGTCGGTGTTTTGTACAATTTTCTTGAAAAAAATGTTCCTCTCGACGATTTTTCAGCTGGTTTTCCTGACGCCACCTTGTGCATCATCTCCACATACCCTTGTTGAACGAGAAGTAACAAAATCGCAAGGAAGTGTTAACGGGGGGCGCTTTTTGCAAACTACTTTTTTCGCTTGACTTCCGTTTCCAAGTGAGTGTAAGATAAACCTAACCCAGAATAACTTCGTGAAACAAGAGCTGCTCTTTACTCTTACGATCAATATAATAAAGCATCAAATCCGTCGCATCAAAGAAAAGGTCACGTTGAAATGTCACCTTAGCTTGCTGTGCTGCACGTTGGCTTCACTTGACTTCTTTAACTCCACCTCGTTACCGATTGCATTAGTTTCAAAATACCAATGTTTCCAACCGATTATTTTCTACTAAAAATTTTTTGGCAAAATTTTGCCGTTTGAAACTCATACCTGTACTTTTATCATTAAAGTGCGATAATCTGCAGCTTGTTATATAAGGTCAGGTTTCGCCGCGGGCTAAAAAGAAAATATGGACCGCCCAGTTTTTGGAAACGAATTGTATGCAGCCGAGCAATAACAGCTTTGGCTGAACAAAGAAAATGTCAGAACGTTCCAGCGTTGATGGCACAGCAGAACAGTTTTCATTGTCGTTGTACCGTGCTGCGCACTATTCAACCACGCATCGTGCGCTGGAAGTCAGCATAGCGTGGTGGGCACAGACAAAAGATATTTTGCTCTTGCGCTATAGATGGTACCTCCTGCGCAAGGCGCCCGCACTGAAGCTGCCTGCGGTCCCTGCCGACCCGTTGCAAGGAAGATTGGAATGCACGAAAATAACCTGCTCTTTGCCTCTGCGCGTCGCTGCCAAATATAGTCATGAACAAGTCATGCGACTTAGACTTGCATTGCCAGGCAAACTGACTCGCCCACTAAGAAGGGAAGTTCACCGTTCTATTTTTTTGAGTTGCGTCACGAAAAAGTCGACTGGACGATGTAAAAGTCTTTTTCTCCCAAAACTTAACCTTCGCCGATCAGGTGTCTCTTTCTTGAACACGTGACCTCTCAACACGTGTTGCAGTCGTGACGTAAGGCTCGTGAGACGAACGCAGTTGGTCGCCATGGTTTGTAGCAAGTTTACTGAGAAATTAGCGTTGCCGCCTCCTTTATGTTTGCGAACGCCAACTCGCCGTCGGCGACGACAGTAACGATCTGCGCCTCTGACCGACGCGTCACGTCACCAGGACCAGGTACTTTTCGGCTGCAGTTTCTGATAAACCGCGTGAGCGTTTCTCATCACCGGCGCTTGTCTGCGAAGGAACTCCGGCGGCTTTGCTGTGAAGAGCAGCGCCCGCAAACGTTTTGGCTTCACGCACGACCAGGTATTCCTGCCACTGAATGCAATTAGCTTGAGACGTGGCATCTTGCCCGAGCTTGTCGATGTTCGTCAGCTTGTGCCCTGCCACCTGCGGGGCTCCATGATCTTTGTACCGCGCCGGGAGCGACGAGATGTTGGTTTGCCCGTCGCTCTGTTCTTCCACCAGAGATCGAATGACGTGAGCGATGTTGCCGTTCAATTGAAACCTTGGTGCGTATGCTTGAAGTTACTCATGCATGACTTACCCGACATTTTGCTTGATAAACACGGATCAAGATTCTATTGAGACGGGGGGGTCGATTCTTTGCTGCACAAAAGGTCTGTTCATTGGGGAAGATCGAACTGTGACAAAGAAAGCGATATTTAAAATTGCGAGCTGTTATGAAAAAAATATCGAAATAAAATCTCATCTCTCGCAAAGTTGTTTGTGGAAATTGTTTCCTCGTGAAAAACGCTCCAGACAGAAAAAAGTGAGATTTCACTAAATTTATTCACGACGTTTATCGTCTTCGGATTACTTTCGAATACGCTCAGTCACGTGGCCGTTTGTGGAACTATCATGGATTCCATGAAAACAGAACAGTCGCAGTTTAAAGGCGTTTGATTCCACTTCCGAAAACCAAACAACCTCTCGGCATTTTGTTTGTTTGTCCTCCAGTCTTTTTACAAGAAATGAACGATTGGTCATTTTCGCTTTTTGCATCCCTCTTTTTCCAATATTTTTGAAAATCCGTAAATCTTGCAGTTCCACAATACTTTGAAGATATTTACACATCTAAATTCTGACCGACACAGTGGCATTTTATTCATAACGGAATAATTGGTGTTCAAGGCTGCATGACAAGGAGCTTAGCAAAGTAGTCTTTCGCAGCAAGTATGTAGCGTGCGTTTCATACTCGTTGTCGGCTTCGTATGCCATGCTTGTAAAGATATTAACCGATACCTGAGATTTGAATCTTAATATCGGGATTACGGCCAATTATGCGCTTTCAGCGACGTTTTTGTGGCTGCAACGGTTGGACGTAAAACTGATATTACGTCTCATGATGTCAGGACCAAGAAAGGGGGAGTGCATGGTATCTGTTGTTCCCAACGGAATAATGCGTTCGCGGCGCATCACCTCGGTAGGAACCCCTTGATTATGGGGGAAAAAATACGCGCGTTTATTGACGGATATCATCAGTTCTTAATTGTTTGGTTGTGTCAAGTGTTACTTAACTCAAACAATTAAAGAAAATGCACGTATTTCTTCAAGCGTATTTGCAACGGTGGGCCACAGCTTTTTTAGGACAAACATGGTCAAAATTTTCTGACAGTAACTGAAATACTTTTGCCGTTTTGTTTTAAGAAACATGCAAGCGATGTTAGGATTGTTGGAGGCGACACCGAAATTGTGCCTCTCATTTTTCATATTGCGTTTTTGATCCTCAGCAAGTTTAGGAAGGAAACCAGATACTGTAGCGAGGTCACTGAAAGTTATTTCGTTGCTATGTAACCACTCCCTGCTATTCATGTGTTAAGTTGCTTGAACACGTTGGTCAAGTTAACAGTTTAAAAAGTTGGTATAGCTCCCCTGTTGCTATAACAACCCTGACCCTCACGTGCAGGAAGCGGATATGACGTTCATCGCGGAAGCGGCCCGAAGCCTCAGCTTATGATAATTATGCTCTGCAGCTGACATTAGCGGCCTTTTGGCATGCTGGGAAAACGCACCGTCTGGTTTCCTTAGAAGCGCACCAAACCGTCAATAAAAGAAAAGCCTTTCAACTCCACATGCAGCCACGCGGCCGCAGCAACTCCACCGTCCTTTGACTTTTTCCTATCACCGTAGAGCAGCGGGCATGACGAGCCAGCGGGAGGCAGCCCTGCATCATTGGCCGACATGACTTCGCTCCTTTAATTCAATGACTAACCTTCAAGTAGGTTGGCTTAGTCAATGCAAGGCTCCATCGGTTTCAAGCTTAAATTGCAGTTTCACGTTGGCGATTGGTGAAAACCTAATCTAACGATTTGCAAAACCTGTTACTCTAATGCAAGAGCAGTCCATCATGAAGCGGTGCTGTCGGTAACATAACCCCAGGCAGGCTGTGCGAAGACGGCGATGAAAACACGGCCGTCGCGCCGTTATCCTGTTCAAAGCTTTTCCTCGCTTCGTCATCCTTTGCATCTCCGACATTCGAGACGTCACTTATCCGCGCCCGCTTCAGTTCTACAAATTAAAAGCCTGCCTGAAATTAATGCCAATGAAAGGCTTTCTGCTTTGGTTGATAGTGCAGTCTGTGAAACATTGGCCCAAGATCCAAGTGTGCACTTTTGCTGGCGTCAGTTGACCAGAGGTTGTGCTTGTTGGACGTTCAACGAAATTAGGGCCTCTGTGGACGTCAATATATCCATCTCATACATGTGCCATTGTTGCGTAAGAGCTTCCGCCCCAGCGCCTTGTACTTCACTCGCGCTGTCCTAAGTTGTAACTAAAAGAATATCGAAGTGTTAAGGAAGCGGAATAGCAGGTGAGCGACATCAAAGCACAGTCGTTTTCTTCTTCGAAAGAACACAAACACTCGGTACACTTAAGGTTCTCTGTGCAGAGCTCCGCGTTGCCTTTGTTCGGGCGAACCGGCCAGCCAAGCGACCGTCCTTCACTTCCAACCCGACCCGCTAAAAGTTTCCGCAGAGCCATAGAACGTAGAAATGTTTTATTTTGCCATTTCCGCATGGCGACATGTTCATCGGCGGCGGACGCATCAGTGGCGATGTATGCTTGTCCGATCGTCATGGTCTATTGAAGTGCAACGGTGCTGTCGTATGCGGGGTGTGTTTGGGGGGTAGGAGGGTGTTTTCGCGCGAAAAGCATGCAGTTGCGTGCGAGCAAATCTGCATGCCTCGTGGAGGGTCACGCAGGTGGCGCTTTGTGCGATCTCAAACGCATGCCATTTATGTGACGTGTTTTATTCGCGGCATGTCACAATCGATGCATCGCGGGAGTGTTCAATTCTCGCGTAGTTTTTCGCGGAAACCCTTGGAACAAACAAAATATATTTTTTCGCGGTTATTTTTCGCGTTGTGGACATTACTTGTTTGTCAAAGCTGTTTTCTTGTCACTGTTTGATATTTCGTCATCAGCCTAAGACTGTTTGCAAAAAAGTGATGACGTCAATCGAAGCAGCCGCAATACAACACAATCTGTGTAACAGGTCCGCTGAACGCAGTGGCAGAATAACTCGTTTGACAATTTTTTTCCATTGCCGTTGTGCAGTTCGCACTGAAATGCGTAAATCCTAAAGTTGCACCGTTTTCACCGCTTGCCTGCAACAATGTCTGTACCTGTTGGGTCGGGTCAGTTTGCACTTGCGCGGCGATCTATGCAGCTTTTCGTCGTATGCGGTGACAGGTAATTTGCGGTGGAAAATGCCTTTCGCCTGCACGCCGCGCTCGTATACTTTTCACTGTCGTCGTCATCTCGGTCTTTGTCCTGTTCTGGCCACATATTCGTGCAGGGGCTTTCGTTCATGTCACGCATGATTGACAACACACCTGCGCCTTTCCTCTGCCTCCATCAATCGTGTCCTCGTGTTTAAGGTTCGTCTTTGTGTTTCCCTTACCTGGTTAGTTACGCAAAGAATCATGATCGTCAAAATCGGAACCATACACGGAGACAAGACATTTCTCGCCGCAGCAGCGATCTAATGACTGCCTGCGCCCGTGCAGGTGCAGGTCGTTCGCGATTTCTCTCTTTATTTCGTTTCTTTCCTTCATCCTGGACAAGTTGCGACAACCTGGTTATCAAAGTTCTTCGAATTTCAATGTTTTCTTTTCGTTCTCTGTAAAAATGCAGTGGGAGCACAACAGCGATGTGTACTTTGTAGGGCAGTGCAACTGTTGTGCGAACCTCGTGAAGAAAAATGAAATAGTTTGGCCAGAAAACTGCATTTGACCTCTTGCTTGTCAGTTTTGTGACTACCGGACCAAGCGCGGTATTATGTCACCTTTTTCCACGTGATTTCTGTCAGATGAGTGTTTAACTCGACGCAGTTGGAACAGATCGACGCTTGAATGTTTTGCAAGTCGTTCAAGAAACAGCGCAACAAGAAATGGTTTGATATGAAATCATATTTCGATGTTTCGAAAAACGACAGTTTTTGTCACCAGTAACATTTCATGAAATCATATAACGAATAATAAAACGTGAATGTACGCCATGTTTTTGTTCCGCCCTTCCTCCGCTTTGAAGTCCTTCAAATGCCAACGCATAAAGCGTTTTTCAACTACCGAAGATACATTTGCTGTTTTACTGCAAACTCGAAAAGATGAGCTGAGTTTCTGGCTCTTCGCTGCAGCAATGGCATGACAGGGCAAGGCATTCAAGAGACGTGGTTTGTTGAACCAGCGATCGGGAACCAGACTTTCATTGCATTAACACTGGAAGGGCCGGATGTTTTGCCAGGGTGTGATTTTTAGCGCACAGAAAGCAATCTTTCCGCCTCAGTGCGAGACAAAGGAGAGCGGCAGCGAAAACTTAATGCAACCCTACGATCGAGCGGCACTTTCTATCGCGCTGCGTCTCTTGAAACTCAATCGATCTTGAAAAGCGGTTGTTGTGTTAATGGCTTCTGGCTAAACAGGACTAGCAGCTGCTGCAAGGCATGCCAAAACGAAAAATTAAGGCTGAGTCTCAAGTTTGCGGAAGAAAAATGACAAGTTAGACAAAAACATTCCTCTTAACTTTCTCTGTAATTGCACTCAAAATTGCTTACTACGCGCCTTGGTAATTTCACACGAAAGAAGGTTTCTCATAACCTGGTGTTTGTCCACGTTTCCGCTTAATTGCACTTGCAGCGTAAGCTCAATTAAGCCAGTGATTAATCGCACTTTTGAAATGGAAAGCAAGCAGCTGAAGTGAGTTGAAAAGCGATTAAATACGTTTTGCTGTCTTTGTGTCCGCCACTCACTCGGCATGCAATTTAATCCCAGTGAGCCAGGCTGCTTCGGCCCAGTCATGTGCTGACGAATTTGTTCGCGATAATTCACCTCTTCTGTGCGGTTGGGTGTTACGTTACCTGTACACAGACAGACAGTACAGGAGCACATCGTTCCCAGCACAAGTGACTGGAGACGCATTTCAGCAATAATTCGCCTTTGTGCCGCGTTTGACTCACACCGAGGTTGCCCTGGCAACCATGCTGCCATGTCTCGCTTGTATCGGGCATGTATGTTTCTTCCCTTGTCCGATTGTTTTCAGTGCTGCGTGCTTTTCAATCGCAATGCTTTTGTGTTGCGTCTGTTGTATTATTCAAAAGGACCGCTTTGTTTCCATCGAAAGGGAAGCTCGCGTCGTCGGCGTAGCTTTTGTCGTTGGCGCAACGAGAGGCGAGCGGCGCGCATTTAGCCGATCTGTCGGTGTCCTGCGACGCGACGCAGGTGCATCAGCATGCTTATTACCTCGCCTGTTTGTGTCGAGGAGTGGATCAACGGTCGTGGCCTCACGCGAGGAGTCTTGTGGTGCGTTTTCGTCCAAGTCTTGAATGGAATTCGGGCCCAGTCTGTTGTCGACTTCGCTTCGACCGAGGATTACTGGTGAAAAGGTTCTCTGCATTGGTTGCTGTGGCCTGGCATGTTCAATTATTCATATATGTTTCATAAAACCCCGTTGGCAATTTCGAGCCGTGACCTCAGTTATGAAACTTTTCTTCTCGATGCTTTTGCGCAAACAATATGTGACCGTCTGCAAAAGTACTTGCAAATGGTGGAATAACGGTAAACACCCGTGCATTGAGTACAAAGTGCATGTTGCTGACTTCGTAAATCCAGCAAAACCTGATCGTAGGCTCAGATTTAGAAACCTTTGCTTCAACTTTCGTTGGAATTAATGGCAACTCTTTCGACAATTTGATCATCTTGATGACAAACACCTGCTTTTGTTGTCGTTGCAATACGAACTTGGTTCGCCAGATCATTTGGTGATCTGGTTCATTGTGACTTAAAGCCATTGTTTTACAAAAAACAAAATTTTAAAATTGATAATAGCAACGTTTTGCACCAGAAGACTCACGTCTCCCTCTGTTCAAAGCAACTTCATATAACGAGTCATTGCAGCGATATCAATCAACACAATGCCTTTGCAAGAATGACAGTTTAACACACAAAGACCATCTCTGGAACGCGCGGCTCAACACGGAGTACAGTAACTTAACTGCTGGCTGGCGACTACTTGCTGCCGATTCGCAAATACTGTCATTGAAGGAATCTGCTGATGAAAGGTTAGTTCCAAATACAGGCAGCTTTGCAAGCCCAACGAGCGTTACTACAAATTGTGACGCTGTAATCAAACATGAAGACTTTGGGGTTGGCTACGCAAATATCAAAAAAGGCTATGTGCAAGCGGCCAAATCAAAGGATACTCTTTCAAACGTTTTTTTTAATCTACAAAGGTAAACGTTGCTTTTCTTCTTTGTTGCCCGAAACTGACATAACCTGAACTGCATTTGGTCCAAATCTTCTCCACGGCGGGTTGAATCATTTCCACCAATCAACAAAGATTATTTCGATACAAAAAATGCATCCAGAAGAAAGTAGCAAATGATCAACGCACATGTCATTCATCAACAAACGACCTGACATCTTGGTTCAAGAGACATGAGTTGTAAACCTGCAAGTTGCTGCAGGATGTGGGTTAAATAGTGATCAGGGGTTTTTTTAAGGTGTTTTAGGGACCCGATTCGGGTCCCTAGAATCAGAGAAATTATCATCGGGTCCCTGGAATCAGAGAAAATCGGGTCCCTAGAATAAGAGAAATCGGGTACCTAACATTTTCCTTAAAAAAAACCCTGAGTGATATAAACCTTTCGCAATACTTTTTCTCTTTGCAATGTCCGCAACATTCAGTGATTTCGACATGCTACAAACAGTGCTACAACGAAAGTTCCGAAGTGTGGTTTCTGAGGAATAGAACCGGGTTGAATGTTGCACAGCCCGCCGCCGCCGCCGTGCTGTTTTTCTTTCGGCGCAGCAGTTCACTATTCAGCGTTGACGTGCTGTTGTGTTTTTCAATTTTGCGATTCGTCTTTGTGCTTGCGGTAGCCAGGGAAGCATGCCACTGCCTTCGGCTTGGAAAGTGTCTCGCTAGCGCCCCGGCATTGGCGAACATCGTTTGGGAAAATG
>JGI24158J21664_10000526_pt1 | contig 35779 bp, 16 predicted proteins | sample Ectturendosymbi3_FD_21664 | JGI IMG/M metagenome (IMG submission 21664) | reverse complement strand
TTAAACAGAAAATACGTTGTCACGCAACAACGTGATGCACCGGCTGAACCCTCTCCTTCACCCAAATATATTTCATTACAACTACAAGACACAAGGGTGTAGTGAACGTGAAGCTACGTTGTTTTCAAAGTACTCGAAAGCTTCAAAACTGGTTCTCTGTTAAAGACCGGCAAGTTTTACTAAACCGGTTTAACGTTGTGTACAAGCGCTCATGCGGTGCCTCCTACATCGGGCAAAAGCAACGCATTTAATAAATCGTATAGAAGAGCATCGAACGTCACTGAGCTCTTCAATATGCAGACACTTGCAAGCCAACGCCGATCATCGGGTTGACTTTCACAACCCTGAAGTCATTGGGAGTGACAACAATTGGCGATGGCTGCAGATTCTTGAATTTTTGTTCGTTCAAGAACACAAACCAGAGCTGAATGCAAACATCCCGTCGATACCTCTATACATTTTTAACTTGTAACAGAGCTTCATGCTTCACTCGCGACGTCACGCGCCATCACCATTGGCTCGTATCCAGCTGAGTCATGTGACTACGTATGCTTCGCGCCACTACGTCACCAAAACAGTCCTTTGCGTTTTTCATTTTTTTACAGCGCTTTTCTCCTGAATGATCAATAAGAACCTGCAGCAAGATCATTGCAGTTCTATTGCTATGCACTGATGATGATAACAGGAGTTATCGAAACGCTTGCAATATGTCATTTGTATCGTTTGTTTTGGCCGTGATATTCTTTATAAAAGTAAAGGGAGAACTAACGAACTGTTCTGACAACGAAGCTGTGTTTTGTACGAGGAAAAACCGAACTTTTTCTTCATCGTGTGCTGCCTATCTACTGTTTGTTTGTGCCTAAGCAAGAGTCTTAATTAAAATTATTTCAGTCAAGCTAATTTAGTAGTCCAATTTCATCGAAATTTATCACTTTGGCGGTTGGCGGGCTTTCAAGATTTCGAAATACGTTCAAACGCTCGGCTCTTCTCGATCTTTCGTGGACTGCTACGCTCTGTTTCCGCATGGCTTGACTCTGGCACCCGTCAAAACGTACGTGGGGTTATCCCCAGGGCAAAATTGCTTTTTCTACGCCGTTGCCAAACGCAGGATTTCTTAGCAGTGGCTTAGATTATGAAGCTCTAAGAAGGTCAGCCTTTCAAAATTGCAAATTTATTGCTCCCTGTTACTAGCCACAGTTTGTGTGCGACTTTTTCTATACTGGTTTTAAGGGTCAACATTTCGCCAGTAAGCTTTGCCTTACGTTTTTACAGGACTGAAGATGCGTTGAAAAACGCGAAACCACAGTGCTGTGCAAATGTTTAATACCTCTTGCGTGAATTACGTATTTTTGCATTCATATTTTACTTAATTTGCTGAAAATAAAACCAGATATTTCTATGAAACGTGAAAGAAAAAGGCAAGAACAAACGAAAAAAAAATTTGCAATGTAATTAGTACTTCATGTGTTCAGGATATTAATCAACAGCGCTAATTAAGGAATTTCGTCCAGAAGTTTCATGCAGTGTTTGTGACAGATCCCCTTACTCCAGAATTATTTTTCGGTCACAAACGATTTTTGGCTTATTGGCTGTTTTTCCGACACCTTTTTCCTTAACAGCATCCACAAATTTCAGTGGGATTTAAATCTGGTCAATTTCTGGACCAGTCCAACAATCGAGCATTTTCTCGCACAAGAAATTCTTAACAACCTTACTCTTGTCCCAAGGGAGCCAATTACCCTATGCATGAAATTGTTGCATAGATGAACAGACATACGCAATTCCACAAGGTCGCCAAACACGTTGCATGCGGACAGAAAAGTGTTACACTGAAGATTGGTCAGAAAACAGCACTTTTCACCAATCTTCTGATGTCCAGCTACGGCGAAGTTTGGCAAAGCTGAGAAGATTCTTTTTCATTAGAGTTAAAAGCAGAGGTTTTCGGGCTGGTTTTTACGCATTTAGGCCAAACCTCATGTTTAATCGACTTGAGACAGTTGAATGACTAATATTTACACCTGACTGTAGAAACTCCTCAAAAAGTTTTTGCCAGAGATTAATGGAGATAGCGCTGTAATCTTTCGGATAAAATTTTTATACCCGCTGATGGTTTTTAAGGGTTTTTACTTCTCTTGCAGTCAGTATGAAAGCCATAATTGAAAACTTTAACTAGAGACTGACATACAGCTGTTTTTATGAAACCTAACGTAAAGGATAGTTGTCATTTTTACACCATTCGTCTCTTAATGTTTATCTGATCTTGTTTTTCGCTTAAATAGCCTGTATTTTGCCCATTTGTAACGGGTCTAATAACTGAACACCAGCTGGTTACGAGCTTATAAAAAAACAACATTGTCTTAACCTTTGAAGTCCTGGGCGCGCAAAAATTTTGGCGCAAATGTAGAGAGCTTTTCAAACCATCTGAAGATACAAAAAAACTTTACTTTCGATTAAAAAAATGGGAAATTTCCGATTTCAGTTTTTTTGTCGGTGATATGATAATGAGGGCACGTTTATGCCTTTTTGGCGCACATCACCTGGTCCTGACTCCCAACCGCAAGAAGGAGCTTTTTGTTTCTTAAAAAAAATAGGCGAAAAGCCGCATCATTAGACCTCTTAGCGTTTGTGGTTGGCAAGTTATGGCCTGAAAACCACAAAATAAACAATTAAACAATTAATTCCTTCGGGGAGTAATTATAAAATGTCTTGTTTTTTGGCCATAACTTCCTAAACACAAAAGCTAGAAAGCCAACCAAGGCTCAAAAGATGCGGATTTTAACCTGGTCTTTTTTTTAAGAAACAAAAGGACCCGTCTTGCGATTGGGGCCCAGGGCCAGATGACGTAAGCTAAAAAAAACTAAGCCTGCAACTAATATGACGTCACTCACATAAAAGCTCGAATCCAAGACTTCGAAACATTTTTAATAGAAAGCACAAGACTTTCCACAGCTTTAGATGATTTGAATATCTCTCTAGGTCCATGTACTACTGAGTTATGACTTGCCCAACTTGGGTAAATCCCGGTGTCAAGCGAAATTTCTGACCTATTATGTTTTTTCAGTTATTTTTTTTCTCACAGTAACGGAATAAAGTTTGGCGATTACTTTGTCGATGTGTGTTGTGTAAATTAAAACTTTTCGATAAGATATTAGATACCCACAAGCCACAACAAGCCATAGTACGGTAATAACTGTAACCACTGAAAAATATAGTCTTAGACCTCAACTATTTTTCTTTTTCTAACCTTACCCAAACCCTAACCCGACACATTTTCCGAAACACCAAACCCTTAGCCCTAAACATCAGTTTTATCTGGGTATTTGATATGTAGAATATTTCTCTGTGCATGTGCCCATGGCGTGAAGTCAGAAATTTCGCAAGTCAGAAATTTCGCTTGACACTGAGATTCAGGGGGATAAAAATGCTATATCAAGTTTCAACAACAGCATTTGCTTTGAAATGTTGCAATTAAAATTTCAGACTACGCTCCTTGTCACAGATAAGTTTAGTGCGCATGGAACAACAAGGGCAGAAATCAGTAATCTAGAAATAAGTTTTCCGCCAAATTGCCACTTGGCACTTGGAAATCTCCCAATGCCCAGTGTAGACGTGATAAAGTGGCGCGGAGTAGCCTACCACGGCATCAAAAATGTCAAAATTGAGATGATCAAAATAAGTACAGGTTGTCTGTTTGTGCTGATAGTACAGGGGAAACCTACACTGGGCAACACAAAATCTTCGCCTGGGCCGAATGCGGACCGGTATGGACATAACTGATTCAGTAAGTCGTAAAAGCTGAAGTTCAACAGATTAAACCCTTTACGAAAGCAAAAAACAATCACACTTTTGATGTTCACTGTCTACTGAAAGCAAGTCTTTAACAGCCAAGAATCAGACGATCATATCAAAGTATATATTTTGCCTACTGAGTAGATATCATCTGCTTTTGGAAGATAATATCAATATTTATCTACAAAGCAAAGACTCTACTGCAACCCAGAACCACATTCAATACAAATCTTTCTGACAATAATTCAAAATAAGTGTTTTCATTTTCAACGTTGAAATATAACTAATTTTTCACAATAATTAAAATATGGACAACATGAAATTGAATTCGTCATTTTAGTATTTGTGCTTCTTTGTCTTTTTCTGTACAGTAAATCTGGATCAGTTGTCAAGCCCTCTATTCTATGTTATTTGAGTTAAGATTGTATTTCTTCTACTGATTTTCTTTGCGTCTGGAATGAAGACAACTTGATAGACGAGGAAAACAACAGTGCATGCTAACCAGATCACCATTGCATATGGTCCGAAGTTGACCTGTTGACCAAAAACATTGTTTTTGGATAAACGCAACGATATGCAGACAAGAGTTGGAAATACGCTATAATAACAATGTGTTTCACATCAAACCTCACCTGCAGATATGGAGAAACGAATCCCACTACCCATGACAGGAGCCAAAGTACAAAAGAACCGTACCCAAAAGCAGTTGGCCTTGTAGGTTGAATCGTCAATTCTCCCATCAGCACAAAGGTTGCGGCATTATGTCCGGCCGACCAACTTCACATATTAAGCAATTATCTTTTATTTATTTCCCAATTATAAAGCATACTTAGACTTGTGCGCTTTCACTAAAAATGATAAAAAGTTGAAGAGAGCCCTTCAGTGAAGTTCACCTATCAGCAATTATAAATACCACTGTTTTAGATTAGAAAATATTGGACAGAAAACTTCAGAGAAAAACGTTTTTTGAAGTCTCTGCAGAAAAACGACCAACAGCGAGCAATGTTCTCCACGAAAGGATTCATCACATTTTTCATTTCGAAATATAGCCACTGACACTTTTTACTTTCGGCTAACAATTTCCCAATCTTAAAAAAAAATTCCACTTTTCATTTTATATCAGTTCGGTTTGATTTGACTCGTTGTGTACTCCTTCTGGAGCGTCACAAGTGTTCTGCGTGAGCCCATCTCGGCTTGCTTGCCCCGGGAGCCACACGGCTACTTTTCTCAGTGAACACTGCTTCGGTGGCGAGTCAGTTGAAGCACCCTTCGTTCACCTCATCCTTTAACCCACATTTTTCCACAACCACGAGGCTGGGCAGACGGCAACTAAAGTTTTTCAAGTCTTCAGTATGACCCGACCGGTAACTCAACGGACCCTACCAAGCTTTATTGGCGCATCCTCAACTCTCTGCATCACTTAGCCGATTTGTTTTGGTATGCTTGACAAAAACGATACATACTCTTGAGACAGACGTGCTTTTCAGTTTCGTCTGATTATAATCCTAAGTTGAAGCTTTCATATCAGTTGGTTTTATCGCATCAAGTACCACAGTGTCTTTTGATTTTCATCAAAATTGTTCGCCTTTGTTCGATGGTAATGCGAAGACACGTATCAAAAGAATGCACATCACAATGTTACCGTAACAACTCCATATTCTTTCACTGACAAGGAAACGAGCAAACATTTATAAAAAACATCATGTGACATACCCGAACAGAAAAAGACCAATTGCAGCAACGGAGAGGATTGCCATGACTCTGGGTGCACGGAGCAGTAGAGCTTGACTGATGGTGAATAAAGTGTACGCCAAAATAATGAGAAGACTGCCTGTGATGTTTGTTTTTAAGCCTCCAAACCATTCAATCAGCTTCGTCTGAAAATCAGTGTTAAGCCTGTCATGAATAAATATTGAAAAGAACTTAACCATAATCTCAAGTCACAAAAGGTATTTTCAGTAAATAAGCTTTCACAGAAAGGTCGCGTCTGTTTGCGTTGGATTTAAATGAGCAATAACGAGTTCACTGGTTCGGGTGTACAAACGAAATTAATTTGAAAGACAGAGGCATACTTCAGCTTTCTAGAGCAGTGGCATATGTAATGTTACGCTTTGGATTTTTTCCCGATTCATTCAAAAATTTCTTTGATTGCCTGTGCTGCGTCTTTTTCAAAAACTTGACTAACATAAAACGATGAACAGCAATACCAAAAACAGGCAAAATTTTATAAGCGATTTATTTGGCAGAAATACGAATCTAGGGTCAATGACACGTGTATGCCATCGTTGACGTATGATAGCAAAGATACGAAGTGAATTATGGCTAAGGCACAAACTGGATCACAACGTCTTTGTGAACGTGGTTTCGAATCCATTTTATGAATCCGTCTGAGAATGTCGACTATTTATTTTTTTGCAGGCATTAAATGGATTAGAAACCCTTTAAGCACGGAATTATCATTACATTTTTGAGAGATCATAAGAATACGCAATGCGCCCTTCATGGCCTTGCAAGTAACAGTAACACTGGCGTCCGGCAAGTTCCGCCGAATCTTGAGCTGGAGATTGATTTCCGTGCCCTAAAACCGGAACATGAAAGGTTATAAAATAGAGCAAACATCTTTTCTATGTTTTGCGCAACTTCTGTGCTCGAGCGAACCTACAAATACGACTGTATTTTGCGTTGATTTCTCAGAATGGGTTTGAGTTTGGTAATCAAAAATGCGAATCTGCGTCCCAGATTTCCGTAATATTTCTGGAAAACATTTTGAAAAATGTTACCCTTGCAGTTTCTATTGCTAGTTGTTGTTTGCACGACTTTCGTTCTCAAAAGAAAGCTGACCACATTGTTCATCTGTACCAATGTGCATCTGCGTCTGTAGACATATAGTAGTTTGCAAGAAGTCTGTGTCGTTCAATAGCACTTTCACTGCGCTACATGTTCAATTTCCAATTCTGGCACTTGTGACATTGTCATTTTTGGGCAGGTAAAAAAAAGGGTTCGAGCCTACTAATGCCCTGACCAAGTTTTGTATAGCGCCCAGCGAATAGATTCTATAATTTGGTTTCAGAAATGAAACGTTAAGACAAACCAAAGGACAACGCCACGACATGCATCTATTGGAAAGTATCGGTGAACTTAAAAATATATTTGCTGTTTCTGTGCAATGTAACAAATAAGCTTGGTCAAAAGTGAATGCAGTATGTTACGGAATTACACTCTTGAAATTTCCAGGGATAAAACAACTGAGTGTAAACAGATTTACACAGAACCCACAGAGAACGACTTACAACGGCTCCAAAATATTTCCATTGACACAAAACTAGGTTTGGTCATCGTTAGTTTTTGGTTGCCACACATTGCATAAATTGCTAAACATACAAGCATTTTTACATAAAAGCATCTTCTTTTTTAACGAGAATTGCAAACGGCTCAAGCAAGGGAAAATTGCCAGAAAATGAAGTTCATAAAACACGCAAATTCATCAATTGCTCTTCATCGGTGAATGAAAACATTGTTTTGCAGAACCGAAAAAAAAATCAGATACTACCCAAATATAAGACAAAAGCAAAATAAACTATGACACTGAAGCACAATATACACAAGAAGTATGGTTTCAAATTTAAACATTACCTTCGAAAATAACTCTGAGCTTGTTGAGAACGTTTGCAATATAGCCTACAAAATCTGTACAGTGAGCATTGGATATTCTGACATTACATACATAATTTATGGACGACATTGAAAATGATGCAGGCTCCATTCCAAACGAAACGTCATTGTCTCACGCTTGCTTTAGTATAAACGCTAAAGACTATAAAAACAGCCGTAGGAAAAATTAGAAAAGATATGCCCCGACGATAGAAGACACCAATTGCAGGGCAAATATTTCAATTGTCACAGAAGGCGATGTCCGTGCTGCTATGCCAGCTTATTGTAAGACCAGGTTACAGTGCAACACAACATTGTCTATTCCAGTAAGTACGTAATTGGACAATAAGGCGATAACCACTAGAAATTGCTTTGTGTAAAGACATTTGTTATGTCAACCTAAGTGAAACCTGAAATCACTTCGACTTAATTACCTGTACTGTTTGACTGTCAGCATTTCCTTAATGCCTATGATGTTTTTATTTGCCATTTCCTTCTTCATCACGTCGATTTCGTTCCTGCACTCTGTCTAGATATAATTATTGAATCAGCAAAAAGTGACCACTTCCAGCAAACCGGTTGTCAGTGTATGAAACGCCGTAAAGGATTTTACAAAAATTATATCAAAGAACGTGGTACATTTACAAATGCATTCTTCAGGATTACACTTCAGCAACACACCTGGTTATTTTTACGAAGTTTCCTAAGAATGGTTAACGCTTGTATTTCGTCGCCTTTTCTCAACCAGTAGCAGGGCGTATTGGATAGCGAGAAGCTTGCACTAAGATATGCGACGGAAAGCACTGCTGCAATGGCGAAGATCGCTGGAAGACTGGTTATTGATCCCAACACCTATGAACTTTGAAACTTGCAACTTACACGCAATAAAAATATTCACTGCACCGTAAAGGATGTTGACTCACTTGCGGATGAGCGAGAACAGCAACGCAAAAGTTGCCAAAAATGAGTCCGACTCCTGAGACACTTTGCCAGAAAGACTGCTTTGGTCTTGTTCCTAATTCAGCGATCATCGCGGGAACAACACTTGTTCAGAAATACTTTATATATTAAAAGCAAACACTCCATTGGCCATCAAGGCCATTCTTCGAACTTTACGTTGATCTAATGTAGATTTAAAAACGAACTTCACAAACTACCTACAAAGCTCTTGCGTTACTTGTTTTCTTAAATGGTGACGAGTCCTTATCGCCAAGAATTCTCAACTATGGCATCATCATTCAACCACAATTTAGTTGTTGATCTCGAAAAATGAACTCTTTCAAAATAAGCCAACTTCTCTTAAGAACTCATTCTGTTGAAACTGATTTTTTTTTTAAAAACAAACATTTTTAGTTACTCACTGTAGGATATACCGGCAGAGACACCAGTAAAAATCTTCCAACTATCATTGCTTCGTACGACCATGTGTGGCACACAATCAGCGATAGAACCACAACTGATGAAATGTTTACGACTTGACTGAGCTGCAGCAGTTGTTTCTTTGAGAAGAACCTGAACCAATACTTGCTGGTTGTGCCGCTCAACAACCCACCAGCAAGCAAGGTCGACGTAGTCAAAGTCAGAAGCAAAGTCCAAATACCTTCAGGCATTGATGAATTGTAACGACTCTGGAAAAGTTTGAACAAGTTGGTAGCAATGAGCACAAATATTCTCTCCAAAGGAATATACCCTTTAACGCATGTAAAAATCTTGCATTCCTTACCGTACAAGTGGCGTTGTACATTTTTTTGAAAACCGGTATCACTGGACTCGGATAAGTGTAGCAATACCCGGCAATCCAAAAGTTAATAAATCCAGTAAGTATCAATGATAACTCGGCGAATCTTGAATTCACCTGAACGTATAATAATTTTTAAGGTTGTGCAAACAGTGCATCTCATGAAAGGTCCTTTTCTATTTTCGCTTGGCCAAGAATTTTAAAACTTGAAACAAAGCCAGTTGGTTTCAGTTCAGTTGGAGTTGCATTTTCAAAGTTAGATTTCACCAAGAAAAAAGTTTCTTTAATCCACAAAAAAGGATAAAATTCTAAATCTTTCCTGATTTACTGTAACGACACGGTTCAAACTGCAGATTCAAAATTCACAAAACCTACGGATTGAGCTCGTTTTTGGTTTGTTTTAGGTTCAAACTGCATAATACACGACTTCGTCAGTGCCGGATTAACAATAGTAGCAAATGCAGCAATTGCTACGGGCCCCACGATTTTGAGGGCCCCGCGGTTCCTTGTGTTAAATTTGTTGTTTACTGTATGCCAGGGTGGATATTAGAATTTAAGAAGGGGGTCGTATATTTGGCACATTTATGCAGATGCCTTATTCACTGAAAGCAACTTGAATTTTTTATTTTTTTGGGAATTCGCTTCTGCGTGAAAGTCAATTTCACACTGTAAATTGCTTGAAGTTATTTGGTTTAAAATTGTTCTTTGTCTCCATATTCAAGTTGTTGAGGGACCGTTTTTGGCACATTTGCACTCAATTTTGCTTTATATTTACAAACATATAACTTGCTTCAGAGCTTGCATGTTGCTCCAAAGTGATTAAGAAGCTTTTAAACAAAATAATATGCAAAGCTCTCAAAAAGGGAGCCTCACGGCATCTCTGAATGAGAGAAGTCCGGGGCAACCACCTCCCTTAATATATTTATTACTGATGGATCTCTTTATATCCGAGAAATCAATATTTTGCTAAACTTGTCATTTAAGCTAAATATTCATTTGAATGCTTTTACATTACAGTAGTACACTGTGATGCAAAATTAAAGTATTTTACAGTTATTTGAAACATTATGTGACCACTCAAGCAACGAAGCCAAATTGCAGCAATTTCCTGATATTGCTGGATTGTGTTGTTATGAATGGAATTTTTAGAAAATACTATTACATCACATTGACCTGTTTTGTACATTGCGTTTCTTTTTCGGTACTTTCAAAACTATTTGGCCAGTGTCCCAAACCTGGGGTTTTTCCCCTAGGTCTGGGGTTTTCAATGCCTTTCTGAATTTCTGTTCTTTTCTGAAAGTGAAGATCTGGGGTTTTTAGGAATTAATTGCGTATAGAGGTGATATAAAGCAAGGTATGGTTGATTAGACTTTATTTCTACTCTCATCTTTCCTTGTCGTGTTTTATCAAGGTACCTTAGTCTTCAGCATAACTGAAGAACAAGCAACTGACATCGTATAAGCTGTAAATATTAGCTAGGTGAAATGAGTTCAAATTACAAGGATACTAATGAAGCAAGCCCAAAGCGAAAGAGTAAGTGGCAAATTTTAAGGTAGAGAGTTTCAAAGATCAAAATCTCAAAGGTTAGCTACTAAATTACACTGGGAATAAAGATTTCATTATTGCAAATTCTGTCAGATCACCTTAGAAATGCAAACAAGTCCATATTACTGCGGTAAATAATTCCTACAGATACGAAAGTTCATAGGAAAGTTACTGTATATATTCATTAGCACGTTTTATGACATCCAGATGCCCACACATGGTAGAGAGCAGAAAGATTCACCTAATTTTGTGTTTACCTCGGATTTTCGGTTCAAATCTGTTTTTTTGGTGAGTCTATACGGGGTTTTTCAAAAAATTTCACTTACAGCCCTGGATTTGGCATCTATTGATTGGCAATTGGTAGTGCACTTGGAGTTTTTTTACGATTTACTCAATTATGTAACTCTCATTGTAACCCACTGCAGTGAAGGTCATTTTTCAAGATGGTAGAATGAACAAAGGAGCACCATCAGACAAAAGAAGTTGAACAACCTGATTGCAAAGAGTGAGCATGAATTTCTATGTGAAATAGACACTACCAGTATCGTAAACAAATTCGCTACAGCAAAATTTAGAAAATGCACTCTTAAGCAGCAGTATTGAACATGATCCGGTCTCCGAATTGCGTTCTAACCGGATTCTGCAATTCAGAACCGTATCCGGATCGGACTGGATTTCAAAAAACTCTACCGGATCATATATGGATGTCGAAACTGCGTTCATCACTGCAGTCAAATGCTTAATCAGAGTTTTTTTCCGGATATAAACCGGATTGGATCAAATATTTGGATATTACTACCGGATTAGAATCGGACTGGATTACACAATGAAAATATTGGACTAGATTAGGATCGCAAAAATCTCCGATCCATTCGACACTGTTAAACAGTAGGTTTGCTCCTTTTGAAAATAGACTTCGACACATACTGAGAGTACACTGTCGAGATATAGCAATGATCAAACTTGTTGATGAGCCTGGAAGCATTAATAACTGTCTCTTTACTGTACTTGTGAGCTATACAGTGGAATGTATTCCTTCTTAGTGAAAAGATGCGTATATACGTTTTTGATTAAAAAATATGTACGGTAGTCCGTATCCGTATTGTCCACCAGCTGGTATTTAGGACCAGGTTTTTCATATATACGAAATTCATTAGCAACACCGCAAACATACCGTAGAATACGGTTATATGGCATACAGCAAATTCACGGAACAATATCCTAATTCCAGGTTAACCCAACCTAAGATGATAGTCCAATTTTGCTATCGGTGAATTTCTGCATATTGTTGCCACTGATCATCAGGGAGCAACAAGACCCGACCCAAGTTCGAGTTTGTGAAGATTAGATGTTTTTAAACCAGAAACGTTTCAGGGTCAATCGGATTAACTAAACTTTCAAACATTGTATTACCCACGATCAGTGTACACAACAAAGCCTAAAAAGTTTACCTCAATAAATTAAGAAAGTTATCTGCAACAACAACTTGTTTGGACCGTAGAACATTCCAGAAACGTTTCATCGACAAATTGTTTTCCTCAACTACAAACTTAAACAAAGACTCAATGCTGCGTTAGTCGGAAGAAAATGGTTAAGCAACTGAAAATTCTACAAGAAGAAACCTCTGGACGAGAAAGGAATTAGGGGAAATCATGTGTTCTAAATGGCTGATAGACAAACTCTGAAAGTTTAAAAATGGAATGGTGCTTTGATCTTGAATCTTCGTGGTTTAACTACTAACATCTCCCATGATAACTGGCCTTATAGAACTAACAAGTAGGTTGAAGCCTAACACTTAGCGACCTCATTTTCAAAGTTCTGAGCAAAGCAGACGCAGAACGATGCTCGGCTGAGGTTGGAAATGACTTGGGTCTTTCAGCTACCCACACTGCTTGAAGCTCACAGGTCGGCGTGTTGTCCAAACTCACATCGAGAACTTAGTTTTTCTCCCTGCGGGCTTTGATACAAGTGTCAACCTTAACTGCATCCAGGGCTGTGCATCCTGCTTGGAGGCATTGGTGAACTCACGGCTGAAGTACCTAAGGTTTGCGCGATCTTTGGCCATTATGCTGCGACACCTGTTAGATTTGTAAATCTGAATGCTTGACCGCTGGTATCAATTCGGCGAAACAGCCAACTTCCTTATATCTGGCATACAGTTCTGGACGTCGAATGGTTCGAACACTAATGTTCCTTTAGGAATTTGTTTTTTGCGTTTTTCATCGACTGATAGCGTCTTAGCGCTCATGTACAGTGCTGATAGTCTACTTATATCCTCCGAAAGCTGAGACTGCTCTTTTTTGCCATACGTTTTTGGATGCTGTTCAAAATACAAAAAGTGAAAACGTTCTTTAGCACCTATTCTTTTGTGGCGTGATGCAGTACGAGAAAAATGGTTTCATAAACGACTGTTGACAAGGATCGCCACATGTCCCAAAGCAGAGCAGTACCAGCTTATCGTACCCCAAACCGCTTTCTGTGCTTCGTTATGGTAACACGTCCTTATATAAAAATAAGCCTCTCTGACAGCTGACCTGGCAGTTGTCTCGATTCATAGAAAGCATCGCAGTTCAACAACAACTAATTGCGCGTACAATGTTCAAGCTCCTGCTTTGAAAGGCACAGTATTGCCAAGCACCAATTTGCCCGTCGGTGCAAACAAAATTCGGTCAAGCAGGTTGAAGCGCACAATCGCTAACTTTTTGTACTCAAGCAGACATATTCGCCTTCAAAACTGCTATTCCCTACACCGAAAGCAGTCACGTAGGTAGGTAACTTTTCAAAAAAGAAATCTGCGAGTGATATTTATTTAAATCCATGAACAAACACATGCGGTGATCTCAGTGTAATTATTTGGCTTTAGCAGCTCAAGGAAGCAGATACCCTTCCGATTGGTCGCGAATCAATGCAGTATGGCAATTGTTTGTTTTTGAAACGTTCAATTTTTCTTATCTGCTGTCTTTCGTCATTTTAATGCGAAAAACGTTTAGGAAAGAAGCCTGAAGTGACCACACGCGGAATAGTATACGAAAATACTCAGGTTTCTTTCGCTAAATGCTACTCGGTATTCAAAAACAGACGCGTTATGCTACCTAATGGTCAAAACGACGGCCAAAGCAAACGAAGAAACATTTCCGCAACCCTTGTCTATACTTGTTTCTTGACAAGATTGTTTCATCAATAAACCCCTCATTCGACCTTCTTGCTTTGTTCGCATACGAAGAGACATGCGCATACGAAGAGGCATGCATACGTTACTAATTTTGTAAAACTAAAGTGAGCTGCAATCCTGTCATTGAAGATTACTCGTCACAAATGCCAACATCATGCAGTGAAAGAATGATATCTTTTCTGTTCTATGTACGGACGAACATTTACTTGTTACCAAATTTCGGATCTCTGTACGTTTTCCTTGCGCCAATTGAGTCTCATATGAACATATAAATTCGATGGCTCCGTGCTAGTGGAGCCTGCTGTAGTAGGGAACAATTCCCTGTGCTTATTCGTGGCTGAACAAGATTGGTCGTTTTCGGTGATGAATACATCTCTCTCAAGTAGCAATATATTCAGATAAAATATGTCTGTATGAAGATTTCAAAGTATATTATCCTGAGAGCAGTGTCGCTTGTTCTGAGTTTGAATATCGAAAAGTGTCATAAATGTAATAAATCGTTCAAGTGGTTGTCCATTTTGCAAGTATCTGAACGCTCTGCTCAGTTGGCCAACATCCGAAAGATCAGGTATTGAAACAGACCGAAGTATCCAGAAGCATTAATTTCGTCAATAATGACAGAATGCACCTTTTTTGCCATTGAAATAAGTTCTTAACATATCGTTTTGGACATGTACGAAAGCTTGCCTTTCCTATTGTTGCCATACGCTAATATGCATTTCATCACATGCAATGTTGTGATGAAATTTGGCCTTGCACCAACACTGCGTTCTTGGTGGAAGAGATATATTTAATTCTCTAGGTGTTTCTGAAGACTGACAAAGGCTTTGATCTGGATTCCTTTTCTCTGCAGTTCGACGGTGAGACGAAATCTATCTGCTTCCTTATCTTGGATTCAATGGACAGATTCTTTTCTTATTCTCTTTTGCACATTTTCCACTTAGGCATCACTAAAGCGAAAACGGTTTGTTTTTCACAGTCACATTGGGTGACAGGCAGAGAGGGTCGAAGGACTATCGTATCTCGACAACTAATTTTGGATTCATCAGGTTTTTTTTAGAATCATGCTGTCAATGGCGTCGGAAGAATTTTTTCCAGGGAGGGCACTAGCGGATTTTTCCTAAATTCTTCCAGGGGGACCAAAAGCGGTGAAATTTGTTTTTTCCCACTCGTAATTAATGAAACTAACTTTTTTGCTGAAATTTTCAAAATCAAGTGTGGGCAAGGCCCCCCTGATCCCCTTCCGACGACCATGCATACTGTGACCCTTCGCCCTAACTCTAAGGTAACAGTAACGCTAACACTATCACCCCAAATCTTAATGCTTACGCTAATCTAAAACATTAACCCTGTTGGCTCTAAACCCTAACACTACATTTGAATCCTAACACCAAGCCTAGGTCTCACTCCAGCAATAAACCTATTCTAGCATAACCTAACCATAATCTTAGAGTAACCTCACTTAAACCTTGATCCTTCATGCTACCCACAGCCCAACAGTAATCTTCTAGCTAAATCCTAACACCAGGTTCATAGCTTTCTCCAAACTCAACTCTGACCTAGCGATAATTCAAACCAATGCTATCTTATCAACTGCCCCCTCTCCTTTCTTACATTTCTTTTAAGCTCTCACTAATCCTATGCCCTTCTAGTCTATTTCAATTTCCTGTGTGTGACCCCTTGGTCATAACACGTTGACAAAAATTTCTAGTTGACGTGCACTGCATTCTGCTCTCACACCCAGATACTGTATTCTCTAGCATGCACCATAAAATACCAAATCTATTTCAATCGGGTATAGATAAACGCCACATGACAGTTTTTCACTGGCGTACAGATAAACATCACATGCCACAACATCATCAGTCAATCATGCAGGACATGTCAAACATTTTTGGTTTAAAAAACTTCATGAATCCCTGAAGTAGTTAGCCAGTATCCTGAGCCCGCGGTGGTTTTACAGTATTAAGTTTTACACTGAATTAAATGAAGGACCACTTAACCTTTACGCAAATCTTACCAGTGCAGTTGTCTCAAGTTTGAAAGGATATCGTACACATCATGTTTGAGGCACAAAGGTCAGTCGGGAATATCCAACACCAAACACCACGCTTTTACTGAACGACAGGGGTCAGGGTGAACTGCACCAGCAGTACCACATCTGGGAAGATTACTTTACGCGACCACGATCAAGAAGCAGTGCAATTAGCTTTTATCATTTTCTGCAAAGAGCAAACTTTTTCGAGTTTGTTGAAACTTGTTGACGTTTCAATTTTTTCTTCGTTGAATGATTAATCAGAACACATCACGGGAAGGTGTTAGTTAATGTGAAAAGGAAATACTAAAAATGGAACAAATATTAATGAAACGCACCAGCAATTACCGAGGAAGTATTGTGCGATATTTGACTTATTTCCATAGAAACGATTAAAACTGTAACACACATGTTGTGGCAGCAAAAGCCTATTGTTTACAGACGTAGATCGCAAATTTTAAAGATTTTTCAAAGCCAATGTCTCAATGTTGTCCAGTGCGAGCTTTGTAGTCAGATTGGTAGGCACTTTATGAGCTCCGGAGTATGCGTTTGTTATTATAAAAACACACGCTATGGATTTGAGGTTAGCTTGCACCTACCGATCGAGATCAGATAGAAAACTATTTCGAGTTTGTTTAAACTTGCCGATGTTTGAAATTGTATGGGTCTTTCGTTCCAAGAAATTAACCTTCTACTTTCGTCGTTGAATCCTTTCCGTTCTAATGACAGCCATCGGCGCTGCCGTTTTGGTCAGTTCGTTGTGAAAGTGCAAGTGCGTTTTTGCTGTTCATTAATCCCGGGGAACGTTTATTGCAACATGGCATACCGCAAACCGTGCTTGTCTTGTTGTCATTTTGGTCGTTCGGGAAAGAATAGGCATTGTGATTATCTGCCTGATATTTTGCAGCTGACATTGTTGGCCTTGAGGCTTGGAGAGGCTTGGAGTCTGTGTTAACCACAATTCTTAACATCATGTTACTTTGCAAGGAACAATTCAACTGTATCCGCAACTTATTTTTACCATCCAACTCTATTTTACAAATCCCTTCATGTCAGGCAGATGGGGATTGTTTTCATTTTTTGCAAGAGGGGTTCAGTCGCCAGGCTGCTCAGTTGCATGTCATTATAAGCACATGCTGCTTATCTCATTACACGTTTTACCGTCTCACGCAAATCGAATTGTTTTACCATAGATGCTTGCAAAACTTGAAGGTTTGTTGAGTTACAGGATATTGTCAAACTGGTTATTGATCACTGAAAAATAACGGTCGAACCTAAAATATGGATAAACCTTTGTTTTCCTACTTGTAATTTTAATTCAAAAATATCGATGAAATGCAGAAAACAGTAAGACAAACTCCACAATCGGCCGCCCTAATCCCCATCTCTGCTTTTTTTAATAGACCTGAAAATTGAAACCGTTTGCCACGCGTTTTGACAAACGTCTGCAAAGATAACGTTTTTGGGCTCGTCACTTCTTTATGCACAATGTAATCAAAATTCCACAATCTGTCTCTTTGTATTACATCTCGTCCTTTTAAAGGTGGCCATCAAAATTCTGCGTCTTTTATCCAAAACTCAATGGTATTGCATGCTGTTCACAACTTTTGTCTTCAGCTTGTTTACAGTTTGTGGGCGTTAAAATCGCAGCTTCCAGAAAGTCAAAGAAAACGAAAATGGTTATTTTCCATCTTTAAACTTCCTTCAAAAGGTAATGCTATAAATTTGCCGATTAACTTCCTAATTAAAGTTGCTTTGTAGTCTTGTTTTGCCGGTTGCCATTCGTTCGTAAACAATCTGCAGTGTTTGTCACTGCTCAGTCAGCACTCAGTGATAATGATGCTGTCAGGGCGATTTTGATGGGTGGAGGCCTATGTGCGCAGAGCCATGTAGAAGTCCCTGGCTCCACGTGAATATATTTCAGACGTTGAACTGACAAGATGATTAAAAATTTCATGCACACACTCAAACGCAATCAGGCAATTTTTATAGGAGACCTGGAACTTCACGAGCTTAGGCCTTGGCGAAGTGATTGATGACATCATTGAAACTAATTTGTCGCAAGATGTCATGTTCAATGCTCATTAGTGTCAAACCTTTCAGTAATTCTTGCGCAGTCTACCAACCTTACTAAAATAAAACATCAATTCCCCACTTCGTCACAGATATGAGCAGTTTGCAAATTTATAACACAAGTCGAAAATTGAACAATCAAGAAACTGGACATTTATGTGGAGGCCTCTATTTGCGGAGAACAGTGTACGGAATGCACAAAGCTAAATCCGGGATTGGACCCTACGTACGTCCCTGCAGCTCAGATAAGGTATATAACCTATAAAAGGTTTTGTCAAGTCAGGATATAAGAGGATGGCACTATGTTACAGCCACTGAATGTTTTTTAGTCTTGTATCAACAGTGTTTCACAGAAAGTATCATTCATTATGTGGAGTTTGTCATTACCTAGCTTAGACATGGCTACACTACCCGTGAATCTACAAACGACTGCAGGAATCACTGGGAATGTAGTGCCAATAAATACACAAGATTACTTCAAGTGCGGAAAAAAATATGCTGAGTGTCATGAGAGGTGATTTGACTGGCTGACAAAAATAAGATGATATTGGCAATGTGAATCTGAATTTTAAGAAAATACTGCTGAAGATTTGAGTCTTTTTAGCATTCAAGTTTAGAACGCACTTGAACGTCTGTTTCGCGTGAATGTACAGGTTCGTAGCTCTGCTTGATCACGCGTCATGCTTCATTTCTCAAAAAAATGCTGAAAACGAAAGCATTTCTGCTGCTCTGTAGAGCAGGAAGCCCATTTGTTGCTGAAGGTTTTCCTCAAGAGCAGATGTAACAAACAAGCTAGGTTCGTGTTCAGAGAGAAGATACAGTATTTTAATAGACATGCACTGCAGAATTTCTAATGTATTATTTTGTACAAATAAACGAAGCAGAGCAGAAAAAATTGATTCATTAGGTACATACCACTTTATTATTTTGAAGGAACAACGCGTAACTAGGTTCTAAGATTAGCGTATTGCAATAGATCCGTTTCTGCTTGATTCGCGATCTTTGATTGAAAGGTCATTTATCGTTTTAAAAGAGAACAGCTGGTGAATGTGTGCGTTTGGTACTTCCGAAATAAGCATAATCGAGTAAGTTTTGAAAAGTCACAACTTCTTGTAAGACAACAAATACTGAATTCATTGCTATTGAAAGAACATTGGCCTATTAAAAAAGTTCTGCAAATTTCTTCTGACAAGGTTATCAAAATCAAGTTCCAAAGTCTAGGAGAAGGCATTTCACCTAGATTTGCTTGTTTGTCGAAGGAGAGTGTTTTTGTTCAAAGATAAAGCATCCTATATAAGATTTTGGCCTGTGTTCAGCAGAGCATATTTATTTTGCAGACAAATCAATCGCACAACCATATCACCAGGTACGACTGTCTGTCTCAGAGCGGAGCACAAAGCAAGACATTGACAGGACTCGTAGGATCTGTTCGTAGTTTTCGATGAAAAATAATACATTGTACAAAGATGCAAGAGCCAGTGAGTAATCCATACGTATCTCGACAATTTGCCCATGACTTGCAATTTTTTTTATAACTCGTCAATCTTTCATAACGCGCTATTCATTCACAACTGATTAAATTGCACAGAACTATTAATTTTTTCACATGTGGTCATTCGTTCATAACTCGTTTGATAACAAGTATTTTTCAAGGAAATAAGAAAGTTTTCGATGCGAACCGGTGACTCACTTGGAACTCAGCGACAAACCTGAAAAGAATTTGGGATAAATTTAGCTTTGCTGCAATTTACAAGTGTCTCGTATGCAGTAATATATCACAAACTTACGCAAGCGACTTTTTCGAAAATAGCTCTTAGCAACGAACTAATTTGTGTGTGTGACGCTTTCAAAGCAATTGACGATATGCGCTGCTTGTTACGAATATCAAACAGACCAGGCAAATTCATAACATGAACCATTTTTTTCAAGTTTTCAGCGGAAGGGTCGTGAATGGTGATATATGGTCGTAATCTATTGACAACAACATGCATTTTTAAACAATTTCATTTCAAGTCTTCTCCGCACTTTATCAACCTGTAATGAAATCAGCAAAGGGTATTTGGAATGCGTGGCAACAAACCATGATTTTAACAATGCTTTTAAATCCAAGGAAATTGGGATTGTGACGGCGCATCGCCTCATATGCGTAGAGCGCGCAACTCAGGAAGTGCTTCAAAATACCGCTACGCTCAAGCAACAAGAGAGTGAACCTAATCGAGCGAGGAAACTCTATTGTTGCTTACCCGTTGCACAAGCGGACTTGACGTTCTCTTTTTTGAATGTTCGCATCTCCTACAAGAATCCGTAACTGAAGGTTGAACGTTGCACACTTTCATATTTTGCTCTATTTTTGAATAAGCTTCTTTTCATTGTTATCAGACCTTTATATTTCCATCGCTCGGGACGTTTCGCGCAAGCTGGCGTTTGTTGGTAGTAGTTAATCCAGCTTTCCATCAAATTTTTTACAGCAACTAGGATCGCACTTTTGGTCCTGTCAAATGTCGAGAAAAACGATGAAGGAATTTTGAGTTTTGTTTAAAAATTTGCGCATAGTTTGAATTTTTTTAGACAGATTGATCGCCTCTCTAGCTGAAGTAGGTATTTTGATTTTGTATTTCATGTATCCATTTGCAAAATGTTAGGCGGATTTGATGGACCAAAACAGTCTATTAAATTTATCCAACGTTTTTTCAATTTAGTATGTGCTGTAGAAGCTGGTTTTGCGACCACCTCATCGATAAATCCGGCATCCCGCTACACAAGATCGAGATGACGATATATGTGTCCAAACTGTGGATTTACTCGGGAAAACGAGTAAACGTATAATCATTTGAACAAGTTTTTACCATGCACTGCAGTGGAGAGGCACGTCATGGAATGATCGAAGCAGATTAATAGTAACCAATTCCAAATAGTCTCATTTGAGTGTAAATCACTCGGCGTACCCTGAGAAGGTGACAAGTGCCATTAAGTAGCCATCCCTTTTGCGGCATATCCTAAATATTTAGCAAACATGTCGTTACGACAGCAACCACTGCTACCCGGATGTGTTCGGCGTGGGCTTGGTAGGAAATGAAATGCCCTTTTAAAAGCGCGGCAACATCCCTCCAACCGAAGATGACCGACGACCCACCATACTGCAGTTGTATACTGAGGGGCTTACTGCAAGCAAGATTAGATTGTCGAACAGCTAGCCTACAAGAACAAGACACTTGTCATCATCCTTCAGGAGTCTCACTGCACAACCGAAGATAAAGGTAATGACTTTTCACTAGCTGGGTCAGTCCTGAGCAGGAATCACGGTCTTAACACATTTTTTCATGAGCAGTTGGAATGGACACTTGTCGACCAGTCTCCAGAGCAATCAGAAACAGAGGGGCTGTGCGTTGACATTGCAGGATATGAGATCATCAACGTCGACAAATCTCCACCTTCGCGACTCAACCCATCGGCCCTCCCGTCGTTCCTACATCCCAGTCTGTTTGTTAGCAACCTTAACTACCAACATTTCAACTGCAGTTATTAGCACAACCTTTTCTTACTGTGAGGGCCTATATGCCTGGGCAACAGCCAATTACCTTGCGGTGCTGTTCATTCCAAAAGAAGCAGCCAGTTTCTCTCACTGATGGAATGTCTGTACCATCCTGAACCTGATTTACGCGATTGTGGGCCATGACAACCGACTGACTGACAGACGCGTTCTAGGAAGGTTGCCGCCGTCACACATTGACCTTCCCTCAAAACACTTATCAGGATCACGATTTTTGCCTACAGAGATGCAGTGAAGCGCTGGAGCATTCACAAAGCTGATTGGAAGCACTTTTGCTCTCTTGCAGATGAATCCGTTGTGAGATTTCCACCTCTTCTGCACACAACCAGCATTGACAAATCATCAGCAAAACAGTTCTTCAGTTCATCTGACGGCAACAACAGAAATGGTGCGCTCTGGGCGGAGCATCGATGGAATATGGATGGCAGGAAAAGAGCACGTGCCTACGTACATTGGTCTCAGACATCGGCACCCGCCCTCCTAAAATGACTCTGGACGAACTTAATCGCTTCCGGAGCGATGTCGGACTTTTCCGTTCCTGCTTACTCAAATGGGGTGTGGCACCTTCTGCGGCTTACGCGTGTGGCGCAGAGGAACAAACCATTCACCATGTTGTACTTCACTGTCCAATCTATTGACCTTCGTATGGAGCACAATGCTTGAGCGTCTGGCTGACGAGACAATCGAATTGCAGAACAACCGGTGCCATATGAGGCTTTTAGGGGCCTTGAGGCACAATTATGCGATGGCCCCCATCTTTTCAACAAAAAACAATGTCGCATGGTGTCCCCATAATACTCGTGTTCATCACGCGAAATAACACACTCTGCAGCATCAAATGAAAAGGGTACATATGCAATGCGAAAATGAAAGCGTTTGTCCTATCATAAACTCAGGAATGCGAAAAAGTTCTCAGTTTTCCCACCATGTTAGACACTCAAACTATCAGAGTGCACTTAGTACTTTTTTGCAAGCAAATTCATATATCAGCTTGCCAAAAGTTTTGTTTCCGTAATAGTTAGCTGCCATTACTCGTCAGTGACAAATGATTTAAACGTTGTTGGTGATTCTGAAACGTTAACATTGGCATCACTTTCAATTACAGCTACACTGATTTGATAACTAGACTTTGACGTTATTTTGGATTCGTTATACCGCACTCATTCTTGTCCAATGATGGCTTCTTAGTTCTTATGATAATGTTAGAGATCAAGATTGTCTAAAACCCATGTCAGTAGACATGGAATCTTTTTCTTAATGTGCTAATCTCGTTTTTCTTGGTCTCTCAGTAGGCCTAAATGGTCGAATTTATTCTCTCTAATGAGAATGGAAAAATTTAAATATAATTTTGAATGACTTCGCGCCACAGAGTGGAAGGTCTCCCGACCCAAATTTGGGTCTCAAATCACTATTTGCGGACTCCTGAAATATTGCATTGAAAGTTAAGCAACAATCATACTGCGTAGGCAGGGTATAACTGTATTGAATGCCAGTTTTCATGTCTTGACAGCAGGGGCCCTGAGGCGTGTGCCTCACGGGCCTCATAGCTAATATTGCACTAAGCACAACATCAGGTCTTGTGCGGCCAAGCAGTGGATTCCAACAAGTAGCTCAAGCAATGAGCAGCACAAGGAAAAAACTGCATGTCGAGCTGTGCTTTCTCCGCAGTCTTTCAAAATGTTGCTATTTTTTCACAACAAACGATCGCTTTTCGCAAAATATTCTGAACGAATGGAACGTTCGCGAACATTAGGTTATTATGACGTTGTTAGGTTTTATGATCTCTTTCCTAAAATTCTCTAACTTTTTCTATTGCTGTGCAAAATAGCAATTGCATTCCACTCATTCTTAAAAGTGTATTTGCATTTTCCAAATGCTTCCAATACCTCTCCGGTATCCAACACTTCCACACAAACATATAGTTAAAATTGCTGATTTCTGCAAGTGCAAATTTTGGTTCATAATTGCTGCGTTGCAAAGTGTGCAAATTGTTGTTTCGGAGAAGTGTGCAACGTTATCCTGACACAAGAGAAAACTGCACACTTTATTTTTATTAGTCATGTTCCGAACGTCAAAAAACACGGAAATGAAATATAACAACAGTGACATATTACGTTCCTTTTAAGGTTTTCATTTTAGGTCACTATGACTGTTTGGGTACAAAGTCGCGTAGTATATACTTTAAATTTTGAACAAATCAGAAAAAGCCGTATATTTTTTGAAGTTTCAACAGCTAAAATTTCAACCTTGTCATTACAGTGAGCTTGATAAGGTATCACTTTATTTTGATTTTTTGCACTTCATACGACTTTAAGAATACTTTTGCTTGGTGGATAAATGATTTTGAACATTTAACTCCAACTGAACCGAAACCAAACGCCAATGTTTCACACCTTCAAAATTCATGGCCAAGCCAAATCCTAAATTTTTTTTAAAAGGATACGCTATTTACCAAACAGTAAACAATTTCATTTTTTCAGATGAATTCAAGATTCGCCGAGTTATCATTAATACTATCTGGATTTATTAACTTTTGGATTACCGGGTACTGCTTCTCGTACCCGAGTCCAGTCATCCCAGTTTTCGAAAAAATGTACAACGCCACTTATACGGTAAGTAACCCAAGAGTTTCAATGTTTTGAAGAAGAAACGATATACCATTTGAAAAACTGAAAAAGATACCTACGCTAATATTACAAACCAAATCACGTTTCTGTAGAGTCGTTACAACTCATCAATGCCTGAAGGTATTTGGACATTGCTTTTGACTTTGACTACATCAACCATCATTGCTGGTGGATTGTTAAGCGGCACAACTAGCAAGTATTGGCTCAAGTTCTTGTCAAAGAAACAACTTCTGCAGCTCAGTCAAATCGTAAACATTTTCTCAGCTGTTGTTCTATCGCTCGTTGGGTGTCTCACATGGTCATATGAAGCAATGATTGTTGGAAGATTTTTAACTGGTATTTCTGCCGGTATATCTTACAGTGAGTATACTAACAAAAAGTGTTTCGTTTTGAGAAAAAAGTAACTTCCTACCAACTAAGTGCCAAAAATGTTGGCTTATATTGAAAGATTTTCTTGTACGAAATCAACAACTAAATTCTCGTTCAATGATGAAACCGGAATTGAAGACCATTGCCAAGCACGATTTCAATTACAAAAAATAACTAAGGGATTTGTGGGTAGTTCACGGGGTTCCGTCATATATCTATATTAGATAAAGGTAAATTATTTGTGTGCACCTTCATGGCAAATAGCTTGTGTGCATTTAATATATACTGAACTTCTGAACAGGTGTTGTTCCCGCAATGACTGCTGAGTTAGGAGCAAGACCGAAGCAGTCTTTCTGGCAATGTGTCTCAGGAATCGGACTCCTTTTTGGCTCTTTTTGTGGTCCTGTCCTCGCTCATCCGCAAGTGAGTCAACCTACATTGCTGTGTAGTGAATGTTGTTATTGCGTGTGAGTTGCAAAATTCAAAGTTTGACAGGTATTGGGATCAATATCCGGTCTTCCAGCGATCTTCGCAATTGCAGCAGTGCCTTCCGTTGCGTATCTTATTGCAAGCTTCTGGTTATCCAATACACCCTATTACTGGCTGAGAAAAGGCGACGAAATGCAAGCGTTAACCATTCTTAGGAAACTTCGTAAAAATAACCAGGTGCGGTGCTAAAATATAAATATGAAAGATGCTCTTATGGATGTACTAAGTCTCACATTCAATTTTTTTTGAAAACTTTCAAGGCATTTTTAAGTGCTAGCGGTACAATTGCTTGCAGTGCCTAACGTTTCGATTATATACTGATTATATCTAGACAGAGTGCAGGAACGAAATCGAGGTGATGAAGAAGGAAATGGCAAACAAAAGCATCATAGGAATTAAGGAAATGCTGGCTGTCAAACAGTACAGGTAATTTAATGGAAGTGATTTCAAGTTTTGCTGAGGTTGACACAAGAAATATCTTTACAGAAAACAATTTTTTGCTGTTGTCGTCTTATTTTCCAATTACATTCTTACTGGAATAGACAATATTGTGTTGTACGGTGTCCTGGTCTTACAACAAGCTGGCATAGCAGCAGAGATTTCACCTTCTGTGACAATTGGAATTTTTGCTTTGCAGTTCGTGTCTTCTTTCTTCGGGGCAAGTATTTTTGACTTTTTAACTGTCGCTGTTTTCTTGTGGCTTTAAAGTTGATACTAAACCAAGTTTGAGAAATTCACGTTTTTTAGAATGAAGCCCGCAAAATTTATAATGTCGTGTGCAATGTCACAATATTGTAAACTCACTTCAAAGGTAGTTCACATTGCAAAACCTACTGGCTTAACTCTAAATATTTTTTACATTAAACTTTAGATTTGAAACAATATTGCTTGTGTACATTTGTTTCGATATAAAAAAGTTTATTTTTCCCGTTAGTTGTTGGCTTTGTTGGTTTGCGTAATCATTATTTCTTCTTTTTTTGCGATAAAACGATTTTATTTACTCATCTAGTGGAATTGAGGATTTCCGTATTTTAAGACTTTGTTTGCTTCCAAATTTTATTTGTTGGAGCCTTTTACGTATTACATTCAAAACGAAGCTAATCAAATTGCTTGAAAGGTTAGTACGTATTACAGCGTGTTTTTTGTATATCTGTTTCCATGCCGCTTTGATGTGATTGGAAGTCAAAAAATCTGTACAAAAATTAAACTTCGTTTTTTGTTCACTACACAACTCAGGAACGCATGCATTCCCGAAAACACTGGTTGATTGAGTTGCACAGATTCAGTAAATCTATTTTCGATTTCAAACATGGTTACTGTATTTACATATATTCTGGTTGAGTCCTCTCATTTGTCTTTACTTTTGCATCCTGAACCCAACTTAAACATCAGCAAAATAGCACTTGCTTCCAATAGATTAAATGACGCATGCAAAATGAAGGGATTAACTTGACAAGCATATCTTTTGTTTTCGCTTCTCGGGTAGTATTCTTCGTTTCCTGCGCCATGACTTTGCCAAGCCGACCTTTTCCCTTTGTGCACGTTGTCAGGAAACACGCGCACTTGCAAATTTGAGCTGGCAACAGAACTTGCGCAACATGTCGAAGACTTGTTTGTTCTATTGTATGACGTTGCATACACCAGTCACTTTGAAATAAACCTCAACCGTAAAATTTTGGCAGAACTTGCGGGACATCAGGGTCAGAGTTAGTGTCACTTGGAAAATCATTGAAGGGCGCATAATGTAATATTTAAATCTCACAAACATGCAAAAATCATTTTGTGCTCAGAGTGCTTTACACCATTTAATGCCTACAACCAACCAAAAGTAGACATTTTTGTGAGATTTGGTAAAATCTATTAGTGAATTATGTTCACAAAAACGTTGTGTTGCCAGATGTTTCTTATTCATAATTCATTTCGTAACTTTGTCGTTACAACCCTAATGCTGGCATGCACATGTAATTGATTCTTACTCCCGCAAAAAATCTTCAGTAATGTTGTCTGCTTTTGGTGTTGATCATTGTCGCTTTATGCTGGTCATGCTTTTTTCAAAATCGCATAGCATAGACTCTTCGAGAAACATTGCAATTAATCGGGAAAAATAATGCAAAACCATGACATTACATATGTCATTGCTCTGCAAAACGAAATCATTTCTTACATACATTATTGCTTTCTGCGCTTCAAATTTAAGTTCGTTTCTATACCACTGTGCAACCAGGGTAAATTCGTTATTTCCTATTTCGCTTCAACACAAAAGACGCCAACTTTCTATGAAAGCAAACTTAGGATTATATTCAAGTACTTTGTACTGTTTTTTTCATGACAACTTTAACACCGATTTTCAGATGAAGCTGATTGAATGGTTTGGAGGCTTAAAAACAAACATCGCAGGCAGTCTTCTTATTATTTTGGCTTATATTTTATTCACCATCAGTCAAGCTCTATTGCTCCGTGCTCCCACAGCTATGCCAATCCTCTCCGTTGTTGCAATTGGTGTCTTTGTGTTCGGGTATGTTGCATGACTTCTTATTAATTTTTCTTCGTTTCCCTGTCAGTGAAGATTTATTGCCTAATTGCAGTAATATTCTAATTAGCAGTTCGTTTATTCGTGTGGCCTATGCTACCTTCGAGTGAAGAAGAAATAATTGAAATTTAAAGAAGACTGTGTTATTTGATGAAATAAAAGCAAATGATCTGAAAGTTTCAACTTAAGATTGCTGCCGTTAGACAAAAATGAGTAACACGTCTATCTCAATAGGATGTACTGTTTTTGTCAAGAATGACTAAAATAAATCTGCTAAGTTGTACAAAGAATTGAGGATGCACCAATGAAGCCTAATTGGTAGGCTGGATCCAATTGCCGGTCAGGTCATATCGAAGATTGAAAAACGGTAGTTGTTACCTGTCCAACCTCGCTCTTGTGATAAACGTTTACCAAGCTATGTTCCGTTGACTCGCCACCGAAGCAGCTGTCACTGCGAAAGTAGCCGAGTGCCTCCCGCCGCAAGCCAACCGAATGCGGGTCCGCTGACTTCTCTTGACGCTCCAGAGGGAGAACAAAAAGAGTATAATCAAACTGAACGTACCTGAACTATCATAGCGGACTCTTTTATTTAAAGATTGGAAAATTATTAGCCTTAAGACAAACATTTCACCTCCTATATTTCGAAATGAAAAGAGTAACGAATGCTTGTATAGAGAACGTTGCACACTTCTGGTCTTCTTCAAAAGTTGATCAAATTTTATTTTTTTCAGTTTATGTGCAAAGTTTTCTCATTGGGATCAGAGGTTTTGGTAATTGCAGAACGTCACGTGGTATATTTCTAAATGAAAAATGAGATGAATGCTTTCGTGAAGAACGTTGATGGCGTTTCTTTGCTATGTTTTATGTCCATGATCTGTTTATCTAAATCAGTAGTTTTTCTTAATGTCGTTGAATTGACTTCAGTGAAGGGTTATTCTCAATTTTCTCTGATTTATAAGGTACAAGTGTAAGTATGCATTATTGAAGTAAATAAAAGGTAATTACTTATTATGTAAAGATGGTCGGCCGGACCTAATGTTGCAACGTTTGTGCTGATGGGAGAGTTGACGATTGAACCTACAAGGCCAACTGCGTTTGGGTACGGTGCTTTTGCACTTTGGTTTCTGTCATGGGCAGTTGGATTCGTTTCTCCATATCTGCAGGTGAGGTTTGTGGTCACACACTTTGTTTTGTAGCATATTCCCCACGGTTGTCTGCATCTTATTGCATTTGTTTAACAACAATGTTTTTGGTCAACAGGTCAACTTTGGACCATTTTCAATGTTGATCTGGTTAGCGAGTACCATCGCGTTCCTCGTCTATCAAGTTTTCTTCATTCCAGAAACGAAAGGAAAATCCTTAGAAGAAATTCAGGCTACATTCAAGTGACATATTAGAGAGGGTTTGACAACTGAACAGAATTGAATAAATTTTGGTTGAGTAATGCAATGTGCATATGTGCACAGCCAGATTTACTGCAAATAAAAAGTCGAGAAAATACAAATAACAAAATTATTAACTTCAACTTTACATTGTCCTCATTTTCAGTAGGGAGCAAATTTTGATGTCACTAGATTATTTTAAAAGAAAAACTTGTTATTTTAATTAGTGTGAGAAAGGTTTGTACGAAATGTGGTTCTCCGCGATGTAGTAGACCATTCGCATTTGGGATAAATATTATATTTGAATAAAAGGTGACCCATGTGCGTAATATATGGGCAACATTCTTATCCTGATATAATCGTGGTATATGATTCTTGGCTGTGAAAGGATATCTTTCAATACAGAGTGAACATCTAAAATGTGATCGTTTTTTTGTTTCCTCAAAGAGTTTAGTTTGTTGAACTTCAGCTTTTAAGACTAACTAAATAAATTCTTTATTTTAGGAATTTTAGTATCTATAATAATATTTAACTGTGTCAGTCAAAATGTTTAAGCAGATTTCATTGAAAAAAACGTGTAGGTTTCGACACGTGAACATGGTGCCACCACCTTACCGCAGATACATGTATGTATGGCACCATCCGCTAAAATCCCTATGTTTTCCTTATGCTTTCGAAGAATCAGCCAACTAGCTAGCGCTCTGCTTTCGCTGGGCTTTCGTTAGGAATAGAAGTTTTCGATCAGTATTGTACTGGGAAAAACGGGTTAGCAGTAAATTGCAACTTCTATCAACGTGGAAGGATGAATTGAGAGGTGTATCAGACGAGCGTTCGTGTTGGGTAGCGTCTTACCAGTTATTTTACGTCCATATATATTTGTCCTGTGCTGATACTGCTATTGAACTTTTATATTTTCACACTTCATATTGTCCAGTGTTTATATTTGCACGTTTTAATATATGTCATCTTTTCGAGTTTTTGATAATTTTCATGTTTTTTGATTTGCCATATTTTTACGCTGCACTAAATTTTTGACCCTTTTCAAGTTTCTGCAACTTGCTTAGACTTTATTGCATAGCTTTGGGGAAAGGCGTGCCTTTCGTGCGCAACAGGTTTTTAATGCGATTTGTTTTTATGTGATTTTTAATGTGGTTTTGATGTGATACTCTACTAGTTTCAATTCATTAACATTGCGTTGACTACAATTTTGTCGCAGATGAGTGATTTCGCAACATTTTTCGAAATAAGATACGCATGTCGCTGAGTTGAACTGCACGGTTGACAAGCATTCGCATCAAGGCCTGCATAGCTAGTCGCTAGGAATGGTCACACTTGGTCAATGAGTGGAAGGTTATCTTGCCACCTTTGAAGCGTGAATTTTGACTGTGAAAATTATCTTGAAAGTCACTTGAGTTCTGCGCATGGTTAGGCGTCAGAGAAATAGGATGTTTCAAGTGTGGATATATACTTAAACTAATGGATAAATTCACATATTCAATGTATTCCGTCTTCATCTCTTAGTATTTCAAAGTGCGATATCTTTTCCTTTTAGATCAAACTGAACGTATGTGCACTGAGTCGGAGTGGGCGCTGGTTTCAAAACGAAATCTCTTCACAAACGACTAGCAGCTATTTTTATGTCCTTTTCCGTAGCAGTCTGTTCAGTTTAACAAAAACAAACAGAAATTATTAAAGAGAAAACAGCTTTACAAATAATTGATTGAATTTCAGTTGCAGTGAATTTCGCTTATTCTTTTCTTCAGTAAGTAAACCTAGTCCAGACATTCTTGTAAAATTTAACAACAGGTTCACAAAATTTCGACTATTCCTGTCACGCCACAGTTTGAAAATTTTTTCTTGCGATTTATTATATCGCAAAGTAGCAAACATTTCAAAGTGAAATTGTTTGTAACGTATAAACGTACATCTTATCAGCACCACAATTTCATCAGACGCTGTTTCTTGTTCGAGTGTCTGACCAAGGACGCGGCTGCAGTTTTTCGGCAATTTAAAAAGTACATTCAATATTTATCCAACCTCTGCGTAGCGGTGCTATGCGCATCAATTCATAACTTGCCAAATTTATATATATAACTTGTAGAGCGTTGCATTATAACGGTTCTGGTTTGCTCGCTTTGAAATGCGCAGAAGCTCTTCTTTCCTGGAATTTGCCACCAACCGTCGCACTGATCTATTTTCAATTTGCTAACGCCAAGTAACTGAGAGGTAACATCGTGAAAGCGTTGACCTGATGCACAGTCACAGTTGAGAGCACATGCCGAGTTATTCAACTTTTATTGTCACACTTATCTGAAACGCAAGTCAACAATTCAAGTTCCCTGATTGTGAAAGGTTTCGGCCTAAAATGAATTAGCTCGTAGGTCTGGGACAGTGAAACCTTTGGAGATCTTGTAGGGTGTTTGGTGAAAGCAAAAACGGCAATCAGAAGTGTGGGGTAAATTCCGATATCTTGCAGTTTTACCGGTATTCTTCTCTCTCTGTAGTCCGATTGGGCAAACAGATTTTCGTTATTCAAGTTTTGCAAATCGGACCAGAATCATTTTGACTTATTGCAAACAAACATGAGTTTGCCGTGCAACGTTTCATGTAATCACCAGTGTGTTTTTTTGCTCGCTTTTTTCGTCTTTGGGCATATGATCAAAGCCGCGGCGTCTGCTTTTACAGAAAAAGCAGCCTCAAAAGCTAGTTGTAATTTATTCCGAAGGGTGTTTTGACACTGCTACTTTCAGTAGCTAAATATTTCCTCTGGGAAATGAGGCTTTATCAGATGATGTAGTAGAACACCAGTGAGGCAGGACAGACAAAATTACATAAGAGACAAAGATGCTACATTTGCCCGTCAGCAATAAAAAACGCGGGACTGCTGACAGCCATCGACTACGAAAAAACATATCGCGTTGAGCACAGGCTTGTCAAAGCGCTATTTTTTAATTAGCCCATGTAAACAGTATTTTGTCACCGACTTTGCATGCCATGCTTGCTCACTCGGAGCTTTTGCTTATGTGTAGTTCAACTTTGGTTCATTGCTTTCCCGTAACTTTCAAGACTTTGCTGAAAACATGTTTTGTAATTCTGCAAAAGCATTTCCTGACTCATTTTAAAAGTCAATGTGTTGTTTGCGTGTCGTGGCAAAACATTATCTGAAATAATCTTTGACACGTTATTTAAGAATCATTGCACTGATTTCTTATTGTGCATTATCGTTGATATTTTAAGTACAAAAATTAATGAACGGCGCGGCTAAGCCTCCCGTATGCCATTAAATTCACCTTTTTGCAACTTCTGCATTTTCACTACTACTTTTCATTATGACTTGCATAACAAACTGGAACACAACGACGCATGTCCTGAAAAGAAAACTGGGCTTGCTATCAAAAACTTCCTATCTCTGTAACCATCCTGTTTCATGGCGAAAAGCATCTGCCGAAAGAACTGACACAGTGCCTCATCTAATACAGTTGCGTGTTTCGTTCTGTTAGACTGTGCATTTGCTCCACCACCGACATAATTTCACAATGATTTCACAAGCTCTGTATTTATAAAACATTTTCATTTCTCAGTAGCCATCTTGCCTTAAGACACTTCATTACAAGTCAAAATTAGTAGTCATTTCAAAACTGTTACATCGAATACATCTTACTTCCAAACCCCTGCTTTGAAATGAATTATTTTGGCGACACCACAGTGTTCTCTTTGAGATGACGGGTAAAAAACTTCGGCACAAAGTTTGAGTCTACTTGCACGTATTTTCAAATTTCACTTCTGTTGTTTTGGAAAGAGGCAAACGGTATTGCTTTACAGTAACAACCAAAGCCTTTTGCAAGCAGTTTGTTTTCGAAATTGTTTTCCGTCTTGATGTTCATTTTAGCATGATGTTACTATTCTTGGTTCCTTAAGTCTTTTTTCCATTGTGGTTTTCCCAACATCAATCACGTCTCAGCAATGCACCTACCAAATGAAAATGCATACATTTGAATCCTTGGAGGAACGTAAATCGTTTACTTGGCAAGCATTGGCTAACATTTTAAGCTTTTCTGCGATATGAGGAAAGGACCATTGATCCCACGTACGATCCCTATTTTTAATGTCGGTACGGCACCCATGCTCCGATCATGCATGACCGCCACACTACCTTTAAATAAACACAGTTTGCAAAATTATTTTCCAAATCAAATCCACTGAAAGCTTTCAGATAAAAGTTTGGAAAACTCCAACATTTCTATTTGAGCCTGCTAGCATTTAATGAGTTAACCGCAAGTGATTGACATTCTTGCTGCAAAGCTGTAGATCGTTTTATTGTTTTCGATAAGAAGAGGCAACCCCAGCCGATGACGCTTTTAACTAGTGTTGACATTAATTGAAAGAACTTGGAGAGCCTAAAGAAGAACTTAGGAGTTATTGCAGGTAACGAATGGTTGGCTTTGAAAAACTGAACAATTGTTATTTGTGTTTAATTGTGCCCTAACAAGAGTGCAAATTTAATAATCGCTAACCAAAACCATTTTAATTGATCTACCAAATTGTTCCACCTTGAATTACCGGCGAGACTTAGTTGACGCCTCTAGATTTTTTTACTGGCAGTTACGGTCTGTTGATCACATATTCACCTGAGATGAGACCACCCGAAACTCGGAAGAATTTTTGTCAATCATATCTGCTTACGTCGCTGCGATCGGAGTTAACGGTACTGTAACCGGTCTAAATCAAACATTTTGACCCACCCGTAAGTTTGGTCTGGCCATGGCATTGCGCACATAAGTATTTAAACTCTTGTTTCATTTGGGTAAGATTGGGCTTCTTGTGGACAAAAGATGAATAAGCAGCAGACTCAGAACCGTAGCTGGAAAGTTTCCAATTAGGGGGATTTGCGGTTGTGCGGGGGGACTTGACCTCCTAAAAATTGACAAAAACTCCACTGACTTATAGTGTTTCCTGTTTCAATTTGGGCGGCTTGGAGCTTTGTTCGGGGGCTAAGCTCACCAAAGCCCCCCCGTGGCGACGGGACTGAGCAGACTGTGGACAAAAGTTGAATAAGCTGCAGATCATACTATTTTTGCTAGAAGCTTTTATTAATGCGTGCAGTTCATGTTGTTACTTTAGCTAAGTGAAGGTATTAAAACTACATTAAAGTACAACGAACTTAAAATGCAGTTAACTACAGGCTTGGTTAGAGCGCTCAGTGACAGCGTAAATTCCAAAACAACAAACCTAACCGTGAAACGTAACCTACATGTCAGGTAGGCTTAAAATGTACCCAGCTAGATTAACTGTTGGCTGCGCTAAGGATGACTACTGATTAGCATCAAACCTGCCAGCAGGGGTGTAGTGGCGTGGGAACGCGTGGGAACGGTGTTCCCACACATTTTTGCACGTTGCTTGAAGATTTAGATCAGTGGTTCTCGAAGTGGTCGATATAGGCCCCTAGGGGTCATTTAGATCATCCAAGGGGCGATGAATAGTCAAGGGGTCGAATGGGGATCACCGAATGGCCAGGAGTCAATGAATAAATGCTGCTTAAATCTATAATTCTAAGCATATTTTCAGATTGTGTATTATTTGATCATGCATTTAAAGTAAAAAGTACTCAAATTTATTTTGACACATACTTTCCTTGTATTAGTAACTGTTGGGCTAGGCCACGGGGTCAACAGAAATTTATATACTTTAATTGGGGGTCAACGTGCAGAAAAGTTTGAGAACCATTGATTTAGATTTTTCATTTCAATTCTACGTGTAGAGCTTGGAGCAGGATAAATGAATAAATGACAAGTTATCTCGTGTATAGCACCGTAGCACTAAAGTGAAACAGAAAGATCCAGTGTGGAAATTCTTGTAGGCCAGGGGTTCCCAAACTGAGGTACATTTGCTTATCTGAAGGAGTACATTTAAGGTTAGCAATAGAAGGGAAAAAATATGTTTGTACATAATTCATTTCAAATTATTTATAAATGTGAATTTGTCTGAAGCGTTTCAAGTTACTTCCTCTTTTGAGCTAGTTATTCAAACCACTGCTTGGCCGCACCAGATCTCGGGGCAGGTGTTGAGCAGCCATTCGGTTGTCTCATCGTCCAGAACCGTCAGGCCATGCATTCCATGGTGAGGTCGATGGATTAGACTGTGGAGGACAACATGGTCCACTGCTTGTTCTTCTGTGCCACACTCACAGGCCGCAGAGGAAGCCATGCCCCATTTGTACAAGCAGGAGCGGAAACGTCCAACACCGGTGTGGAGGCGGTTAAGCATGATTGTCCGCCCACTCCGCATTCCATTGATGATCCACCCACTGCGCCGCACTTATGTTGTTGTTGTCAGATGGACTGATGAGATGTTGTGTGAGGCGGACAAATGGGTGTCTCGATTTGAGGCGCCGTGCATCTGCACTCGATGGACGGGCGAGCGCTGCATGGAGCAGATGTCCAGGCTCCACGGCACGGCGCGCTAGAGACAGTGTGGCTCCGTTGCGACGAAGCTCAGCAGGTTGGATGCCTGTGAGGGTTGGAAGGTTGTCCTCTGGCGTAGGACGCAGGCATCCAGTCACAATTCGCAAGACGCCGTTGATGGCGGGGTCGATGTAGCGCGTATGAGCACTGCGGCACCAGACAGGCGCGCAGTACTCTGTGGTTGAATGCACCAGGGCTAGGGAGGCTACTCGCAGAGTTGTTGCTCCAGCACCCCAGCCGGAGCCAGCAAGCTGCCTCAGGAGCTCGACGCGTGATGTCAGCTTCTTGCAAAGTGACTCAAGGTGTCGGCGATACGTGAGCGACCTGTCCAACGTTACTCCGAGGTATTTGGGCTCGGAGCAGAAGGG
>JGI24158J21664_10000525_pt1 | contig 35827 bp, 21 predicted proteins | sample Ectturendosymbi3_FD_21664 | JGI IMG/M metagenome (IMG submission 21664) | reverse complement strand
ATGATCACTCTATTATTGCTTGTTCGTGCCACATATATGTATGGTGTTGTTCTTCACGCACATCCCGTTCGTGGTGAATCACACAATCAGCGGAACACCACCGGAGAGGTTGCAACAGAATATGTTTTTGTCCCAAGGCACAATATTTCCAAGTGGTTGAGTTACGATAGGAAGTACTGTAGTGATTTCTGGTAAAAATCTTCCCGGTGAACCCAAGCTGCCAAAAGTTTCGACATAAAGAGTTGCAAGATTCAGAACTTTAAAAGTTCACTCAGTGCCTACTGCCTATCCTGCTGATTCAAGAAAACCCTTTTGCGAAGTTTGCAATAATGCAATCATAGCGAAGTATTGTAAGCTTAAAGGCATAACTGGTAGAAAAAGCACTCAGATAAGACTAAAGAACTTTTGCATGCTCCCTAATGTAACACAAAGTTTTAAGTTACAAAGACCAGACTTAGAAAGTTGTACGGCTGAAGCTATGTCCAGATTGTTGATCGCTGAGCATTGTGCTACTGCATAAAAAACATGCAACCATTTGAAAGAGATCGTCAAGAACTGTGTGTCACACAAAAACGAGGTAAGCTGCAGTTATGTTTTTCAAAATGTGGACTGAAAGAAAATCGTGGACCGAAACGTGTGTTGGCCAAGACCGTCATTTTCAGCCCATGCAGGGGCGTACTAAGGTTTAGATAGCGCCCGGGGCAAGAAACAAGTTTGGCGCCCCCATGTTCGAACCTATAAGGTTTTTTGGAAGGAAATGTACTGTAGTGAAGAAAGTACTTGCGACATTGTTGGAACTTTTCGGCGCCCCGTAGTGATTCGCCGCCCGGGTAATTGTGCTCCTCCTCGTTACGCCTCTGAGCCCATGATTTTTGAAAGTGAGTGCAAAACGAAAAATTGATATATTGTAGAACTTTATAGGTTTCCTTTAATCATGTTAAAAATAACATGATTTTTTAACAGAACTTCACTGCTTTCAGCAGATTTTAGCTGAAAATCTGTGACAAGACTTTTAGCAGAATCTAGCAGTTTTTTTGTGACACCATTTAGGAGATTTAGGTCACAACATCTGGCAACTCTGGCGGTCAGCACGATACACTCAGACTGTCATGTCATGATGCGAACTGGAGAGAGCACGCAGAGTAAAGCTAGTAACACGAACGCCTTGCCCACGCACTCTGTGATTTAGCAGGTGTTGAGATGTTTTTTAAACTTAGGGCCCCGCGCGCTCTTGAAATGCTATAGCCCCCGCGCTACCTTAATCCGGCACTGGCTGGGAAGGCTGTCCGCTGGTATAGGACGCAGACATCCAGTCACAGTTCGCAAGGCGTCGTTGATGGCGGGGTCAACAAGGGGGGTGTAAGCACTGCGACACCTGACAGGAGCGCAGTATTCTGCGGTTGAGTGCACCAGGGCTAAGGTGGCTGTTCGCAACTCTGTTGCTCCAGCACCCCAACCGGAGTCAGTTAGCCGCCTCAAGAGCGCGACGCGTGATGTCAGCGTCTTGCGAAGTGACTCAAGGTGACATGTACTGAAACAACCAAAGTGTGTGGCTAACTTAAAAGACCGGATTTTGCATGGCGTACTTTGTGCAGATCCTGGTCTAACATGAGTTACTTCCTCAAACTAAATTTCAGCTGTTTGGTGGAGTAATCTGTTTCGTCAGTGCCTGCTGCATTCACAGAACAAAAAACATCAAGTGCGACCCCATACGGATTTTTTAAAATTCCGATAAAGAATCAACCTAGCAGAGCAAGGGGGATATCTAAAATTTCATGCTAGAGGATTCATTAATGTTCTTTTGAAATTTTTTACATTACCACTTGGCAGACAGAACTTTATGCAGCATTGAAATCGTCATTCCTGAACCTTCATGGGAAGATTTTTTGAGCTTTGTTCAGGCTGCAATCTGCGTCTTTAATATCTGCAGAAGAAATCTGCATCCGAATTTTTCCTAGAAACAGGGTGGGTCAGATCCCAGCAGAAAGTGCTGCACTCGTTGGTCACGGAATCTCGCGTGACTTCTGCTGGCTGGCAGAAATTTCGGTCCTTACATTTGCGTCACTTCGAAGCAATCAATCGGTTTCTTGCACGCGATTCTACCACAACAGGCAGGGGCAAGCGACACGCGGCGCAGCAAGATTTGCAGTGATTGCACGGCATCGATTGCTGATGCGAAATAAATTGACTTTTGTCGTGTTCGTCCTATTAGATGCGACCGATATAGTAGGGTAAATAACCACTCGGAGAGCACTGTAGCGTGACCTCTTGGAATCTATCTCGGCAACGCGAATCAGGAGCCGCAATCACGCATTCCACTACACTGGCAATCAACGCGAAACGCACTAATGGGTGTCGGAGGTTTCGGCATTTGCGACATGTTGCAGATTAGAATAAATGAACAATTGCTGGCGGTTTTCGTGCGCTGTGAACAATTTGGGCTGAACGGCAGCCCCGACACTTGAAACGATTGCAGAACGTTGAACTAGAATCACCGTTTTGTCACGTACGGTACGCACGATAGCAGGGCCTACGAATTACACAGCTGAGTTCTTCGTTCATAAGCTAATGGTCAAATGTCCGCTGGTGTAAAAAAGTAATACGTCAGAACAATTTACTTTACATAACCTCACTTTGCCATCAGTGTTGCGTGCGAATGCAGGAGACCAGTTCAAAGGTTTTCATCACAATCGTTAGTTTGAAAAATATGAAATTCTTGCCGATAATTTCAAAAAGTGCGTTTTTTGATAAAACTAGTTCCATTAGCTCTTCAAGACTGCATAGAGAGAATAATATTGTGCTATGCCAACAGTCCTTTAAGAAAACTGCCCAAGGTACCAGTCAGAGGATGTTGGAAAATGATACACATTAACCATGAATACTGCTTTGCAAACTTACCATGCTATTGATTTCAAAAATAGCTCGACCTTCTACCTTTCTTTATATCAGCGGACATTTGACCATTAGCTTATGAACGAAGAACTCAGCTGTGATTCGTAGGCCCTGCTAGCTATCAATTTGCACGAAGTAAGAGAATAATCTCTGCAGCTTATTATGCTACTGTCGTCTTGCGTTGATTTCTTGAAATTTTTAGATATCTTTGAGAGAAGCCCATGAGACGTTGGTGTTGAGAACTAATGCGCAGTTTGCTTGACAAAGGTGACGTGTGCAAAAATTATTGAAAATTCACCATATTGCAAAAATCACCCCGTTTGTCATAAGATGACATTGGAAAGAAAGACGTAGTTCCTTTTAATGTCAGTAAACTTTTTCTTTGTAACTGACTGCTTTTCACTCATTGACGTTGTTTGAGACGTGCTGTGATGGTGAAGAAATGGCTATCAGTTTTTGGATGTGCGCTTGCTAACTTGAACTTTCGCGAAGATTTTGAAACTAAAGGGAAATCAATGAAGTAACGCTTCTAACTTGAGTTCTTTATGAGAAATGAGGTCACTACCCACAAACATCTAAATTGCTCAACCGGCCAGTCATTTGTATTACGCTGTTGACTGAGTGCAGCATGGCAGCGGTGAGAAGTTATCCACCAGACCGCGGCTACAAATTGCAGGTTTTGAAGCAAGGTTATAATTATGACTTGGAGTTCGCAAACAACATTAATGACGTCATCCTCTCCTTTGTTATAGTCCAGTGGAACAATAGTCCGGTTGTGGCCACCAGGCGACATAATTAAAATTTTGAACTACAAATTACTAGGTGAGCAAAGGCTGCTAAAGCCACACGAAGTAAAAAATGTCTGTCTTAAGTTGAGCGTGCTTGTTCTTGTCCGACGAGGAAGTGGTACGGCCTAACTCAATGGGTTGAAATTCAAGGAGTGATGTGACACAGGAATTTTTTCTCACTTTGTAATCAAAGAAGCAAATACCGCAGAATACAATATACTAGGTTTTCCGGTTCCAATTATGCTTGACCTAATAACGTGATATGAATCTGTTAACGTGAGGGCTGAGCGAGACCGCAAGTAATTTTGAAAGAATATTTTGCTAAACTGAGAAATTAATAAAGGTTCGCTATCTGCACGTTTAGTTTGCAAACAGTCCCGTAACCAGCTTGGGACACCACAGGGGGCGAAGAGTTTTCTGAGAGGTGCCCAAATTTTTAAAACTATGTCTAACTCAATTTTCTAGGGGCGAAAAAATTTTTGGAGGGTTTTGCCCCCCTGCACCCCCTAGTTACGGTCCTGGTTGCAAACCTAGCAATGTGCCATAATCTAGAACTATAGAGACCACCTCTTCGGCTTTTGCTGACTACAGAGTTTACGTGAAACGGAAACAACTGTCACAGACGTCACTACCAGTTGCTGTTGATCACCCGAAAACAAAAATGTCACGAAACCATTCAAAGCAATGCAGTGAGATGTTTGGTCCATCAGAAATTTTAATCACAATGGAACAAGCAGCTCAATCGCGTGTAGTTGGTCAACAAATTCTTGCACTACGAATGTTAAGTTTGCTTTACGAACACCCAAAAATAAAGTATTTTTACAAAAAAGAGCACGTTTGACGAATCGGTGTGTGAAACCAATGTGTTTTCCAGCACACAACCGCGTAACCAAATGTTTCCTGACAAAATAATTGCCTTCGTGTCCAAGACTCTGTAAAGACCAAGGGTGTACCGGGGTTAGATGGTAGTGGCACCCGGGCAAGAAACAAGGAAACAAGTTTGGCACCCCATATTCGAACCTAACGTCTTTCGGAAGCAAATGTACTGTATTGAAGAAAGTGCTTGCAACATTGTTGGGACTTTTCGTCGCCACGCAGTGACTCAGCGCCAGGGGCATTGTTCCCCCTTGCCCTCCTACTTACGCCCCTGGTAAAAAGCCTCGTCATATTCTGCGATAGATCGGTTACATACCAAGTACATGAAGTTGCTGTTACGACATTGACTGGGGAGTGGAAATATTGGTTCTTCGTGATTCAAATAGGGGTTAATTAATCCATTATCACGCGAGTAAGTGGCGTATTTGAATGAAATTTACATTCGCCTGTCTGTTACAAAGGTCGCTCGAAGAAAAAGTTTATTTCAAAGCCTTTGATCTCCTATTTGTGTAATTTTTCATTTGTTAACCACGAAGTCAAAGGAAACCACAGATGAAATGGAATACAGTATTTGAAAACTGCCAGTTGATTAAATTTGAAGAAGTCGTGTAATTTGGTAACGTGGAAATGCAATAATATCTTATTATTGACTTTTTAAGCCGACTTGTAAATGGAAAAGTTTACTGACGTAATTGTAAAGGAATGACACAAGCAAGAAACGACTAAAATGAGCAACGCTTTTGATCTGTCTCAACCCTTCTGATGCGATGAAGACTGCAAACACACAAGATTTTCATGCATGATAGATTGAGGAACATCTCTCCCACCGCCATCTATCGAATCTAATTAGCCAAGCGGCGTTCTCCCCACCCGAGCATTTAAAAACTCAGAAGTAAAACAGCGTTTCGTGGAAGGCAACATCGAAGTTGTGCCGTCATTTATTCACTCGCGTTCAGATAAGATAAAAAAACCTTCAAAGTGGTAAGATTACGATTCGAATCGACAGAAGTCATGCCGTGTCACAAATCCTCAGCATACTGCAGAGGAGAAAGACCAGCACCAACAGAGTTTCCTTAAAAAATTAGACGGATAATTTTAGCGAATAGACCACGTGAGTACTTGCGATTGAAGATCCACTGCTGCACGATTTTGCGGTCGACAGAAAAAACAGTAACAGCAACCAGAAAAACTCCACTGGCAGTAAATGCACGTATTTAAAAGTGTATCGAGCTGACAGGTGTTAGTAGGTAACTTGTAAAGCACTTCAAGCCTACGCAAACATGAAAAAGGTGTAGGCGAATTAAATGTTGGATATGGAACTGCTCGGAGATGTTTCTTGTTACTTTATCATTGGGAATTGCCGACGTTGAAAACATTTTTAGTCATAATGTCCATAATTGCGTTATCTACTTTTATAGAGTGATTCAAATATTTTACTTTTCATCCGGTTTGACCATAAAAGAGTACGTGGAGAGATGTCAATTTAGTGACAACCAAATCCGTGGCAAAACGAGTCAGCGGCAATTTGCTGACTTGACATTTCAGCGACGCTACAATTCGATAACCAGACGCTTTGCAACTATTCTACCATATATTATGTATGTTTTCTGGCTGAAACGTGGTGCCGCTGATATGTCGCGGTGCTCTGAAACAACAGTTCATATGGCAAAATGCTTTGGATTATTGTTCTGGTCTCCAAAGGGATTGGCAAGTGTTGAAATAAAATTTTCAATACGTTTCTCAATGCTGATGCTATTTTTTTGATCAGCTGCTGGCGAAGGAGTTGTACTTGTAAAAACATTATCGAAGCTTTTCACGTATTTGTGGCATGCGACGTCACGACCCAGAGCGAATCAGAAGTTTGCCGTCGCAATTTCTTTTCGCAAAAACGTTTTTTTTTAATTCTTAAGGGGCCTTTGAACCTGCAGCACAAATCGAGGTTTAATTCAGAGAGCCTCCGCAAGATCATGAGTTACGAATTTGTGACTGTTCATAACCATATCTGTGTTGATGTCTGCAAGATCAATCAAGGAGTTCATTTCAGCTGATGCGATGAATCACGCTTTACTTGCTATACGTAACGATTTGTTGTTGTATACGTCCGTAGTAAGGGTCGTCACCAACAACAGGGCGAAGCTCAGAGCTACGCAGGAAACGGCCTTTTAATAGATCATATTCTTGACGTAATCTATACATCATTCTTCCCAAGATCTACTAATCTGCCTTCACAAACAACCTAACCATCGGACTTTCCGAAGGTGTTAGATAGCATCTTCTTTCATTCACGCCCGCATTGTTTCCAGTTCATAAATTTTTACTGAGAAGAGCTACTAATGAGCAAATTATTTTCTTCATTTTTTGATATAAGCATTTTCTTGATGAAACATGTCAGCCGCCGCAACAGCTATAAGATTTTTGTTTCCAAGGGTATCACGTGTTTTTGCAATTAGTTTCGGGATTCAATATTACGGCGTGTAAACACTGTCCAATGAAAATAGTGTCTGAAGTCGCAAAGTGATGTGTGAACAAGGATAATATTATTACTGAAGAAAGAAGACAATGAAAACTATTTTTCTTTTTAGGGCATTCCACTTCTCACAAAAATGCTGTTTCTAGCAATGATCGTTTTTGGATTGAAAAAAGTAAATGTCAGTATTTTTAATATCTTCCAGCATTCTGATTTGATGCAGAGCGTGCAGCAAGTGGTCAGGAAATATCAAAATAAAAAACTTTATAAATATCTGTCACAAAACTTTGTTTTATTCGTTATGTCCGTAGCAGTAGCCACTACTTTCATATGTTGAGTTGTCGCTGCAGTTTCACAACATACATTTTGTCAGTGTGCATTTTAGGGTATCATTCCATGCGTTTTTGCATCGTGATTTATATTTTGCGGTTTTTACTGTTGAGTAAGGCACGAATAATTAAGTCAACAAATATATTTTAGGCTACTATTGAAAATGAACATTAAATTATTTTCTGGTTTTCACTCCACAAACAGGAAAGAGGAACATTGTAATCTCGTTTGGTCAATTCGAAGGCTGGGATACCTTAGTAGCAACAGATTTGGAAGGTTAAGTTCACCTTTCAATTTTGAAAAAGGAGCAAAAACTGTACCGAAAGGTTGTACACCGAAAGGTCATCAACCCGTTCATATAACGCTTTACGTTGTTGAATTGACCTGTTTAAGCAATATCTCGTTGTACAAAGTAACTGTCGATTTAATCTGAATATTAATTTGACGATATTGCGGTTACAGATATTGAAAGATTGATAAGTCACATAACCAGTTGCTGTTGCCCATATCTTGTTGCGTTGAAGCCTCGTGAACTTGGTTCGTGTGCGTGACCGCTGTTTGCACTTTGTACTGTTCAGGTTTGCTAGATTCACTTGAGGCTTCAGGTGATGACGTAGCGTACGTTGGGCCATCATCGCGGTTGCTTGGTGCGTTGTTCCGCTTGATTACTTTTGCCGCATATTCATGCTTGTAGAGACGCTTATCGTGGGTTTCGGGCGTTTTTATGTCAACGAATGAACAGCGATTTTGATTTATGCCCCTTGTTCAAGAAAGTAAAATTTGTATACACCATATTTGTAACAACTACTAGCTTTACATGTATTCATTAGTTTTGACTTTCTCCTAACTACAAAAGACCGCTGCATTAAGTTGTTTGATACCGTAGGTCAGTGATGATATTCACTTGACGAATTTGTTTCGAGACTATCAGTTGACGTCTTTGAGCTGTGATTGACCTCTCTTTACACTGAATCGTTTTGCTGAACTCTTACAGCACATCAGCGTTATATTTTTGTGTCTCGACCAACAACAAAAGCACATGTATCACAACGAAAGAGATAAACTTCAGTTTGTGCTTCATGCAGTTGTGACGCAATTGTGACGCACACAATTTGTGACGCATTCCAGTAATCCCTATTCATCAAAACGTACGCCATTATTTCATGTAATTCATTAAACTCTGTAAGGGGAATTGGCAGTGAATCTTCAACCAAATTCCTTACCTTACGTTTATGACGATATGTGGCTCTGTATCTCCGAAACCTGATTGCAGGGAACTTCCCCTAAAGGATTACGTTCAGGTGTGTACGAAACCCAGCGCTTAATTTCGATATGTCAAGACACAGACCTGGGCACAATTCTGTACCTTATTGTAAAAGTGTCATAACTGTTATTTTCTGTGGGGTGCCAGCTTCATTACAGAATAGGTCATCTCACCACTGTATCATAAAATGTATCTTAGCTGCTGTTTTATCATCAATGTGTCTTTTACCACCGGTCACGAAATCCTGCTTATCTTTTTGTGAAAAACTTTTTTTTGCTTTTCTTGCAGTAAACAATCTAAGCGGAGCGTCATCACGTTTGTAAAACGTGGTTGGTATTTTCGATAAACTCTATAAAGACCGAAATTGCTTCGTGTCATTGATTGAACTTTCGCAAAAGGAAGCACAACCAGTAATCGGTCAAGGACCGACCTGCATCACACGCGACTCACTTTCTGTTGTGGTTGATGTGTTGACAGATCAGCATCCGCACCTCAGTAATAATAAACAATAGCTCTTGAATCATGCAATTGCCTGATTTCAACAATTATCGGGCGTTGGCACATGTCTTACTTATGTACTTCTTTCACAAAACAACTTCGTCACTTCTGTCATTTTTGAATGACGTCGTGGCACAGGACGTTTTTTTAACCAACTCAGCACGTAAAATGTACTCGGAATTTCTTTTTTTAAAGTAACTGCTTTCAGTAAACTTTGCAATGCATGAAATCATTGAGAAGTAATAAGCTTTGTGGGAAAGGCAAGAAAGCGGACAAGGTTGTCTTTGCTTTAGTAAGAGGAACACTCAACTAAAGCAAACCAGTTACCGGCGAAAATATTTAAACAATAATCTCATGTGGATCAAGTATAGCTCGGAATGTTAATATCATTTTGTTTAAATACGTTTACTTTCTGCCTGAAACCTGGTTGAGAATTTACTGCTCAAAAAGGAAGTGACTGGCTATGTGACTTATCAATGCTTTTCTAAAACTTGTTTTCAGTAAATTACTTTAACTTTGATTGCAGATTACTAAAACGTACCTTAATTTTGGGAAGACAAACATACTGGTTACAATGTCACATTTCAGCGTTAGTCAAGTTACTCTGTGCTTATGAAGGCGTAGAACTTACCCGAGAAAAAAATTTTACAGCGGTTTAACCACTTTTGTTTGCAATCGTCAGCAGAATAAACATGTGTCACAATATAGCGCTCAATTTAGTTTTCTCTACTTATTTTTGTCAAGCAAAGTCGAAGCAAAGCTGTTATTTTGAATGAAATGCCAGTCAAATGGCCACTAAATTAAAGGCGTACGTATTTTCAAGGTCACACCAACCACGATTAACTCGGAAAAAGCACGTTTCTGTTGCTTTCCTGGAAATGGCCCGAGCTTGCCTGACGACTGCAGTACAGAGAAAACAATTCTGATAGACGCCACCTTAGCGCAGCACTCAAAGTCAACGGAGATGGTCGCGAGTCACAAAGCTACTCTCCGCGCATGTGGCAAGATGCGTGCAATCGCGACCCTCTGCCGGCAGACGATAAGCCGTCGTTGCGAAAACACGACCGCAACATGTTCTTGGAAAAACTAATTCACTACAAGTTTATGTCTTCCACTAAACGACGTCAAAACCCGTTGGAGCTTCAAGAGCTGTCGCTCGCTGCTGGTAAAAAATGAATTCTGCTGCATGCTCGTCACTTTCTTGCGGTGTGCTTGAAAGTAATGGATTATTTTTGCAAGAAAACTTAACGTGAGTGCTGACAGACCTGCAGGAAGAAAAATCTATCAATCTGCTCAATTCCAATCTTTCTTGGAAATACTCTAGTTACTCATGCGTCGTGGAAGTCGCTCAGATTAATTTTCTTTTTGTACACATGACTCCACATGATGGGTAATTTCAGCATGGGCAACAAGTAACTGCACTCGTCGAGTGTACGTAATACAAGCTATTTTCGGATCCAAGAATGCAGTTTAATTTGCTAACATCTGCACTTGCGGAGATGACGTGCCTATTACAAGGACAACCGGTAATAAAATTTCATTGATACGAACGTAAAAACCCAGTAATTTAAACTCAGTGTTTCAAGAAGATGTATGTTGTTTGTTCCGATCATGTCGTGATCGATAATGAACTACAGCAAATTGAATTAATTAAAACGTCGGGTTAATGTTTCATATTCAGAGGCTCTCTGGCGCTTGACGCAATTCATTCCGAAAATCATAGCTCACTCAAAAAGAATGTGAAAGGTGCTTTGGAATCAGTGCTGTGATGTCTTAACATTTTTACATACAGCCGTGATGATTGCGATTAGACTTAACAAACAAAATACACGCCATACACAGAAGCAATATGTGGAATTGAAGTTGATTGAATTGAAACTTACGTTTTTGTCTTATGTATACAACCAATATCTGAAGATCTGCTGCTTTCAGCGTCAGTCGGTAACAGCTCTTGCAAATGCCTGCTCTCTGTAGGTGATTATGCCCTTCAGACAGATAAAACGTTGATTTTTGCAAAGCAAAAATATCTCCAAAAACTTCCACCATTGCTATCTGTGGAATTGAACGAAAACTACAAAGTATGTTTAGATTTAGTTTAAAACTGTCAGTTAAAAGAAACGTTCCGTCACTGTAAACTGGATACAGTAAAAAATGACTTACAGTTACGAGATGCCAAAGAATGTTAGTAGCAACAGTAGTCGCGAAAAGTAGGAGCTTTATTAAATGCAAACCTGAGTAGATACGCATTGTTATCCACTAAGAGCTGTCAAAGATTTATTTCCAACGTCTTTCGTGTTAAGCATTGTAGCAAAGGAATTGAGTTGCTGCTGTCACAAGGCAATCTGCGATGAGTGATCTTTGCATTGTCCACTGAAAACTCTTATGCCTGCAATTCTGATAAATTATATTCGTGCTTTGTCCCAGGTGCATTTGGCCTCTGATTATTGAGTGCTACTGGTTCTAGCAAGCTTTGAAAACAAGTTTCGCTGTGCAAAACGCTGAAACAGGTTTTAAAACGATAAAGTCTTAAATTAGTTTTAAAGAGGTAAAGGCAATGAATGCATATTTAACAATAGCTGAAAAGAACATCCTGAAAATGACTCGTTTCACTGTCAGCAAACTTCAGTACATAACGAAACGCTGAAACATCGCTGGTCGACGAAATCTTCTACGAACTTTCGTGCTAACTAGCTGGAGCAGACAAAAGCATACTGTACTTCGTTAGGAGATGTCAGATCAAAGCGTCTTTGCAACTTGTATACTTTTGCAGTCGGTTTAATTTTCTATTCGCATAAATAAATCACGCATTGTAATCGATCGAGTAGTTCAATGACCGACCGTTTGCAAAAATGGAAAGTGCTTTACTCTAACTAGACCACTGGTTCTTAAACTGGGATAAATTTACCCCTCTGGGTAAATTTTATCTTCCACGGGGGTAAATTTACTCAACCACAAATTGCAGCAAATGTAAATTTTTATAAATCATTCTGACTGTAAGTGTTTGTTAAATTCGTATTTTTAAGAAATTAGCACCACTGAGCGTATTGGGGGTAAATCTGGTTATATTGTTTGATAACAGGGTATAAGATATGTAAAAAAGGTTAAGAACCACTGAACTAGACCTAAGGCACGCCTGAAAATGCTTGGCGGAATACGTGACCGCAGTTCCAACTCCCATGGCGCGCATGTCATATCGCTGGACGTCGTGGTTTTTCTCAAAGCTTTGTACATAAACAACCGGAGGCGATCCGATATTCAGCAATGAAGCCGAGAAAGAAACGTGAGATGTAGTTTTTGCGGGTGTGGAGATCGTAGACAAAATGGCGGCGCTATTCTGGTGTTTTTTGTTGCAATATCTCTGCGGTGGTATGCCCTCAGAAAACCACAGTAGACTGGATTGCTGCTGACAAGTAAAGATGTTGCTGTTCTCAACATGGAGAAGGGGCAACATGTGCTCTAACATATTATCTTGATTGATTGGTAGTTAGCCGTATGCTTGACATTCTCTGAGCTGTACTTGCTGTTGTTTCAAATAACCATCGCCAATGCGGGAAACTCACGAAGCAAAGAAGAACGACAGTGTTTTGGATTTTCGTTCGAAATGGTCTGGTGCTGCCAATTTTTTTAAATGTTTTTTTCAAAGATTTTTTGTATTCTCTGAAACCCTTGCAAACCCAAGCATAGCCGACACTGGATATATTCGGTACTTACTTAAATACATTGTTCAGTTCAGTTTCGTTGTACTCGGTTTTGCACTCCTTTCGGTGTGATCTGTGGCCACCTTCGCTTGCTTGCGTCGTGGGCCACGCGGCTGCTTTTGCAGTGATTGCTGCATTGATGGCGAGTCAATGTCAGCATCGTGCTTGAACGGTTTCCTTGCACACACCCAACAACGCCGAGCACAAGTTGTACAAGCCGCAAGTGCCGTTTCAAGTCTTCGGTATGTCCGTCCGGGAATCGAACCCATCGGCGCGTGCTAAGTCAATTGTACCACTTAACCGGTTAAATACATTGTCCCTACCTGAATATAAAAAATTTTAAATGTGGAAAGAATTCGTCAATTTGATAATTTATTTATAACAGCAGGGCTTACACAAAGTAAAATTCCCGGCGAAAGCTTACTCACTTCGATAACGTTCACTGAAAACCACCAGGTAAAAAGTTGAAACGCAATAAGCTATTATATTGCAGAATGGTTTCGAATATCGTGAACCTCCATTTATTGAGATTAATAGTGAAGTTGATGGCAGAAAAGACAAGGTGGAAAGAGTAAGGCCTATGGCTTGCAGTATCTTATTATGAAGGTGGTTGCCGATCTTCATCGGGGTGTTGAGAAGCTTAAGCGCCCCCATCATTAAAGGAGTGACATGTCGCCAATGACAGTGCACAGAAATTTTCCATTTATGCTCATTAATCAAAACAAATCGAAAACACCACAAAGCGTAGGGCATCCACCTGTTTTTTATTTCACAGTGCTATGTACAGCACTGTATGAGTGCAATATATGCTTAGAAATCACTACTCGTGGTTATATTAAAAACAAGCCAATGTTGTGTCGTGTTGGTGGACTCAATTTGTTTATATTTCCTCAGAAATAAACATTTCCTAAAGACTATAACCAAAAACGCAAGCACATTAGCACATACTCCCAAACGTCAAATCAGATGCATTTTGGTGTAAGCAAGTTTTGTTTGCACCTACAAATATTCGTGTTCTTAGACTTCTGCACATAACCAATTGTGTGACGCACTGCTAGTTTAATAGAAAAAAGATCAATTCAGATGCAAAAACCATTTACTATAAGATCTTGCTTGATTCAACACTTTTAATCGCTTTTCGTCCAAGTCGTGAAACAGGCCTTTTGCTTCAAGTGCAAAAAAGTCTATTTAAATCGCTATAATTAGAAATNCAATTTATNGACCCGTTTAGGCAAGTCTCGGTTTCGAAAACTCACCTCTCGTCTTGTTTTTGAGCTTTTCCCATCAAGATATCTCTGAGGAAGAGTTTTAATTTTGACGCTTTGTATAGGAACGAAGAGTTAACGTAAAGAAAAACACTGCACAATTTATTTAAGCTATCTTAACTAACGTCACGAAGTACAAAATTAGCAAAACGAGCTTCTAAATCCATTGCAATTCGCTTTATCAAAATGCCAGTTTCACCCTTCCTTACGGAAGCATCATCTGTGTCACAATTGCGGCAGAGCATCACAATATCAAACTTGCTGTAAACCTTCTCAACGTAAGGAAAATTTTCAGCTTAATTTGCTTAATTTAACAGTAAATTTTGTTATTCCTGCAATACTTACGACTCATCAATTGCTTTTCAGCCGCATTATCTAAACTTACCGTAACGGTGATCACGCCATCTTTACGTCAGCCAGTGCAGGTTCCTTTTGTCACGTACAATGTCTGCATCGATTTTCAGTCAACAACATATTCAATAAACATATTTGAAAGCGGTTCAGGATAAATATTTCTGTTCTTAAGACCTGTAGTCTATAAATATGTTCAGCTAATTGTTTAGCTACATCACTGGCATTGTCAAGACGGCAGCAGTCTTTCACAGCGCCAGGGAAATGTTCCGTAGAAGATTTCAGTTTATGTCAATAAAGGTAGGATTATTAACGTTACAGTCAGTAGCAGATAGCGTTGTCATGATCGGTTCGAGGTCATTTACCTAACTCTTGTGCTCGGTGTACCAGCTGCTTTTCCGCACACATTGCTATGAACTGCGATCAACATTTCTGCAAACGACGCAGTAGCAACAAATTTGCGTGTGGACTTGTTTGACCAGTCGAGGTGGAGGTACGAAATATTTTCCTTCCAAATTCATGCGCTTAAAGGGAAACATGACAAGCTTATATTTGTGCAGAATGAGCAAGGGTTATAAGATTGCAATATGACGATACACGTTGGAAGAAGTGGTCATCAAACAGCCATTTGTAAAAGTGATCTCAGATGCCGTCACGCACGTCAAGAGTGATTTGTAATCATGATATCAGATCAACAAGTAGTATTCAAACAGCGCGTTAACTGGCTTTAGTTTACTGACAACCTGTTTACGTCTGACAAGGTTAGCCACCCGGAAAGCTACTGACTAACAAAGCCAAAGCGCGCCAACCCATAAGTGAACAGTGTCAACCACTCTGATAAGGCCAAGATTCACAGCGTTATCAGAGTAGCGGCATTGAGCTTGGCCCACGAAAGACATAGACCAGGGGTTCTAAACCTTTTTTCCGTTTACCCCTTGCCAGCTTCCTAACATAAAATTTACCCCCTGTTTTTTGTTTACTCACTATCGCTGTAGAAAAATGTACAACAGCATCATTAAATTTACCCCAGGATAGATAAAATTTACCCCCAGGATTAGTAAAATTTACCCCCGGTTGGGAAGCCCTGACATAGACCAACAACCAGTAGGCAGTTGGCACATACCGTTTGCACTATCGTGACTTGTTAAATAAATATTTCAAAAGAGCTGCTCTAAACAGTATTTAGATGCACTAAGTTAAATTTATTATGCCAATGTCATGCATATTTCACCTCGCATTTACAAGTAACCGAAATGAATTTCCTACAACTAACTATCCTGGCTGTTTCAGGCCCGTAGCCAATTTTCAAGTTTCTGGGGTAAAAAGACATATTTAGGAGGTAAAGATTTTTTTTTTTTATTACACGTTTCTGTTTTTATTAAATAAATCCAAAAAACTTTTTCCGGGCACAACAAAATTTTGGGGGGCACAAAAATGTTGGGGATGCACTTCCCCCCAAATGCCACCCAGTGGCTACGGGCCTGCGATGTGTGGGTGAGTATTCACACGAAACAGCAAATCCATTGTCGGTCATTTTACAGTAAAATCGGCTGATAAATCTTGTATTCAACGTTTTCATTACCATATATAGTATTCCAAATGTGTTTCCTGGTAAGGTGGCAATTTGGTGAGGATTTTTGCCACCGCGGGGCTCGAATCAATCAGAATGCACGTTTCTTTCCTGTACAGCAGCAGTATCAAGGCTATACTGTTGCAGTTTCAAGCTTCAGCTTTATAAAATATTGCTGAAAGATATCGCTATGCAGCAAGTGGCCAAAGGCTATATACAAAATGTTGCTGAGGACTCACCAAAGGGTAAAAGACAATGGCACGATTATTTACGTTGGCTATGCATGCCACGGCCTTTTTTGCTTTTATCAGCTATTTACAACAATGGTCGACACAGACCGGGCCGCAGCCCGGCGCCGGTCGGTGAGGAATTTGCCACCGGGCCGCGGATTTCTGATGATTTATGAGCTGTAATACGTTTCCATCACCTATCATTCGTTATGTTATTGAGGGTCTGTCCACAAAATAATTCCAGGCTAAAATCAGTCCGCAGTGCAAAAAAATTTGCCAACCCTGATTTACATTACTTTATCTGACAGCTGTGAGTATTTTTTCTGGTCTTAATTTTACCGTCAACATCAACAAGAGAAACAGGTTGTCGGCGATGGATGTGCCTGGAACTGCTCGAATATGAAATGAATCATCATTTCATTTTTTTCGCTTCAAATACTGGTCATTTTTAAAGTTCAGTCAAGTTCTAGAAGCAAAATTTGGTTGCAAAGTACGAACGAAAGCTTCATGAAAAAATGCATGATTGAAATATTTCTAGAACATTTGGTCAAACTGTGGAAAATTTTTAAACTCATAATCAAAAGGTTATGTGGATTAAACATTTTCCACAGTTTGACCAAACTTTTCCATAGTATGACCAAATTAGAAATGGCTTATTTTTGTTTAAACAGCCTTTGACTGTCCTTGAACACTGTTCTTAACAAAAGATATTTTCTTACTGCGCTTGTATTTCCGAGGTACTTACTTATAAAATCTTGCATACACCTTAAGCAAAACTAGCAACCAGGATATTCGCATTCACCGTAGAAAAATGGGTACAAATTGAGAATACCCATTTTGTTAGATTAGAAACTGGTAACTACTAATAAACCAACAACAGCTTCAATTATCATGCCAATTACTTTAAAAAACTTTTCGGAAAGTTTAAATCGAAAAAATTGATGTCAACCAGTAGATTCTACAGTTTAAGCGCTTCTGTGAAGCAATGAAGTTTTCTACCTTTCAACGTTTCTTTTTTGAGACGTTTTGAAATGTTCTCAAGTAAGCAGCTGAATGTCCCAATACTATTTCTTGAATGGTCCTTCACAGATTGCGACTTCGCAATCAACAGACTGTAACAAAGTAAAGTTTACACACTAGAACAGATAGAGCATGGAATACATGAATGCATAAAAGTTAAATAATTTGGACAAGTTGGACATACTCACTTATTAAAAAACGGGAAGTTCACCAGTACACAAGGGTGAACGCAAGGGGTTTTTGGAGTTAAAGCCTCCCGTTGAGTTTGATATATTGCAAAACTTTATTACCTGTGCAAAGGAGATTAATTGTTTCAGTATACTTTTTGCTTGTTAATTTGTCGACTTAATGCAAATACCACGGACTGAATTTGCATGCAAATTTCAAGGGACATTGCAAATGGGCCAAAAAGTAATACTTAGGTATTGGTGGGAATCTGGGTTATCGTCTTCATCCAGGAAACATCTCACCACTTTTAGCAGACCTTTCGTCCACGGCACCTATTCAAGGTTGTGTTCCGCGATAGTACACTCTATCCGAATCATTTGCCTTTAGTTTGTCTGCTGTGGTTGATTAGCGCATGTGCTGGCCGCATTGGCTAATGGCTACATTACCAATTTCTGTAGCATGATAGAAGTGTTGTGCGAGCTCAGAAACAGCAGGTTTTAACATATAAGCATTCAGGCATTTCTTAATGCCTAAGCAAGGAAAAGGAAAAATAAAAGTTTACTAGATTTTTATACATAACAAGAAAACGAAAGAAGTTTTCTTGCATATTTTATGCGCATTATCAATTCTTGTGTAGTTCAGCAAGATTCGATGGTGCAAACAGGGGTGTGCGCCATCCAGTCCAGCCGCACATGTTCTATGCTCGACTGCTCTTATTCGGCTACACATGAGCGCAGCCTGATTTTGCATCTGTAAATTGCTCTGACGTAGTGATGAGTGTGTTTCACTCCTCTTTTTTAACGCGCAGCCTGATATTTTTGCAGTTGTGAACTGCTGTGTTGTAGCGTTGAGTGTATTTCCTCCGATATCCCAACTTAAAGCGCTGATAACTCATATTCAGTGCAATGGCACATAAAATAAGGAGAGTGCGTGTAGAAGAATATGCATATTGTGTCAAGAAACTTCGCCAAAACGTTGTTTTGGAAACATGAATATGACGTCAAATTGTGACGTCGCAAACAGCGCACACCAAATACAAATGACCACCATATGCCACTGAATGATGCCCCTATGAAAATTTTCTGCGTACGCCACTGCCACTACACAAGGATTTCTTAGTGAGTTTCCCTCTGACGTGTGCGCAGTTACACCAGCTGTATCACATGTAATTTCAGGATCAAGTTTGCAAGACCAAAATGTAAAGTGTTGCAATGCGAAGTAACAGAGTCTTATGTTGATGATGTCACTGATATTAAAAGTAAATAGCACATGAGTTATCAAAAATGCTGTGCGCGAACAATAACCCTTCTACACAAAGAACATTCCGGCAACGGCGCTAAAACCATTTTCGGCGATTTGTTGCGAATAGATGTTATCCCTCCTGATAAAATCTTGCTTTTCAAAGTTGTTTTTATATTTCAGCTGGCGACGAAAAATTACAACGAAATGCTTGGCTTTCCTATTCAGATGCCTTCGCTATCAAACCGACTTAGAGACTTCGATGCCACTTACGATTGGGCCAAATTTATTTCTCCTTGGTCGTTCCATGAAGTGTGCGAGAACTGCCTAGTCAGTGTTAGTAATTAAGACCAAATATTTAGAGTACCCACGATCAAAAATCACGGGTTTTTTGAAGAGAAACAGTAGTTCATGTGCAAGAAAAAAACGCGGTCATATCTCTGACAGAGGAATGCCTGTCGAAGACACGAACTTTTCCGACATTCGCATAGCGAGCACTTAAACTGCTCTGAAATTTATAAGCTAAGTTTGCAAGATTTTTGTCTTTACATTTGCTACATCATGAGCCTCCAATTTAATCGCACCACGTCATGCGCTATGAGGAAGACCGGGTATTACAATAAGGGCTTAACAATAAGACAATCACAAAACTATGTGATGGTCAAGTCGTGTGGAGTTGCCTCGAACAGCAATTGGGAGCAACCAGGAGTGTCAGCAGCGCAATCCCACTGAAACACACAACAGAACATACACGATCATTTTTGTAGCTTTGATGTAAAAATGGATTACAAACAGCGATGTGGCGGTGTTTTGCAATACCCCTTTTCCTTCAATTAATCATCAATAAGCAAGATTTGTTTATTTTTTTAGGAATCTGAGATATTGGTAAATTGTTTATAATGTAAAATCTAAAAGCGGTAAATCGTGACATGAAAGTATCCCGGCTAAAGACTTTCTCAATACTATTTCTTCTATAGATCTTTGCAAAGCTCAGTGGAGGAGTACCTGATTAATGAGAGAAGCATTAAGATAGCAAATCATTTACATATATTTAGTGAAGCTCAAGATTTTAAAAGACTTTGTTTTTGCAATAGTTCCTGTGCATTTGGTAATGGCAGTTATTCACAAATTTGATTACAGTGGAATACGTACGTTTACGGAGAGTGGAGATGAGAGAGGTCTGTATAATGCTGTGTGGGTCACACAAGAATGCAATTTGTGTGACTGAATAGCACAACAGGAAGAATTTTCCATTTTTTGTTTTCATTTTTGCGGTAGTTACAAAATCATCGTATTTGCAGCAGTTGCTGACAAATCACTTCTTTATTAAAATTATAATTTATTGAATCAATTTAAAATAACTACCCGCAATCAATAAAAACCTTGTGTACCTCTTTCGCAAATTACCATTGCGCTATTTGCCAAGATTTTGTCAGCAACTATACATTCCATCATAACCTTGGTGACTGCATATGCATATATCCTAGTAGACTAAATTGATTTTGAGATGGTATTCATCGTGTTTTAAATCAAGCGCCTGTCCAAATGGTACATTTAAATGAACTTAAATTACGATTTGATTCAACTGCTCTATTTGTGAAGAAAACAGTAGTTGTGCGGAGTTCACTCCCTACGAAAAAAGGCCTTCGTAGTTTAAAGTTGTATTTTGACATTAAAAACTCTGAATCTCCCTAAAAAACGACTTTGAGGATACCACGAAAAATTGCACAATGTTGAGACAGCGGATTGTCCTTTTGCTTCAAACCTTCAATTGTTGTCCTAGAAAAGGATATTTCACGAGCAAAACAGTTTTCCTGCGCAGTCAGATGTACAGTATTGCCTATTCACGTATTGTAGGTGCAAGTGAAAACTTATCCTTTCACGCTAAAAAATCAGTTATTGTGCATATTATCCGGTGTATGCATTTCGCTTATCATACAAACATCCTCAACTGAACTGTTCACAATTACTTCCACTTTACTCTTAACAAGATAAACAAATGTGTTCATCTGCCTTGAAGTGTCTTGAGTTTGGAATTGGATGCGTAAGAAAGTGATGTGCTCTTTGGAAATCCGATCATGGCCATCTAGTCTAGCATAAACAAACTATAGAACATAAACCATAAAACGGAAGGAATATCCTTTAAAGGTATAAACTATAAAACACAAAATATAAACTATGAAAAGGAAGAAAAATCACTTTTTGCCTAAGAATGTGACTTTGACAAGCCGAGACAGCTACCATGACGCGCATATCGGGTTATAGTCTGTATAAAAGAACCCCAGACAGACTTTCCTAACACTGCTGAGGGGTTAAGAAGTTGTTTTCTTTCTTGCAATATTTGAATCTTAGTTTCGGCTCAACCAGCAGTTCCACATTCCTGACTTGCTTTCTTTGCAGCTGTTTGACAGAGTTAAAATCTGACAATAAGAAGTGATCATGCATGATTGTTCAATTTATGTGTTCACAATGCAAAATGATGGTTAGCTTTACTTTCTCACTTCAAATACTTGCTGTAATTGTCTCTGTTGTGCTAAGTTCAGACTAGTGTTCTCAAAATTGATGAGTACGACTGCTTTTGTTTGCTTTTGTTTGTTTGGTTACCTGGGGAAGAAACATTTGAACAGTGATGACTATTTGTTGTTCACCAAGTTTGTTTTGATTCCTTGCGTAAAAAATATGTGTCTTTCACTTTTGTTGGTACAGCAGCTCTAGAGAAAATTGCTTACAGTTTAGCCCTCAAACGCCTAAGCTGATCGGCACTCATTATTACTTAACTGGGTCGCTAGCGACCCAAAGGAATTTTTCTCTAGCAACACACACACACTAAACAGTGGTAGTGTGTGGGTCACTAGAAACTCACCCTGGTTCTGAATAAAAGTTTAATTGTACGGTTGGAGTTAGAAATATCAACATTTCGTGTTTATCCAAACAACACTCACAAGCAACTTGAGCAATACTTGCAGAGAGACAGTAGTGCGCCAAGTAGCATGGGACTGAAGTGTTTCTGACTATTAGTTCGGGTCAATAACGAATCTTTCAGGCGTTAATGCATGAGTTAAATGCATGGCTAACTTGTTAAAATATGACCAACTTTGAAAATCTTGGAGAAAGAAGTTCATAGGTAAGGCCGGAGTAAGCCATCCTAGCGGCGTAGGCAAGACCGTTTTCAGTGTCCCACATAGCTAACAGAAATGTTCTGAATCTGATGACATAAACCTTTTTGCAAAATTGCCTACTGACGGTCTTTGGTATATCTAAACAAATACAATCTCTCTAGGCAAGGTCCATACCAGCACCCCTCGTCCGAATAGGTCCTATGGATCCTTTTCCGTTGTACATATTGCGTAGGTAAGGACGATTTTTTACGCGAAGCTAATTTACTAGATGGATCACCAAGTTCATAATTTATAACAGGCAATGCAGCAGTGGTTTTCAACCTTGGGGTTGCGACCCCAGAGGGTTCGTGAACGATTTTTGGAGGGTTCGCGAGTAGATATTTTGCATACGCTACTGCATTACATTTGCTTTATTCGAATTTTAGATGGGGTTCTTCGGTTAGAGTGGGGTTACTATAATGGGCCGCAGTACAAAAATGATTGTAAACCACTGCCTTACAGCGTACAGTTTTCTTGAAAACAAAAACCTCAAAACTTTGTTACATGCTCATTGTCGGTGTCAATGTAACAATCGACGAAGTTCCACATGCACAACAAACCTCTGATGTTCGCGAACGCCACCATGTTGGTTACAGTGCGTATCAGCTGGATTCTGTTTGGTAAAAATAAATTAAGGTGGTGCGTCCTATAATCTAAATCCGTGATTCTCAGCGTGGTCCATTTCTAGTGGTCCACAGAGGGTTCCATAAACCCTTTATGAAACGTTCTTGAGAATTGTAACCTTTACTGTACAATAAATTATCTAATACCATTATTTAGGTTCTTGCGTTTGTAGCTTTATGTTTGCATAGCAAAGTGGTATATCGGATATTTTTTGAAAAGCCGGTCCATGGGCCAAAACAGATTTGAGGACAACGTTGCTGATCGAAATCTTGCTGATTTGATTACGCTACTAACGCCAATAATGTTGGCGTTTCGATACCGCTTCCTAACCTGATTACGCTGGATGACTGAAACGTTAGTGAAGACATCGACATAAACCTACTCCGGTGAAAGCGGGCGAAACCAGGAAAAATAAAGAAATGAAACTAGATGGTGACCTTAAAATTTTGCAGTGGACTTGATAAAGTATGGTCTACAGGACATGCCTTGCTGGCCTTGACAGCACGCCAGATCCATTCAAACGCCCACCTCTCCTATAAAAAGATCTTTATTCTACATGTAATCACGTTGTACATTACGGAAATAAGGACGTTTGTTGTACATTAGAAAAGTTTATCAGATGAGTAAAATGTAGACGAAATTGCGACAAAGCTTACCTAGTATATGAGAAATTGAAATTAATAAGAAATATGTTAACCTCGTGCAGCAAATCTAAAATAGTGAAGTACAGTACTTCTATCTTTTCATAAACTGGGTGAAGAAGGTGTGTTACATTCACTTCATCATGTTCATTCACTTTTTTCGGTGTACGTTCGTCACTTTCTGAACCACGCAGTTGCATTTTTGGTCCATTGTTGGCGCTCCTTTGGCCCAGCTTCCTAGGCATCCGCCCAGTTCGCCTAATGGTAGCGCCGGCACTGTTCATAGGTAGTATTTTGATTTCTTGTTTTCTTGAAAACAAGATTGAAAAACACACATGTATGCTTTTACAACATATTGTTCTTATAATTAATGTCTTTCTCAATCAGCGACATTATTTACAGAAGCTTTTATATTTAAGTGTATTGCTAATGGCAACTCTTGTCATGAGAGAATGTATTTCAAAGGATTTTAACACAATCTAAAATCTTGTACTGTAGGTGTAAAGGTAAATGCTTTTGAAGTTTTAGCATTGAATTGTCATGACAAGGAACACTGTAGCAGCAAATCTTTTGAATTTCTATTGGCAAAGAAATTCATGTTCTATTTCAACATGCATTGCAATCCGGACAAGTGGTAAAGTGTCTCGAAAACGCGCCACTAAACCTAGGACGGGTTCGATTCCCGGGTCCGGTCACATCGAAGACTTGAAAAACGGTGTTAGCGGGCTGTCTATCCTCGTGCAAACGGTGTTTGCGGGCTGTCTATCCTCGTGCTCCGCGTTAATTGGTTTAAGGAAAAGATTCACGCAATGTGCTGCCATTGTACTTGCCACCAATGCAACATTTGCAAGGCAGGCATTGACTTGCCACCAATGCAACATTCACTACGACCGTAGTCGCGTGTTACCTGTGTGAGCAAGCGGAGATTGGCGCCGCAGACCACTCGTGAAACTCCAGCAGCACAAAGCGAGTTTAGTGAAACTGAGCTTGCCAAATGCTTATATTTTATATCCTCTTTGTCACAAAGCGTTAACTGAATTTCATGTCTTTCTGCAGAACGACGTGGATTAACTGTTGCGAATATAACACTTGCTGTCGTGTTGGTCTGATTGTTTTCCAAAATATCTCATACATTTTCTTGTTGTCTCCAACACAATCGAGTCAACTGCTTTTGCTTGGTTTGTGTCGATTCTTATATATTGGCTCAGTGTATCGTGCGCAACAGTCTAACAAACTGAGATTTCTTTATAAGCATCTCGTTTGTGAATGGTGTTGTTGTTTTTCTGTAATTGCTGCGTGGTGTTGTCAACGTGGGAAATGATTTGTTGGTTGCTTCGCGTTATTCACGTTAGGTAGGCAAGATATCTTAACGATCAGCTTCCTGCAGTGCTTGTCTCAAATGTTGTGGGAAAGTCGAACGATGTAATCACTTAATAACATGCTGCTTCCAGAATGTAGTGCACATTAACTGTCCATGCAGCGTGTGCGCATCGTTCGATGCAAAAGTGACGTGGACTTTTTTAAATACAGTCATTTCGTGATTGCACACTCTTACTGACAAAGGTTTTATAGTCAGGTAGTGTAATAATTTCAATTACGAAAGCAACCTGAGGTTGCATTATAGACAACTGTGATTATCAGTGGCCTATCTAGAGACTGAAGAAAGTATGCATGGATTAATCCTCGCTGTTTCCAGCAACCAAAAGACCTATTGCCTAGGTTTTATGGTTTCACAGCTTCACATATATTCAAAAACTTTGCGAAACTCCACCATCGTCTCATATTCAGTTGTGAAGCATTTAAACATTAAAGAGGTGTTCCAAGCCATACACAAGATTATATCGCATATTTCATATATTTTGTTTTTATGATTTGATGGCAGCAGGCACTCACCGAAAAATTTTCAACTGTCGCTCAAAGACCGATTCGGATTCAGGTGGAGGCTGATATAGAAAATTGAAATACGTGAATTTTAATCATTAAATACAAAATGATTTCGTCTATTACAGTTAAAGTAAAGACTTGGTACAAATCATGAACAGAACAATGAGCCATCTGAGGAAAATTTATTTCGATGTGAAAACCACAGGATATTAAGCAAATAGACAGAAAGCGATAAAACTTTAATTGAAAAGAACACCAGTCAGCGTTTTCGAATCATTCAGTTCGAAGACACAGCTTTAAGACGTAACATGGTGTGTAATGTTTTACACAGAACAAGCAGTGTTTTACTTATTAACAGGGTATTTCAAAATTTTGTTTCATCAAAATTTGCTGTTGAAAAATTTCTTAGCAATGAATCGTTTGCAGCCACTTTCATCTGCGTCAACGTTGGCATTCAGATCTTAAAAGTATACGAGCAGTTTATTTTAACTGATCTTGACGCCAATCGCTCGGTTACTTTTACCCTGGAAAGAACAAAAAGTCTAGTTTGCCCTTCTTCACCAACCGCCCAAGCATAATTTCATGAGAGCGAGCAGTGTCTTTTTTTGACCGAGACGCAAAAAAAGGTTAGCTTCCCGCAGCTATAAAGCGGCCGCGCTGCAACGAAGTTCACCGAGTCAGGGCACTGCGCCGGAAATGGAAGTTTGCGAGACGCTCGCTCATCTTGGGCATTAACTTGTTTTCTGGTATTTAAAAGCATCAGTAGCTTTGATCGATTTTTCGACATCGCTTATTAGGCGGTTCGAACAAGTCAGCAAACATTTAGACACTTACCCCAAGCTTTGTATATGATTAAGCAATGAAACGCTGAGAGGAAATTTTTGTTATGTTCGTGAAAAATGAAAGCTGGCCGACGACTCACTCCTTTATTGCGTTTCGTTTCACAGCAAGAAAATCTTAAACGTACAGTAAAGCAGTTTAAAAGCTCTTCTTTTCGCGAATCTGGCTGTCAGCATAGAGTGGTTTCATTTTTATGGAAGAAAAGCATTTTCAGCCAACCTTCAATTGGTGTGCCTAGTTTTTGCACGCAGTTGTCGATGGAATGCAATTCCTAAGGTTATTTTCATGCATTTGCAGAACGCAAGTAGTTGAAACTGAAACCGTTTCCTCGAAATCAAACCAACCTGCTGTTGCCTGCTATAACAACGACAAAGGTCATTTATCGGCCAACGCCGCAAGCTTACCAGTACGAAAAGGAAAAGTCTGCGACGACAACGAGAAAGTTTTCAAAGAAGAGAACAGCAATTGTGAAGAGGATTTTACCATGCCCGGCGTAGAAGTTTTAAACTGCCCAAAGCGTATCATGCGTGATTTAGCGGAGCCTGTTTTTGATGTCTGGACCTTAGACCGCGATTCGATGGTGGATCATATAGAGTGAGTAGCCTGATCTTTAAACTAAATTTAAATGCTGAAAATAAATTGATAAGCCCGTCAGCCTTTGCTGGTTTCTGTACGGGATAAAAATGTTCGTATATGAATCGTTTACAATTTGAGGTTTTTGTTTGTCACAACAGACACGTTTAGCCGCTACAGCTCATTACGCCACGCTTCGTATTAGATCGTAAGTGTCGTGATTCACCAGGTTAGGCAATTGACATGCAAACTTGTATTTGTAACCAAAACCCCATAAAAATTGAAATGGACATCTCACAAATGCAACAAGTAGTTTGTGATTCACGGGTCATATAGTCTCTATTCGAATCGGGGTTTATGACCCGAAACCACAAGAAAGATCTGACGAGGTGGGCTAAATGCGGTCACACATTGTCTCGTCTTTCAACATCGAAAATTGCCAAAGAACTGTTGACTGAAAATAAGCACTGGCCGCGATTCTACACGTATAAGGGCATGCAGGTTGAGCTGATTAGATCGTTAAGACGACGCTCCATGGCAGATAACGCGACGTGAAAGACGCCTCAACACTGTAGGTCATGATGTGGTATTTACGAAGAGATGGATATAAAAAAAGAGCTTTGAGATGCCGAGTAGCTATAAGGCGGATGGCCACAGAAACGCAAGTGACGGTGCACTGTTATGTAGTGAGCATAAATATTAACGAATTAAAGCTTTATTATGCCCAGTTTGTTTAGCAACAAACACAAAAGTCGTATTACAGAAAACGCCTTTAAAACGCTGCTCCTTTACCTTAGAACAAGTCATGCTTTGCGACCAGGAAACGCACATTAATTTAGGTTCTGTTGGTCATAAACTGCATGCTTCCAACATTCATTTTAACCTGCCTTTCCGTTTTCAGGTACATGTACCACGACCTTGGAATAGTGCGAGCGTGGAGGATTCCGCGCGCAACTTTGCGAATGTTCCTTCTCGGGGTGCGTGAGAGATACCAAGACAACCCCTACCATAACTTCACGCACTGCTTTTGTGTTACTCAGGTAAGTTGCGTCAAAAACAACTAAGGCGAACACAGCAAAGTCTTGACGACATCATGAATTGTTTTACCAGATGAAAGTAGTGCAGTTTCTTGTTTAACGACTTTCCAGTAGACGTCTTAAAACATGAACTCCTTTTTGCCACAGATGGCGTACAGCATGCTTTGCAAGCTGCGTCTTCGCAATGCGATCTCGGTTGACCACATGGGCGCATTGCTGACAGCGGCTGTTTGTCACGATGTCGATCACCCAGGCCTCAACAATTCCTATCATTGCCATGCTCGGACGCCCCTGGCCATTCTATACAACTACAAAAGCATTCTTGGTAAGCACAAAATTACTCTACCTTTGGTCTTCGAAATGTGCAAGCATGACCCAAAATTGGACCTCGGAATGTTTTTTTAGTCAGATGTGCATTGCATGTGATGATTGCATCTCGTTTCAGAACAACACCATTTCGCGGTCACGTGCCGGATTTTGTCCAATAAAGAGCGGAACATTTTCCGGAACGTGAACAATCGGGACGAAGTTTTGACCAATGTGGGAGAGCTGATCTTGGCCACGGACTTAGCGCGACACAAAGACGTGATGGAAGCTTACTCCAGAAACTTGGCTGTTGGCTTCGACTTTAAAAATAGGTTAGTTTGAAGGTTTGTCCGAACATGACAACACTGTTTGTTGGACCGCTATAATGGAGAACGATAATAGATTAAAATTACATCACGCGTTCAAACATGGCTGCATGCATCAAGTTACCTCAACATTTTCTTTCTGTATAGCTTGTTACACTGTCGCTGCACGTCAATAATTCGGCAGAGATTGCTTACATTGTACTGGCGCAAACAAGACGTAATACAACGAGCTATAATGACCTGTCAATATTGACGCATCGTGCGCAAACGTCAACTTATTTTTGTCGAAAATATTATTCAACTCTCGTTGCCTAAAGTCTCACATAGCTCTTCTGTGCCGTTCAACGCAAATGCACTGTTTGCGTTTTGTGTACTTTGAAGTACGGTTGGTGACTTAATCCTTGGCTGCCGGAAAAACAACGCCTCTTGTTTGTGCCGCAAAATGTCGAAAATAATTAGGGCACATGTGATTTTTCTCCCAACTGCACATTTCTGGTACAAAAAGCTTTAACCCGTCCGCGGCATTAGCAGCAGGGAAAACCCACAGAAAAACTTTTGTTTAAAATTGAACGGAATAAGTCGCAGCTGTTTGCAAAATGGAATTCTAAAATGATTTTTGGTCATTTCGGCAGTGATCATGTGATGAGCGTGCTGAAGATCATCATAAAATGTGCGGACGTTTCGAACGAAGTTCGTCCTGAAACTGTTGCAACACCTTGGGTCGACCGGCTTTTCGCAGAATATTCTGAGCAGAGTGCCCGCGAGAAAAGAGAGCGCCTTCCAGTCACGCAGTACATGGATCCAGATTTGGTGAGTTGGCATGTTAATTTAAACAGGCGTTTGCTTTGCTAGTTTTGATCCTCGATAACAGTAATGAAATATTTGCTGTATGCTTGTTCGAATCAAAATGAGATTTGTCCCACCTCTCCGTAAAAGTTTCAGGCTCCCAACAGTCTTTGCCGTTTGTGGTCGGCGACAGCAGCAGCAATTTTCCGGGAAACACCAACGAAAAAAGCGTTATATCAAATTTTTGTGCAACAGGTTCTTGACAGGCATAACAAACCTATCCAGGAGAACAAAACTTTGTGTTCTTTAGACGTTGAAATGTCACCATCGATGGTCTCAGAGTTTATATTTTTTACTTAAAACAACGCTTCAGATTTGCACAAACGCAGTGCTAATCCAAAAAAACTGCAATTCTTTTGATGTTCTTTGTTTCAAATTCGTTTCTTGATATTGCTGCTGTTCATATCTGACGCTTTGAAGGAGGCCTTGATACGTAGTGGAATCGGTCGGGTCTACCATTTATCGAAGTCAAGATCGCTTCGGGTGCGGATTTTCACAACAAAGGATTGTGTCGAAACGCTGGCTTGTAATCTTCACATGCAGCTTAATTTGATGAATCCACTGGCGCATGTACGCGTAGCAGCACGTCGCCTTTGGGTATCAAGCTATTCTTTACTAATCTTGATCTGTGGCTTGCAATCACAAATTGAAACTCCGCTTTCACAAACAGGTTGTGAAACCGTTCAGCGGAAATGACTGACGTAATTTAACGTTCGGAAAATGCAGTGTGATAAAGAGCAAACAGATGTGTTATTTCTAGACAACACGAGAATCTTGGAAATGAAACGCAGAGCAATGTTTTCGGTCATTGCACTAGTCAGCAACACTGTCATTGGTGGCGCAGTATTGTGCTTACAATGACAAGGCGTGTGCAGACTGTTACTGCAAAAGATTCAGATGGTCTACGCGCAACCGTTAGACGCAAGGCATGGCAAAACAGCAGCAAAATCAATAAACGAACACAGCGCTGGAAAACTGCTCTCTTCGTATTTCCCGCAAACAGCAGTGCGGTGCGACTGCTCATTGCGCATCAACAGGCATTTGATGAAACAATACGAGGGAAAACGTCAAAGTTATCAGTTGGTGTTTCTGCGTTCCTGTACAACAGGTTCTACGCAAAACGATTGAAAAAGGATTTAACAACCCGCATTTTATATTTTCGCTCGCAAGTGCGAATCAGTGTTCCCTGACGGAAGCGCGGTTTTGATGTGCCGAAATGTTAGCCATCGCCCCATCGGTTGTGCGTCACATCGTCACAATTTCATCCGTTCGACAAGTTCTCCATGTGACACTTGGCCGCATTGTTTGACTCTTTTGACGATAACAGCTTAGTCAAACCAAGGGTTAACAACATAATTACATTCCCTTTTCACAATGTCCCTCCGACGACAAATGTAAGTAGGGAGCGCGAAATCGGAACCACGTCGCTGCAGAAGTTTCACGATTACCGCGAAAACGAGCTTCCGCGTCGATGTAGAGCTGTGATGTTCTGACATGTAGCAGAGCCAATCAACTCTATGTCACTTTCAATTTGTATTATTGGCAAACCGGCAATTAGATTCCACCGCAAGTCTGAGCTATACGACAAGTTGACACCGATATAAGCGAAAACGTTACAGTGTTAGCGCATGCCACCTGTGTCGCCGCTTGTCAAGTGCTGAGAATGCGCGATTCCAGATGCCCATCGCAAAAAAACACTTCATCACTGCAGAGGTCTTCAGCCAGAGCTTGTATTTTATCTGGTAGTTATACACTAGCAAAAACGATCCCTGTTGAGCGCCAGCGTTATGCTGAATGCAAGTTGTCAGTTAATTTCCTAACAATGGGCTTGAAACTAAAGTTCAGCAAATATGTGTTTTTTATTAGGTTTGACGTTAGTTATTGATTTTGTTGAAGAAAGGCAATTTAAGGCAATCCTATTATTTATCGCAGGTGAACGTCGCAGAATCGCAAGAGAACTTCATTCGTGGCATCATGCTCCCGATGTACAACCAGCTGTGCAAGCTGGTTGTCGACGCGAGGCAACTTTACGTGAACCCGATTTACGAAGCGCTGATGAGATACGAAGTGCAGTCGATACGAGAAGGAGGAATATGAAGGTCGTGCTACAAACACGCAAAAGAACTTCTTGTGTTTCCGAGTCGCGACTTGCGCTCCCGGACGGAAACGTACTCAGAAGAATTTTGCTGATGACGTCGCTTTAGGAGCGCCACTCGATACAAGAGACCAAGCAACACTTCCTCCCACTGTTACCTTTCAAACGATAGCATTTTGCTGGAAGAAGACCCACCTCTATTGATGTTGCATGTCAGGTCTCTCTGCTTCCGAAAACGGTCCAATGAAATGGCTCATTAGTCCTTATGTTTTGTGTATGTTCTATGCAAGATGCGTCTACTGTGTACAAATGCAGCAAGTAACTTCAGCGCTTGCCGCGCTGCAGAGCGTCATACCTCGGTTATTGCTTTCGCTTTTATAATTCAGCAAGTTTTCATCAAAATTTTTGTCTTCTAGCAGACCTTTGCAAGAAGCGTTTCCTTTACTGACATCACTAGTAAACCACAAAATTTAGTTTTCTACAGGAAGTACATTTACATTTGTTTGGACACAAACGCTTGCCTTCATTTGGTTTCATGCAGAAAAGTGACGAAGCAGATTCCCTCCACTTGTGTCACTGTTTCGTTCCACAGCAAGTTGTTTGTTACTCTGCAACAATTTCTTGTCTGATGCTTGTCTGTGAGCATCGATAACCACCAAACGAAGAGCCCTCTTATAAGTGACGAGATAAATTTTGCCATATGCAGTGAAATGGCAATTTCCCGCAACAAATAGTGCGTATACAATGGATATCATATGGCCTCAGGAACTATTGAAGAAACAGTACAACTCGCCCCACACAAATATTTACCGTGGGGGATAATGTTCAGCTGGTTTTCAGGAATTGTGTGGGTAACCACGAGATTCATGCATTCCAGTAGTTTACTTGCGTTTCGGATGAAGACAATTCTTCAAAACTAATGGTTTTTGCAGATCCGAATTTGAGTATGGGGAAACATATTTGCATTGTAAAAGTGGGTGACAGATAGCTGATAAGCATGTTCAGTGGATATGGTCTCACAGCACTACCGTCCATTGTTGTGCATTTATAATGGATTGAGTTGCTAACACAGCACCTGCGGTGTGTTATTCACTTATCAGTGGGCATTGGAGAAAATTTTCACCTAATTACTTGACTGACCTTTGCCGACCGAATTTTTTTGACCGATGAGCTCGGCATGACTTTTATCTTGTATTTTGTTTCGTTACATTCAACTCACGAGCCCTTGTGTGTGAAAAACATTTAGCAGAAGAGGCATGATCGGTAAGCTTTGTTTCAAAAAAGATCAGAGAAAGCTGTATCGTACGATTCACTGTTGTTTATTATGTGTATTTTGCCGTTTCATGCTTTTTTGCTACTTGCAGGTTGTCCGATTTCACTGCGTTTAAATTTTTAGTGAAATCTTTTTTTGTACGTTGTATTCTTTCTTCTGTCTGCTGTATTTTACGTCAACTGAAGTTGTATGCGGATAAAAATAATAAATATTTTTGTAAGTGCTTTTCTGGCATTTTGATGAAATACTTAGGAGAAAACTTCCAGCGAACTTGGTTGAAGAGAAATATCATGCAAAGGCTAGAAGGCAGTTCATGCTGAATACAGCCGCAGTGAGGGTATTTAAGAAATGTGCGGTCTTAATTACATGTCTCCGAAAAGCCAATGGTATGCTTGGACAAACAATGAAAGTTTTAAAAGATGGCTCATCTCTAATACGTGAGCAGTGAAAAGCTCAAAGCTTCCAAGAAAAACAGGATCAGATTAGATAAACAGCACGTTGAAGCGAAGGCGTTATGGAGTGTAAGGCAGCCAGATTACAGATATCTTTCACTAAAAATAAACAAGCTTCAAATTACAATAATATGCCAATGCCCACCTTCTGAATTGCAGTTCCAAAAACAAAAAACTTAAATGACATGCAATAGTGAGCCAAATGAATGAAAAACAACATTTTTCCTTTACACGCACCATTTCGCTGGAAAATTGTGACTGTACGTTACTTGGTCGATGGAAACACCCGAACACTGTTGCCACTAGAAACCAATCCTGCTTTTATTCCAACACAAACACTGCATTCTATCAATTCCGAAATGTTAGTTGCCTGTTAAAGTGGTATTGGAAGCATTCTAGTGTGACATTCATCTAATTTGCTGCAATCTGAAAGCGTTATGCGATTTAGACAGCTGAAAAAAGTTGGCTGAATGGAGCAAATAAAGGGGAATATAAAACCCTTGCATGCTTTGCTTTAAAGAACATGATTAGTCACAAAATGTTTTGCTTGTACCGAAAAATAAAAATGATTTTTTCGAGATTAATTTCTTTTATCTATTTGGTGCAGCCAAACTCCAATAATTGACATAAGACTCACTCAAAATGTGTTTGAGTTTATCTGATGTTAACTCTTAAATTAAGGTACCAAGTAAATCTTTCACTAGATTCATTTTCACAACATTTCAGTCAATCGTGATGATAGATCTGAACAGTCAGTGCCTGATCAGCAATAGTAGCAAATGTAGCAATTGCTACGGGCCCAGCGCTTTTGGGGGCACCGCAGTCCTTTGTGTGAAATTTGTTCTTTATTATATGCAAGGGTGGATATTAGAATTTAAGTGACCGAGGCAAACCCTCAGAAAGGGGTTCTATATATTCTACAGACGCTATACAGGAACTTTATTCACTGAAAACAAGTTTTTCTTTGGAAATTTGCTTCTGCGTGAAAGTACATTTCACATTGTAAATTGTTTGAAGCCATTTGATTTTAAATTGTTCTTTGTCAACATATTAAAATTGTTGAGGGGCCCCTTTTGACACATTTGTACATAACTTTGCTTTGTTTTGACAAACATATGACTTGCTTAAGAGCTTACTAAATGCGGCTCTAGAGCAGTGGTTATCAACCTTTTCGCTGAACGGAGCCAAATCCAGACTTACAGCTTTGTTAGAGTGTTGCACTAAAAAGATTTTAACACAGGTCAATCGACACTGCTCTAGAGTGATTAAAACGTTTTTTTCATTGCAGAACGAAGTCTGTGACACAAAATATTAGAGATTTTATTGAAAAACGTTTGAGGGCCGCACAAAAGGTATTTGGGATCCGCATGCAGTCCTCAGAATAGTGATTGGGAACCACGGTTCCAGAGTGATTAATAAGCTTTTTAACAATATAATGCAAAAACTAAGTGCGAAACTCTCAAAAGGGGGCCCTCACGGCATCTCTATAAAGAGGACCGCCTCATTCGCCTCCCCTAATATCCACCCATGATCATATATGATAGAATATATTTAAAAAAACTCATTGGCAGCCCTGGATTTGGGATCCATTCACCAGCCTTTGGGTAGTGTACTTGGAGTCTTCTTTTACAAATGTGGGAAATGATTTGCGCACTTGTGTATCTCTCATAGTAACCAACTGCAGTGGAGAACGATCATTTTCTAATACGTTGGTAGAATGAACAGAATACCATTAGACAAAACAAATTGAACAGCCTGTTTGTAAAAAGTATAGACCATGAAATTCTATGTGAACAAGGCATTACCACTATCAAAAAAATTCGCTATGGCTGCACTATCTTGTAGATATAGCAATAATCAAATTTATTGATGAGCCTAGAAGCATTAATTACTGTCTCTGCACTATATTTGTGAGCTGTACAGTAATGTATTCTTACTTGGTAAAAAGATACGAACATACAGTTTTGGTAACAAAGATATGCCGCCCTAATGTCCATCATTTGCTATTTAGGACCAGGTTTTTCGTGCTACGAAATTCAATATGCCTAATGGTAGTCACATGGATGCCCACATAATTTATGATTTAACAGTTTTTCACTTGTTCAACTGTATTTTTAACTTAAAGCCCCGCGCTGTTAACATGCTACAGGACCCGCGCCACCTTAATCCGGTACTGTGAACAATATCTGTCGTTTCTCAATCCTGATGCTAGCTTTGAACCTACCTCTAAGAAGAGGGTTATTTCAGGAGAAAAGGCTGTTCTACAAACTCCATTCATGTTTAGAAAACAGTATTTAATCCTGAATCGCAAAACCACTGCTGCATTATAAACGCAATGCTGCTAAGTATATTCCACGGATGCCCTTCCAAGTTGCGATCAACAAAAATACAAGCGACGCCGAGCTTCTCAGATAATTTGTTTGGACTTTTTATGGTATGATTGCTCTGCACTTGAATGAAGGTAGGAAAATCCTTTGTCCCATTTTGGGATTGCTCTTCGAATTTTGCATCCCGGCCTCTTCAACAATACGTGGATGCAGCAGATGCATATGTGTTTCAATGTATCGTGTACCGTATTCCTAACCGATGATTTTAGATATTTTCTGTCGGTGACCGTGACTCGATGCAAAGTACTTGTTTGTGAACAGCAGAATATTAGACATGATGCTAACTTACTTAGAGGGAATGGTCACTTTTACTTGTTTCTTCCTGCAAACACTGAACGCTGTTATTCGACGTTTTTCTGCACTGAACCATTTTTACTCTATTTTGCTCTGGCTTCACATTCACGTGTATTGGTAGATACAGTGGTGTGAGCCTTTTATCTGCATTGCTTCGCCGTGGCAACCTCAAGACGTTAGGTAGCTTGGTTCAAGACTGACCCCGCGCTGCTGCAACAACTCGTTTCACCAGCACAACATCAGTTCTTTACATCACGGTCTCTGCACAGGCCTAAATTAGGAATTAGCGCCCTACTCTGCAGTAGTGCTGTAACAAGTGTTACGGGTTAGCTAACAACAGTGTTAAGAATGTGTCTGTAACCCTATGGTTCTGTCTTCAATGCAGTTGCAAAAAAGTGTCTGTAACCCTGTGATTTCGCCGGCTTCAATGTCTTG
>JGI24158J21664_10000524_pt1 | contig 35828 bp, 18 predicted proteins | sample Ectturendosymbi3_FD_21664 | JGI IMG/M metagenome (IMG submission 21664) | reverse complement strand
TGAATCCGGAGAGGGTTTGAACACCTCTCTAGCTGCAGCAGCTGGCGAGTTATAACAAAACAAACTCGAGCCAATTAATTGGCTCCGGTGGTCGTTAAAACTGTACGTAAACAGTTTGTGGCAGACACATATTTCTTTTCTATTTATGCTATTGGTCGTATGTTTCCATAACGTTGAGAATTTCGAACATTTAAATAACAACGTTAAGCCTTTTGCATTTTTTGCAGTGGGTAGTTAGTTGGTTTACGGGCACGACATTTTGAACAAGATCTAGAGAATCTGATGCGCACACCTTTTTATGTGAAAGAGATTGAATGTATCACTTATTCTATTACCATGCTTTCAGATGTAACAAAATACCCCTAACTCAAGTAGCAGTTTCATGACTATCTTGGTATAAGTAATCATTTGTATAAATCGAAGCAGTGGATACGTAATGTATGAAGAATAACGTATACCGACTATCACTAAAGCATGTATTCAAGCAGCGTTAATTGTTTCAGAAGACAGAAGCAATAGTACAGTTATAAACAGATGTACTTGTACGACTCTAAGTTTCGGTTTGTTATTGATTTTTAGTCGCAGGCAATTGGCGGCAGCCTGAAGATTGAACATTGTTTCTTTCCGAGTCTGTTGAGCTGAACGCTTTTATTTAAGCAGAGCCGCAGCGAATCATGCACTGGTTGCAGGTCGATCACCAATCACCAAAACTGTCATCAAAACTGTCGGTTGTGAGACGGAGACTCTGTCGGTGAAATATTATCATCACGCAGTTATGGGTTTGTCGTTCTGACGGTTTAATACAATTTTTCAATTATTGTTGAGAAGGTGCTTTGTTAAAAAGAGCAATGCATATAAAACCACTGAAGAAAGAACTTACCAACGTAATCTACCACCTTCTGCAAAATGTTGTGCAGATGTGTGGTTGAGACGCGAAGTCCACTTTGCCTGAATATAACCAAGGTTTTATGTAGACGCTATAGATCAGGGATGCACAAATCTTTCGCTATTGCCGGTCGCATTACGCTTATTTTTGTGAATCTTGGCCGCCAGTGAGCCCAAACATTTTAAAATTTTTGTATTGCTTCAATTCTGATTTTACACAGTGAACAAAGCCTGCTACCACACGTGTCTGTTTGATCGTCTTTTTACCGCTCATATTAACGCAATACATTGAATAGACAAAGGGTTTTTATAAATCCACAGCCGCCATAACTAATATTTCAAATGACATGTGCAGTGTGTACGGCCGCAGGTTGTGCACTCCGGCTATAGGTAAGTCAGTTTCAGCTAACAGTGCTTTTAATCATAAATGCAAAGTTTTCGTAACGTTTGTTTCGTAAAGAAGATAATTAATTTGTTAAATAATGTCCTAAAAACATAATGCGCGTTCTAAACATTTGAAACCAGTGTGCTAACTGGCCGTGATACAAAACCTGTTCTTCGAATACACATAAGTTACCGAGACAGTAGCATATATCCCATTAAGATGTTGGCAGGATTGTTGTACATTTCCCATTCGTAAGACAATTTAGTTCCAGAGGCTGACCACTTTGGAGTTTTTACGTTGGCGTTACTGTATCCCTTCCAAATAAGCAAATAAAAATATTAAATCCTATGACACTTTCAATCGATCAAAACAAATGGCAAAGCAGACGAAGTAAATGACATTTTGTAAACATTCGGATGAACACTGTTACCATGATACTCTTGATTTCAACAACTCCGATATCATTGTAAACCTGCAGACGTTGCTTACAAAGCTATAAAATGATTTTACCTCACACACTAAAGATTAAACGCGAAAATGAAACATATCATCAAGTCGCTTCTCAGTCAATAACAAGGATGTGTGATATTGCAATTTATGAGGCATCGTTAATTTATTTGTAACATTACCAAGTATCCCCGAATGTAAAAGAAGAGCTTGCATGTGGTGGGAGTTCTGGTTGAAGAACTGTAATATACGCTTTTAGCTCGGCCGTAGTAGTAATATTTTCCGTGATTCCCGCTGGCTGTGAAGGTATCAACAGAATAACCTGAATCTACCGATGACTCCACCTGTATTATCAAACGAAAGCTTTGACATAGGTTAAATTTTTTCAAACTTTTGCAATTTTCTAATTCAAACAATTAATGCAAAGAAGCTAATTTTGTCAACATTTCCTTAAACGACTTTGTGTATGTGTAATCTCCGAGTAAAAGAAGTTTCAAGATAACATGAATAAGCCTCACAAAATGAAAGGTTTTAATAAATTCTTTAATATGGTGGGAAATGTAGGTACGTTTCTCAGGAAGCCGTATATTTTTAGAATTTCGCTAACATTTCTCGAGTAGGTTGCAGACTTTTTTCGCCCCAGTCTTTAAATGAATGTCTAAAGCTGCAAAGAAAAAGTAGAAATTGAGGATGAGGTTGACTCAAAGAGAAATTGACATGCATTGCATGCCTAAATAATTTTGGATGCAAGTTGCAGGATGTTGTGCAAAAGGATTATAAAAAGCTAACGTTAGCTTACACGAATGCAAGGTTAGAATTGCATCAGGAAGAAAATTTTATCCAGGACCTAAGCAAAGCGGTTTCATGAGGTTATTCTGCCGATTACGCGTACAAGAGTAGTGAGAGTTGGGTTTTATTTCCAAACTGGCGAAATCCACTGAACAAAGGATCACGAAGAGTCATGAAATTCCAATGTCAGCTGCAATTTAAAGATCTGAATGCACATCTGCATGAGTTTGAAATTTTGTAGAAACACAGCTTTTCCCTGCTCAAATATTACTTTTCATTCCATCAAATTCGATTTGAAGTTTTCTGATTTGAGATGCAAAATTATATGTCACATGTAAAGTAGAGCTTAGCACAGGCTCTTCTTTATATCATATTTGGTGAGCATTGAAGTTTTCACGAAGATATCGCTAGATTTAGACATAAACAATGTCCATAGTTTAAGCTTAAATCGTCCCTTAAAGGATTTATGATTTTAGGTTGCCAGGAAAATAAAGATGGCAGGTTACGAACACGTTCAGTATGACTCTCATTTATTTCGCTTCAATGTATTGAATTTCACGTTTTGTGCAGTTTGGTACAAGGCGAGTAAAGACGATTTTCTGTTATGGTAAAGTTATATGCTCTACAGCATATCGGGAAATGCAATATACCGAGAAAGCGGTTGTTAAAAATTGAATGTCGGTTTTCCCCTCAACCAAAAATGAAAAAGATATGCCTAAAGTAACCTATTTTACTGATACAAGTTGCAAGTCAGTAACTTGTGAGGAAAACGTCAGTCAAGTCTTTTCAAAAAACAAAAATGAGTGACGCAGAAGGATAAGACCTTTACAAAGGTAAATGTTACAGGATATGGCAAGTCAAATTATATCAATGAGGCCAACTCGCTGTCTTTCCCTAAATACGATCCCGTTAAAATGATTTTTACTTCTAAAATTTTCCAAATTGAGATTCAAAATTATATGCTAGGCTGATGACCCAATGGTGCGAAGCTGCCATCTGAGGTTTGTGCATTTTCAGTACAGTAAGCATTGCCATAATTTTGAAAGAAATATCAGTAAAGATTGTTTCTTTATTTGAATGTAACAGCAACACTGCCCATTAAATACAAAGAAGAGTTTTTCGTAGCTAGCTAAAATGCTAGGAATTGGGAAACAGCTTATGAGGAACGCCACCATGGCAGCAGCACTGTTACAGACGGCGTAAAACATTCGTTGGAACATGGTGTTACTTAATGCAAAGGTTATTTGACAGAAAGTCAGCACAAAGTTAGGCAGAATTAGGAAAACAGATTAAAAGTATATTAAAATATATAGTTTTCGAGGAGGTTTTGGCTTCACCAAATAACAAAATACTTGAAATGAGCCACAAGGAAAAAGAATGTTTTGGCACAGCTGCATTGGTGTATGTATTCATCACAGCACACAAATACTTCATGCTTTCCTGTTTGGTAAAAATTAAGATTGTCATAAATTGCATACATAGCTCACGGCATGTTTGAAAAAATGAACACGAGCCAGACATTCAATGCCTTGACGATGTTCCCCGAGGCATGTCTTGACTCTAGTTTTTATCAAAGCAAAGACGCTAATGTCATCAATAATATCACTTTGCTAACCTGGTCGACAATAGATCTTATTGAAATACGTTTCCGAGGATAAGGTTTATGTTTAGATATGGTTTGTGTTAATGATACAAAGGGTTAAAATTCTCTTCTGCAGTACGATATGTGAGACTTGCAGTGCTTCGCAACCTTTTCCTCAGTTTGCAACCGATCGCTTGTCACTATTTAACGGAAGAAATGATGTCATCTATAAACGTTGAAGCAGACAATAAATGGAGCAATCATGTAGAGTCGCCACTTTTGGTTGTAACATATCAGCAGGGCCATTTAAAATCATAAAAGTCATAGTTTTTCCTGGGTTTCAGGAAGCTATGAAACGAATTTTAAAACAAAAATCGCACACCACGAAGTCTATAACAAAAGTTATAAAGCCATAAAAAGTCATATTTTCCATGTTAGGTAATAAAGTACTATTTTGCATATTATCAACCTAATTCAATAAGGACACTATTAAGGAAGTATTTGACTCAGGAAGTATTTGACTAAACCAAGGGTGGAAAAATTTTCTGCGACTTTTAGTAGCGCGCTAACGTTTTAGTACCAAACACATATAAGATTTGCCATAATATTGCATTTAAAATTATAAAACAGGCACTGCTACGTCGCTGCGAATCCCGTTTGCACATTCAAGCGTTTGGGGTAAGGGTCATCTGCCGAGTGCCATGGGCGCAAAGGCGCCATTGTGACGTAGGCAGCCTGACTTGCAAAGAATGTTTTTGTTCGAATCTTGTCGACGACGATTTTCAGTTCAGCAGCGCTTGAACTGCGCTTGCGCTCGCAGCGACCATCCCGTTGCGTTGGCGTAGTTGAAGTGCAAAATTTTCTGGTAATTTTAGTATCGTGTAGAAATTTTTAGTGGCCCACACATCAGCTTTGCCATAATCTTTACTACACTTGAAATTGTAAATTAGGCACTGGTACCTCGCTGCAAATCTCGTTCGGGCACTCTAAGGTTTAGTCGCGCGGCGCGAATGGTCGAGCGCATTTTCGCACACCTGGACTAGCCGCAATGCAGACCAAGCGCTAAGCTTGTTTCTCCAGGTGCGTTGTGCGCTGCCTTGATCCGTCTTAGTGCAATCCGTCTTTCAAGCGATCTATACGAATGCTTAGAACATTTTGTTTGCAGTAAAACATTGCCGTAAACAAGGTAAAAGTCCTATTGTGGAATCTCTTCGCAAAAATAGATCTATTCTCAAACAATCAGAAAAACGTCCAACTCAAGGAGCGCATCTTAAAGTCACTCAAAGGTGTGGGTTCACAAACAGTACACATTGGTTTCAAATACTCAAAAGTTTCTTCTCGTTCAAGCTTCGTTTACAGTGCACAATTATTTTACAGTAACTGTCGACACATGTATTGCGTTTCTTTTTCCTTACAAGAATACTTCGGCATGGTTTGCCCCTTGCTGGTTTGCTTAACTATTCACCCTTGCAGGATTTTTTTCGTATGTTCAACGTGATAAGGGAATCGCTTTCTTGAGTAAAGAGTTGGAGGAATATTTGCAAACTTCGCGGCGTTGCCACCAATCGCTCAAAACCATGCCATCGAACTAGTGACTCTCAACATGAAAGAAGTTCTTCCCGGACCCGGGTCTACCTAATGTTTTTTAATCTGCATGAACATTTTATGCCCGGCAGCGAACGAGACGAGACTATGAGATATTTTTTAGGTTGATTCCTATTAGCTCTATTTTAAAAACTCTCTGCCTATCTGGATTATTTCTCCAAGCGCTGTTTTGAAGAAGAAGTACATTCGCAGTAAATGTAATCCTTTTTGTGAAGAAGTGAAACTCTTGAAACGACTCGCAAAGTCACCTTTGGACCGATTTTAAAATGGTAAAAAAAACTGTTTCAACGTCAAATTCTGCTCCCAAAAATATAAGAGAAGAAATCTTTTTTCATGCGAGGATGAAGTAAATCACCAAAAGAATTAAGCTGGTGGTGACTCAGCATGGCACCTTCAGATTTTCCGGCAGTGTTGGACCTTTTATCTTGGTCAAGGTGCCAAGTGCAGTGAGGTGCACTGAAAGCAGGAATTGAAGAAACCTGATTTCACGGCTGATACAATGTTAAGGGCAAATCAATTTTTTAAGACAAATACAATCATTTGTCGATCGGACACGAAGACAACACTGACATAATGATTCAGAAATAAGGAGTGACAATAAAAAACCGGTGCTTTTGAAGTGCCAGTAAACAAACACAATAACCTTGTTCACGCTGGAGTATGCTGCTTGTGCCAGCTGTTTTTGTCTTTTTTTGTTTGTTACGACTTGACGCTGATTGCGGTAAATTAATAGAAAACTGAGAGTACTGTTAGTTCGTTCCGCTTCATGTGTATGTCGTGGACTTACTTGTTTAGAGGATTTTAAAGGAGACATCGAGAGTAATGCCTCGGGTATAGCAAGAACGAAGGAGCTTCCAGGAATAGCGCAATTTCCTTTTCAATTAAATGTGAGTAACTGCCGTTTTAACTTCTCTAAAGGCAAAACAACGCCTCCATACCGCGTATGGAACCATGGGCGCAGCTTACAGGAACTTGCCATTGCAACCTGCAATTTGTGGTACATTTGCGGTGCCATGGACGCAAGCCACTGATTTAAGGTGCAAAGGTCTGCGAAGAGAGAGGTCTGTTGGAAGCACAATTAACGATGGTATGCGTGATTTGCATGCGCAAGATTAGAAAAAAATCTTCGATGGAAATGTCAGCCTTGATACAAGTGTTTGTATTTTTAATACACTTGCTGGGTGAAGCTGGACATGTTTTTTCATTATGTTTCTCAAAGATCTTTCAATAGTAGTGTCGTTGCTAATTGTTTGTCGATGAATGATTTCATATTAACGATGTGTTTAGAGAAAACATGTTAGTTTTCCTCACCATTTAAAGTAATGGTAATAATCTATAACGCCTTTTATGATTTAAAAGCATATCTCCATTCACTGGATGTCTCCCATAGAATCGGTAAAAGGTAATTTCAACTTGAGTGAACTGAAGCAAACTCCAAAATTTCTTTATATCTAAGGAAATATCAACTTTTCCTTACTTTTATACGCAGACGCTTTAGATATAGTTGTCTGTTTGATACTGTTGCCAACGCAATGAAAGGATAAATAGCAGCACTTGTTAATTGGTAAGAAAACGAATTCCTGCAAAAAGGGCTCAAAGTTATGCACCACAGATGCACATGTATTGCATGCCACAAAACGAAGCTTCAGAAACTCACGTATAAGTTCGGCCATAGTTTATTTGCTGGTATGGCTCGTCGTTTACACTGAAATACACCTGCGAAAAAAAACTGGCAAAAGTGAGAGGTAGTTCTGGCAGCACTTTTGAACTGCATTTTACGTAACGTTTGTTTCTGTCGCGCGTTTCACCGTCATAAATGTTAGACAGGTTTTTCTGTGGCACGTATTTTTTAAAAGAACTGGTAAAAGTTGCAATTTAACGTGCAACAGACTATTCCCTTTATCCTTGCTCATCATGCATCGATGTTTTATACAATTAGATTTTGCGTTAGCACAAGCCGATTTTTTTGACAGAAAGAAAACACTCTATGTTTGTCTGATTACCAAAACTAATCACAATGTTTGAAGTTGTTTGAAAAAGCATTACAGTGTTGCTATGAAAAGGATTATGTAAACTGTTTTGATATAGCAAAACTATTTCTGCAACTTTTCGTCTATATTTATTTCCACAATATTGTACTGTAGATTTCTAGGCATTAAGGTATTTCTATTTGTATGGAGGAGACTCTACAAAGCACGACATAAGTATTTATGGCTCAAAACTGAGGCAATCCATGTTGAAAGGCTTGTGTTCGTAATTTGTAAAAATGTCGTTTTTCGAAAGGCTTTCTATTTTGTTATATATATTATACCACATTTTACTCGATTTAGCTGCGTTTGTGATGTCAAACGTTTTGAACCAAAACTTAGAAAAAATTCATTATGCATAATTTTTGAGGCGTACTTTACATATTAATGAAATATGACTTTTTACTGAAATTTTGAGGTTCACGGCGACATAGATTACGCCAAAACAAGACGCTGTCAGGGAAATGCAATGCAATGGCAAGCAGAAAAATCAGCAATGCGTGATTCAAAACTTTTAAGATAGTTTTTGAAGAAAAAGCATTGCCACAACAAAACGGTTCAACACAAAACGTTGTGCGGCAAGTTTATTTAGGCCCAACACATTTAGAAACAAAGCAGCCTACAAACTGCAAGTAAAAAAGTAAGTAAGCAGCTCTGCGCAGTACCGTCTGCATGCGGATGCAGTGAGTAACCAATGAACATTTCAACGCTCTGCAGTGAGCTTACGATCGCAAACCCCCGAAGAAAGTTACTTCCACGTGACAATGGACTTGGACAGGTGACAATGAAAAGGAAGTTACGTGACAATGGAAAGGAAGTTACTTCCACGTGACAACGTGACATGGGATAAGAAGTTACTTCCACGTGACAATGGACCGTATTAGGTGCAGCTGGGATACAATCATTGGAATTAGCCGCCAAGCTTAACGCTACCACCACAATCGCTCCTCCACGTAATAATACCCAGGTACAGCCAGTATAATCGATGCAGTTATACACAGATCCAGTCAATCAATACAGAAGTTGCAGTATTGGTAACAATCGCGATTACAAAACCGATGCTCCAAATCTGTAAGGACGTCTAATTTGTCTCCCAAATCTCCGAAGAGTCGGAGCAGCAATTATCGTCAATCGTTAAACTGAAGTCAAGGTCGTTCATCAATTTCCGCTGATCAGCATCAGCCGACGGCGCTTCATCGGGGTGTTCGTAGGCACCTTGACTTCGCTTGTCGGAATCACTGGTGAATTGTCCAACTCAATACGCGTTCGGACAAGGAGCGAATGCTTTTGTTCGATAGAATAGTGAAAACATCAGCGAATGCTTTCAACAAAAGACGACTGTGCGTTACAGCGAGTTTCTTGGAAATGATTTGACATAATTTTGTTTTTATTTTGAGGAGAAGAAAAGCCATGGTCAAAAATTTTTTTTATTTAGAAATTACAGTAAATTATCATACTTTTGTTTTTTCCATTAAATGTAAGTGCGGATGCACGTTAACATTTGTCATTTAATTTAGGGATTAAGGCGTTCCTTTTCATTCCTCAACTGTGGTTGTGAATCTTGGGTAATGAATGAAAGAGTGCTATCGCAGGTAGAAGCGGCGGAGATAGAATTTTGGGAAGAGTTCCTGGTGTGACACTTCGCGACAAAGTGCCCAGTTGTAAAATTGATCGGGCCACGTGACTCAAATGTCTCAGGAAAGCTTGGCGAGGTAGGTCCTACTTGCTAATGCTACACCCACCCGAAATTGGCAAAGATTCCGACTCTAGGACGAGGTAGGGTGATTGTAATTGTTGCTACAATCCCGCTTGGTGGTGAGATGATTTGGATACAGAAGGGCTATCATAGGTTGCTGTAAACTATGAGGTATTTCGGTACCTCGCTGGACTTCTGCCGGACCTCCACTGAGAAAAAAGCGGTTGTGAAAATGGAAGTGAAAGTGATACGTCGAAATGTCATTCAATAAGAGCTGAAGATGTCTCCTCAGCAGGGTGAATTACTGTATATTCTACAAGCACCAAAGAATGTATGATTCATTGCTGAGAAAGGATTAATTTGTTAGATATTCGAAAAAGCTTTGAAACCACTAAAATACATTCGAAAAGAGTTGACCTTATTTCTTATGTCGAACATGTCACTTCCTCCATTCAAAATGTGATTATTATCAATTCCGTCATCATAAGCATAGTTGAACCAGTGTGGTATCAAGGTTGTAATACCCCCGTGCAGTTTTATGAGGTCAACCACTTTTTCCTCCAGACCTGAACAAAGAAAAACAATACCAGATATTTGATTGCTAACGGTTTATGTCTTGTTAACGGTTTATACAGCAATTGTTACTGATGGTGCCGTGCACGTGTTTACAATTGCCCGTTTGAACGATCTTGCCAGTTTTTATTGTGACTAAAAATGTAGCTCTTTAAGTGAAGTTTTGATAAATGCTCCTGTGGTAATTTTGAAACGAAGCTGACATTTCAGCATGCTTGACAGCGGACATTCATCACAGCTTATGGCAAGTGCACGGACGAAGTCCCCGAAAGTATCAGTGGGAAAGGCGAAGAGACAGAAAAAATACTAAAACCAACGAATGCCACCTGTAAAATGCATAAAAATCATGATAAAAAGTGAAGTCAGAGCGAGCGTCGCGCGAAAATAATCAACAGATCCCAAAGGGGGATATCATGCATCACTACAATCAAGACATAAACACTGTGAAAACAGTCTAAAATATTGGCTATATCATAAACTATACGCCTCCATGTTCTGTCATATATATATTCTGAAATAGGTTTGAGTTTTTTCTTTGAGGACATTAGATAAACTATGTATGAAATGCCTCTTTACAGATGAGCGGCGACAGGTTCCAGAAAATTAAAGTGACACGATTCAGTGATACGTCGTTTTCGAAAAATGCTTTCAAACTCGACAATGTCCGTCTTTAACGAATCCTTTCTGTGTCCCACTTAAAATTCATTTTTACTATAGCAGTTTCATGCACTTCGTCCGTAAACGTATTATTTTTCATGAATTCATAATGAAGAACCATTGCCAAGAGAGAGGTGTCGTCGACGTGGTTTTAAATTCAGAAATGGAGCCAAACCTTATTTTATATTCAAAGAATATCTGCCGACTGGTTCTGCCATTATGTAGGTTAATGGTGTTTGGTGGTAATTCCATATATCAGTACCATCCTGAATTTCTGCAAATGACTTCCATAACTTCAACTAATAATTAGGAACCGATTCATTCATAACATGAAAAAGAATTGAATCTTTTTAATTGTTTGATCAAGAACATCTATTTTGCAATATCCTTTCAACTAGAAATTAATATCTTGTCCTATTTGCGTTCAAACTATGGTCATATTTGTCTCATTATTGTATCGTCAGTTGAATTGTGGTTTCTTAGCCGGACGCGAATAGAACCACTGCAGTCCCAAAAACGTAATGGAAAACGCATGAAATTTTCAGCAAAAGTTTACCTTTATTTTCAACGTGAGGTGAATGTTTTTTGTCAGAATTAACATATTTCATGAAATTATTATTTACGGTATAAACAGCGAAAAACATCTTCCCACATTTTGCATAGCAGATGCCATGCACCAGAGCAAATAAGAAAAAAAACGATAGCCATTGCACTGATTGCACGAGAGCGCGGATATTTGCGCTTTGAGGCGTGGCTGACCGGTAAGTTGCAACTGTAATGATCTTGGGACATTTCGTTTAACCGTTGAAGCGGAGTCACAAACGCATTGCATCGCAAAATCTTTTGCAAAAAAGCAACTCTTTTTTAACCTGTCTTGTAGGAAAATATACTTCTCAAATTTTTGAATTAAAAGAAATTCATTACCTGCATATAAAGCTCAGAAAATTTGTTTTTGAAAAACTCAACAATATTTTCTTTCCATTTACCGATATTGTGCGCGTTTCGTAGGAACCACGCACATATCACGTGAAATTTCCAGATATTGAATAACTTCCTACTCAAAATATTTAAAAGATCGTAAGACTTAAGGTCTCTGAAACGTGTCTATGTGACAAATTTTTTTACACATTGGTAAAACCGACCTTGCTATAAATCTCAAATTGTGACTCATAACTTAGAGCCAAACACCAAATAAATAACACAATAGTAATAAGTTGCCTAATATCGTATATTTACACCAAGTCAAGCCTCGAACATAAAATCACATCATCTATATATTCCACTTCAAAAATGGCAATTGCTTCAGAATTAACAGCAGCTGTTGTTGAACTACGCGCAATCATCATATTGTGCACTGACCATTTTTTGTGCGCCTGGGGACAAAATTACAAACTGAAACTTTCGCATACCCAGAATACTGATGCTCGAGAGTGGAAGATGGTCGCGGTACAAGGACTGTAGTGATGATCCGTAATTCGAGAGGAAACCATTGGAAGTGTGGTAGACATAGAAGCTCGAGCTGCTTATTTCGTCAACTTGAACATCATTTGGCACGTGAGTAATGAGCACGTCAGAAGCCTAGAGATCACAACGCAGTTCGTGGTAAATATTATCGGTGGCATATTTAGTTAGAAAGCGTTGACACAAACGTCAGGCACAGTGTGCAATAGCGAGAAAACGAAGGTTCAAAAAGGGGTCACATTCAGTTTTTGATTCGTTTGCAAGTGCTGGGAGCGTCATCTAAGTTCTTTTCAAATTCTGTTTGAAGTGGAACCTGCAGCAATAGGTGCACGTGAATGGAAAAATAAAAATCATTCTCGATTTTTTCAGAAGACAGGGTCACAGTCGAATTACAGGTGCGTTCCGAGAACCGGCGCATGACGTGACACAAATCTATCCAAAAACTCAATGCAAATTGAAGGAAAAAAGAAATCAGTAAAGTAAACGATACAAAAAAACAATAATGCGCTGTTTCTATGCTTATGAATAAACATTTGTACTCAAAAGTTGATTTTCTGCGCTCATACCGACAAAGAGTAGGCCCTGCTTTTGAAATCGTCGGATGTTGAAGTTTCGATGCAACCTGAGGTTAGCGTGTTCGACCAAAGTTGAGGTCCTATCAGAAATATGAACGAGTTTTTTCATTTCAATTTGTTTACGAACATTTTCAAACAACCTTGAAAAGACACATTAACGCGATAGATGGTTTCTTACTCGAGGTACACATTGCGCGTTGCTTGTTTTTACTTCGAAATTTGTTAACGTCATGTTGCTGCATGTCTTTCCTTTTAAAGAAGTAGTAGTCAGAACAAATTTATAGGAAAACAAAATCTTTTGGTACATTCCGCACTAAAAGAAAGAATACGTTTTTGCGAGTTTAAGCAAAATTGCGATAACCTTGAATTATCTGTCGTCCTATCAACCGACATGACATTAAAATTAAGTACAAACACAATTGTTTTCATAACGAACAAGTGACGTAAACGAAGTAGGGTATTGCTGTAAATGTACAAGTTTGGTTCTAACCCTCTCTATCAGTCGTCAGAGACCATTTATCCCCATCTGAACAGCCCGAATAAATGCTGTCTTCGTGAATCGACGCCACCAGAGTCCATCCACCTCCGTCAGACACCATATCACAATAAACCTTAAAAAACACAATGCCTTATTCAGCAAGGCTATGCTTTATTTAGCATCAGAAAACGTCGTCTACTCATTGTATTGTGCTTAGTTGCAGTAGTGCGATATCAACGAGGATAAGTGCATGAAACAAAGGCAACCATAGGTAATGACCTCACCACGTCTGACCACATTTGTAAAAATATAAATAAATTTTAAACAAAGTGAACCTAGTGCCAGAGCACGGAAGAAGTTTGCGATTGTCGCGTCGAAGCTCCCTAGCAGAATTAAAAATTTCGTTAGTAGTTACGTAGTATGTATAAACAAAAACGCACATAACAAGTGAACCAGGCCTAAATTAAAACCAGATCAGAAGTTCAGTTGACTTTACATGTCATGCGCCACGCTAAAAACCAGACAAGCAAACAGAAATGCATGCCAAAAACTCCCAAACAAGACGGACGCAGTGAAAATATATTTTTTAAGAAGTGAACAGGGTGTTTCAGATAGCTCGTAGTCTTACAATTCATATTGTATTATTCCACTTTAAGGGCTGCAACTTCGTCTTCACGAATAGCATTCGTTCTCATTGTGATTTTGGGAAAATGACAGACTTTTTTTGACAATATGTCTCTTTAAAATGTTTTTAAATTTTTAAGAAGCGTTAACCCTGCCCAGGAAACCAATACTATACACACCAGTAAACGCAGGGTATAATGCTACCCATAATTTTCATATGTCTTCCTGTGACAAGTGACATCCGTTGTTTCCAGACCAAACTATTTTTTACTTTCATACGTCCATTGTTAACCACTTTCACAACAACATTTTATCTGCGCAACGAAGCATACATATCATAGAAATTTTATGCAGGGTACCACCAAAAGGCGTCTTTTTAGAGGGAATTATTTTTGTGCGTAACGTCATGCGCGTGTTAGATCCATTGTTTTTCATATCAAGTCATGGTGTAGGAAGACACTTCATGTATAAGATATTGGTGGTCATATCTGGCAAAAGAGGTTTTACACCTAAAATCACATTGAAATGTAAACTCAGTAAGGTGTCCGAAATTTGCTACACATCAGGCAACTATGAGTAGCATAGTACTCTTATATCCTACTTATAGGCTTTCTGGGACATCTTTGTAAAATAACTCTGGCACTATTCCATTTGTCTCTGAAAATCAGGAAAGTCATCGGGTTTCTAACATTTTTCTAAAATCAGCAAAAAAGCCCGAGGGTGGCGATCCACCTCGATTACCTGAGCAGTTAAAAATTTTTAAGTTCCGGAATTTTAAGTAGCCTATATTGGGCTTGAGATTCACTGCCTTTGTTATCACATCGCATAGATTCCTTGCTAAATAACCTTACGAACTCGTGTCGACACATTAAAAGTGGCATAAACTAATAATGAGGCAACAGCACGCTACCAATCTGAGATATTGTTATTCAGCGACAATTGGAGTCACACAAATGTGTGGGCGAGACGCATGCACCAGCCGCAGTTTGCCCACCGATTGTTTAGAATGTCCAATGTGCTTGTGGCAGCATTTTTTCAAGGATTTTCAAAGTGGTGGAAATGAAATGTGTCAATACGATTTGCCCTTCTATATCTGATTTTCATGAAAACGCGCATTTCCCTTCAAATACGCGAATACGACATTAACTTTTGGTAAACAAAATAAAGACAATTTTACAAATAAAAAGTTACGATGTTTACACTCGCCAAGTGTATTTGAACATACTTGTCCAAAGACGCAAAGTCTTCGGGCTCATCTTGACTTTAAGCCAACAGTACTATTCACTGCACCAGTGCGTCAGGAGACAATGCATTTTTTCCGCTCGGATGGCCACGATTCTGGAGCGCGAACGTTATTTATATCGCGCTGCGATACATTTTGACGCTCTTTTCTTCCAGACCACATCTACGCAGTTAGTTAAATTCGGGCATCAAAAACTTTGGGCATTAAATGCGTTGAGAAGCTCATCAGTTACTGGGAAGCGATCTCTGCTTTTACCAGAAAGTGAATTCACGTATTTATTCGTAAGTGAAAGAAGTTGCTTCTCGTCCTTATCTTAGAATTCCCTTAATTCACTCTCAAACTTTTACAAATCAACGTTGACCTCCTTTGAAAAGGTTCGGATTCAGAAATGGCATCGAAAGCTTGTTGATACACAATTCTGTGGAAGATTTCATCTGTGTAAAGTTGAAACATCCCTCCTAAAACACTTTGCTCTGTTCTGTCAGTTCAGGTAGCAGTGTTGACGAAAGGATCAGGCTGAACTTTTTTTTGTTTTCACAGGTCGCAATGAACCAGTGCACACTGGAAAATTTTTAATTCCTGACAGCCGCTTCAGTGCGGCCCAAATGGCGAGTCACTTCGCAAAAGGCTGACATCACGCGTCGCATGTATGAGGCGACTTGCTGGCTCGGGTTGGGTACTGGGGCAATAACGAACAGGCACTTTAGCCCTGGTCCGTTCAGCAGCACAGTATACGGCACTGCTGTCTGATGCCGCAGTGCTCACATCCGCCTCATTCACCCTGCCATCAACGATGCCTTGCCAACTGTGTCTGGATGTCTGTGTCATACACCAGCGGACAACCTTCCCACCCTCGCAGGCGTCCAACCTGCTGATCGTCGTCGCAAAGGAGCCACCCTGTCACTAGCACGCCGTGCAATGGAGCCTGGACATCTGTTCTACTCAGCGCTAACCTGTTCACCGGGTGGGATGCATGGCATATCAAATCGAATCACCCATTTGTACTAGGCGCACAACGCGTCATGAGTTCATCTGACGACAACAGAAAAGCGGGGCTCTGGAATGTGGACTGTGGAGTGTTTGGAGAGAACTGCGAGACTCCGTACTTTCATCCCCGACATCGGCGCCTGCCGTCCTGGAATGGTCTTGCCACGAAAAGCGTGGGTCCCGCTAATCCGCCTCCGCAAACGTGTCGGAAGTTCCCGCTCCTGCTTACATAAATAGATCATGTCCCCTTCTGCGACTTGTCAATGTACCCCAGAGGAACAGACCGTTGACCATGTTATTGCGTAAAGACAAAAGAAAATTACGACAGAGTAACAAAACAAAGAAACGTCCCTACGGAAAGAGTGAAGTTGATTTAATTTGAAAACTTCACAATTTTTTCACAGTTTAAAAAGTTTGGAATTTAAAATCAACCACAAGTTACAGCAAAATCAAGTCATAATTTTGAGGTTTCGAACGAACACAGTTTCTATTGTTTGTAAATCAGCCTACTAAGACCGCATCCCCTCCTAGTGCACAACGCAATCACATCAATTGTTACAAGAAGTCAAAAGTAACAATTGTCTTTAGAAAAGGTATTTACACAAATTCGTTGCAAGGTAAAAGTCTAACCCTCAATTTATCTATCTCAGGAGGTTTGGTAGCATTGTGCACTTAACCCTGGCTTGCAATAAAGGAATTTTGTGCTGTAGGACAACTTGCCAGGAAAATAGTAAAGGAAGTAAAATAGGCAAATACAGAGGGCTGAACAAACATGAGGCCAAGTGTTATTTGTTACATTAGGGCATTTTGAAATACAACTAAATGTTTCATTTTGAGGTGTGTTCTATTTTTAATGCAGTAGGAAGATTACATTAGTTTTTGACTCACCAACAAAGAACATTGGTAAACCTAGCGTTATGTAAGTATTGATATATACAACAAATTACAATGGTACATTTGAATATTTATGCATGATATAAGTATACACGTAGCATAGAACTCAAATTACAGGTGTTATATGCGATAAACCGGAACTTTTATTGAAAGGCGTTGTCCTGTTGAATGTCANAGTACTGTCGCAANCTGATGCTTCCCACACTGAGTGTCCATTGCCATCAACAGGCAATTTACAAGATTCTGCAAGTTACAAGCGCCCTAAATCGTCGATGTGAGAAACTGGTTTTAGTTTTATTAGTTGAAAGTTTGCAAATATATGCGAAAAAGAACGATTAAACTTAACCCATTTTATATGTTCGTGCAGTTCGCACATAAAGGAAATATAGCCGGAAGAAAAGAAGTTACGCTGTGTAATTTCGGTCACAGCACCTAATCTATGGGAAAAGTGGTTTATTTCTGCATTGAATTCAAAAGGAATATTTTTTACATGCACCTCATAGGAGGTGTAATCGATATCCGATTGGACAGTGTATATTTTTGAAATGTTGTAACCAGCTTCTTTCCATTCCAAGCACGATTTGTATTGGATAACTTCAGTCTGATCGGTGTCGCGGCGTCCAGTTACCTTCAAAAATTCACACTTTATGTTGAGTTGACTTTCTTGTTTTTTGCCAAATGGCTTACTTTTATGAACAGGATCGTAGAATTAGCTACAAATTGATTTTCATAACCGGTTTCTAACTGATATGTTACAATTTAATTACCGTGAATGCCTGGACGGCATCGCTTCCTCTAAGTATCATTATAGTCAGAATGAAGTTCACCACTAGCAGAAGAATTGTGAAGCACATGAATGCAGAGTTGCATCTTCCATCACTTTTAAGACACTTTCCTTCTGTAATGTGAGTAATTACATATCATCAGCATTTTAGCGTTTGCGTGTGTTATCTACTGCATTTTTGAAAGCATCAGTCTTCACTTTTTACAAAAAGAATTATCTATGACTAGACGTAATGCTGAAAGTACACTATATATATACTTATTCTGAAGCAGAGCTGGGCAAAACACTGAGTTGTGAATATAGTCTGAAAAATATTACATGTTACTTTAATTATACACGTTGACCACATGATTTTGGATAGAACATTACAAGTGAAATTTCTTGGAATGGTTGACACAAAGAAAAGGGCAGAAGCCAAATCGAGAATAGAACATGTCTTCTCGATTCAGATAACGTATAGAAATTTTACGTCACATTTCGGCTCGTACAATCTCTAATGCAGAAGTTTTTATTGTATTTTGAATCCTTACAGTATACTGTTCCCTTACGTGTATTTTCGTTTTCTTCACGATCTCTGTCAGATTCTTCATCAGATGGATTTGTCATAGGAATTTCATAATCAGGGTCTGGGGAAGCCATACTGTAATAAACTTCCCCTGGGCTTCTTGCCATTTGCTTAATTTACTCTGTCTTTTGTTTCTGACAGCAATCTAAGAAAGCACTTGCATCAATTCCTGTAAAAAACTTCAAAACAAAATTGTTGAAATTTTAGTGCTTTTATACACGTTTGAAGCACTTCGTGTTTATGAATCTTCCCTAAGTCGTTTATTGTTGACCTTGCAATCTGCAAAATATAATCAAATAATGATATTTCTAAGTCACAGAGAATCAAATATAGAAAAGACCATTACACTTTTTTTCAAGATATGCCTGTTACAAATGTTTAAATATGTAGCAATTTTGAAATACATTAGATATTTGGGCGAACCGTAATTTTTATTCATTACAAATCTATGATATGCACCTCGTGAAACAAAAAAAAAAACAAAAACAGATAACAATTTAACTTTCTGGTTCTATACTGTATTTATTAAAAATGTCCTATTTCAAAGTTCAAAAGTCTCGACAGCTACAATATGGTCGTCGGAAATGTCGAATCGAGACGTCGATTGTTGCTCAAAAGCAACATTCTGTATTTCTGAAAAGAATGAAACGAAACTAAGGTTGGAGTTTTGTGAAAGCGTTCGCAAAAAAGCCTAATTTCCATTTTGCAGTGATCAAACAATCAACAAGCCAAAAAGACATATGTCGGGATGATTAACAAGAATTTTTATAATTGTCTTTTTTTTCTATCTTTTTCTGGGCAACCAAAAGACTTCAATATTTTAACATTTTTGTTTGTGATGAATGAAATAGTGGAACACTGTACTGTTGTATAAAACTTCCCAACGTTTGATTTGGGGTTAGACAAAAGCTTGAATAAATGAATCCGCAAAAGAACCAATGGCTAATAATTGTTTAATAGGGCTAGAAACAACTTTTTCAAAATCTTAACCAATGAACGTGCTCAAGACAAGAATAAATTCCTACAAAAACAAGAAATACGAGCTTTGAGGATTTCCGCTAACTGACTTAGCCAAATAATTTTAAAATATCTTGTGAGTATCCGTCAAAGCAAGCATCAATCGCGTGCTGATGTGATCAATACTATATATTTGCATTTTCGTTTTGTTCATGTATTTGCCTCAGACTCACGATCCATATCAGAAGGGTAATCGAATAACATAAATGCACAAAAATGTTTAGGCATAGTGCATTACAGAGTAGGTGCTAGTCGATAAACACAGTCAACATTGAGAGAGGAGTAAAACACTGCAACAGCGCCCCATCTAAAACTGCATTCACTCGTCGTCAAATAGTAATCCAGCGGTAAGAGAGAAGTGAAAAACATCGAATGGTGGTGCTCAGCGGCGCACAAAAGCATGTAAATTGTTTTGATTAAGGTTTCAAATGTTTTTGCGAAATATTCAGCTTAAGGCTGACAATCGTTTGTTTTCACTGAATTTAAAGCAAGATTTGGCGGTTGGCGTTTTGTTAGTAATATATATTCACTTTTTACATGTTTGACCTACACACATCGTTGACATGCTGGTGATCGAGGAATCACAAGAAAATATAGAAATCATGAGGCGCCACCAAGCACATCAAAGGTCCTTAGGTTACTACGAAAATGCAATGCCGATGAAATACAAACACTGAAACAACGCTCCAACAACGACTGCAGTTGGTCATAGAGGAGCGTCAAATTGTGGAGGAAAAATGAATTTTGTAAATAACATCAGACGTTAAAAGTTATCTGGTAAAAACTTAGATGAAGATGCACATCGTTGAATTAAACGAATTAAACCATACATATTGTTTCTAAACAAGGCATCGAAATTCCTGACAAGAGGGTTAATTTGGCGTAGAAAAACACTTACATTTCTCGAAATGTAATGCATCATTCGGTAGCAGACACGGGGCGATTACAGCACAAATGTAATCGATTATGATTACGATTACTTGCCACAAGCTCGATTACGAATGAACAAAATCACAATGGAATGGGTTACGATTGCAACTACATTGAAAATAAACACGATTGCAATCGCGATTACATTTGTATTGAGACACCCTCAGAAAGGAAACAAAATCCGTTGGCATGGTTTGAACTTCATGTAAGTATTTTTCAGGCAATATAAGATATCAGCGAAAGCAGTGAACGAAATTACGAATCATTAAGGAGTAAGAACAAAAAAAAAGTTAAATCACATTGATTGTTTGCTCAGATATTTGTGAAGTCAGGAGCCAACAAACACTTCAAATTTTGATTAAAGAAACATAATCCGTTTTTAAAATCTTTGTTATATTTGATAAGCATCAACAATTAAAATCTTTTATCAGTGAAACGACGCCTATTAGGCTTGAATACTCGTCCAGTAGCGCTGAAACGTGATTTGTTAGTAAAATCAAAATTGCTAACTTTTTCTTTAAACTGGGTTACAAGGTTTCCAGGTGTGTGATGACCATTGGATTGTCTGCAAGTCAGCGAAGTATTGTGTAATTTTTAATTTGAAATGAAATAAACAGTGATGCCATTTGCCTATTGGTTCAAAAGTCAATGGTCAACCAAAGCTCATTGGTTTTGTTGAGTTTTTTTTTGCCAGTATCAGGTGGACGATTTCTGTTGACATTCTAGTTACCAGCATTGTGGAAAGATGCTTTCGACTTGTGTAAAATTACTTATTTCTGCGAAAAATTAAACTACTGTACTGATTATTAGTGCAACCATAAGTCAATGTGCCTTTTTCAAGGTTTATGCAACGTCCACAAACCAAATTTCACACTGCTTCTGCAAGTTGAGTTGTAACTCTGAAATATAATGCTTTTTTGCGACTACTGACGTAATAGTGTTGCTTTGTCCACTACTGGACCGTTGAATATTAAGTAGGATAGGTGTGGTAAGCCACGAAACGTGGTCTTACAGTACTTGGTTTGGTAAATGCTCAACCCATTATGCATATGTAAAAACTTTGAAGGTAATAATGTGATGCTTTTATGGTGCTTAAGTATAATAATGTAGAACCTTTTCAGTGACTTCAGGATATTTATTGACACTGGATATTTCTCCTGTGCTTTCGGATTGATTTTCGTCCATTGTTTGTTAACTCAAGTTTCAATGGGTCTTTCACACTTTTATTTTTGTTTCATTTCAACAGAATGAACACTTCAACTTACCGGTTTGATTTCTAATATACGCTTTGTATTCCGCATTTCAGTTGCGAAAGCAGGAAATTGATAGGTCAAAATTAAGTCGAATTTTTAAATTATAAAGTCAAAGTTTTAGGTTTTTAGGTAAAAAATGGCCACCCTACTAATTATAGATATAGCCTACTGCAGCCCGTACAGGCCTATTTGTGGATCTGAATGTATTTGCATAAAACTAATGACTACCCTCGTAATGTAAGGCTAACATTTCTGTTACCGAAGTGTCAATTTGTTGATTATTCCTCGTAAAAGTTCGTGTTTTTCCACAATTGTTTTCATATCAACATTTGCTAGAAAGGTTTATACTGGCTAAGTTTTATTCCCGCAGGACTGAAGATGTATTTAAATACGCGAAACCGGTCTATCTGTGCAAATAAATTGTGACGGATTCACTTGCGTACGTCACTACTATGACTTCACAATTGCAATCAATAATAAAAGGGGAAATCCAGCCTCCAAAACCGCGCACTGACGTAGCGCGAGGAATTCCAGGTTTAATCGCGAAATTAATCGTCGATTACGATTAAATTGGTGATGTAATCGATTACGATTACATGTCATTTTTGGGTCAGTTTAATCGACTACGGTTACAATTACTCAAAAATTTGTAATCGAGTGCAATCGATTACAATTGACGATTACGATTACCCCGTGTCTGTTCGATAGGCGTTTCATACTAGTCTGTGTGTTTCCACAATCGCTAACTAAGCATACATTGGCATGCAATAGACACGAAATGGATTTTTTTTACTGCAGGTGAGCACAGAGCAAATGTGCCTCAGAGCATGTTTGCCGAACAGTACAGTAATCACACTTGTCTATGGATATCATCAAAATCCCTCACTAAGCAATTCAGTGATACACCAAGATATTTGACTTGGTCAGAAAATAGCACACGTACACTTTTCAGAAAAACATTCGGATGAGAAGGTTGTTTATACGCTTTAGGAGAAAAAAGATACACCAATTGTTTTGTTGCAATCAAAAGCGATTTCTTGTTCAGTCACATATAATCTCCAAAAGTATTATTCGGAAGGCATTGGAGCTCACTACAATACTAGGGCCAAAGGCACATATATCACCACCTAACATTAGATTATTCACAACGATATTTCCCATAGAGTCTCCACTCTGGTTCTACCCAAGGTGTATGTAAAAACCTTTGACCGGGAAAAAGCAACAAAAGAATTAGGTACTGTAGGTAGTTGTTCCATGCAACATATGTTGAAAGGACACTGTAGAAAAAAAAATTCCATAAGTAGAAAAAAAAACTTTTCAATAAAAAATGCTGCAATAAAGATGCAACTGAATAATTTATTAACATAATGTGAATAAAATTTGGCTGTCAATAATGGCAAAGAAGCAAGCTAAAATTATTTTAGAAATAAGCATATTGGCATTGTCGCTAGACACATGAGTTGAAGCTTCGAATTAATCTATTTATTTAAAGAATATATAGTAATTAGAAATGTTTATTCTATTTACTATTAGCAGTTGCTATAACATGAACGAAATTAAACAATAGCAACATTAACATATGAATCACATTTAAGAAACTTTTGTAAGTGGGATATAGCGAGAGCGAGTAGCTAACTATAGAAATATTCTAACTATTCTATATTTGATAAGTTTCAAATTTTCTGAACATAAAGCATAACACAAAACTCAATGACGCGTAGAGCGGTTATGATTAGAGGTTTCTGTGGAAGAACTAAGCAACGCACAGTGTTGCTTTTGAGGGAAAGCATTCTTCCTATGATGCTGGGTTCTTCAGGTAAAGGTAGCTAATTTTGCAGAAACTAGCAATCAATGGAACTCGTGGTTCGCAACAAGATTTCTTTGTTTCAGTAAAAGTTTCAAAAGAAATTGTACCATTTCAACAGGCACAAGTTAGGCTCTTAACTTATTAATGCGATGTGAAAAATGATTCAGTTTGATGTCGGTGTCAGAAGAAAGTTCGACTCTCAGGAATCCCACTCCTACTCCGAATCCGCAACCATGGTATTTGGCAACAGCTTGTAAACGGTTGTGTGCAATTTCATGCATAAGCGAATCCAAACCAGTTGACTGGTACAAGGCGCATGCATGTGCGCAGCGAAAGTAGAAGAAAATACTGACCAGCAACACACGATAAATGCCGGTGGTACACGCTGGTTGAACACATCTCCGAATCTTTTAATAGGTAGCATCGTTGTCCCATGCGGAACGAAACGATTCGCTGTTAGGTCGATTAAGGTGAAAATACCGTACAAAATTTGCCAGCTAACTGTAGTTAAGCAAATTTTTTTCGTAACATCCACCTCATTTTATGTCACTGCAGGCTGGTTGTAGTGAATGATGCGTTTGTGAACGTCAAGAGTATTACAGCAATGACTTAAAAAGTGCCACAGCTTGTTTAATAATTGTTTTGCAAATTCGTGAAATGCGCTTTTGGAATTAATGTTTTCAAATCTTGAATGAACTGTAGCAAGTATTTCTCCTACGAAAAGACTCCATTGATGTGCAAAAAACTTCTTAAACAAGAAATTGTATTCACTGAGTGGGTGTGCAGTTGTTCACGTGCTGAATACTGAATGACCTGCAAAATATTCTCAATGGGAGGAACGCGTCAGGATTATTTTTACTCTGATAACTTTTGCGTTTGAGCTGCCTAAATGCTGGATTGCTTTAGGTTTTTCTTCGTGTCTTCGTCAGAATTATTGCTAATTTCAGCTTAACTTGGAAAGCGTCTTGTTTATTTTGGACTATCACCATGTTTTGAAACGGAAACCAAAGGCCAGCTTTTTCTTTTCGTTTTATTTTGACTTGTTTGTAGGCTTTCAATGAAGTATTTTGCCGCTTTGATACCATCGGCTGGGTTTGATAATGTGTCACTTTCTGTCTTACCTTTCATGGTAATATGTGGCGTTTACTTTTACTAGTAGGTGCTTTACTCTCTATTAGGCATTATTACATAACAGAGTTTTAGTTCGTCACAAAGCGAAAGATTTGAAGAAGTACAACTTAAAAAATTCAAAGATTTGAAGAAATACATCTTGAAAAAGTCAGAAACGTTGGTTGGATTGGTACGGCAAAAACTTTCGCGGAACAAAAATGATGTGTATCTCGAAAATCCACAGAAACTTAAAGACTGCGCAACACTAACTTCGTAAAAATGCTTTGGCTGCGATAGATCTGCACAATGGTTTCATATCTTTCGATAAATTTCCCATTACTTAATTGTCCATGGGTTTTGACGTTAGTGTCCCTGCAGCTCAAATAACAAACTTACTCGTTGTTCTTGCATTACTGCAGCCCTTTTAATGTTAGCTCAACTGGTCACAGGCTGTTGTCGTAATAATTTGTAGCAGTCACTTTTCACAAACAATGAATGCCTAATACTGATAGATTTTGCTTATTTTTTTATCTTACATTCCTCGTTAAAGCAAGCTACTCTGAAATGGCTGTCTACCTAGACAATTTCATTAGTAAAAATTCTCATTTCACAAAGTTCCCAAAAGTTGCAATTTTCACAAAAAAATCAATACTCAGTAATTAAATAGCGCTGGATACCAGGTTCACATAACGTAGCGTGAAGATGTGCTGCAGACATCCTTCCATAATTTCATAAGCAGATGGTAGGCCAGGCGAACCTTTACAGTCCAGGCGAAGCTTTTACAGATTGCACGTCAGGCATACCTTTCAGTATCAACTATTCCAGTACCGGAAACCACAAACACAAAACCTTTAAGAGCACAAGTCGTTGTGCTTGCTGTCTAGTGGAGCATCCCTCCATGCTCAAATTACTTTGTCACAGTACTTGATTAGGCCAGTAGTGGGCACACGTTCTTCGGCGAGGTCCACATTATTCTGTCAGTACCCAGCGAAGGTCCAGTTCTTGCAAATTATATTTCATTATTAGAAAATGATGGAATTATTAGATCTAAATGTTACGGTTGTTAGGTCTAAAAACGTTGAAAGGAAATAACTTTAAGCGGTAATTTGGCTACAATCGCCATAGATATTTACATCTATTCGGTTTGAGCCATCGTTTTCTCTTGCACCTCTTTGTGTAGTGACCAGTAGGGCCTACAGATGCACCTGTGTTGTTACTATGTTTTTTTCCATAGGCAATCTTGCATAAAAGCAAGATTGTTTCACCATTTGCGTGTTTAACTAATTTTCATTGTTCAATTTTTTCAAATTCCTGCGTTGCTGATTGCTTGCTGGCTGGGAATAAAAGTTGCGCTAGCGACATGAGCTGACATTCTGTTGCCGACAAAGTTTGAAGTCCGGTTAGATACCGAGTGTTTTTAGCAACAGCTTGTTTTCACACGGATGTGTACAACTCCGCGCTGTAATAGCAGTGCTTCAAAAACGAAATTAAGCATTTCTTCTTTGAAAAGATTCCACTGATTTGCAAAAAAACTTCTGAAACAAGAAATTTTATTTAGTGGCTAGTTTTGCAATTATGCGCATGCTAAATGCTGAACGAGTTGCCAATCATTTTCAATATAAAGAAGATGTCAGGCTTATTTTCAATCTGATTTCTTTTAACGTTTTAGGTGGCCAGATGTGGGATTGCTTTGTGTGTAATTTGGTACTCGCTAAAGATTTTTCTTCGTATTTCAATCAGAAATGTTGCTAATTACAGCCAACTTGAAAACAGCTTGATTATGTAGGCCAAGCTCCAGATTTTGAAACGAAAACCAATGACCAGCTTTTCTCGTCGTTTTATTTTCACTAGGCTGTAGACATTCAATCTTGTATTTTGTCGCTTTAGTACCATCCACTATGTGTGATTTTGTGTTCCTTTCCCTTTCATGGCAATATGTGACTTCTCCATTTACTGTTAAGTGTTCTACTGTCTGCTAGGCACCTAGCTAGAAATCTTACAATACGTAGTTTTAGGTCGTCACAATACGTCACATATTCAAAAAAATATAATTGCAGCGCAAAATACAGAAACCGTGGTTAAATTTTTATAATCATAATTTCACCGTTCAGATATGGTTCTTAACAAAAATTGCGCAGTAATCACATACTGAAAAAGATTAACCGTGAAATTTCGAAACATCCCTTCTATGTCTTTCGAGAAATTTCTAATTGCTTAGTTGCTCGTAGGTTTTAACATTTTCTCTTCCAGCAGCTCAAATGACAAACTTGCTCGTTGATCTTGCATCAATGCAGTCTTTGTGATTAAAAATCGATTGGTCAGAGGTTGTTGTCGTCATATTTTGTCGCAGTGACAATTTACAAATGATTATTGCCCAGGACTGAAGATTTGTACCTATTTCCTTTATCTTACATTCCTCAACACCTCAAGCAACGCTGAAGTGGCTGTCCACCTAGACAATTTCATTTGTAAAAATTTCACATTTCGCAAGCTTCACAGAAAGTACAAATTTGCAAAAAGCAATACCTAATGACTGAATAGCGCTGGAGACCAGGCTCATATAACTTAGCGTGAAGAAATGATGCGCCTGGCCGCCTTCATTTCGGTAATTTTATGTGAGAATGTTAGGCCAGGCGTGATTTTGCAGCACATGCTTAGCCTTTACAGATCGTAGGTCAGGCATAGCTCTAAAGATTCTCGATCAGGCGTAGCTTTTGAAGGTTGTAGGTCAGTTGTAGCTTCAAAAGCTTCAAGAAAAATGATTTAGAAGAGAAGTCGTTGTGATTGCAGTTATGTGTTTTTTATAGAAGCATACCGTCATCCTCAAGATACCTTGATTCGCAATATTTAGTCAAGCCAAGGGCGGTCAAATGTTTTTAGTGAGGGCCACACTGTTCTGCCAGTAATCAGCAAAGGGCCACTTCTTGCAAATTATACTTTATTACATAAAACGATAGAAGTTTTGGATCTAACAGTTAGGGTTGTTGGGCCTAAAACCTTCAAACGAAATACATTGAAAAGGAGATTTTGCTGCAGTCGCCATATACGGTTACATCAATTCGATTGCAGCCATGGTTTTGTCCCTGCACCTCTTTGTATAGTACGTCACTGTGTTTTTTACCATAGGCAATCATATATACCAGCCAGGTTGTTTCACCGTTTGCGTGTTCCACTATTTCTTGATCCGTAAATGTGCGCAGCGAAAGATGACAAGAACACTGACCAGCAGCATACTGCTATACGCCGGTGTTACAAGCTCTTTGAAATTGTCTCCGAATCTTAGGTATAACATCGTTTCCCCATGCGGCACGAAACGACAAAGCGTTGGGTCGATGGAAGTTAAAATGCCATACAAAAATTGCCAGCTGATTGTACCTAACGAAATGTTTCGTAACAGTGAGCTCTTCCACCTCAGTTTGTGACACTGAATACTGGTTGTAGGGCATGATGCGTTTGTAAACGTCAAGTGTATTACAGCAATTGCTTGAAGTGCCTTAGCTTGTATAACAAATTCTTGGCAAAATATTAAAGTGTGTTTTTATAGGAACGATACACAGGTGTAGCCAGAGGGGGGCAAAGGGGCCATGTCCCCCCAACATTTTTAGAAAATATAGTCACTTTGTGCTTTGAGAAGCGTTTCTCCAAACAAAATAGTGTCATTCGCCTAAAATCAAACATTTGGTACCCCAAAAAAATTTCTGGGGTGGCTACGCCACTGGAATGATATTTTTAAAACTTAACTTAACAATACTAAGTATGTCACCAATGAAAAAATTCCATCGATGTGAAAATAATTTATTAATCAAGAAAATGTATTCAGTGAATAAATGTGCAGTGATGCAAATTCTAAATACTGAATGAGGTGCAAATCATTCTAAATGTGAAGAAAGCGTCAAGATCACTAAAACAGGAGAACACACACACAAGGAGTTGTGCTTCCAGTTTAGTGTTTTTTGATGTAGCTTCTCGCCATCTTCTAAATACCTTAAATCGATTGTGTTTGGTTATGTAGGATGTAGAAAAACTTTTCAGTGAGAGCCATATTGTTCTGTCAGTACCAAGCGAAAGGATCAGTTCTTGCATGTTATAATTTATTGTATGAAGAAGATGTAATTGCTAGATTTGCGGTTAGGGTTGTTGGTCCCAAAACCGCTAATTCTACGTACTACATCTATATTTGCGTGCTAACATCAATGTGCAGTCGACTGTAGTATCATTACTGCATGTTTTCAGAGTAGAAACCACTTGTGAGTAATTAGTGATAGTCAATCAGCACAAAAAATCCCAAAAGGTTGCAATGTGCATACGAGGGCCGTGAAAAATGTTCAGACAGACAGATATTTTTATTTTAATATATGAAAAAATCGGATATCACTGGGAGGAGAATGAGCGCAAGGCGTTAGGGTATCCTCCCCACGAAATATAAGGCCAACAGTACATAGAAAACGAGTCATATTTTACAGAATTCTAGACATGTATCTGCGCAGTACTCAATCCTTGAAAAAGCTTTAACCAAGGTTATCTAGAACTCCTAGATAGTTCTAGATATCCCTGGTTTTAACTATGAAAAAAATCGTAACATTAAGCACAAACAAGTCGCGCTGCAACACAATTAGAGGCAAGCGCAAATTTTTTTTTTATTGGAATACGTGAGAATGTTCAGTAACATATGTATAAACGAAAGAATCGAAAATAAGTGACTCCTTGAAGATCTTTTGGAATATCATTCCACATTGTGGGTCCTCGAAAAGATGTGATATTTTTCGCGTCTCAGCTAGGGGAATTTTACATGTTAATTTAGAAGTTTGTCTAGTTTCTTTGATTTTAGTAGTAGCAGAAACAGATATGATACAACCAGGAAATATGTTGTGATAAATTTTGGACATACATTTTGCTAATTCATAATTGTTGATACCTTTGATTTGTGGTATCCGTGCTGAATAAAATAGATCTGTGAGTGGAATACACTCTTTACGATCAATTTTGAATAGAGTAAGTATAGCTCTATAAACTTTACTAGATCAAAAACACCCGACCGATTAGCTGTAACCCAATTCGCAATACCGTGATTTAGATGGGAGTAGACCAGAGCGAAAGAAACCATTCGAAATAAACGAAATAAAAAAAACAAATGCATATTGACAAAAGGTTGTAGTTTAAATAAATTGCTGGCTCCTCTAGAGTTTTTTAACGACGTTTTCTTTTTGGAAGGACCAAGTAAGCTTAGAGTCAGTAAGGATCCCTGAGTGTTGCGGCGCTAAAAACCCTTCAAGTCCCGCGCGGACCACTTTTCTCCCCAAGATTGTTCAACCTTGCAACTCTATAGCTCGCCAACAGACTGAGCTAGAGGGCTGTCCAAACACCTACGGATTCGGCAAGTGTTCTAGTTGACTTAAAAATTATTTTTTTTGTTTTGGGTTTGGGGTTTGTTGTGGGTGATCTCATAATGGGGGCATGTTTTCGCGCGTTTGTGGCTGAGGTTACCTGGCCCTGGACGCCAACCCAACGAGCCATTCTTTGGCTCAAGTTTTATTGGAAACTAGGCTAGGATCCGAGTCTTTAGAACACTTGATGGGCTTTCTAGCATATCTGGAGCCAAAATTATGGCTGCAAAATGGTAAAATTTTCACTCCGACAAACGCTGACCAGGGTACATTGCACTCATGGCCATAAACGGCCAAAACTCGAGGCAGATTGAGCTAGACATTGTTCAAACCCTCTGAAGATTTGGAAAGTCTTGTAGTTTGCAATAAAAAAAATATTTCAGTTTTGGATGTCGGGTTTTTTGTTGATGTTTACATGATGGGAGTATGTTCGTGCATACTTTGTTTACATTTGGTGACGTCATCATTCCAAGGGAACGGACGAAACGAGCCATTTTGTTGGCTGAAAGTTTTATTGGTACTAGGCAATAATACGAGACTTTACAGCACTTGATCGACTTTCTAGCGTTTCTGGTTCCAAAATTAGGGCCAAAATGTCAAAATTTAATCAGGGAGTTCCCCGGGAAATTCCCAACATTCCTTAGGAAATTCCTGAAACATTTGGATTATTTGCATAATTTTTGAACCAGAAACACTAGAAAGTAGATCAAGGGTTCTAAAGACTCGTATTATAATTTTGAGCCACAAAATGGGCCTATTGGATCGGCTGATGACGTCATCAAAAGAACCGCAAAACATACCCCAATGTTGACGTCATCCACCAAAAAACCCATGCCCAAAACATAAATTTTTTTATTCAAAACTGCAAGGTTTCAAGTGTCTTAAAGCGTTTGAACAGGTCTCTAGCTCAATCGGTTGCAGAGTTTTGGCTGGCCTATTTTGCCCTGAGAGGTCAAATCATACATTTTGAGGTATTTTTTCAATTTTTTTAAAAAGTGCGTTTTTGACCCATAATTATGCTTCCGGATATGCTAGAAAACCCATCAAAGCTCTCCAGAAGCGGTTAAAGCCTAGTTTCCAAAACAATTTGAGCCAAAAATGGCTCATTCCATTGGCGCTAATGGCCAGGTATAATTGGCTAAAATGGTGAAAACATGCCCCCATTGTGACGTCACCCACAGAGAACCCCAAAACCAGAATGAAGTTTTTTTTAAAATCTAAACTAGCCAACTTGCCAAATCCCTAGAGGGTTTGAACAGCTCTGTGACTTAATCGGCTAGCGAGTTATGACTAGAAATGTAGTGGCCGCTTAAGTGGCCAGCACGGGACTTAGAGGGAGTCGCGAGCCGCGAGCCGCGTGGACCTAGCGCTCACAGAATTTGAGAGACGCGTATCTGACGACCTTCCACTTATTCTGACACCTTACGGGTTACGTGTATCGACAGATCTGTAGCTGTCATTCCCTACAAAATTGCTGTAAAACGCAGGTGTTTAACGCAAGCCTTTGTTGTCAAAAATTCAAGCAGGAAACTTCACTTCAGCAGCGATCGATCATCAAACAGGGTTTCTGAAAATACAACTGAAACAAAACTGAGGATTAAAGAGACGCAGCTTAATAGAGCAAACAAGCTTCACGTCCAATTAGCTGAGCGTGCGCGAAAACAATTAGCAATTGCACAAGCACACATTTTCAGTTATTTAAAACGCATAGAAAACTTATGTACCAAAACACGGGCGTTCCAACGCTCAGAGTTCGATCTCCTTTAACGCCCGGGCCGGCCACTGCAGTGGCCGATGAACATTTGATCATCCATAACGCGGATCGGGCTAGATAGCCAGTGAAAACATCCCTGGATGTATGAGACAGCCAAGAATCGAATGAGAATGACAAAAACATACCTTTTCGAATGAAATTTTTGAGAAAAATCCATATTTGTGCATTTGCCCTACTAAACTTTTGGCAAAATTTCGAGAAAATCGCAAAGCACGTTCCTCGCATCCCGTTTAGCCTTTACGATCCTGTTTTTACGCTTCACCGACCGCCGGAATACTCAAACCAGGATCCCTTCGAAAAAAGTCAGATCGGGCTGTTTTTTGGGGGGCAATAAGGGGGTCTAAAAATGTATGTCAGGAAAATTGACTTTTATATCACGTTTCTGGGTCCACAGAATCAAATACAAGGGTGAGTGACTTGCTGAGTGGCTTAAACTATTCTTGGAGCTAGCTAACAGCTGTTTCAGTCCTCCTGGGAAAGTGAGACCCTCCCACAAAAGTTCAAAGATGCCACCATCATCCACATCTACAAGGGAAAGGGCAACAGGCGATCATGTGACAATCACAGAGGGATCTCTGTCCTCTCGATCGCCGGCAAGATCATGGCCCGAGTTCTCTTGAATCGCCTCCTGAAGCACCTCGAGCAAGTTCACCTCCTGAGAGCCAATGCGGTTTCCGCACAGGTCGAGAAACCACTGATATGGTGTTTGCCGCTCGTCAGATCCAGGAGAAGAGTATGGAGAAACATCAAGACCTCTTTTTTACTTTTGTTGTCCTCATGAAAGCGTTTGACACCGTGAGCAGAGAGGGCTTGTGGATAATCATGTCGAAGTTTGGTTGCCCGGATAGGTTATTGAAGTTCGTCAGGCTTTTTCACAATAGGATGATGGCCCGCATGCTTGATGATGGAAACGCCTCAGACCCGTTTCAGGTGATCAGTGGAGGAAAACAGGCTGCGCCCTTGTCCCCACGCTGTTCAGTTTGATGTTCTTGGCGATGCTGACAGATGCCTTCAGAGAAACCTCCCCTGGCATTCCCATCAATTACAGGTGTGATGGGAAACTGTTCAACCTCAGGCGTCTACAGGCCATCACCAAAGTCAAGAAGACTGTGATCAGAGATCTCCTCTTTGCTGACGACTGTGCCCTCAATTCCAATGACTAGCAAGAGATGCAACAAGAGATGGACGCATTCGCCTTTGCCAGTGACAACTTCGGTTTCACCATCAGCACCAAAAAGACTGAAGTGATGTATCAGCCCACCCCAGGAATCCCATACCAGGAACCAAACATCACAGTAATGGGTCAGAGGCTCCAAACGGTGGAGAACTTAGCCTACCTCGGCAGCACACTCTCCCGCTCCGCCAACATGGATGCAGAAGTAAACAACCGCATCGCTAAAGCAACCAGCGCCTTTTGGAAGATGGATGAAGATAGCCTGGGAAAGAAGAGGTATCTCGCAGCGAAACAAAATCAAAGCCTACAGAGCAGTCGTCTTAAAAGCACTTCTTTACGTCTGTGAACATGGATCATTTACGGACGACAGGAGAAGCAACTCCAGCAGTTTCATCTCCGATGTCTTCGCAGCATCTTCAAAACCGCTGCCAAGACAAAATCCCCGACACCGAGGTGCTGGAGAGGGCGGAACTCCCTAGCGTCATTGCCACCATGCGCAAGGCACAGACACGATGGGCGGGTCACGTCCTTCGAATGTCAGACTCCCGTATCCCCAAGCAGCTGTTGTATGGTGAAGTCAGTCGTGGTGGAAAAAAGATCGGAGCACAGCGCAAGCGCTACAAAGATATTATAAGTAAAGCAGTCGATACTGGTACCACAGACCTTACACAATCGGCGAAAAACGAGTTCTGCGGTAGAATGCTGTATTCATTGGATCTTTACAGCTGATTCACCAACCAAAAACCGGCCTAAATCTTACACAAAAACCCACCAATTCCGCCCAAATATTGCAAAAATAGCCAAAGAATCCACTATCCGCCAAATGCAAATTTTACCCGAAAACTAAATACAAAAACAGCCAAAAATGGCGAAAAACTAGCACATCTGGCTACACTGTTCGCCACAGTAACACACAGACACTACAACTTTATATCAGGCGGCATCTTTGTCAGTCCACCTCAATTCTTCAAACGCCAGCGGCCTTCTAGTTAGCCAGCTAAGTGACCTGCCTTTGAAAAATCTCATAAAGTTACATTTAACACTTTCATGCTGCCAACATGAAGATAAGAAAGACCTTCTTCAAATAGTTTTGCTGTTTTTTTTTTATTTTTGTTTTTATGTAACTTTGGCATAAAAATAATAATATTCCTCTCGCTTGTTGCTGGTTGAAATTAAGCCCTAGTGTTTTTCAGAAACATGGCAAGAGTCCTTCGGAGAAGTGTGGTCTGTCACACAAGTTGCATTTAATTTGCTGTCGAAACTTGTGGCTTTTCGTGTCCTAGTTTTATGGTTCATGATGTGGGGTCGGGCAGGAGGCAATGAACTCGTATTAACACCGCTGATGTATTCTCATTCCATAGTCTAATGTGATGACCTGCATGGAATGCAACTTGAGTCAAATTTTGGAGGGTCTACTGAAATAAAGCAGTAGTCGAGCGTGTAAGTGACTACCTGTTGTGATCGTGTAATCCAGTTACTGTAATCATGTAATCCAATCAAGGTAAGCATCGAATCGGCGTACTTCGTTGTGGCATGAGAGTGCCTTACCTAATCTACGTTCTTTCGAGTCCGCTGATTGGCAATCCCCACACTACTTCAGTTAGCGCCTTGTCTCTCCTGGGCCATTCTGTGATTGAGTTCGAACCTTCTACTGTTTGCTTGCTACTTGCTCCTCAGTACCGTTCGTGTTTGTGCTGGATTTAACGAAAAATACAACAATGGCGACGAGGATGGGATTCGAACCCACGTGTGCATAGCAAGAGCATGTCAACAACTTTATGAACAATTTCCAGAGTTGTTCCAGCCAGAGATGCAGAGATGGGTTGTATCAGGGCTTCGAATTGGAAGCTAAATTTAAGCCAGATGCCAAGCCATCGTTCATCGTTTGAGAAATTCTGCGTCGTCTTGAAATTCGAAATTCTGCACCAAGCCATCGTTCGAGACATTCTGCGTTAGTTCCTTTTGAAGTTACGGCACATTCTTTTATTTTCACAATACTGGCTTCAGACACCGATTTTCAAAATACCGGCCTTTTACCGGCCTTTGGTAAATTAGCAGTAAGATACCGGCAGGGCCGGTGAAATACCGGCCAACTGGCAACCCTAGACATATGCAGTAGATAACTTTCGGCCAGCAATATGCTTGGATCTTGCGTGAAATTTAGTCAGATTGCGATCATGGTGTGAAACAATTCATTTCGAAACTAAGAAACAGGCGCAGAAATGGGAAGATTAATCTTTCGTGCATTTCAATGTCAGATGGAACTGGATTACATAACTGTCAGCAGATTGTTGCTTGGCCCAGTAGTAAATGTTTGTGAAAGCATTAAGAATTGGTTTCAGTTAATTTATCAGCATTTATCTTGGCTGCAATATTGCGTTCTGCTGCCTTGTGTATGACTTCAAAACATTTTACGTATGTGGTTCGTAACTACAGTTTTAACTCTACCCACACATGTCCTGCAACCTCAGAATTTTGTACGGATTTTCTGTAATCATTCAGAAGCATTTCTTCGTGTATTTTAGCTCTTTTCCCAGGAGGTCAAATATTTCTATCAGAAAAATATTTGAAAAAATTCGCAAATCATATTCATTTAGTGAAAATGATTTAAAATATGAAATAACTTTGTCAAAGAATTTGCTTCGGAGGGCGTCGCAGCTGCCTATATCGCTCGAACAATTTTATCTTTTATAGCTACTTAAAAAGCTGCGTTTAGTTGTTACGGGTAGCTGGAACTCTTCCCATCACCAGCGCTTCATAACGTTGATCTCAGTGGCATATCTAGGGTATGGCAGGCATGGTACATGCCATGGGCGCCACTTTGACGGGGGGCGCAAAAACTGCTTGGCAAAATTAAAATCTTTACTTACATGTTTCTTTAACCTCTATTTTGCACCCCATGCATTCATAAACTACAAAGCTGCATCAACGGCGCATCCTTACCTAAAGCATTAAGTTGGGCGTGTTGCGCTAGCACCACTAAGCATTATGACAAAATTGCGGTATTGTGACATAACAAGAAACAAGAACGCTCGCTTGCCATGTCCAGTGTCCACGATGCCTCGTCCTTCTCACACTATAAGAAAGGATAAGTTAGTCCGTACTGCTGCATTTCAGGCAAG
>JGI24158J21664_10000523_pt1 | contig 35872 bp, 10 predicted proteins | sample Ectturendosymbi3_FD_21664 | JGI IMG/M metagenome (IMG submission 21664) | reverse complement strand
CTAAAGTGATGTGTGTTGCCAACGTTATTTTCGGGCAAGAACGCCTAACCGAGCAGTTCCTTTCGATGCACTTTTTCTATGACAGCGTTGTTCTCTTTACAAAATAGTGCTCGTCTACAAGTTACCACTTCACTTTCAACGAGCTCTTTCTGTGAGAGCATTCTCTTTGTGGACCTGATGGCGCTGTTAGGCTGGGAGCTGCGCCTGGTGAGAACAGATGGAATGGTCAAACTTGACGTGATCCTCTTTGAAATTTTAAGCAAAAAATGCCACTAACACTGAGACTACCACCACAAGTTTACTGTAGCCCATCGTCTGTACAAACCAATGTTATTATCAAACCAGTATAATTTATACCTGAAACCACCTAGCTTTATATGACGCCAGGGAATTTATGCGCAGAGATAGCAGTTTTTGTGCTAAATCTGTCAGATATAATATTTTTACGAACGGCGCCCCACACCAGTTGTTGAAACCACTGCTTGGCCGCACTAGATCTCGGGGCAGGTGTTGAGCAGCCATTCAATTGTCTCATCGTCCTGAACCGTCAGGCTGTGCAGTCCGTGGGGAGGTCGATGGATTGGACATTGGAGGACGACATGGGCGACGGTTTGTTCTTCTGCGCCACACTCACAAGCCGCAGAGGAGGCTATACCCCATTTGTACAAGAAGGAGCGGAAACGTCCGACACCGGTGCGGAGGCGGTTAAGCCGGACCCAGGCTTTTCTTGGGAGGGTCATTCCAGGGGGGTGGGAGCCGGTGTCGGGGATGAAAATGCGGAGTCTTGTGGGGTTGTCCGTCCACTCCGCATTCCATTGGTAATCCGCTCACTGCGCCGCACGTATGTTGTTTTTGTCAGATAAACTGATGAGATGTTGTGCGGAGGGTACAAATGGGTGTCTCGATTTGTAGCGCCATGCGTTCGCACTCGATGGGCGTGTGAGAGCTGAGTGGAGCAGATGTCCAGGCTCCATGGCACGGCGTGCCAGAGACAGTGTGGCTCCATTGCGACGAAGCTCAGCAGGTTGGATGCCTGCGACATGGAAGGTTGTACGCTGGTGTAGGACGCAGTCATCCAATCACAATTCACAAGGCGTCGTTGATGGCGGGGTCAATGAGGCGGGTGTGAGTATTGCTGCACCAAGGAGGCGCGCAGTACTCTGCGGTTGAGTGCCACAAGGCTAGGGTGGCTATTCGCAGAGTTGTTGCTTCAGCACCCCAGCCGAAGCCAGCAAGCCGCCTCAGGAGCGCAACGCGTGATGTCAGCTTCTTGCGAAGTGACTCTAGGAGTCGGCGGTACGTGAGCGACCTGTCCAACGTTACTCCGAGGTATTTGGGCTCGGAGCAGAAGGGCAGGGTTTCGTTGTTGTATTTGACTTTGAGGTCACGTTTAGTTTCCTTGTTGTTGAGGTGGAAGGCAGCCGACGCCGTCTTTGTAGTGCTGAGCTTCATCTTCCAAGTCTGTGGGAGGCAATAATAATCTCTCGCTAGACAATGGTTCTATAAATCTCGGTCCCTGGAAGCCGGGGACAGCAGCGCTGAACTGTTTAGCGCTTCCGCTCCTCAATGTTCTTTATTCAATCAAAATGCAGCGGTGTCCTCAACTGAGGAAAACAACAATGACGAGACGTTGATTATGTCGCAATTCTCTAGAGAGAAAATGTGCTCACTGTAGTATGAACGTCACCCACGCAACCAATGTCCTGCTCACGAAATGCATTGTTTTAGGTGCCAAAAATGGCCATTTTTACAAGTTTGCCTTGCTGCCCAAGAACAAGTGTTCTGCTACTGAGCTTATGGAAATACAAAACGATTGCCTGAGAAATTCATATTCCAAGTTGAATATATCTGTGTCTGTAAATGGTGTCAAATCTAATGCTCTTGCGGACACCGGATTAACTCTTGCATATGAGTTAGCTGTTGAAATTCGTGTACAAGTATATGGCAATATGCGTCTAGCAGTACTAAAATATCTTCTTACTGATGTCATTCTAGGTCATTAATTTTGGTGAATGAAGTTCCACTGCGAACCTTAATGTGTTAAAAGCAGGTATCACAGCTGCTCTAGTCCGGCTGTTTGAACACCAAAGCAACGACTGCCATCCTATTGCCATTAAGGAAAGAAGGTATTCAAATAATGAAATATATTTCATTTCTGTGGAAGCAAAGCGTCTTTTTGACGAAGGCCTCCTTGATGCGAATAATTCTCCTTGGCGTGCGAAGCTTCTGGTAGTAGCTCAGGAGAGTCACAAAAAGTACATAATAAGCTATTACAGCCAAACTATCAGCAAGTTTACCCAACTTAACATCTAAACAGAAAACTTGCTGAAATATCGCACAGCGTTGTAAACGAAGATATTCCTTTTGTTGTTCAAACCGCCGTATCAAATATTGCGGTGTTTGCGACGTTGACTCAAAGTGACAGCCTGCCACAGACAGGCCTCTTCCTTTTTATGCGAGATCCCTCAAAAAGAGATTTGAACCTGTCAAGTATCGAAAAGGAAACGACTGCTATCATTGACACCATTCGGAAGTGGACTCATTCGCTTATGGAACGGCTTCAGGCTCATTACCTAACGAAGGTCCGTACAGTGCTGTAAGAAAAATTGAGACAATATAAAGAACGGAACAAGTCTGTGTTAGAGAATGGAACGTTTGCAGTACAAGTGTGAGATCTTGTAGAGGGCGGAAAAGTATAACACTGCGCCCGAAAGTAGAGTTCGACGGCGACAGTACGCTGGGGAGATTTGATAAGTAAGTTACCTCTTGACGCCACTTATAGGGTGGGTGTAGAGTAGGTATAGGCGTCTGTTTGTACCATCGGTGTGGAGATAGAGTTGATAAGTAGGTTGTCCGTTTCGTAACACCAGCGTGGGCGGCGCAGGTATCATGCATCGTGTTGCAAGTTGTCTATGAAATGAAAGCAACTAATCAAAACTGAAAGACGACGCGGTCCAAACATTATACCAACTTAACGCCTGTCTATAGCTTCTTATGGTATCGCATTCTAAAGCTGGGCTTCTTTGCCGGTAAGTGACGTTCATCAGTTGCTGTTTTGTGCAGAGCGATGTGTAGTTTTTGTGGGGGTTTGCGTCACGTAGGTGTTTACGTCATGATTGAATTTGCGAAAGCAGTAAATTGTGTGGGTAGTAAAATCATGTCACCCCTAATTTAAAAGCTTTCATCTCCAAATACACAACATCAGTCAAATGTAAAGGTGTTTTTAATCAACGCAATTTTGCTGAGACAGAAGTTCATCTGGGTGCACGATTTGTGTCCAAGCTAAACGAGAACACTACGGTTACATCNGTTCATGAGCACGTACCTTGGCATGAAAAAGGTCTGCAACAGCGGCAGTTGTGCCTCAGCATATGTCATAGAAAGTCCTGCTGGAAATATCAACTTAAAAACAACAGATGCAAATGAAACCAGCATGCTGCATGTTTCATATCAACTGGATTCATCTCCGCCAAATTGCAATAAATGAATAGCGAGGTGTGAAGTAAACGACGAATCAACCATCTTTCCTGTGTGTACTGCAGGGCACAGTTGTTTCGTAGTTCAAGCTTTTGCGACCTAATCAATGAATTTCGCTGACAGGGAAAAGGGTTGTTTTCAAAACGCAAAAAGAATCAAAGNAAAAAGTTGTAGAGTGCGAAAAAATATTTTTCTAAATTTTGTGACGTTTCCAGTGCGAATAAATGCATTGTAGGTTCGTGAAGATAGTAATCCTCCCATTAAATCCATGTAATTCTTGCTGTATGGTCTCGGCTCTAACCAGTCGACTGCTTCCACAACCTACCGGTTTCTTACTTGTTTTTGGTTTACTCGCAAATAATTTCCGGAAAATGTCTTTTCCAGTGAGTTTTACCAATATGGAGCTTTCGTTGGAATAAATTCTCGCCTAAACTTCACTTTCATTGCGCAGTAGTGAAAATTACTTCACAAACATGCTTAGCTTTTGTCCATTAGCTAAGCAATAAAAACTGTGCAAAATTTGTGCTGGACACGACAAGGAAAAAGTTCAAAGAAAGGGCTACAAAACGCCATTATTGCATGGAAAAAATTATTCCTTGGTGTCAAAACGCTTCTACGAATCGAAAGCACTCTCGCATCACACATAGCATTGACGCAGTGAATTAGGACCCAAATCACCATATAAAGTCTCACTTAAAATAACCTACTGTGTTACTTCCAGCAGCACATGGATTCCCATTCATGTTTTGCAGCAAGCAATTGCGTACGGAGTGAGCTTCATGGAAGTTGTTTGGTGTGAAGCTCGCTACGCACGATTTTTGAAATCAGTGTAGAAGTTCTGATAATGATACAGCAAAACTATGGCGAAACCAGCATTGCAAACGTCGTTTGGTTGCAACATGTCAAATTCGACTGTAAGCATGCCAAAAAAATTAAGCTGAACTCTAAAATAAAAAACAATCGTAACGACTACACCTAAAAATACATTCCAATTACGGCCAATACTGCAGTAGCTAACTTTTCTGAAATATTATATTCGACATCAAAGGTAACAGGCAGGGAGAATCTGTCTTCTTGGGCAGGACGATGTTTGCGCGTATGTGTCATTATGACGCAAAACGCAGTGTGTAACTCCATTTAGGGCAATTCTTAGCAAACAAACCAACTAATGGCCTAATGCGAAAAGATCGACGTTCTTATAAACTTGTTATTCCCCACGCTGGTGGTACAAACAAGCAGCCTACTTACCACTATCCCTACGCTGGAGGTACAACCAGACGCCTTTCCACATCGTTATCCACGCTGGTGGTACAAACAGGTAACCTATAAAATCTACCCCCACGCTGGTGTTACCGACGTCACCGAAGTTCTCGTGCCCGATATCTTACTTAGGGTATATGTTGCGCCAGACTGTCAAGCTCTGCATTGTATGACATTCACGTTGACGTTGCCTTGTGCCATCCCTGCGTCACTTAAGTCTGTTGGCATCACGCAATTGCGAAGAATCTCACATGAGTAGTATGCGCATTCTTGCCAGTCAAACGTCTATTTAAAATCCCCAATAAAATGGCTAGTTTGAAAAATATAATGAAGTTGTTTGGTCCGCAGTGAAACTGGATTTTTGAAGTGAACAAAACTGCCTCTTTTTCTTTGGGAGAAAGTTTTACCCGAAGCTTTAAAATCTATACCAGTGGTTCTCAAACTTTCATGAGCCCCTCCTAAGTTTAACTGGCGAATACTTAATATGTCGTGACACTTGGGTTATGCAATATCACGGCAAAGCTACCTAGTGAAGGCCTCTGATCGTGGCCCCCAGAGAACCGCTCCGTCGCCCCCGATGCGGGCCGAGAGCCCTGTTTGAGAAACCCCTGTTCTATACCTTCTTTGCTGTGCGCTGCAAGCAATGCAACCCCTTATGATGTTTTCTTTAACTTTTAATGCCATTCCGATCATGGTTCTTCTGTTCCTTTCTGGCTGCTTAACCTTTCACAAGTGTTGTTAAAACGGCATGTGCATTCAAGCAAATATGAACCGATTGTCGGTGAAGTATAACTCGTCAATGCCACTCCAAGTTACACCGATGTTCGTATGCAGAGCGTTTGAGAAAGTACAGTTACGTTGAGAGACATGGGTCCAAATACCGCAAGTGTTCCCCTTCCGAAAGGCTATATGTTGGTCGCAAAGCTATTAAATGGGAAAAAGCTGTTGACCTAAAATAGATGCTTCTTACACGTCTTCAAGTGCACAAGCACAAGGCAGTCAGTGATGCTAATGTCGATGATACTGATGTGCATGATGCGAATGATTATGATGCCACTATCGCATCTAACCCGCAACCTGAATCGTCCTCTTACCAAGCTACNGCTCTTCGACTTTGGTCGCGAACGCCGCGCCCCCCAGACTGACTTTCGTATCGAAGCACTGCATTAAGTTTTTGGNGGAAGTGAATGCTGTTTTGCTTGCTCTTTCTTTAACACTTCGCATTGCAAGATATCTTTGATTTAAAACTTCTGTACTGATTGCCTCGCCGTGCGGCGACACCACTGCATTATGTGGCAATCACTAGTTGTTTTGTGCTGTGGTTTCGCTGGGAGTGCGGCTGCGAGCTGTCATGCATTTTTACTATTGTTTTAAACAGTTGAATTTTTCAGCTTACTTTTCAATACGGTCATGTTTAATTAGCGTGCGTTGAAAACACAAGGAACCTTGAGGCACGCCACAGTTAGCATGTAGTAGATCAGAACGAAAGTTCCCCCAGATGCACTGATGAATATGACCGTATGCAGTTGGGAAGAGAGCCAATGACACCAAGCCGGCGCAATTTGAAAAGAGCGAGGTGAATAACTTTTGTCAAAATCCTTTGAAATATCTAAAAACACAACCCATGATGAACAGCCATACTGTGTGAACTGATGTTTCACCAATGAAAATTTTTGTATAAACTTTGTGAACTGTAAAAACATGATATTGTGTAAACTGATGTAGTTCACCAGCGGAAATTTTTAGAGAAAGAAAGGAAAGTATAATGCATTGCAGCCATCCCCAAACAGAAATTTTCTAATCTGTCCATGAGATTGATAAAAATTGGCCTGCAGAAGCGCGGACTGCTTTTTTAGTTTTCAGCCAATTCAACTTCTCTGTCCTTGAAATAATTAACTGTGGAAAATGAGAAACCTCAAATCATTTAGAGATACGCAACTTCTGTGAGTCTAAGTTTCAGATCCACAATGTTTATTTGTACTATCATACAATTTATATTTGACTTCAAATTGCTTTCGATGAAAAAAATAAAAAAACGTTTCGTATTTGAAAGATGCATTGTTGTTTGGAACATAGACACACCTAAACAACGAATCGAATTGTTTTATTTGCATTTGTAATTTTGTTACAGCTATTGAGAAAACGTTGCAAATTTATATGGCTTTGTGGGACATTTTTCAAGGTTACAGAACAAACTAACCAGTCAAATGTGGAAAGTTTGTGGTACACTCCTGAGTTATTGCAAGATGAAGATGATGAAGATGTTCAGAACATACATAATTTTGGTATATCAATTCCAAAAGCTGCTATATATCAAGCTTGGAATCAAACCAAGGGATCACGGTTGAGGACAATTTTTGTTTCTTACAATGGGTCAACATTCTTTCCTTCGGAGAACAACGCGTCTTGGGTAAATAACCGTTTATGACAAGAATAGTATTTAGAAGTGCTGGGTTTAAAATATGTTCATTCTCTACGCACTTTGTGTCATCAGACTTTATTTGTTTATATCAATATGATAAGCACATTCTGATTTTTGGTGTGTTTCATTTTTTTCTGAGAGGCTTAATCTACCAATTATAACGTCACTTTTAACAAACAGCTTTTTCGCACTATATTCCGTCACGAAAACAAGATGCAACCCATCATTAGCATCTGTCAAAATTCAAGCCTGGTCAGTGCTAATCACTCCTGCATGTGGCATTGTCACAAAAGTTGCGCTCCATTTTCTGACTTCCTGCTTTGCTAATGCACAGAATATAAAAAACGCGTTTTTTGCAACGGAAACTAATACACAGTTCCAGTTTTTGCAACTGGCTCAATCATTTATTAAAGGAAAAGTTTTTGAATGCTACAGACTTGCGGCTGCAGCCATTTACTCAGCTTTAAAAGAATGAAAGTCTTTCGATTGAAAAATATCTGCAAAATGCAGTGATACGTTACAAGTGGAGGCAGAAAACTCACTGTTGCACAATAATATTTTTAATTTTAGGCAAAAATGCGTCACAATACAAAAAAATCTCCAAAATTTATGCTCTTTCCAGGTGATTTCAGCTGAGATTGGAGACAATACAACCATTGTGAATCTACCTTCTCCGGTCGAAATAATTCACAGTAACGAAATGTCAAAGTATGGTAAACAATCCACAGATAATCTTCAGGTGACGTGCACCCATCTTGAAAAACTTGCAGGAAGATAATGATATGAGCACATAAGATTAGTATTGCTGCTGCCAATCTGCACTTGAAATAAATGCTTCTATGGAAAAGGATTATGAGCTTTCTGACAATTAAAGAGAAAAAAGGGCTTTGAACTAACAGAGGATATGCCGTAAATTTTCTGATTCAAGGGAGAAACGCCGCCTTTGTCGATTACAATGGAATTTGTTTGAAATAACAGATTTTTGTTAAATTTTTATGTGGATTTGCGGTTAAAGACCATTGCTCAAGACAAATTCATTCATCCAACCTTTACATGAGAATAAATTGCGTGTGGGCTGCTTTGTGTGACAATTATGCTTTGAATACAAAAGTGCAAATTAAACAGTCTGAAAACACTTTTATTCAAAATAATACGCATGAAAAATAAAAATTTTATGATGTTTGCCTCTTTCAACGCAAACTATTGCTCGTTCATTGATAATCCGTGACAAAGTGCCATAACATTATTGCTTTCAGTATATGCACTTTCAGGGTTTTAAGTCACTGCATGTGCGATACAAATCAAATTACAGTACTTGCGTTTTGACCTCTCGCGCCCGAGACAACTGAACAAAACCTGAAGCATTTTTATTCAAAATCAAAGTAAAAAATCGTTACAGTTACGGCATGACAAGAAATACGGGTGTATTGAGTATATTTTATTAGCACGAAGTATGCAAGATAAGAGGAAGTTTTGTTTGCAAGTAAAATTCTGTTGGATTGAGCTTTCAAACAAATTTACCAAGCGCGACGTTTCGGGTATTGCTGAAATAGGATAAATGAAACATGCATTCACAAAGAGACGTAAAGACTGTAAAGTGTAATCTAATATTTTTGCCAAGTCAGAGATAACTTGTGGAAAGTGCTTTCGTCTCGCAGAGCCTAATGTCTACTTTGGTCAACGGGAAAAGCACTGTAGTTTACCGTGGTGGTTCAATTTCAACCTTTCTTTTCTTTGCAAAGTTCAAAATGAAGCTTTGTTGAAATTTTGCAGCAAACTATTTTCAAAATCTTGCCCATTGCACAGAGTGTCAGCCACCACTAAAAATTTCACCAAAATTTTGCCATGCACAGTGCACATCTATCACTTGCCAGGCTTCCCAAATAGAGTATTGTTATTACAAAGGTCAAGTCTTAAAGGTCGGTACAGCTCTTAAATATATTTTAAGATTCTCTTACCTTCGAACATAAACATCTCTGTTTCTATTTATAGGCAGATTTTGTGCGTCACAAATGTGCTTATTGGGATGAAGAGGAATTGGAGTGGTCAACAGATGGCTGCTGTTTAGATATATCCCATTTCCCACCTTTGTGCAAATGCAACCATCTTACCAGCTTTGCTCTTATTGTGGTAATCATTTCCAGTTTAATTCGCACTGACTAGCAATCTAAGCAACTATCGCTCAAAGTTTACATTCTAATAGCTCACGACCATGTTCTAACCAGGTTTAGACGCGTTGTTTTGCAGTCTCGATCCAAAGTACCAGCCGACTACGCTTTATCGTTACTGACGACGTTTGGCTGCGTCGTTTCTGTTGCGGGATTGATCGGCACAGCAGCTCTCCATTTACTGAACGAGTAAGACCGAATGGGCGAATTTTGTTTTTTGATACAATCAATGAAACTGCGGAAGAAAAAGCTTAATAGATTTGACTTTGTTTTATCTCTGTGGCATCGTATATTATATGTTTACTGACTGGTTCCTACACCTCAACATTTACTTTGGTTTGGATAAACTGTCACTGAGCTCTTAGCCAGTTTTTGCATGACTTGAGCAAGTTATATTTCTATTTAAAAACAGCTCTCTTAAAATGTATCGATTCTAATGTTTTAGTGTTTTCTCGTTTTATGAAAAAGGTAATTCGTAACATTTCAATCCAACAAAAGCATTTCTTAACACAAAAATATTTTTTGTACATAACAAAAGCATTTTGTAACTTCAGCTGCGAATCAGAGTTTTTTCCTGTAAACTTTTAAGTTTATTTTCCAATTTTGTGATCAAAAGCTGTAAAACACAGCAGGTTATTTAAATTGTTGTGCCTGAAATTCTAAAGTGTAAAACATTATTTTAAGTTTACAGTAAACACAAAATCTGCTTGACCCGTTGCCAAACGGGGCTATATCCAAATAAGAGCATTTTCAATAACTCAGTGAATAAAGTTTGTTCACTTATATTAACAGAAAAGTTCGGAAAAAAGAGCAAGTCAAGTACCAGCTCCACATCTGCATCAATCTTGCAGCAGTTTACTTAATTTTCCTTTGCGGCGTTGATGAAGTCAGGAACGATGGTTTCTGCACATTTCTTGCCATATTGCTTCATTACTGCCTACTCACTACCTGGTGCTGGATGGGAATTTATGCAAATAAACTTTATATGGCTTTAGTTAAGGTTCTCATTTCTATAATACTTTTACTCTGAATTATTTTGCAGTGTTTTTCTTTTCGACACCGTGGGCAGCGAAAAAAAAGTTCAATGTGATGCGAACAAACATGAATACATGCAAACTTTTCAGTAATTTCTGGCAGCATGCAGTCAAACTGTAAAACGCATTATTTAAATCTGCAATGTACGTGATCTTCAATACCTGCTTAAAAATGAACTAAGAAGCTTTTGAAAATACGTGTGGGACTTCCACACATAAACAATGCAAATCAGCTTCCGTCTTATGCCAGATATACTCACAGCTGTCTCAAGCTAAACAACTAAGTGCATTGTTTAAACTTTAATATAACTCATGTTTTCAGAATGTGGAGATAATTAATTGCATAAAACGCACTTTGCATTGATCTTTCCGAGCAGAAACCGAAGGAACCATTTTGCTGAAACAGCAGATGATTTACCAACGATCAATCAATCAGTAGATGATTTAACATATCATAAAATTTATTATGAGTGATTGTGCACTTGTATTCAAAATAATGTTTTGGTTAGGTATTCAACACCTCTTCCAGCAACTACTACAAAAAGACAGTTATTTTTGGATATACCATGCCTTTTGCCATCGTGTTGTTAAACGTAATATTTACTGTCGGCTACTTAGACCTTCAGCAGTCGGATCCAACAATCTGCCAAGGTAACTATTTATTCAAGGTTGTGATCAAATACAAACTGGGTTTTTAATACAAAAAATTAAGGCTGCTTCCTGCTTGCAACCCAAAGCTACAAAATAGCATCACCGTTTCAAGAGGCAGGAATCTATAAAATTTAACCTGATGTTCATTGGATCACAAACATCTTTCGAATTTCAAGATTTTTCCGATGTTTTTCATTAATTGCTTTCAGGTGATAGGTTTGACCGTGTGCAGATGCGAAAAAATATTAAAAACAAGTAGTTCATACGTATGTAATCTTTTTGTATTTTAGTATTTATCCTTGCATTTTATTGAACTAATTGCCAAATAATAACATGCATTTACATTGGTGCCAAAACATAATAAGTGCAGTATGCTATCGAAATCTAATGCAGAATGCCATTGAGATATCTCGATTGAAAATATTGCAAACCAAACAAAAACAACAAAAAACTGAATATCTGTCTTGCATCGATGAAAGCAAGTTTTTAATATTTCGCTGACATAGATTTGGTCATCTTCTTTTTATATAAAGCCACTATGCAGAAATATAAGATTGTGAAACTACCAAGAACTACTTTCTGGTCTTAAAGCTTCGCTCCTCACAGCCATAAGTCACAGGATGCTTAGTGTTAGTGGAAACCGAAAAGCTCTCACATCTGTGCAAGGTAAAGTCGTACCACACTGGAGTGCCCAACGCTACCAATTTTGTTGTTTGTGTATGGCTTTTGTTTCGCGCGAGGTACGAAATTCGTTTGAAAATATGAAACAAAATTGTGTACGTAGACCACAAATAATGTTGAAAAAGTTGAAGGCAATGCTTAACAAAAGGAGCACAAATGGCGTAAGACATTGGGTTTCATCAAAAATTTGGAGACGCTTGGAGATCCGGTAAAGTATGTCCATGGGAGGGAGTAAAAAAGTCAAGATAAGTGGATCTGACCCAAAACCAGTTCTAATGAACGAAATTGCTACGGTGTGTGGATCATTTGCAGTAATTACACAGGATATTGTTACGTTTCTACGTAGGCTACCACAAAGTCAAAATGGTTTACTTGGGTTCATTGCAAAATCCCACACATAATGGGTATGTTTGTCACATTTACATGTTCCGCAAAAATTGTTACCTCAAAAATAATAATAATGGAGATTATTGACAAGCTATCTGAACTTTCTGGATGCTCGACAAGTTGTAGCCTACCCGCTCTCCGGCGTCTATGCTTACAGATCTATTTTATATCCCATTGACATTCAAAGAAAATTCAAATAATTTAAAACAAAAAATCAAAATGTTCATGCACGGGTCAAAAGCAAACAATTCATAACGGAACTGTTAATCCGAGCAAACGAATTTCGGAACAAAAACTCTTCCTTTTTTCACGAAATGTGCCTTGCTTATGCCAGCAATATCAGGTTAAGTCGGTTTCCTAACAAACACCAATTTTTTGGCACTTTTTTGCTAATCCTTTAAAGATAAATGAAAATATTGTATAGAAAGCAGTAAGTTCTGTTTACTTCCTATAAGTACTTCACTGGAGAAAATGTGTCTTATGACTTTAATCATTTGCTTTGACAGTAAATTCAAACATTTGTTTTAAAGTGGCTCCACTGTTCAAGAACGAATAACGATATTTTACGTCAGGTTCGGGAGAAAAGCTGTCTTTTTACCGGGCTGAAAATATGTGCTGGATACATGGCCATTCGCTGTACTTTGGATTCTTGTTCTTCGCTGGGCTGATTCTTCTGTACAATACTGCAGTCATAATTCTCCTGAGTTTAATTCTGATGAAGAAGCGAAAGGTGAGAGACTTCACGATTGGGAAGTAGTCCGTGATACATGGTAATCGCAGCTAACAACTCAAAACATAATGAAACGAAGAAGTTGCACATCTATCAAAATGTTTCGAATATAAAAAACTGCCGCTCACTGTGATGAACTTCATATACCGTGCAGTAAAAATTATTCAAAAATCAACAGATCATAAAAATTATTCGAACCAATGCGGCAAAAAAGGCTTTTCCAATTACAGACCAACTTCATGTAGATAGTGTAAGGGCGTAGGCATTCTTAATAAACACTGTTCAACTTCCAAACTGAGGAAAATGCTATTAAAAGCTGTTGAGATTTTCAACTGTATCAACTGAATAACGTCATGCCATGTTTTGATGCAAGAGCATTTGCGAAAACAAGCCTTCAACATATGCTTTTTTTCATTTGATTAGCAGAAAAATGTAAAATCTTTTTGATCGTTCACTACGCAGCAAATTGTTGCTTACATCATCAACAACGCCTCTTGTTTTCATACAGTTGTCAAAACAGTATGCAGATTTTTTAATATTTAGAAACTGTACAGAAAATAAAGAACTCTTTTACCGTACTGTGATCAAAAACTCAACATGATTTTCTCACGAGATTCTTTTCGAACTGGAGCTGATTCCCGATATTGTGCAGTCTCTAGAGCAGTGGTTCTCAACCATTCCAACGGCAACGACCCTATTCCTAAAGATATTGGCTTGGGTACCCTCGTCTGCGGTTATGTGATTATTCAAAGTGTGGGTGATTGTTGCTTGTGGATGTGAGGGTTGAAAGAAAACACTTTGGCATTCCTTCTGGCGACAGACATTTTGCTAGCGACCCCGTTGACAGCCACTGCTCTAGAGACTTATGCGTTTTTTAAATTATGATAGTAAAATATGCAACAGCCCTAATACTTTTTAAATATATGGCAGATGCAGATACTTCCTGAAATTTTGGTTGGAAATTTTTTTTGTTTCTTTTTTAGATTCGTTCAAATGCAAATGAAAGAAAAACTTCGCAGAATATGTTCATTATTGCTTCTCTCTCAGCGACACTCGGTCTTACTTGGATTTTTGGTTTCCTTATGCTATTTTCAACCGACGAAACATATAACAAAGTTATGGCTTGGCTTTTCACTATTTCTAACACTTTCCAGGTTTGCGGATGAACCACTGGATATTTTCAACACTTTGCAGTTTGTAAATTTTACCTGAATTGGATGTACCTTTGATCTTTGCTGTAGATTGAGTAAAAGTGTATGATTCTACACATGCAATGAGCTTTAGTTTTACCGACCTGCCCTAAGCGCGAGTTTATGATGTTTGTGATGCTTAGTCATGAGAATTTGCTATTGTGATATTTATTCATGAGAAGTTACTATTGATACAGGGTGCATCCACTTTTTATATAACCTGCGTGAGACCTGAAGAGATGAGACGCTTCTGGTGGGATCCTTTGCACGCTTTAATTATCAACAAGTTGTGTTGCTGGAGGGAGATCGCCCACATTAGTTCAAGCAGCGTCGTATTCAGCAGTACACCAAGCACTGTTACCTCACAAGTACAGTCCAATGCTTTAGAGCAAAAACAAGGACAAACGGACCTGAACTAGTTCAAGTTTCAACGAAGAGCCTGTCAGAGATGCAAACCATTTGACATTAACAAAAACAGGTCCATCTTCGTCAAATGTATTTTAGAAAAATATATTCTCAAGGTTTGTCTAAAGCCATGTGCATAACTAAAGGGATCGTACCCAGCGGTGTAGTGTTCATATTATTGCTTGTTGTTCATTAAAGAATTGCGACAAATTGGATTTTCTTATAATTGATCCCATAAGCGAAGATTTTTGGTGTGGGCCAATCAACATATTGTGATTTAGCTTCTTCGGTTAATGCCTTGTATATAATCTGACGTTTATCCGAACTGCGAACAATGAACACGTTCTATAATGTGGCTTGCTATTAAATGAAATTTACGTTAATAACGTTGCATCTGAAATTCTTTTTTGGCTGCTATTTGGTGAATTACTTGCTAAGATAAAATTGTTGCAATGCTTCCATCTGTTGCTTTTAATCCAACTTGCATTGGCATGAAACTTGACTCAGACAGAAAATGCTGTAATTGCAGCATGTTTAGGCGTATCCCAAAAGAAAAAGTTGACTGACCAGCATACTAAAAGTGCTGGGAGAATTAAAAACACAAAATTGATGCATTCAGCCAAGAAAAACAGTGTATTGCAATTATTTTAGAAAATTTTCCGTTTTTTGTAGATGTACAAATGGTTATAAGTTTTGACGGCCTGAAGCCAGTGAAAGTAGATTAAAAAAAGTTTCGATTTAAATAGCTATGTAAATTATTTTTAACTATATCAATTAAGGAAGTCATGTCACACGATGACATTCAAAGACATACATATTAAAAGAAATCTAAGGTGCAGAAAACAGGCAAAGACAACCTTTAAGCAGTGCTCCACAGCAGTACAACTGCCTTTGCTTTCTGCACACATACAGAATGCGTGCTTGCCCAATGCCCACGTGTAGTGCGTAACGCATCTGACATCAATCGAATGCGAACAGTCTGTAGCAACACCTCTCCCTTTCACGTTACAATGCCGGAAATGTAAGCTTTGGTCAGCATACCACGTCGCCACTGTTGTCAAGCCATTTGACGATCTGATTTGAAACAACCTATACGCATTCGTTAAATGACGTTCACCTTCATTGAAAATTCTCAATTCTGCGTTTTGCCAATCTGTATATTTTGCTCTCATGTATCAGTTCTGCATGATGATAATAATATAGTGTCCGCAGCTGTGGACTTGTTTTTCCAGTGCTTTTACTGTTCTAATGTCTCATGTGTGCAATTACTGATGCCTGCTCTGCACTTTGTGTCGAAAATATTTTCGTATTGTGTATTATGTGATATGAGTCTGAGATGAACAAAGAAATAAAATTTACAGATATCAACAATATTTCCAAAAACGTGTGGCCGGTATTATTTTGAGTATCGAAAATACTAACTGTTTTTCTCTCAATGTTATAACATGATGCACTGTATTTGAGTCTAAAAAAGTATCACGCCGTTCATTATTATATAAATTATAACGCCGTTGATATAATTATCACGCCTTTGATACTTCCAGGAATAAACGTCGTAAAAGCAGTAAATGCCAACATCAAACGTTTGTTAACTCAAGAGATTAGTTTATCCATGCTATTTCTTATGGGAAAATCATCCGCATCGATTTCAATATCCAATATTATAATGATACTTCACTGAATCCGTTAATCTGGTTGTTGCGCGGACAAAGGAAGTTTAAAAAGTCTTTTGAAGAAAACTTTTAACTTCTTTTGTGCATAAGCACTATTTCAAAATTATAAAATCTTAAGCAAACGTAAAGGCACCGTGTTGTTTCGCCTGAACGAGTGAAGTGGAGTTCAAATGTAGAAGTTTTGTAAAGCTGACTTAAACGACGTTGACTTGTAGGAATGCATGAACATAAAGTGCGAAGTTGAAACTATGAATTTTTCTATTTTTACACAATTTCAATGGTAAACAGCCATAAGGCTGAACGTCAACGGTATGAGATCGAGTATATTACGAAAAAGATTTAATAGATTTAAATCTTTCACAACAGAACAAGATTACAATAACAAAGGCAATTCCACCAGCTGAATGAAACGTAATAGAGACCATCAGAAAAAAATGCTTCTTTAATCTTTTTATGCTTTGTCTTTGATTTGGATCGGGGATACATTCGTCGCTACGTACACGTGTTTCAATCGCGCATATGCCATGCCCAGCAAACAACATCTCACGTTCCTGTCTGGCCAAGGCCTGTGGGGAATAATAAAGACAGACGTCAGAGGTCGGTAGCGTGCCGGCGTCTGTGCGGACTCCAAAATCGCTCCCATATACGGCGTGCGAGACAACAACAATACTTCCGCGTGACTTTGCTGAATTGCAGCAACTCTCAGGCAATCGAATGCATTGCGGCAGCTACCAGAAAACGTGAGAGGTTGCTTTTTAAATTAATCGTCCCAATTGTAAGATGGATCTTTGCGTTTGTTANGGATTAAGAAAATTNAATCACTTTTTTTGTTTCATTCCAGCACTTTCAGCAAGGACGTTCCCCGCGACAAATTATATTTCATTTCTTGTCGCTCTCACTCGGTGCATACAAACTTTTTTCAAGTTGTTCTACTCCAACCATTACTACGGTTGTAGCTTGTTACGAGGAAAGGTATCTTTGTTTTATCAAAAGGTCTGATTTCAGTTTCTTGTCAATTTTGTAACTCACCAACATAATGATATTGTTAAACATTCGGTCAGCAAGTGGTTATCTGCTGAAAGGTCTTTGGTAAAATTTAAGTGTAACAAGTACCTACACGGCATTGAGAGATGTTTCTGTAAACATTTGAAAAGCAATTCCAAGTTTTCCATGCTTTATTCATTGTTTTATGTGCAGTTTGCAAAATCGGTAGTTAAGTTTGATCTATGGGAAAAATCGCCACAATTGGTAATAGCCAACCACCAGACATTCACAATTTTAGATTTTGCCGAGCAAATAGTCGCCTTGTAATGCTGAAACGAGTGAAAACCTTTTACTCACAAAGATAAACATTCTTGAATAAAACCAGGCTTTATTGCGTGTAGACGTCACGCCACATTTTAACTGAACCAAGGAAGCATAAAGAACAGCATGAGTGAGACAGGGCAAGGTATGTTATTGTGATTGCTTTTCTACGAGGTACTGCAGCACTCACTACTTGATTGTAAGTAAAAGAAGTGCTAAGCGGGATAAAATCATTGTCCAGTCAATTTTGTCATTCAAGACGCTATTACTCACTAAAAATACGAGTCAAAAGCTACGCTGTACGTGTATGAAAACTTAGATTTTTTTCTCGCAAAAAGGGTTTTATGCCCAACTTCCCAAATTTTTTGAGTTAATTCTATTGTAAAAATTTCTAGAGTGGTAGAAAACTGGTAACTTGTTGATTTTACACAAAGGTTGCTTGAACACGTTTTTGAAAACGAATTTTGAGTCTGATTTGTGATGTCTCATAAAACAAGTGGTTATGGCCGTCATGCTATTTTAAGTTGTCAATTGGCTGATGGGTACCCTACGTTGCAGCTGTAAAGGCATTTTTCCCGTGAGTGAAGATTACCACCTCCTGGCAATAAACTGACTTCCTGATACACAATATCCAACAAAGGGCGTCTGGTGACGGTAAGGTATTTGAGGTTACGCTTGAACTGCGAAAGTCATGCTTTCTTGCAGTTACAAAGAAGTCTGGTCACAAACAGACATTCAACACATTTTTGCGTCGCCTCAATGTCTCTTAACGATACGAACAAAAGAAATGCGCAGGTAACTTCATCGTGAGTTTGAACTTTGAACAACCAAGGTCTTCCCAACAAAGGACGTTTTTTTACATTCTGCTCAACACAGGCATGTTAGAAGCCAAGTTCGCATTTAAAAGTAGGTTTTAAGAAATGCCCAAGCAGCACAAAATATGTGCTGGTAAGAGAGCAGCACTCCGACTTAACAGCTTTCTACCAACCCAGTAGCATCGGCTTTTCAAAAAATCTGTACGTCATCCATTTACGGCCCCAGCAGAAATGATTTTCTTGCGTAATGCACACCAGAAGTTTTATGACTGTCTACAGCAGTTGATTTCGTTCTCAGTAGCCACTGAAGTAGTTGACGGAGGTGCATGTTGTCCCACAGGGGCCACGGTCTGTTTCACCCCGATTGCAAGCAGTCATTCCATGATACTTAGTGTCTGTTGACTGTGTACTGGCCATATTAACAAAGGCATGCTTTCTTCAATTTTCAACTCGTCCATCACTTTTCAGGGTGACTGACAGATAACAATTGCTGTCGAAATCAACACTAAGAAATAACAGTTAGGTAGTGGGCTGCTTCACTTGCTTGCATATCTGCAATTTTAAATAAAAATGCATTTCACCAATTTTTCACTACTGCACCCAATAATATTTTATTGGAAAAGAACACAACACTAATATTTGCAAAGCGGCAAAAACTTGCAAAAAACAACATATACACTTGGAAACGGCACCTGTGCTAAATTTTTCAACCTTTCAACAAGAATCAGTCGCAACAACTTTTGCAATTTTGAGGGGGAGGCTATTCGGCCTTGTGTTTTTACTTTTTAGTGAATGGTATGTTTTCTGTTGGTGTGGCGCCAGCCGAACTATCAGAAGTTGCTGAAAACCGCGAGGTATTTCAAGACCTACTAGGTCTGCCGCGGCCGTAACCTTCGCGGGAGGAGAAGCGAATGTGATAAGTAAGTGGGTAACTTGTTTGGGGAACTGAATCAATCTCTTCTTCGATACAAGTGCGTAGTTGGGCCTAGATTTGAGTTTATAATAAAAACAATCAAAGTAAAGATGAATGACTCACGGACACAGTTCAAATTTTAAGAAGCGTTTCGGAGAGCTGTAAACAGCCAGGTCGAGTGAAGGCAAGCCAGGCAAGGTCTGAAGAGAATAGCAGCCGTTGTCTGAAGGAAACTGTTTCACAAACAATAGCACTGGCAAAACAATGCAGAGATATAAAACAATGCAATGCAACACATTTTCGTAGATTTTTTCACTGACACACAAAGTTTGTATACAGCGTTCGATGATGCTTTAATGAAAACCGGGTTTCACGGAATGTCCTTGAGAGATATCGCATTAAAAGCTTGCCTGTGACGTTAGGTTTCCGACAAATATGCGTTTCAGGTCGGAACAAAGTTTCCGCTGTTTTCACGGTATCCACCGGTAAAACACTAAACTTCATCAAGCAACTTGTACTGTGTCTCCTATGCTGCAGATTACTACGGCGAAGCAGTAAAACAACAAAACAATCTTTAAACTTCTGTGGGGATCAGGTACATAGTGATAAAGATTTGCAGTAGAAAAGGTTCCAGAAATAAAATGTGTAATCATTGTTTCTAATAACATAAATAAAGCATCCAGCATTCAACAACTTTGAACCAAGCGATTACATATCACGAATCAGTCTAAAGGCAAGTGATTCACGCGCTTATTCTTTCCTGCGTGCGAGCACACAGAAATGAAAAAACTTGTGCCCTACCAGGTCTTCAGAAATCAATTGTTGATGTAACAATCTGAAAAAATGAAAGTAACAAAGATATCCTGTTTCAGCTTGAAACACCATTGAAAATTTTTGCTTGCAGCTCTGAAAAAGTTACGGTTAGTTTTTCACAGTATTACGTGGCTTATATACAACGTACAACTTTTAATTCAAGAGTCCTCAGCTGAGCAGTTTCTTAGCACAGCAGGCAAGTGTCAGCGAAAATATCGAAACTTGAAGATCGCAAGAGTTCCTGAAGAATCGTCCGCTGATTGTCCGGCGCTAAGACGCAGTGGACACAGCATAAACAACAAAATTTGTACAAGCACAACAAACGGATTGCTTGCATGTTGATGCCATCCAGAAACGCAATTTTGAAAGTGAGATCTGGTCTCTTTTGTGATAACAGTTTGAACTGTTCGTCTGTCTTCTTCGCGAACTGTAGCCGCGCAAACTTTCTCGGTCATTACTGTTCTAATGAATGGACTTCATACGCATGCTTTGAGTACTTTGTAAACAAGTGTGATCTTTGGCCCAAATAGAGTTAGGTTGTAGGAATTCTGAAAAGGTATTAGGAAGTAGACGTGGTGTACGAGTTAAAGAGGAGTTTTTCGTTCCCAATTATCCGTAGTAAACTGAAAACACGTTCGAATATTGAGAATGCAAGCTAAACAAGTCTTAATTAAAACATGGTGACAACGTTGCATCTCGACAACATTTGGCAGCTTGATAAAAGATTTTCGTTGAAGCTTGAGCTGTTTTTTGCTCGAACCCAAAATCAATCTGTCGCAAATTAAAACGCAGAGTTTTTTTACTCACACTTGAAGAATGTAGATTTTACACGCGGAGCAAAAACAGTTTCGCGCATGCTGCTCGACAAAAATATATGAAAAAGCAATTTTTCTAGCAGTCGCGAAATGTTCATTCATTTGACTTTGCGGCCGCGAGGACGTATGATATAAGTATAATCATCAGTTTCGAAAATGTCGCTGTGGTTTTGCGGGTTGTCCAACCTGCGAATTACTGGCACATTTTTGCCACTCGTCCCAGCTGCGTGCGACGCACCGCTTCGAAAGAAATCGCGGCGAGGATCTGCAGGTTGCTGTCCACCCAGTCCCGTTAAGTACACCTCGCTTGAGTATCGGCAAGGAAAGTTACTGGCACTTTGCGATTCCGCGTGCATTGGGGTTTTGTCGCAAAGAGCGGCGGTGTTGATATCTTGAGACAAACGACAGTTCTCGGCTGGAAACAGATCGGTTGATCGCGGGTCCTGGTTGCTTGCTGCTCCCCCTGAGAGGCGATGGCGACGAGATTCGAAAACTTTCGGCTGAAAAGAATTTGGGAGCGGGCTCTGCAAGGCGGATCGACCGAAAGGGTCGAAATCGTTGCCATCACAAACTGACTGTATGAGTTCGGCAGATCTTGGGGTGTCGGTATGCATGTACTTCGCGGTGGTGTTCCGATCAGTTGGCGCAGCAGTCTGGGGCTGTCGCACTGTGTTTGCTGATGGTGGAAGCGTGCTATTTGCTGGCATACCGCCCGCTTCCGCTGTCAGCTTCGTTTTCTTCGTAACCAGCATACGAGTTGCTGGCACTTTTGTGGAATCTCGGTTAGAGAAACAGTTGTTCCATTGATTAATATTCGACTGTTCAGCCCCAAACTCTGCGTTGGTCAACACGGGAGGTGATGATTTTACATCCTTGGACGTGCGAATATAAGCTTGAGCGGCTGAAACAGCACCGTTGTTTTGCAAGCTCGTCCTGCGGTCATCAAGCCTTTGAAAACCATTGTCAAATGAACTTCTCTCGCGTGCGGCACGCCCGTCACGCCAACTCGGAAAGCCGACCCCCGTAGGCTCGAAAACTGAACACACTAGTCCTCCTCGGTTTTCAAGGGTGTGTGTTGTGTTCCACTCTTCAGAATCCGATCTGTGGTCTTGAGGACTCGGCAAATGGTTATCGTAAGAGCGCTGGTCTCTTGCATTAAAAAAGCGGGTGACGGAACCTGGGGAGGAGCATCCAGACGTTCTTCCATCTTCGCAACATCCAGAGTCAACCGACAAAGGCGGAGCAATGAAGGAATTTGCCGGACTTATGTTGAAACTGCGTTGGAACGAGACGTCATTTTGGTCGTCACTAGGTAGAGGAGGCGTGGGCTCCTCAAAAGTGAGATCGGCTTGACCTCTTCCTAATGGGCTCGGTGTAGACAACCTTGACAATCCCCAATGATCTTTATCACCAAGCCCTTCTTTTACATGAAGGCTGGGAGAACTTGATGCAGATCTTCGCAGAAGAAGGTCGGTCGGCCTAGAGTGTGTATTTTCCTCAGACTTGGACCTGACAATTCCATTCACAAAAGTAGGAATTTCAATGCCATCACTACTACTTCGGTAGCGTGAACGAACTTCAAAGCCGCTATCGCTGAAATAGCGGCGGTAGTAGCTGGGAAGCAGAGATCTTCTGTTGCGCAAGAAACCACCTTTATAAAATCCTTGCTCGGACGGAATGGACCGTTTTGTCGAACTTGCTGCACGTTCAAGATTGATTTCCTTTTTATTTGATGCATCCGTAGAGGGGCAGTTTCGAACGGAGTTTTGCGGAGTTCGCTGTTGGCGAGATTCCGTTGGGGGGAAGCCATTTTTATTCTGGGATATCTCGCTCTCCATTGCACTAGCTGCTGTGCCTTTGGGGTGCATATATTTTTGTACCTTAGGGACATCCCCGGTGATGATGAAGCTTTCCTTTGGTCTTGCTATCTCACACCGTTTCGTCTTACCGGAGTACCTTTTGGCTTTTCGATAAGGCTGCTCCTTGCCTTTTGCATTGGCCACCAAGTCTTTTTCATTAGAACGAGATTGTGGTAAGTTTTTGGCTTGTGTCATAGCGTCTGCGTTAACCAACGGCTTCAAGCTCCTAACAGGATTTGTTTGCGTTGAAACATTTTTTGTTGATTTGTGTTGACGCTTGACCTCCGCTTCGCCTACGCATTTGGGGCAAGTCTCGCCCTCACGCTCGAATGCATTTTTCACGCCAAGAGTTTGTGACGACTTGTCACAGTATTTCGGTTTCGCTTGGCCTCCCAAGTCATAGGTGGTTGGTTTGAAGTCTTCACTTTTCAGCTTTACTGACGCCAGCATTTTGCTTTTGGCCTTGGAAAGATGTTTTCTGCGCGAAGCTGGTGAAGGTAAAGCCATTGATGATCTTTCCATGGCGTTGTTCTCGTTTTGGGCCGACGAAACCGAGCTAACAAAACTCTTGGAATTGGATGATTTGCTCGAGCTTCGCTTGCTGACCGATTTTTCAATCGAGCTTCTTCTCTCATTGCCACTTTTCATGCTAAATGAATCCGTACCATGAAAAGAATCATCCGGGCTTGATAGTATACCCTGTGATTCCTCAACAATTGACCGGGCGTTACTTTCCATCTGTTGATTGGAAAACTCATCTACACTTTCTGTCATTTTGACAGAAGCTCCTGGTGACCCGTGAATGTCAACATCAGGGTGTATCGATGAGTTGAAGTCGCTGTTTAACGACAACAATTTCTTTGAAATTGTAGGTTTGTCTGTTGAAAGAACATGTTTATGGCGATTGACCGATTGGTTTTGGTGCTGAGAATTCGGCAGACTTTTTAAAGCCGCCAGTAGTCGTTCTGCAAATTTCTCATCAATTAACACGGGCCCTGTGACTGAGAGTGATTCTAGAGCAGCTTTTATGTCTTGCTCAGAGGGAAAAGTGTCAGGTATTTCCTGCACAGCTGGCGGTAAGGTTGATCTGTTGGGCAGCAACAAAGCAGAACCCTTTTCGAGGTTGCGTGTACCCATCCGAGACAAAGGCGGTAAAAGGCAAGGAGAAGAATTGTGGTTCTTTAGTTTTCTTAAGCTAGGTGGAGGAGGCCTAAAGGATGGCTTCAGATCTAGATCAGTGTCCAGTTCGAATTTTTCATTGCTGTTGTTCACCTTAGCTTCTCCTTTCGCCGACTCCCAGGTTTGGACTTCCGGCGGATGAACACCATTTGCATCGGCCCCAGATGTGGAACGGGACATTTTTGAACCCTCGAAATTATACTGTTCAGAAGAACTGGACACTTTTTTTTGGATCTTTTGTCGAGGAATTTCGTCAAAACCTTGGTGGAAGTGGTTCGACTCTTCGCTAGGTTGGTCAGAGCCAGTTTCTGCACCTGTAGTGTTCGAAAAAGAATTTGAAAAACCAACAGGTTTTGAAAATATTTCGAGCGTTTTATTGGTGTCTGACTTGGCGAAGTTGATGTCTGATTCAATATGCGGCCCTTGCTTAGGCTGTTGGGGCCTAGAAAACCCACCAGGATCGTTGACGGACATACGATTACTCCCTGGCAGTGAGCTGCGTCGGCCTAACTTGCGGCCCCCAACAAGGTCAAACTCTGTTTTTCCAGGTACGATGGATGGCATAGTTGCATTAGAAAGAGAGTTCCGCTTGACTGAGGCCCACGCCTCCTTTGGCTGTTGTGAACTGCCAAAGCTGGAATTGCAGGGAGAAAAGTTAGCGTTATGATCGGATCCACCGAAGCTCGATGTACCTCCCTGAAACAATAAACAAGCACAACATAAAAACATTGGAACAAAAGCCAACTGTGCAAATTCACAATTGTGTAGTTTCAAAATGTCTCAGCTGTACACTCGATATAGAGAGGACTGGTGAATAAAAATTTTACTAAAAGCTAGTTTCAAATAGCTGACGCTATGTTTATTAGATTATAGTTCAAAGCAAGTTATTTGCTACTGAACATTACCAAAAAAACAAACAATCATTTGCTTTGCAAAAGACTACTGGGAAACTAAATTGGATTGCAAAAATATCCAATCAACCATGAACGTTTGTGTTTCGAATTCAGCTTATCGTGACTATTCCCACGTCCTTACCTAACATGTTGGCAAAAACAACTCGATGAGTTGAAATATTTGTAATATTGCAGTAGAAGATTTAGTGGAATCAGCAGTTCAAGTTTGCTTGCATAAAACTACGTTTGACAGTAACACAAATACTATCCAAAACTCATTACTGCAACTCAGTTGGAAAAAACATAAAAGCAGAGGTGACGTACATTCATTCCTCCTCTGGACATGATGTGTGACAAAACATCTTTTACAGAATCGATGGCACCTTCACCGGTTCCGGAAATCTTGCAGTTTAACTTTTCTGTTTTCTTGTTGTACCGAGCAACTCCAACAAGAGTCTAAAAATATGTGAATACGTTACAATAAAAACTAACAGGTCAAACGTTAAATTAGCCATGGTGAAAGGTAGCATTTTTTCTTCATTATTGACGTTGCTTGGCAGCAACCACCAACGTCTGAAACACATTGATTTTATAGTTATTTTCATCAGTTGCATTCTAACTGTTTGGTTCTCTCTCTCTATCTGAAACCATCTCAGTTTTTTTTATCACCCAATTTACATCAAACCCTTCGAACAGCAAACGTAGTATCAAATGTTTTTACTTGTTTTTTCATTTCTTCTTTCATTTTTGCTTCCCACTCCTTAAGCTTTCTTTCTCGGTTTTTTAATTCTTTTTCTTTCTGGTTTATTTCTTTTTCCTGACAACGCAAGGCATCCATTTTGTTTTCCATTTCTCTCAGCCATTCGTCTTTATTGCCCAGAAACTGGTTGGTAACTTCTCCCAGATCATCTGCAGCCAAACGCAAAAATTTTAAGCGTGGGTCTTTCCTAAACCGCTTTTAAATTTGTCAATATCCAAATCAATTAAAAAACAAAAAATCTCACTACTAAAACTCTTGGCTAGAAATAATGATCTGCAAAAAAATTAATTCTGATCAAAACGCTAAAATGAACAACATCTTGAAAGTGTTTTTGAGAAATAGGATTGTCAAAGAAAAATAGATCTAAGGTTATACAGGCGATCAATGACCTCTTGCACAATGACATTTGTACCAACGAATCAGGTCGCGACCACGGTCACGTTAGAGCAAAACAAAGCGATTGTGAACTGACCATCGTTGAGCATTGCGTTCAACTCCGCCACGATTTCAAAGAAAGGTGGACGCTTTTCAACAGTCGAAGACCAGCAACTTTTCATTAGGTTTGCAAATCTGCAACGAACAAACGGATGGATGTTCAGTTTGATTTCTAGCAGTCACATTTAAGAAAAGAAAAGATTGAATTGATGACATGGTCATAAAGCAGGATCCTGTAGTGAACTGTTTTGTTCTTGGAAAAACTTGTCCGATCAGATCATTTTATAACCATACTGCTTTTCGTTCGTCTTTCAGTTGCTTATGAACCCACGTCGTAAGAGTTGCAACGTCTAGCCTCAAAAGTAGTTTATAAAAGAAAACAAACTTTGGAAAAAAACTCCCTGTGGTTACCGGGACTTGAAATAAGTAAGCATCAAATGGATCAACTTTAATATTTCGGTTCACATTGACTCTGCTGTACGTGCGCCTTGATGCCGAAAAAGCACATTTTTGGCGGAAGGGTTGACGTTTCTCAAGACCAAAAGTATTGTTGAAAGGAAAAAGTAAAACTCTTCATCGAATGATATCGTGTTCGATATAATTTTGCTTCTGCTGAGTGCTCCTGCCTGAAACGACAGCTACTTACAAAGAATCGACACGTTCCGGGATGCAATTTCGCGTCAATTTGTTGCTTGGCAGGTGCACTTCCTGCCACACTGATATATAATTTGAGGATGGCTTCAGATCTAAATTTACACCGGAAAAACAGAACCTCCAACATTTACAGTTCAGTTGAACAACCTGTTAGGCGCACGAGTCTAAAAATAAGCCCATTACAATTTCACGAATCTTCCAAACATAAAATATAAAATTCGCCTTGTAATATCAATTCGATTACTGTACATACAATCTTAGGTAATTTGTGACCTGGATCATTTTCACTTAAGTATTTTTCACAGTGTCTATCCTTACGAGCTAAAATTTCTTGAGGTTTAATTCTACACTTTGTGCCAAATTTTCGACGGCAAACAAATAACTTGTGGCAAGTTTTGACGTGGTTGCGATTGTTGAAGTCACCTATAAGTCATAAATCCGCAGATGACAGGTTATAGCAAGAGGAGGTAGCTATTGCCTTCCTGGCGACGGAAATGTAGATTAAGCCTACGAACAACAGCCAGTGCAAGTTTATCGCACTGCTGCTTAGCAGTGTTTGTCGGGCTTATCGAGGAAAGACCAAATTATGGTCCACCAGCGGGAGGAAACCTGCTTTGCAATTTTGTCGGCAACACTCCGGTCAGATCCGAGGTTTGCTGTGAATTGCGATAGCTGGTGACACAAAGAAAAAAGCAATGGAGCAGGAACCTTTTTCCTTGTGCGCATTTTTCATTTTTCGTTCGATATTTAATTTGACAGAAATAAGTGGAACAAGATAACCTGTTTCTTGGAAAAATGTGTGCCTGTTTCTTCGAATTGACAAAAATAATGTATGCAAGGAAAGTCCAAAACCTACCTTTGCGATAAATCTAATTTGCAAACAATATTTGCCTTTTTTATTAGGACTAATACCTTTAAACAGACGTATGATACCTTTAAACAGACGTATGAAATTGCAGTTCAGAAAAATGGAAGCAATTATTACGTAACGGTTTTCTGCCAAAGAGGTATTTTTCTCTATAGTAAATACGAAGAAAACATTTTCTTACAGACACTGTACTAATGTTAATAGGGGGGATGCAAGAAAATCAGAAAATACTGATGCTATAAGAAAGCACATCAGAAAGAAGTCCCGGTATACAGTATTAACAATATTCGTTTCGCCAAGGGCAAGCCTTCAGCGATGAGTCATATTGCCTGTGCAGGTTTCGCTACGAGACTAGCCGGGCAGTTGTGCTTCGATATTTGAGGAAATGAATGCGGTTTGCGATAATGGTTGTTTGGCTTTTTACCATGTTCTCTGAAGAGCAATAACACCATTAACTCCACGATAGCCACAGCTAAGGTGTGCGTTTGACACAAGAGGGTGGTTGTTATTTTGGGTTTTGCTGGCGTCTCGCCACTCCTGTGAACGTTGCGTTGCACCTGGTGTCTTTCAAAGTCAAAAGGCCTTTAACGAAAACTTTGTAAGAGGTTTGTGTAAGAGGTCAGAAATCTAACATAAACATTTGCGCAGATGGAAAGGTATTTGAAACTCGTCTGCTGCATTGGATCGAGCGTCGGAAAATAGTTTGAAAAGTGTAGTTGACTCAAACATATGGTATTTTGAAAAGCGCAAAACACTGGAAAATAAGCATGTTCATAACAAGCATCCGATTGAAACCCAGCGGTCTTCAACATGCTAAACATGAAGCATGAAAATATCTTTACACCTGTAATCTTTTCTCGTCTCAAATCTAATCTTGCGGTATTTTTTTCAAAAAGAGTGAGAGGATTTTCTCGTGTATGATTTAAACAGCACAGGTAGGAATTTTAATATTTTGATTTGTTGATGATAAGAATTTGCACTTGGGTAAGATCTCCGCATTTAATCGTTGCAGCAAACTGAAGTAGGTGCGAACATTTATTGCTCAGGTGCTTTGCCACGCATTCTTGAAAGAAAGTATTGCCTGGAGCTAAATCCCTTTGTGCGCTGAGCATCGCGCTGGATCAAAGAGACCGTCACACCTGCTCGCGCGTGCACTTTGTGCAAGTGTTCCTTTGAAAGCTTTCGGCCACAAATGCGTGAAGCGTGCAGTAGTCCAGAGAGGGCCAACTCGGCCCGTGACCATCTTTTCTCTCGACACAAGTTACGCTGCTTTGTAAGTTTGCTGTTACGATTGATGGCGAATTATATTAGCGCGCAACTGAGGACTTGCTTCGCAACGCTTTTCGTGACCTCGCGCTGCAATTGTAGTTAATGCCACGTCACCGATTTCGCCAAGAAACGGAATGCTTTCGAACAGAGCAACTAGAAGAAGTCTGCCAATACGGTATAAGAAGCAACATCGCAAAACCCCGTGATTTGAATGAAGCTATGTATGCTACATGCTTCGAAAACAATTGTTCAATGGCACTGAATCTTTCTGAAGATGAAAACAGCTAATTTTGAATAGCCCAATATGGCTTCGTTCAAGTTATTAGTTTTTGTGTTGTACGTAATGTGATGGTTTGATTAAAAACAACGTGTGTTAATTTGTTTGGTGATGTCTGCCTTCTTGACATATTTTATTTTCTCTCTGATGCTTTCATAAGTCTGTTTTTGCTCATTACGTAGCACTTCCGTATGATGGTAAGAGATGAGGCTACTGTAACTGCAGATGTAATTTTGCGATTTTTTCAGTGTTTTGTACTTCACCAGCTTTGTTTGTGGCTTGTGTGTGGTTGCCAAAATTTTCCTCTTGCTTCTTAATCTACATAGGTTCAAGATTTAGGAGCTGCTGGTGAGCTATTTACGTACACACAAGGAGAACTAAGCCGGTGTAAAAGTAGAAAGTTGCATCGACTTTGAATTGTCTGTTGTACAGGCAACTATAAACTTGCGGTGTTGTGATGCAGGAGAGTAACTTTATTACCGTTTCAACAAATGACTGTAAATGCCAACAGTTCCGTCGCGTAGGGTGTGACGAAAATGTTGCGCTGGTGCCAAAAAAGTTTCAGAAAGATGATAGTGTGGAAATTTGCAAAATATATTCGAAATTTCTGTAGAATATGCAGACACTATACTCAGCAAGTGATGAAATCTTTATGATGAAATTCTTTCAGTTTCGGAGGCGACCACCTTTTTTCCTGATATTACTTTGCAAAGCAAAACAAAACGAAGAAGAAAGCAGTAAATCATATTTTTCCTGTCAATGGTAGTAGATACTTCCTACAAGTTTCCAAAGAAACAAGTTTACTCAAACCTTTCGCGATGTCACTACATCTCGGACTGGATAACCAAGCATCCAGTACCAAACTCTATGCAGCGGGTAAAAAATAATTGCATTTGATTTTAGGATCAATCTAAGCTCGACTTTTTGTTATTATACGCATTTGTCAAACCGGAACCAGAATAGCTCTTATTAGAAAATCTAGCTCTGCACTGAAAACAGCAACGAAACAACTGACTGAGAGCAAAATGCCTCTCCAGCATCAGCAAGCAAATATGGCACTTGCAAGAGCGCTCAACGCATCGCACGCTCGCACAAAAACAGGCAGTTACATTCAATATGCTTGCAGGAACCTTGTGTTTTGATCAATGTTTTACTGCAAAGTGACTAATATCAGTTAAGCTGGCGCATGCGCTGACGTTGAATAAATCAGGCCAGCTCATCTGAATAAGGGACGTATACTATGCATAGACAGATTGTGGCGCAGAAACCGTGACGAATCATACCAGTGAGGCGCGATTAATTGAAGGTGATGATTTGTCAGCACGATGGATTTGCTGGTGACCCAGGGAGGATAGCACATCATCACCTTAAATCTATGCAGGTTTAACATCACAACTACTGCGATCAGTTTCACGTTTACTCATCGCGTCACGTGTCTTTCAGAGCAGCACGATGAAAGATCAAGGTAAAGACCAGCTAAAGATGAAAGCGGAGCTAAATTGTGTTAATAGTGTCACTCAGAAGGACCACCCACAATGCTTGCACGGTTAATTCTAATGTCAATTCAACTCTTATAAAGCTAATGTTCTTGACTTCTATTTAACAAGCGCTTCTATATCTTTGACTTGGAACCAAACGCCCAAAGTCATCTTTAATTTTATCGGCCTGCTGATATCATGCATAGTCACAATGGTTTAGATCTAAAATGACCTGCATTTTATGTCTTACTTTGCAAAGGTTTAAAAGCCTTGGCCCCTGATAACTCTAGAGATTTGACATTAATGTAGTTGAATGAAATTTTGAAGATGCCAACGATATTAAAAGCAATTGGCATTTGTTTCCAATACTTCGAGAAAGTAAAGTCCAACAGATTTTCAACGTTTTTCAAACGTCCAATCGTTTTGCACCAGATTTATTGGAATTTAAAGTAGCCTTTTGACATGTATCGTGCTGAATGAATGTTTTACCAGTAATTGTGCTCTTCAGTAAGGAGTATTCAAGAATGATGATGTTATTTTGCAAAAAGTGTAAAGACACTTTAGATCAGTAACTTGCCACTAAGTTTTACAGCTGTTTTGATTCATCCTTCAAACAAAAACTCCATCCTGTATTCCGAAGCAATTTATTAAGGTCTCTAATATTTTGATGTAATCATCGATGTTTCTCGACGATAATTATATTTTCAACAAAACTAATTTAAAAGTGACCAACAGTACAGATCCAACACATTTAATATTCTTTAAGTTCTTAAACCAGAAATTGATTAACTCCCATAAAATAGCAACAAAGGAAGCAACACGGTGAATTACGTACCTCTGGGGACAAGATGACGGTATAAGCGGCCTTTCTTCGTTTTCTACAACAACCCAGGCGACTTGAAAACCTTGAAGACCTTTGAAAGGCACCTCGCGAGTCAGCATTTCCCAAAGGACCTGCAAACCACGTGATCTGCAGATTAGCTTTTGCAAGCCGTGGTCACAACTTACTACCAAGATGTATTAGGAGCTTTTTCATAACTGAATTGTACGTTCTGGCGTGAATGTCACTGATTGGTGTTTATATGAAAACGATTCTCGTTACAGAGCAAGTAGTGCTTGAGGTCTGTTAAAAATGCCTTACTTTATTTGTGATTGATGGTAAGAAAACGTGAACACAAAAAACAGCAAACTGACAATATTGGAAGAAAGGTCATGTTTGTTCAACAAATATTTCAAAAAATTCTCAAAGAGCATACGGTTATACAAGCATTTTATACGTTTTGAAAATGACTTCCACAGCCAGCAAATAAAAAGCCTTAATATTGTTTGTTGAAGCCTAGACTTTCAGTGGAAATTTGCCTTCATTTGTAAAATCCGGTAAGAATCTCTTATCTCTGCATCCTGCGGTGGTTCTGCAGCAGGGTGAAAGTGTTTATTAGAAGCCCTTGTCAAGAGATTAAAAGGAATTTTTTAGTTTGAAATACACTAATACTGATGAATTCTCATTAACTAGTGTATCTCCAAAATTACCTCAAGTTTTGTAGTACAGTAGAAGCAAAATTAGAACATTCCATCATAATATGTTAGTAAGTCTAAACCTGATGTTTTATAGTAAGAGGCATTCTGAAGTTACTTGGGTTTCATAAACGCTGCATCCATTGCAAGCTACATCCAGTCTCTTGCTTATAACATGCGGATTAAAAATCTGTCTTGGTAAGTGGAGCCATCAGCTGTGCAAGGGATCTTCTCAGCTGGTTAAAACACTCAAACCCATTACCGTTTCAAATTAAGGAGCCGCTTTTGCAGAGCTCGTTGCAGCAGCCATCTGAGTCTATTTTTACGCTGTAAAGGTCACGGCGGAAGCTTAAAAGGTCAAAATGTCCCACAGTTTGCTGATCACCATCAATGAAAATACTTCCGTAAAATCGGATTTCGTGGGTAATAAATATCTAAATGTTTTTAATCAATTTTAACGAAAGTTTAATAGATGTGTTGTAATCGCACAAAAAGTTTCAAAAGGTCTTTACGCTCTTTTTCATTCGTTGAGTCGTCGAGGTGGTGGAATTCCGTTGAGTAGAAGGGCAATTGCTCCATGTAAGCAATGAATCAACGTATTTGGTGTTTTAACAAAGCTTTCTATTTTCCAAAGCGTAATCCAATTCATGGGTCTAGTATTCAAACTTGTCTTAGTTTTCAGCGCGTATAAAGGTAATGAAAAAATCTGAATAAGTTCCAATCTTCTGGGGCTGTTTCCTCCCAAACATTTCAACAGAAAAATGAAATTTTGTTGTGAATGGCTGATTATTCAATGCACTAAAAACTTTTTTCTGGCACCGAGAGAAGTACAGAACGGTTCTATTCTGTTTCCGTACATGCGTGGATGCGAGGCAGACCAACGTTTCCGTGACGTCACTTACCACTCCAAACGAATAGACGTCGCATAGTTCGGACGTTGGCAGACCTTGAATCAGCTCAGGCGCCATCCAAGGATACGTGCCCGTAATTGTCATGACGACAGTCTCGTCAAAAAAGCGGCTTGCTCCGAAATCGCAAATCTGAAAGTTGGGAAAGTTGATTCCAGTAATTTCGTTCTCACAAATAGTAATTAAAATCGAATGAGCACCTATTGCAAGAAATCCTGTCACAGCCAACAATCAGAAACTATGATCTTATCAGAGTATATAAAGGGTCTACTGAGTATGGATCAGCTCTTCAAATAGGATCAGCTCTTGTTCACATGAATTTAAAATCGAATGTATTAATTTTGCACATAGACGACTTTAAAAAATCAAATGAAACACCAGCGTTGTCTAGCAAGCAAAGTTTTTTGTAGGAAATGCCAGGTCACATGTTTAATCGAATCATCTCACTTTTTGCTTTAAGCAATGCGGTGATTTCATTTAATATGTAGCCCTGGATAAAATCCCCGGTGTTGAAAAAATTAGGTCTTGCGAAGGTAATCCACTCTTTTTTGTACATTAGCCATTTTGATTTTTTCAGATGTAAGGTCCTAATAGGTCTACGGTTGCTGGGCACCTTCACCTAAACTACAGCATGTACGTTAAAACACGAAACACACTTTGGGCGGCCAACTGACGCACTTTGAGAAACAAAAACGCTGTGTTAAAAATATCGCCCTATTCACAGTTAACTTTATTGACGTGCAGAATCAACCACATCTAAATAAATACATGCATTCGCTTTCATTTCAACAGTGATGGTATACACTTCGATTTCAAGGTGACACAAAAACAATAGGTTACTTGTACCCCTATTATGTTTGCGTTTCTTAAACCCACTACGCGCCAAGTTAAAATATATTGGTATTTCGTGAACTAATGACAAGCCAAGTAGAAATCAATTATAACATACTGTACCTTCAAGATGAAATCTTTGCAGATGACAACTGCAAAATGAGTGAAAGTTAGATTTCGAATGCAAGAACTTTTTTCCAGTTGCCAAAATGAATCGATAAGTGTCAGCCTATAGCGCGTAATTTTGCACACATTCCATAATTACGCAACAACAAATTGCTTATACAAAAAAGGTTGATCATTGAAACTTCTCTGCAATCAAAATCTTAAAAAACGTCTTCTAAATCAGGGTCTCCAAACTACGGAGCGCGAAGCCATTTTGTCAATAATGAAAAAATGGTATATCTACCAAAGATTGTTTATTTGGTAGAAGGTAAATTATCCCGAAACGATGACATTACAAAAGATGTTCGACCCTCTAACTGTTGTGCAATGGCTCATGTGGCGCTCTGACAAAAACGCTTGGAGACCTCTGTTCTATAAATGAACGTCTACAAACGCAAAGGAAAGGTTTTAATTTTAAATACCCAATTTCAAACTTATCTTGTAAACATTGTGAAGGCCATACAATCACACTTCGATATATCACAAAAATGTTTACGAAAATGTATCTGAAAAAGCACTTTTTTCGTCTTTCCCATGCAAGCATCACCATACAAATGCGACACAATGATTGACCAATAGGAGAACGCATCAGATAAACAAGCATTACACAACTCTGAAAGATCTGAAGTTGCGTTGAAACGACGGGATGAACGAAGCCGCAAGCTTACCATTTTTTGATTTCAAGTCTCTGTGGATCACTGTCACTGGCGCTTCCTCATGCAAATAATTCATGCCAAGTGCGATGTCACGTGACCACGTCAGCAGCTGCGAAAACTGTTCAGAAAACCAGAGCTCACTTTAAAACCCAACAGACATTATCCGAATTGTGAGTTTTCAGAGAAAGACTGTGGGTCAAAATTTTGTGTCACAAGCAACATAATTACTGTTAATTTATTTATTTTTCTTACTTGCGGAATGCAAGGAATGTTGTTGTGGGATGATTGTAGCAGACAGAGTGATAGGTAAAATGCGCTTAGTAACGTTAGCAGTTAGGAAGATAGAGTTTTCACTGTGTGCGTCCATCAAAATATGAACCACTGCATTTTGCGTTTAGCCATGGAAGAGTGAATATATTATATTTTCTATAAAATCATGATATCCACTATCATAACTGCATGTACACCTCTTTAGCATGAAGTGGCTTAAAGCGATTTTAGCGCAAGACTAAGAGTTTTCTTCAAATCATATGTGCATTTTCCACATAGTGACAACTTCTTAGAAACTTGTTTTCCCTTTTTGAACAGTAAAAATCACCAGTCCTTATTATAAATTGTTTTCGAAATTGTCTCAGCTATATTGCATTAAATATATGCATTGTTTAACTTGCAGTAGTGCTCTTTAGATGTTTCACCTGACGATATGCCTGATTAATATCGTGTTCTGACTTTAGCTTTAACTGAGAGATCTCTCTTTGCTGTTTGGCTGTACACAGTTTCATAGAGGTATTTATGTACGTTTACGTTCTACATCGTGTATTTTTTTCTATTTGAACGGAATCATCACTTCTTGTGCGGTGGTTGAAAACTTTTAAGCCTGTGTGTTCTTTAGCTGCCGGAAATAAATAAGTGAATTATCTTAAGAGGACTCAAAAGTTTAAAAACAGCTTCAACAGCAAAGAAGGGAGAGTTTCGAGGCTTAACACTAACTCTAATCGTTTACAACAAATAGCTGCAGAAACAACGCCACGAGTTTATGCTTCTTGTTGAAACTGCCTCAGGATTAATGGCTGCTTCTAACAGCCCTTCTATCTACTTTAAAACTATTCTTCCTCTAGAGACAAAACGTTAAGTGAGGTTTTTGAGCAGTGGCGTACGTAGAAAATTTCCGAGGGAGGGGCAAAGTTTCGTCACAATCATGTGACGTCACAAATCAGCTTTGGGGAAATGCCGAAGGCACGACCATTCTAGGGAGGTGCGGGGGCATGCCCCAGTGAAAATTTTACAAAATTACACCTAAAAATACGCATTTTTGTGCATTCTGGAAGCAAGTTTTAGTATAATGCTTTTACGAGACTTATTAGCCGGTGAGACAGAAAACTGAAC
>JGI24158J21664_10000522_pt1 | contig 35874 bp, 17 predicted proteins | sample Ectturendosymbi3_FD_21664 | JGI IMG/M metagenome (IMG submission 21664) | reverse complement strand
TGAACGCTGTACAATCAAGTGAAGTTATCCTTTTAAAGGCGGAGAAGGTCTCTTTCTGAAAGTCCTACACAGACCATTGACAGCTCCACTTGTTGCAAAACAAGCCCCTCCAGTGGCCTCCCCAAATGAAAATGTCTGTCTCCGCCCCCGAGTATACTCAACGCAGTTGCACAGTCTCAATTAATATCTTGAAAAAGTAGTCAGTATTTAGTTACATCAATTATTATGATTACTCTTTCACCCCCACCATGTTGAAGTTATGCGCAAGGAAAATACGTAATTAAATTGATTTTATAATTGATGCCATCGGTCAAATCGTGCTTTAAATTAAATGAATACAAACGGTTGTCGGCCTCATGCTAAAAATATCTCGCAAAAACATTTGATACCTTGATCAAAACAATTTCCATGCTCTCGTGCATCGCTGAAAATCCCCATCCGACGTTGGTAGCCAGTTGCTTCTGAACCTGATGTTAAAATGTCTTGATTTCTTCCCACTGCCGGATTACTATTTGATGATAAGTGAAAGTAGGTATAACTGGTGCGCTGTTCCAGTGTTTGGCATTCCCCTGCTTTCATGGGTGTCTGCAGGGGGGCAAAATGGGAATTTTCCACCACCTGGAAATTGGGACAAAGAACCAAAAGTTCTGGAAAACTGAAGTCAGCAGCTTAATTACTTAATTCTTGCAATGACGGTTTTATTTTCTGATATGACACTCAGACTGCGCAAGAGCCGGCTTCACTGTTGTGGTGTCATGCAATTTTGAGCTTGCGTTGTACATTTCCTGCAGAGGCAGGTTCGAAACTTGGGTGCGGATATTTCTAAAATTGGCCTTCATTGCGTAACAGTAACATGACAACTAAGGTTCACTTCAAGTTGCGGTAGTAGACGTTTAGCCGCACGTAATTGTTGAAGACATCTGTGGCAGGTAATGCAGCGAGACAATGACTGCTGATTGCAATAAGTGACTAAGTCACGTCCTTTTATATGATGTGACAAGAAATATTGCTGCCAACGAAGGGCATTTTTGGGACTGTTGCCGTGACATGGGTCGTTTTCTTTGTGGTGTAGAAAGGGGGTAAAGTGTTATGTGAACGCCCATTTGCATTGTATCATCAGCAGCCTGAAATGGGCAAGCAAAATATCGACTTTGCCGATCAATGGAAAAATTTCTGTGAACGCCTATGCCTGTGTTGTATATGTTTATAATGTAACATCTACTTTGTACAATGCTATAAATAACCGTTTTTGTGTTATTCGAGTATCCTTTGTCGCAACCTCTCTGTTGGCGTGTCGTTGAATGTGCGATTCACCGCGAACCGGGTGTGCATGAAGACATACACCCACATATATGTGACGTGAACAAGCGAAGACTAAAGCCCATACATATGAAATGTATATGATTTTTTAAGAACTCTTTACTGCATACGCAAACGGTGGCCAATGGGCCCCCTTCAGCAAAGTTTGCCCGCCCTGGCTCAAACCTCTAGTTACGTCACTGCCAACAGGGCTTGCATGAATGTGCAGGACTAAGAGATCCTACCAAATAAATTAGCAGGCCCTGGTGGACAAAGATGTAAAAGAGACCTTTGCAGAAAGGATATCATCCTTTTCCGAGAGCTTCCAGAATGCACAGCGGACAGGGAGGAGTGGCAGGTGTTCAAATCGGCTGCAGCGTCATCAGTTGCTCGGGTAAGTGGACGGTTTCAAGGGAAACTTCTGACCTGTTATTGTTTTTCGATTATTTTGCCTGACAGAATAAAGAAATAAAGTCTGGCAATTAGTTTTTTGATGTGTGTTGTGTAAATTAAAACATTTTGTTAAGATGTCAGGTACCCACAACAAGCTATAGCACGGGAATAACTTCAACCATTGAAAATTTTCGGACTTAGTCCTTGACCTCAATTATTTTTCTTTTTCTCACCCTAACCCGACACACTTACCTAAACACGAATTCCTAAGCACTAATAATCAGTTTTATCATCGAATTTGGTATGTAGAATATTACTCTGTGCATGCGTACATGGTGTGAAGTCAGAAATTACGCAAGTCAGAAATTTCGCTCGACAACGGAAGCAACTCAGTGCGGCAAATTATGACAAAAACGTCACCCTGTGGTGGAAACAGGAGATAAAAGATGCCATCCAAGCAAAGAAAGTAGCCTACCTGGCTTGGCTTCAGAGCACAGTTGAACCTTCTTTACATTCGCGGTGCCCTGAAACACGAAATTCCGCAGCTTAGGTGGTGCTAATGTCCAGAATGTAATCTTGGGAAAATTTCGGGCATAAACTGGATTCAGTTACTTGTAAGTCAACAAAGTGTTCTGGCAAACCGTCCGTCGTCTTCGTGGCAAAAAGACTAAAGACTGCTCGGTGCATTAAAGACCAAATTGATGCTTGCTCAGTAGTGTGAGAGACACCCTTTGCAGATGAAGAGAGCATTTCAAACATCTTTTGAACCGAGTCACTATCATACCATCAGACACACTGGAGATACGTTACCGTCGGAGGAGGAAGATACTATCGCGGCAGCAGGTCTTCCCAGCTGCCAAACCACTGAATGCGATGAAATCCGACTTGTAATGCTTAAAGCCTTAAATCGAGTTCTTTTGCTGACTCGTGTGTGTTAAGTGGGATGGCGTTCTGGAAGGGCACCGAAAGATTGACGAACTGGGGTGATCATCCACATGCACAAAAATGGAGGCAGAAAGCAATGTATCAACTACCGACACTTTTCTTTCTATAGCCTTCCAAGGAAAGTATATGTCAAGTGACTTGAAAAAGATACCGAAATAAGTGAAGGTTGCGGCCCAGCATCCCTTGCGCAACTGTGTGGATCATCCTGCAACCACCCTTCGTTGACTGCGTCGAGTGTTATCCCTTTCCACATGACCTTTTCATTCACTTTAATGTGTTTCATTACCAGCTTTTCTGTGGGCACCTAACACAATAACTGTTCAGGTTTTTACGGTGTTCCAAAAAAACGTGTGAATCGCATATGGGATGAGAGATAAGACAGCCACAATTATCCATGGAATGGGACAGAAAGGAGGGTCCCATGGACATACCCTAAAATTTCCATTGGTCCAAATTAGGGACAAATGAGTTTTATTTTTTTGCAGTTATGTCCATTCATTCCAAACCTGTACTTTTCATGATGTCTTTTGATTTCACTGCCTGCGTGATTTTCAGCAGCTGTTCCCGGAAGACCGTCAGCTTTTATGCAACAAATTTATTGTGGAAGTATTTATCCATTATAGCCTGTCTGATTATATTATGTATTAAGATAGTAATAAACAAACTGTTCCGTAGCTCAAAAAAGGTTGACAAGCACTGATTTATCACATTCATAAGCAACCAAAAGTCTTACCTGCCGTACAAGGATAAGATTTGCTGATGAGCTTAGCATATTTGTGATTATTGAAGACACATCAACTTAACTCATGTTCGTGCAGCTTTTGATTGACAGGATGAATCAAACCGATATTTCGTTACTGGTATGAAATGTGAGAGCATCATTACTGGTTATCATGCTGTTAAGACAACAACATCTGAAGACCTTCTTGACATGCTGTCAATCCATGGCGCGAAGTATGTGTTTACTGAAGGCCAATTGCCAGTTTTACTTCAAAGATCAAGTTAGAGATATTTCACAGCATTTAAACCCCAAAATAATTCTTTTCAGCTCAATAGATCTGTCTTACTTTGATAATAAACAGAATTTTCCAATCTCTTCAGGACGTTTTTTGTCACTTGCTGCCCAAAGCAATGCCCTTGGGCCTCTGGCCCGTTACTAAGTGTTTTAGTAACTGATAACAGCATAGTTCAAGTATTACTAAAGTCGCGTCGTTCATGGACATAATATGGTATAAATTTCGATGTAGATACGACTTGCTTGTTCCGTCTTGTTTGGCTGCAAGTTGTGCTGATGATCCATGGCAATAGAATGAACACTAGCAGCTTACATGGCAAAATAGGAGGATGGGGTATTTCGAATGCACCATTCCGTCAGTATCTCGCTGCCCCAGCATTTTCTCCAACAAAATACAAAATACTCAAGACACGGATTAGAAAAATAAATTGTAACTTTAATGAGCATCTTGTTTAAATGGCTGTTATTATAAATAGATCCGGTGCCGTGAAGAAAGTGTTGTTTTGAAGTAGATAAGAGCATGCACGTCTGGACTTGGATGAGGCTTCACCAATCACAATGGTTCCATCCACCAGTGCAATGTAACATTCCATGTAGGTAGATAGGGTTGAATGCAGAAGTGGCTAGGTAGGTATTAAACTTAGACACGAACCCAAACTCATGCATTGAAAGAACGTTAAGTTTTCCGGGTAATTACAAATATAATTAGACATGGCTGATGTTGCTGTAAAAATTTGCAGCCGTCGGTAGCTTGCTTTAGTTTATCCACTATATGAGGATGATGCGATATGTATGGAAGTTTCCGGACAGCCGATGAGCTTCTGACGCGTAGGCAGCAATTTTGGAAGCAAGCCTCACTCAGCCCGTGGGTCACGCATACACGTCTGTGCGTCTTGAAAGTTCAGATGGAGTCTACACGAGGTCGACTGCGCCAGCGCAATTGTACCGGAATGACGTCCTGCTCACAGAAATTGTGTGCGTCCTTGTGATGGAGTGAAATGCCACAGAAGCCTTGAAGCATCTATCGAAGGAAACTACTCCGTTTTTTTTAAAAGCGTTCGTGACGAGAGTTGGGGCGAAATCACGACTTCGGACGTAAATTAGAAATTTTTAAATCGTCGAACCTTTTGCACAAAAAAAGAGCATTTGTAAACAGGATGTTCTCAGCCATTCAGTTTCTTCGTTAGCATTTCTCTTTTGCGCAGCGCTAAGATTTCTAAGCTGATATTTTCTCATCAGGCTTATGTCACTCTTACCTGTGGTAAGGAATTGTCTTTCTACCTGCGGTGAGGAATTGTCGTAGAAACAAGTTTTCCTCATTTTTCTTTATTCAAGCATTTCTACATGATTGTCGCTGAAATAGCAGGGATTTTTGTTGCGCTTGATGACGTCAAATAAACAAAAATACCCTTCCATACACGAAAGATTGTGTTTTTCGTGTTTTACAATTATCTGAACACTTTTTAAGGTAATATCCACTCTTCCTCTTCGTGTATTGCCGCAGAAGAAAGTACTGATATCATTTGAAAATTTCCGGAAATCTTATCGTTCTTCATCACGTGATAAAAAGTTTGACTTCCCGTGTGCAGCATAAAATGGATTATTTCGTCGCATAGAAACTCAAGGTCAGTTAAATAGTTGACCAATCAGCTGAGGCAGGTCACACATAACATTAAAGAACACTTAAAGGTCTAAATAGGTCAATTCTGCTCAGTTCTAAGTATTTCGCTTTACTTTCTGCTGAACAGTGGTAATAAAGGTAGTTTGCAATGGATGGCACTGCTGGATCGCTTTATGAAAAACTGCCACGACCAACATTTTTCCGTCGCCTCTGGTTCTTTGGAATAGAAGTTAAAAGAATTTGAAAGTTCAATAATAACTTACAATTTTCAAAGGTGAAAAAATATGTTGGAACATAACATACATTACGGAAATAAACTAATCATGAGCAGGATAGACATTTTGAACGAGGCTATCTCAGCTTTTCATTTTAATTGTTTAAAGAATTTTGAGAGGCAATCAAAGAGACGTTGCAAGAAATGCGATAAAGTGAAGGTGACTTACTGCATTTCAACCTGCCACTAGCAGATAATAAGGTTTAAGGACTGACGATGTGTAGTTTTACGTGAAATCGGTTTCCTATCAAAAAATTGGCTGATACTAGATTACCTGCTTATCTTACATGTTGAGAGTAGTCATTTGTAATGCATCAATTAAATCATCAATACACGGTTAAGGGTTGCTGAAGATGCGCATTCATTGGTAGATCTGTCTTCTTCAAAACAAAACAATATGGAAAAACATTATTGAAACAGACAAACTCCCGACATACAGAAGCATTTATTTGTGCATTTCTGACACTTGAAATGTAACCATTGATTGGTCGACGCCTGACACGCAATAAACCACTAACTTTCGTCACATCTCGAGTCGCGGTTGATTCCCGAGGAGTAAACAGAAGATGAGGGGGAGCAGCATCGAAAGACCTTTGGTGGACGAAGGAGGTGCTACGAACAGGTCTGTTGCAGGAATGTACAAAGCTGCTTGTGAATGAAATAAATGAACTCTCAAACCGTGCGATTACACATAGTGCCGTAACGAAGTATTGCAATTAAGTGGTTATGGAAGTTAGTAAACGTTGATAATAAACAAGGACGCTTTATAGGTAAGCGATTTTCAGTTTCGAAGTTTCGGCAGAGCTGCTGCTGAGCACGCTTCAATTTAAATGAGTTGATGACCAATGGAATGGATTATTGCAGGAACTGTAAAGTGAAACTTCTGAGGCATATCATGGGCCAATTTTTGCTCATCGTATGACGTGTTGCAATTTGTAACTTGCCTGCAGCGCAGTTGCTTTGCTCAGCTGTCCAAGGGCAGCACTACATTCTTTTTGCTGCCTGAACCAAAATAAAAAATGCAGCTAGTGGAGGGTAAATGCGCAGAAGACAAAAGTTGAGAAGCTCTTTCAGTGTAACCTTAGAGTTGGAAAAATAATACCTTTCACGGCAATTTTGTCTCACAACGTTGGAATAATTCCAACTTTATCAAAGAAATAGCCTACGGTCTCTTGTGATTGGCGTAAAACCTTGGCGTATATATGCGCCCAACAGATGCAACAATAACAACAGAGATGCAGCAATAACGAAAGAGTAACTAAAGTGAAAAACCAACGAATGGATTGGAAGTTCAGAAATACTGTCAAACCAGTGCTATAGAAGCGCTCATCGCGAACAGGAGTAAATTCTTTATTTTTCCAAACGCAATTTTTTGAGATGAACTTATGAAAACAGCATATACATGAGTGGCGGACTACTCTCCAACAAAGTATTTTATTGCAAAGCGTTTCTAGTTTACAAAAAGAAGTTAGTTGTGTTTAAACAGGCTTATGTGTTGTCCTGGAAGTTCTCAGTAGAAATAAAAATCTATCGGAAAACTTCAAATGTTAACTGCACAAAACCTCTTAATAAAAACGCAGCTCCATCGAGCTGTTTTAGCCTCTTGTCTCAACTGCAAACAACAAAATTTCTCTGATACTAATGACTTCCAGTGATATTGATAAAATGGTTGTTAACATTTTTCTGTTGAATTTGTTTTAGATAAAACTTTGCAGAATATGAAAACAAAGTCTTGCGAAAATGTTGCAAAAAGTAGCACCAATTCTGGCAGGAGGCAATGTTTGTCACGATTTGCAGCTGATATGAGCTCAGGAAACTGACAAAAGTAATGACATGAGAGGAAATCTGATTAGGGGCGGTATGAACATACTTTGGGGCATCGTGACAGGAACCACATGACATTCCTTCAACAATGGCTGCTCATACGCAGTGAAGTTGTGCTTTGCTTGAACCGCAATCAGCCAGTCACGATCTGATAATTTGAGGTCCTATATGTATATGTAACGATTGGGAAGATGACTGACAATGTCCTGCAGCTTGTAGCCAGACAACCATTGATAGAGCTGTGGATACGACAATTTACAAGGGTCACATGACTTGTGATGCTGATCAATTTTATTGAGATTCGCAAAAGATGATCAGAAGAAGGAAAGTCACGGTTAACCCTGAGGCGGTTTGGTGAGATCGCTCGCGCAGCAGCTGCTGCTCCAGGCGACGTTACGTATTTCGACAACAAAGTCAATCATTAGCAAAGTTGCGCAGAAATACACGACAACGCAGAGATAACAGCTGTCCCAGAAAAACCTCAGTTGCGAAAATTGAGTTTTTAGCAGAAACAGAAAGCAGATATTGATGCTGAGGGTAGATCAGACTTTTTGCAGAAAAAATTGTTGGAAAACCGAATGCTTTGCTTTAACTTGCCGAAAATGTTTCAGGATGCAGCGATTTCACTTTCCAATTTTTTACGTTCTTCCAGTAGTAATGAATGCGCAAAACTTAATCGCTGTGTAAGACAGTTGGATGGACATATGCCAACTGACCGCGTTCAACAACAGAGATCATCTCTGTCGAATTATTATCTTTCGAATTCAGAGACTGAGTATGAGGCGCAATTTGCATATTACAGCTGTTGAGCCGATAATTATTATAGAGCAGCAAAGTTTGAAACAAAATAGGGTGCGTCTTATTTTCTTTGTCACCACAGTTACCCATATTTTAGATAAGCCGTAAAATTTTCGAACGCTTTTGCCAAATTTCGTAATGAGTGAATCACTTTGTTTCAGGTTGATTGCATTATTTACTGTATTTTCTAACAATTTAGTACAAAGAAAGAAAATGAAAGTGGTGCTTGTTCTTATCTTGGGCTTCGTCTACATCAGGACGCGGAGCAATGCGTCAGTCGTTCCCTCAGTTGTCAGCTTTCCCGCGTTCAACACATCAGCTGTGACGACTGAAGTTGAAACAGTCAATGCGTCTTCACCTACCGTGACCGAACATGAAGAACATCACGAAGAAGAAAAAGATCATGATCACGATCACCAGGAAGGACATAAAGAAGCAACAAAAAATACTACAAAGGAAAAGGGTCACGGTCAGAAACACTCTCACGGTAACCATCACTCAGAATCACATGAGTTTGCAAAGTTGATAAAGGAATCAAGTTTAGCCAAAAACGACCTTATGGACAAAAAAGCATTGAATTTATTATTTAAACGATTAAATGAAACGGTGAGTGGACGTTTACATTGGTTGGCAAATATCATCTAACAGTGCATTTTTGACAACTGCATTTTGCTGCTTTCCTTCTGAAGATGCCAGGCGAGAAATTATCTTTTGAAAAAATCACTTCGCTTTCTGTTTCAAGACACTGACTTGAGACATGAACCGCAGCATTTACTTGATCGAAGTGGCACCAAACAAATTTAACTGTGGGAGGGGAGGATAAACAGCTGCTTTTTTAATACGTCGTTGATGAACCAGTGTTTGAAGCAAAACTTGTTTTTGCAGTCTGCCGTTTTAATTTAAATGGGGAACGGACCGATACGAAAACATAAAAAATGTTCTATTATATCATTACGCCGTCACCAGTGTTCACTTTTAAGGTAGACAACTGCGCAATGCCACCGCCACCCACGATTTGCGCAGTGAAATCTAGTTCTCGCGCACTTAACAATAAACCAAATTTAATGCTGTACATACATCGTATAGCCCTTTCAACGCTTGGGGCACTTCACTGGTTGTGTGTCCGCAGGTTGCGCAATTGCACGCGCCTTTTGCGCAACAAAAGTAATATTTGCCAGCGTATAATTTTCTTAGAGAGAACAGTGGCAGTCACCATCTGTTTTATGTCGTCACCATCTGTTTTATGACGTCACCTCAACGCCTGCCCAGAAAGTGCAATTCAACATCAATTGAAAAAGTTCTCCATTACCTGTGATCACTTTGGAATGTCTATCAGTACCATGAAGACCGAGGCAATGTATCAAGCAGCTCCAGGAAAGCCTTACGCTGATACCTGCATCATGATAAATGATCAGAGACGTTAAGCTGTCCAAAGCTTTCCGTACCTCGGCAGCATTCTGTCAAACACATCCGCCATCAACTTGGAAATTAACAACAGAATCTCCAAGGCATGCACTGGGTTTGGTAGACTGAAGTTCAAGTGTGTGGGGGAGAGGCGTGGGATACGGCTGTTGCGATAGGAAAGCCCAAGCGGCATGTGCGCAAAGCTTCACACTATGGCTGCAAGCAAGAATAGAGATCACCCGACGATCACACTCGTCGTCACCATCAGCAAGTACATTCAACTGTTCACCAGGTTCACAAGCATTATTAGAGGCCACTCACCAAGATCACTCTATTAGGATCACTCTATTATTGCTTGTTTGTGTCACATATATATGGGTGTTATTCTTCGCGCACATTCCGTTCGTGGTGAATCACGCATTCAGCGCCAGCGGAGAGGTTTTCAACGCCAGCGGAGAGGTTGCAACACGGTTATCCACAAAGCTAAAGGTCTAGAAGGCTATTGTCTTGAACATCCTTCTTAATGTCTGTGAGACCCGGATTCTGTACATAAGACATCAGAGACGTCTCAATCACTTTCACCTCTCCTGCCTACGCAAGCTGCTCAAATTACGATGGCAAGACAGAATATCCGATACAAAAGTCCTGTGCCGGGCAAATACACTCAACATTTATACTCAAGTACGGAAGGCACAAATCAGGTGGACAGGCTACGTTCACCGGATGCCAATCAACCGCATCCCAAAGCAACTTCTCTATGGAGAACTTGCCCATGTTAGACGTTCGGTAGGTGGCCAGAAAAAGTGCTTCAAAGACACCTTAAAAGCCTCACTGAAGGACTTCTCCATCAATGTCAACTGTCGGGAAGTTCAAGCAGAGGAACGCTCCACGTGGCGCAATCTCATCTCCACAGGGGCTGACTCAGTCAAGAAACAAAGAACACTGGCTGCAATCAAAAAACGTGAACAACGCAGGGCTCGTGCCTCCAGTAAACAGCTGCTTCAACCATCCCACTGGTGTCCATCTTGTGGTAGAGGCTTCACTGCGCGGATTGGCCTCATTAGTCATCTCCGAAGCCATGCGCAGAAGACAACTTGAACCAGATTCGTTGCCATCTTCGATAACAAAGGGCGATGAAGAATATGTCGTCACCATTTGTTTTATGCCGTCACCGTCTATACTGTACATTGAAACATCAGCCGTGTCAACAAAGCCAGCAACAAACGTCATTGGCATTCTTTTTCCAACAAATAGTTCATTTTATGCAACAGCTTCTCAGTTTGTCTGCTGCTAACGAGTAAATAAAAATATGCTAGATTTGCTCTGCAACACTAGCATATTTACCGAATCACTAACAAAACAAGCAAAACTGAAAGAAACGGTGATGTCAAGCATGAAAACGTACTAGAGTATAATTTTCTTCTGATCTAAACTACCTTTCTCTAGCCATTATAAGATTTTCCACTATTGCAAGTGTTCATCGCATTGTTCTGTTGTCTGCAGTGTCTCACTGGAGCAAAAGTCTTCGAATCGCTCGGTGTGGGTCCCGGAGGAGGATTGACCGAAGAGCAGTTTAAGGATTATTCACCTGTTGTCCTTCTTCATTTAATGTCTAAACAACCCTGCAGAACCATCGGTAATTGCAGTGTGGCATAATTTTATATGTTTTATAAGAAAAGAAACAGTTCCATCGAATTCCGATTCTGCTGCGCCTGAATGTTCAATACTTGATACTCTGAAAGATAATGGTCACCCAATGTGCCAACTGACAAACAAGGCCACAAGCCCCATTTCAATTGTCTCAAAACAAAGTTGAAAGTAATGTTAATTGATTTGTATCGGCCTTGGCATCAAACAGTTGAGAAAATAAAAATTTGTGACAGATTGAGATGTAAAGAATCAAGTACTAAAATGTCTGAATGCTAATTTTGTTACGGCGGCCAGTAGACCCACACTCTTGCCTATGCGACTGCCACCAAGCTTCCACTGCGCTCTATGCCTACATCAGTTAAATAACATCTTCCATGTTTTCACAACAGCCAGCAACCATACATCAGTCTCCGCTCGGAATGTACTCTTCCCATCTCTTTCTATGTGTAGGGGCAATCTGAGTGTGATTCTTGAAGAAATGTCGCACAACGGAAAGTTCAAGCAGAATCCATATTCGAAAGAGGTAAGAAAATAATTAGTAAAAAACAGAGAAAGAGCTTTCATTTAAAATGTGGCTGAAGGGGTAGCTTTCAATATACAAACACTGAACATGTTGGAAACGCTGAATTCGAACAACGGAGGGAAAGTGAGAAGTAGTTCAGTCAAACCGAAGCAGCATTGTTACAGCTGTTCGGTATCCCCCATATGCGTTTTGTAATTTCTTCGATATCATGCGATTTGACGTAAAAATTCAAGTAACTTCACTCCACAGGTGAAACAAGCAAGGAATCAATTACAGACTTTTAGTAGGATTTGTGATCGATTCCTTGTTGAAAAAAGGTCCCTAAAATATTTGACGCCTGAAAATTTGTGACTGATCCCTTGGTTCTTTCACATGTGGAGCGAAGTTACTTGAATACAAATATGTGCAAGTTTGAATCATCGCAAAAAGAATGAAAGCAGAGCCCAGCTGACTGATTCCTCGAAAGCCTACAGAAAGCCTAGAGCTTTCAATTGTTGGCGTAAAAATCTGTCACATCGAACAAACACACAAAGTCGTTCCACGTGATCGACGACAGTTGGATCAGCGTTGCCTCCCATTTGCAGTTGGTTTCCCTAAATTGGATAATGTGCTGGGTATTGACCTTTTTCTATTAAGTTTTCGCTGCAAGTGGTACATGGTCAATTTTTCGTTGGCCCCTCATCAACCTAAAATCTAACTAAAATTGGCCACGCGCCTGTTGTGGCGTCGACAAAGGTCAAATGCGTTTTGCATAACAAAAGCACTACGTTTATTTATTTTCCAGTGTTTTGCACCAAATACTCTCATGGATGAAGAATGCACTGCGGATGGGGAGGAGATTAACCTGGTTTTGATGAAACTTGTGTCATTCATGAGCTTCGGTCACTGCATATTGCCCCAACCTTCCTTTTTTGTTGACGAGATGATGGAGAGCATGTCGACATCGGCTGGCAACTTCACATTTGAAAGTATGTTCATTATTTGCAGTTATCAACGTTGTTACGACGAGTTCAGGTTGTTGAAGGGAGAAAAGATTCTTATCGAAGAAGCATCATAAAATCCCTCTTCAAGTTAAACTACTACACATTTTACCGTACTTATTTATAATTTAACAGAAGGCGTTCCTGTATCTATTTTAAATCAAGGAAAACATTAATATTGTGATATCTTGTAAACTGGATTTTCCGGCACTACCTATTTCTGTCCACGAAGCATTCCACGCCTGAAGTCATTCGCAGTGTTTTTTAACGTGTTTTGAGAAAAAACTCAAACGGCCTCTCAAATTTTTCCAACGGTTTCTCAAGATGTAGTAGAACCTCTCTACATAGCTATCACCAAAATACACTATGTACAATCTCGCTTTATGACCATCTCCGCATTCAGATTAAATAGTTGCAGTCTATCAAATGTCATAACGGTTACCAAGGCCAAACCTTTAAAAAAAACTGGCCATACGTGCACAATTCATTTGATATCTGATAACTTGTAGCCGTCCCAGGGTGTTTCAGACATATTCGTGCGTGGAAAACTCTTTCCATTTGTCATGCAATAGCGAATAAGTGCTATTCGAACCAACTTTGACTTACAAAATAAAAATTTTTAAGATGTTCCACGGTTTATCCATGGTTAACATGCTCCTCTTCTAATCGACGTCATACGCTCTTAAGAATGAAAAAGCATCGGTTATTTTGCGACCACTGCATTCACAATGCTGCTGCAAATGCCACACAACTGCCATGGAAAAAGCTTAAGCAAATATGAATATTCTCAGGGAATGCTTTGAAATGCTTTTCAAGCTTTTTTGCTTCAATGCGTTTGGGCAAAAACAGTTCCTGAACTTTTTGTGGCAACGTTAACGATTTCATTTGTTTTTAAAAACGTTTAACCGGAATTAACTGAACAGTCGTTCTCATTTGCTGTTAGTTTTCAACAACCTTCTTTCGAAATTGGGGGTCGGATCAAAAGCAAAGGATGAAAAAGTCACTGAAGATCACGACAAACATGCAGGCCACGTTCACAAACGCAGCCTTGGCGATGACCATGAAGAACACACGAACAGGGTGAGAACTTTGATTTTTTCTGTAAGATGGTAGTTGTGTCTGTCGCACTTAGTTTACGCGTTTGACGGATAAATTTAAAGTAAGGCCAACACCAACTTTCAGGGTGTCAAAAATATGCTGCGAGAAAAACGTTTCAAGCGTACAATTTTTAAGAAGTTGACTTTTCACGCTAGCACTGCCGGCCGCACTTCAGAATATAAACACAAACTTTATCTTCAAATCTCAAAGGTCACGTGGTATTACTACGAGGTTCTTGACAGATTTTGCGTAGGATTAAGCTCTAACCGTGCCTGACTTAGCTTCCCACGAGGATACAAAGGTTTAATTGATATTTAACGTAACCTGGCTTCAAACTAACCGCAACTACGAAGTTGTTTACAGCTTAAGCACGCACTGTATCTGCTGCTCGCAAGAACAAGGCGAACATTTACATCGCAACAAGCTTTTATGTAATGTAATCTGGTACTAGTAAATATTTGCAGAAGTTATAGATAATTAGTGTTGCAAGCTTTGTGATATTTCATGATGAAACGTTTCAAATTAATCCATAAAAAAGGTGATGTATTTAAAAAGGGTCAAGGCAAAACTCTGCAGTTTTCGAGTTGTATCCACACCAGACCATGCGACAACAAGAAAAAACATAAAATAAATAGAAAATAGAAAAATATGCAACAAACAAACGACAATCATCGCGCGAGCTCCTCATGCGGATGAATTTTCTTTTCAGTGTTACTCCTCGAGTGATCTGACATCAATCTTCGGGGTCGAAAAATCTTTCTTCAACATCAGTTCATTCAAGAAGATTTGTCCTGCTATTGTGCAACAGATCCTCAGCGGGGCTTGCAAGTCGCGAGGAACGCCAAAGACAGGAGTTAAAACTACGTCCAACAGCAGCGCTGTGGTCTACACGACAGCCATGAGTGAGAGCTTGGTCTTCTAATAAAACTCGTGGTAGAGTTTTACTAAAATCATACTGACTAAGATCAGGTCCATGTATTCTCATAGCAAGGTTTTCTTGCTGTATAGTTTGCAATTTAGCGATTGCAAACAAATGCCTATTGCTGTTGAGATGACTGATTGCCTGAGCCAACCTCCATCTGATCATGTTGGAGTACACTTATAATTTTTTTAACCTCGAAAAATACCTTTTCGAAAACCTACGAAAGTAGGAAATGATGGCTCTGACAAGTATTTTGTTGGCCTAATAGGGAAAATGACTACAAACTTCTGCAAATACTAGCAATGGCAGAGTATATTTTTAAAAGTAATTCCCAACAAAGTCAGCGCAGTAGTATATAAATAACAATAATAGTATTTTATTGCGGACTGTTGATCCATACCACAGACGCAATCACAGACACAAGAGCACAAAAAATGGTTAGCTATACATCAGCGCGCGCATTACAGAAACGGTGTTTGCACATGACCAACATTGAGAGGAGCAAGACACTTTCCCAACATTTCTTACTTTTTTGTGCTTGGTTTGTATACATTGCGCACACATTTTATACTACACAGAAGCAATACTGATGAAACGCAAACACCGAAACAATTCACGAACAACTACTGCATTCGGTCTCCACCATACAGGAGCGTTGAATAATTGAGGAAAAATGAAGATTTGTAAAAAGCATAGGACATTTGAAGTGATCGAATAAAGAAGTTAGATGAAGCTGCGCATCGTATAAAAAATCGATACAAATTGTTTCTCAGCAGGGCATCAAAGGTCTGGTGTGGGCGAACACTAATATTTCTGGGTGTGTAATGCATAATTCGATAGGCACTGTTATATGCAGCACGTAAGCGCTTCATGCTGGTCTGCGTGTATTTGCTTCACAATTGGCGATTGTCAAGCAAGTAGTAAAGTCTTGGCAAAGCCATTTACATTCTCCTACAAAATCTGCGATGCCAGAAAGTAAGCATTGTGTTTAGTACCTATTTGAATTGTCTGTGAGGATTCAAACCCATTTGACCTTAAACGATTCTGTAGTTCATCGCAACAGAGCAATCAGCCAGTCGGGAGGCAGCGCAATTTGTTGGAAGGTAGTAATCATTTTCGTAGTAAGAGAACAAGTTGCTGCAGCTGTTACGACAAATTTTAATCTTGCATCATCTGGTTGTTGCCAGTTTTATTATTAAATACCAAAACACTAGTGTCAACGTTTTTCACTTTGCAAGCAATCAGCTTGCTTAGAAATATCATGAAGTGGATGGTGGGACTGATGTCAAATCACCTGTCGGGATAATTCCAATCCCAGTGGTGAAAGTTTGTTTGTCAGTATTTGGCTGAAATGATGTCATTTTAAAATTTTCTTCAGTCCAGTTTGATCAATTTGAAAACCGCAAAGCTTGAAAACCGCAAAACAATATCGCAGGCACTTTCAACGCACCAGCAAAGAGTCCGGTTGCATGCTGATTAACTTATTACATCATCAGCAGGGGCGGACCGAGGTTGGATGGCGCCCGGGGCAAACAACAAGTTTGGCGCCTCCTGGGAGCAAATATATTGTGTTGAAGAAAGTACTTGCGATATTGTTGGGACTTTTTTGCGCCCCCAATGATTCGTCGCCAGGGGCATTGTGCCCCATTGCCCCTCCCTCGGTACGTCCCTGATCTTCAGGGATATTTACCGTATAGATTTCAGCTTTTAATATTTGCAAGTTCTATTGAACGAATTCATTTCTAAGGAAAAAATAATGTTGTTTTCAACAGAATGCAACATTCACAGCAGAAATAAGTGCTTTTAATTTTACCGAACCCAAATTCCTGCAGTAGAACTCGAAACCGTAACCAGCCAGTGCATAGTAGTTGAAAAAACATCCAAGCATTACATGCTGTTACCTGATTTCTGATGAACTGATTCATCACTGCTGTTATTTTAGAATATGGATACGGCACCGCGTCGGTGTTGGTGATCAGTTTACTTGCATTCGGTGGATTGCTCTTGTTCCCAAGCATTGGAAAGACTTGGTACAAACTAACCATCCAATTCTTTATTGCTCTTGGTGTTGGTACTTTGTCGGGGGACGCTCTGCTGCACATTATTCCAGAAGTAAGTTGATTTCTTCCTAGAGGTTTGGTTTTCAAAATAGACGTTTATAAATAATATAAACCTCTGGTGAAATCATTCTGGAGGGCTTGGAAACTTGACATTAAGTTTTGCCCCCTCTCCGTTTAAATTACTGCGTGAGAATAAAAACAGTAATATTGCGCAGCAACAATGAGCAAAGAAAAACACAGGAACTACGCCAAAAATGTTACTACTTCGTTTTCAAACGAATGCCATGCAGCTCTTTACTTTGATTCTTGATCAATCCGCGGAAGAATCGCGCCTTGTGTTTGTGGTGGAGGTTCCAGGGAATGCTTCATGTTATGACCAATGATTGAGAGTCACTGTGAACGACCTACAGCCCGTTTTGGTCCTCACGCTTTATAGAAAGCGAAGACTATCTCTCTTGAGAATCACCTTCCACCGAAGCAAATAAATTTTGGCGAAAATTTTGTGCCTACAGATCAGGCTTGATTTTCTAGTAGAAGAGACGTGGTTCCTTCAGCGTTTTGATAAACATGAAAGCAAGAGGCTGACATTTTTGCAGGTGGTTGGGCTTCATGCGCACGCGGCAAGCGACAACCATGGTCACAGCGACGGCAAGGCAGAAGATCTACTTTACGTTTGGAAGCTTCTGGTTGTCATTGGTGGCATCTACGTGTTCTACTTGTTCGAAAACGTCCTACGACTGTGGAATACAGTTCGAGGGGTAAGTAGAGACCCTTGGAAGTTAGTAAAAACCGCACTTATTTTGTTTTGAGAACTGCAATTCTTCTATAAGTGCATGTAGTTACTTCTGTGGTATAACTGTGCTTTTGTTTGTTTGGGATGCTTCACTTTTTTCCATAAACGCTATTTATTTTCTTGATTATTATTTGTGCTTTTTAGTAGTTTTTTCTTATCGTTTGGGTGACGGCAGTTGGCCGCAGATCGAAGCGTAAATTAAGGTTTTTTGCTGGAGTGGTTGAGACGAACGCTCTTGTTTAAAGGAGCGTTACAGCGATTTACTTGGTGACCGTGGATCAATAACCAAACCTGTCGATATAAGAGAGGATCATTCTTCCACTGAGCTATCGCCAGCTCCAAGAAGTTTTTTTACTACTATTTATGCCAGTGTTTTTCAACCGGGGTTCCACGGAACCTCAGATTTCCGCGAGTGGCTGACAGGGGTTTCGCCGAAACAGACCGAATTTGCCTGGGACGAAATTCGCGACCACAGTTCTATGCGGTTGTAGCAATACCACTGCGTCACAGTATCCTTGCCACTATGAATGGCATTGCAAACTCTGTTTATCAATTGGTTTGACTTATTGCTCCCTTTGTGTTGCGGAACCCTATGCCGTAGGGTTCGATGAGCAGCGCAAACATTTACGGAAGGTTCTGCTGCAGCAAAAAGATTGAAAAACAGTGTTTTATGCCAGCGGTTCCCAAACTTCTTTGTCCGTGGAACACTGCAAGGTTATTTCAAGTGGACAAGGAACCCCCACCAGATCTGCCAAGTAAACATAAACACTTTTTTTCACCCAAGTTGTCGTTATTAAAGCTTGGACTGTAAACAAAATTATGCACAATCAAAGTAACCATAAAGCAAGCTAGATCAAGCGATATAGGGGCTGCCACACGGCCAAAGGGTTAAAGAACATATCAGCAGTTTTTTCTTAAAACTGGAAATTATAGCTCGTGGAACCCTTTGGAGTTGTCTATGGAACCCTAGGCTTCCGCGGAACCCACTTTGGAAATCGCTGTTTTATGCCATAGCGCTATTTGCTACTCAAAGTTTGATTAAGCTTTTTCTAAGCACCAGCAAAGAATCAAGCGCATCCCTAGAGATACGGTAGAGATACAAGCAAGAACCAACCTGATTCTTCCCCCAAATTGCAATAGATTACTTGAAATCCGCCCCAGGCTCTTCCCCGTCGTAAATTTTTAATGATAAAATATTTTACTTCTGCGAATCATGCCTGGCGCTGCCTAAATAGAATGATTTTTAGTGAAGCTGAGTTTCAACGCTGGATGGTGAAGTTTTATTTACAATTGTATTTCTGGTATGCAAGCACGGTGAATGTTTTGGTCGTAGTTAACAGTGCTTTGTGTCACGCAGTCATACTGCTTTGGATTTCCAGACCAACCTGACCTTCCACGCTCACGATGGTCCTCCCCATGCACATGGCGAAGGAGGTCATGGAACGAATCACATGACATCAATCATGAATGACAAATGTCATGAAGGCGGGGGCGCTGCAGGAGACACGACAAACAGCGAGGTGACAACATGCTATTTGCACGAAAGGTTGACTTATTATTTAAAGAAGTATTAATTAAGGACAATCAAACTACTAACTTCCATCAAGAGTTTCCAGCACGTTGGTTTTGCTATCATGGCCTAAAATGCTTGTTGGTCAACCTCTTTTGATTTCAGAAAACTCGAATAAATTTTGAAATCTACACCTTGAATTTATGCGTGTCAGCTACTGTGGTCCTCCTCTTGCCTTCCCCATTTTGTGAAACTCTGCGCGTCTAAATTTACGCAAAGAATAACTTTTCTTCAATACTTTTACATTTAATTTTGTTGCAGGACGCCGTTGATAAGGCATCAGATATCTCAACAGCTTCAGACAAACCAGCTATTTGCTGTGGTAAGCAAATCGCTAACAGTTACATTTTCATATCGACGAGTGTTTTTAAGAAATAATTGGCAGAACATTTCATAAAGCCTTGATCTGGCCAGTGATTTCAGTTTCTTATCGATTTTTTTTATGAAAGAATACAAAACACGATTTAGTTTCTTTGAAGATCTCGCAGAAATTTAGTGAAATCATAGTCCAAACTTTTAGTCAAAATAAAACACTATGTTGTATGTGAATGGCGTTAACATTACACATCTACAACCTATACCAGTACATATTTCTCGACCAGGTAATAACGTTTTTCTGACGATTCAAACATCTAATTAGTTTCATCTGAATCGAATTTTGCTTTGATTTCAAACAACACATTTCGATCTCGTTTGTTTTCTAAATTGCAACGAAGGTGATGGGTCAGATGACAAAAAGAAACTGAGGCTGCTTTCACTGAACAGTGGATTGTACAATAAAAAAATCTCAGAAACGTGATGGGATTTTGCTACTTTTTACTGACAACGATCTGCGACCCACTGCCAGGAGCGAAGCACATTCATCAATGGGTGACTTTCTGCTGTGCAGTAGTTGCTTCTTTACAGCATAAAAATGCTTTCAGGTGCTAACACCATCGGTATAATGGTCTTTATCGGTGACATCCTACACAACTTTGGCGACGGCTTGGCTATAGGCGTAGCTTTCAGCTCCGGTTGGGTCAATGGAATCGGTACATCCATCGCCATTTTCTGCCATGAACTTCCTCATGAATTCGGTGAGTAGCTGAAAACACCAAACAGCAGAGGTTACTTTTTTGCAAGACCTGTTAACCGCAAACTTCAAAACTTGCTTCAGTGTCAAAGGTTTGTACTTAATTTTTAGGTGATTTTGCGATCTATGTGAGAAACGGGATGTCGAAATGTAAAGCTTTACTGTTCAATTTCCTCGCCGCATGTTGCGCCTTCATCGGGTTGTATGTTGGTCTGAGCATCTCCCAGAACGCTGAAGCCCGAACCTGGATGTTGGCGGTCATTGCTGGAATGTTTTTGTACATTTCCCTTGTTGATGTGGTAAGTAGGAAAATCGTAAGTCGTGATTTCTCTGGTTACCTTAATTAACAAGTCATAAAACTTTTGTCTTACAGCAAACAGATCTTATTAATGCCTGCAGATTGAGGAGCTTAGTGACGTTCGATGCTCTTCTAGAAGATTTATTAAATTGCGTTGCGTTTGCCCGATGTAGGAGGCACGGCATGAGCAAGTAAGCCTGCAAACAAGGTTATAACCGATGAGTAAAGCATCGAACGTCACTAAGCTCGTCAGTCTGCAGACACTTGCAAGCCAATCTAGATCATCGGGTTGACTTTCACAACCCCGAGATCTTATTAAGTTCTACTGTCCTTTCATGAAACAACCTACAGTTAAACTCAACATAAAATGGAAAAAATTCCAAAAATAAAGATGTCAGAACACTAAAGACAATAAAATGCGACAATTTCAGTTGATGCCAAAAGAAACGTGCAGCGGCTTTCTCTGACAAAGTTTGCAAAAATAAACAATGTCAACGAGCGCTTTCTCAATTCACTGCTAAAACAACAGTTAGAAATAGACCATTTGAAAAAGTGCTGGTGATGCCAACTCAGTGGGCGAAATACGCGCATACCCGTAGTAAACATCGTAGTTTCAGATTCATTACTTTCGATGGGTGTTGTCAGAACAGAAACATCTTGTTTCTGACTCATGTTGTGACATCAAATAGAAATGCTGTACACGTTTCCAAAACGTTATAGATTCGTAGCAATATTGTACTTTGTTAAGACTGCACATAGTAGTTGTTGTGAATATGATGAGGTTAGTTCTTGAAACAAACGTTTTTACTGCAACCTCCTCATAAATCTGAACAGTCACAAACTTTCTGTTTGTTCATATATTTGGAAATGAGTGGCAGTTTGAAAAAAATTCAAACCGCATTTTATATTTAAATTGTGATGAAAAATGCTCATTATTTGCGATAAGACTTCATGATTGAATGAGCGAGGTCCAACTGAGAAAACAACTGACAATTTTGACGATGATTTCATCATTCTTTAGTCAAGGATCAAGGTCAAGACATGAAACAGTTGGGTTGCACCATCAGTAAATTTATCTTTGATATGCTTAATTGTTTTGCTTACGCAGCAGTCAATTTGTACTCAACTTCTATTTTCGATATTCTTTAATTACACAAAACGTCAACAGTTCGTTTATATGTTGTGACTGATTTCCTTCTTTCAAATACATTCTTTTCTGGGTGTCAAAAGCATGACAAATTTGCACTATTTATTTTTTGAATTTCCGAAGTTCCTTAAGATATGGTGATTTGAAGGGAACGTTTTCAAGAAAAAAAACGATAAATGCACACTTGGCATATTTTCAAAAGAGAGGCAGAAATTTAATAATTCTTGTTTCTTAAATTTGCAGATGCACGAAATGGTCGAAGGGGAAACCAAAAATCCTGTGGCACAATTTATTCTGCAAAATTTAGGTCTTTTGCTTGGCTGGGCAATTATGCTTGTGCTTTCCTTGTTTGAAGATAAAATCAAGACATCTATCTCATAAAAATCACCTATTGTAAGAAGCTTCGACCTCATCTACATACACGTGCTATGAACGAAAAGCCAAATTGAAAATTTAAGGCGGATTTTTGTTACGCAGTGCTACAACTATTGGCATAGGGCTTTGTTTTAAAATGCGAAAGCATACTTTCCGTTTTGTATTAACGGTGCTTTTTATCCACAAAAGATTCGCTTTTACGTTCATTTTGATTGCTTCGATGAAGCTCGTCTTAAACAAGATCTTTTCACTATTGACTTATAGCGATGAGAAAATCGGCCCCAAACAACCGTTTGGCTTCGTGGTCAACCAGCAGCTGTTACTCTGTGGGTGGTAATTCTATGGCGTGATGGCCTTTCGCTGCCAAACCCGGCTGTTTCCAAATATGCAAGGAGGTGCATTAGTTCATGAAGCCATCTTCTAAGCATTTTGGCATAATCTTAAGATATATACAGCAACAGCGCCTGCATGAAAATAAAACTATGACCGAAAAAGAACATGCCAAAAATCATTGTAGAGCTTATTTATTGTCAGTTGAAAATTTGCTCTGTGCTTGACTGTGCTTGATGATGTCGTTTCAATTCCATTTTCAACAATAAAAGTTTTTCCTAGCATACACGAAGTTTTGAAAGTAGAACATCAAATGCGTCGTTGAAATCTTTCATTTCAAATATTAAATGAAAGTATCGATTAATTGACCTCCGCATTTACTTCAAAAAGTAGAGAAATTGAATGGTGACAATTGAAAGATAAAAATGGTTCAACTTACGTTCGTTTGCCAACATTTCTAAAAAATTGGAATATGCGAATTCAGGGCCGCAACCAGCTGATATTTCCGGGGGGAATGATTAACTTGAAGCTGCACTATTTTCGGGCGAATGCAATTGCCCAGTTGCTCCCCCCACCTGGTTGCGCCTGTGCGAATTCTTCGCAGTGATTTTCAACAATATCATCAAAAACAAATTTTCACAACATTAAAAAAAACTAATCATCTTTGTGAAAATTTTAATCGAGAATTTACGGTAATCATGATTAGCGTGGCACGTTTTTTCTCCGTGATACTTCCCTTACTGCTATTTTGACAATGCGCCACTGGTTACAAAATATATTAACACGTTATTCAGGCTTGTATTATTTTTTTAATGGTGTTTTTGCTTCTGCTGTTGTTGGTTGCAATCCGTTCGATTTTTATCGTAATTGAAAAATATATTTCTCATCGAATTTGCTGTGAGACGTTTTAATAACAACCTTTCCTTCTTCGCATCTTCCGTGGACATTTTTTAAATGACGTTTAAAGTTTCCATAATAGTTAGTTTTACGATCTACTGCTTTGGTGTTTTCATGAAAGTGTAAGCTATAAAATTTATTGAAATAGAACGACATGTGGATATCATAACGGAGCTTTAAACAATGCTTTTTAAGGTAGCTTATTTTTGACAGGAAACTAACAATTTTAGCTATGTTAGAATATGCGGTGGCTGAGAGCATTGCAAGCACAAAGTTTAAAATGTGTTTTTATTAAGTTAAATAATTTCTTGGGACACCTTTTAAACTCCGTCAATTTTGTGTAGATCTCTCGCCACGAAAAATATATCGCCAGAACGTGTTTAAACGACATGAGAAATCTCAAACAAAAAATTTGCCCTCCACATTTTTCAGCAAGGAGAATCTTATTTTATCACTTCTTTATATCACCATGAATAGCGGAGGCAAGCTGGTATGGTATGGGGGGTGCAACACCAGCGTGCGATGAACCCAAAGTTTCACAAGACCCTATTGCGTAAGTCACTCACCTTCGCGTACGTAGATATACCAGAAAACAATTTCTCAAAATAAGCTTCGTTTTGAAGCGCCATGGCAAAGATTAAAACTAGTTGCTTTCAGAAAATATTGCAACCGAACCAATAATGTGGCACACAGCAGCCATCTGACCTAATGGCATCACATCAATAATGTGGCCATCTGACCTAATGGCAGGTGCCAGTGAAGTACATCGAGGACTCGAGATAAGAGTAGTTAAGGGGAGTTTGTTGCAGCAAAATGGCTGTTGGCTACATCGTGTAGTGCTGCTGACGTGTGGGTTATATACAGCAAGTGAGCGTGGTCATCTCAATGTGTTTTAGACTTAGTTAGCAGACTTAACATTAGATTTCTTCAAGTGTTAGGTTGACATTCCCATCTACAAGAATCATCATGTCGTGAACTTAATATGAAGCGTTCCGACGGTCCCAGGTTGAATTGTACTGCGGTAGTTAAAGCTGAAGTTATGACACAGAACCTCGAAGCAGTGGTAATTCCAGACCAGACGTTTGGGGGGGTGTGATGCATAGGGGGGGGCGCCAAAAAATTTGTCACTTGTTTAATTAACCAAGATTCTCTATGATGATCGTTGGATATCACACAACATCAGTGACATAGCCAGCACAAAAATAGGGGGGATATATTCGATTTTAGGCGAATAAAACTATTTTGTGGTGAAGAACGTCTCTCAAAGCACAAAGTGACTATACGTTCTAAACATTTGGGAGACCATGGCCCTCTAGGCCAACCCCTGGCTACGCCGATGCGCAACAGTGAGTACCTTATGTAGGCTAAAATATTTTTGTTTGTTGAACTATGAGATCTTTCAGGAAATCGGCAAAGTTTGAAAGCGTTTTAAATCATTAATTTGAAGCAGGTCAGAAAGATGGGCCCCCATTTTTCACAAGCTGCATAGCAAATAAGAAGAATGTTGTTGTCCCAAACAATCTCTTGTATCTTCAAAATGGTTTTGAAAGATATATCCTACCCTACAGTAGCAGGTACCTAACTTTCTTGTGCGCGGAACAAATCTGAGTTGGTGAACATATTGCCACCCAAGCCTCGAACAGATGCCATGAAAAAATTAATGATTGTATCAGTTCCCTTTGTTTCTCAGTCTGATGTTATTTGTGACTCGCATGCTGTACCAGTGGATACGCAATCCCGACCAGTGTCTTCAAATGCTAGAGATTCTTCACGTAACAACAACACCCGACCTCAGCGCGATAGACGATAACCCGTCTGGATGCGCAGTTATACACTGCCTTAAGGTGATGGTACCCACCTCTCTGCTATGTACCGTTTTCGCTTTTGTAGATCTTTTGGAAAGAAGGGGTGTTGAGGATTGATTGTGTGCAACGCCGACCGTTGTGTGTGTTTTGTTATACCATTTCCCCACGTTTAGATGGAATGTCGCGCATGCGCAATGGTCATTCTGGTTCGTTACTGATTACAAACAAGCTGTGCAGCTTGGTATCTGAGTTGTGTCTAGGGTTGCCAGATGCGTTTTGTAAAAATACCGGCCATTTTGTCAACGGTGACAAATCTAGGCAGCATTCGTAAGTGCATATTTTAACGGCACTGGATTCTCGGAAACATCACGAAAAACAGTTTTTGACAATGCATTCATTTTTCGTGTCATTTTCTTTGCAGTTTCATGAAGTTTCCACAATGGTTCGTTTGAAAATGTTTCAAATATTGTGTAAACGTACGCTTTGTGAGCATAGTCTTTAGACCTATGCATTAGCAAACTAACCTACTTTAAAAATGAGAAACGATAACTGCAGTGTTTAATGTGAACGGAAGCGTTTTCTTAAACTTGAAAAAATAATGCAGTTAGTAAAATTCCAATTTTACATGTTGTAAGCCTATATCAATTTCTGAAGTGAACATCTTTCCGTACAATTTGATGGTATTTGCTTTTCTACGGTTGTAATACCAGGCTGTATGAACACCATAACACAACTAATAATTACTCACGTGGTACATTCACTGCATCTTGCAACAAACATTTTCTAGCTCACATGAAACTCTTCAAAAAATTTCTCACTACTTTCTGGGCCACTAAGACTGGCTGAGAGATGACTTACCGGTTGATTCGCTGGCCCTTGCAAGAGACAGTTATAGTCCACTGATGAAATAATCTGTCTGTTCAATTTCAATGGAGCTCGCATGATTGTGAAAGGTTCGCTAGTCTCTATAATATCACTGTCGTCCTGTCTATTTCTATGATTTTCCTGCATTCTGCCTGCAATAGCCTACGGTAGTAGTTCAGACCAGACCCGTAGCCATGGGGGGCCAAGCCCCCTTAGAAAATTTTTTTCTCCCCCAGGAAAAATATGTTGGATATAGTTTGAAAGTATTGGACATAGTTTAAAAATTTTGGGCCACTCTCAGAAAAATCTTCGCCAACCCTGGTGTCCCAAGCTGGTTACAGGCTTGATTCGGACAACAACCTCACCTACGCCGGTTAATTGCCAAAAGATGTGCTCATACAGATCACGTTTAAGACGATGGAAGATACTAAGTGTGACTAAACAAAGGAAAACGTAGATACAATGAGTATTGTTAAATGAACTTCGCTGAAGCAACTGTCTTGACAACATCATTTCTAGAGTCATTTATAATTTGAGAGGTTCTGTGTTAGTTCTTTTTGCAGTTACTGCAAATTGTTTATTTTCAAAATACCAGCTTCAGGCACCGATTTTCAAAAAACAATGCTTACCGGCCTTTGCCAAATTAGCAGTAAAATACCGGCCATCTGGCAACCCTAGTTGTGTTTGATATCCCGAGCTTTTTCAGCTAGGCTAGCTCAGCTACTTATCAAATCTAAGAATCTAGGAAGCTTCATTAACATAGTCTAAATCTGTAAAAATATAAGTACAACAAGCATTGTGGGAAAAAAGTACTCAATGATGCATAGACCACTTGTGACATGTGGAAGGCTTTCAGTCACAGTAAACATTCTCAGCAGAAGTTTTTTAAGAGCCAGAAATTGGTGAAATAAAATACAATACAATGAGCACTTACTTTACTTCAATGTGAATAACACTGGAACTGCTCTTAACCTTTTTACATTGTTGTTCTGCTGCAGTATTCACAAGCTCTGATATTATGAATATGTCATGCAATATTAAAGCTCGACCTGCTGCTCTGATAACAGGATTAGCTTTTATCTAACGAAAACTTAGATCTTTAAACACTGTTTCAATATACCCTAATCAGTGCATCCACGGTAGCCTAAGCTACAAAGTAAACATGTGGACCTTTGAGGCCAACGTAGAACACCCACTGACTCTTTCCATCAGCAATCCAAAATTTAATCCTGAAGATCTATTGGTTTAAATATATTTTCTTCCTGCATGTTCACACATGGCAATTCATCACCATAAATTCGAGAACCACCTAGGCATGTGAAGTAAATATTAATTTTCAAATTAATTCAACAAATCACACAAGCACATAATTGATCAGTTCGGAATTTAAATGTTAATCCCGTCAAATGTGATTATACCACACTGTCCAAAAACTTACAGTTAATTTAAGTCATTGTCTGTAGTCAACCTCTACTGGAATTCAAGGCTGTTTTTGACAAGTACTTGCTTGTGAGATGCAAAAATTTGGTGTATTACATATAAAATTGTATCTGTGTATCCCCTACGGAGTTACGTTTAAAATACAAGACTTGCCTTGGAAAATTTTAGCAAAATCACTGCGTGCAGGACAATTTTGTGGAAAATCTTTGTGGCGGCCTGGAGATGGCACCGCATGCAAATAAATGATCACCGCTAGATGGTGCCCATGAGTAACAAGTCACTTTGATAGTCACCACAAACGAAAGATCGTAATTCATACTCCCTATATGATAATAGTGCAACCTAGTATCAGTAGGGTGAAATCAGTGACGGATCTTTATTACTGCTGGTTGCTTTCCTGTTAGTAAATGGCCCCATCTTTCGCTTGTGCTTACCTCAGTAGTTCAAGGTGATGCAGTCAACTGCAACATCTTGCACATACAGAAATGCTCATTGCCAATGGGGTAGCAAGCTAAACAATAATCTGAATAAACTAAGGCAGGGGTGGGCAAATGGCGGCCCGCGGGCCAAACGTGGCCCACTACAGCCTTTCAAATGGCCCGCAGAAGCATTCAGAATATTTTCAAATCTGAATTTTCCTCCAACTTATCACAACAAATGTTAGTACTGACTGCTGAGGCTAGCTTAACCGAGACTTGCTTCTATTTCACTAAGAAGGTACGGGCCTTCGCCAAACGTGGCCTTCTGAAAATGGCCCCCAAGCCAAATTAATTGCCCACGCCTGAACTAAGGCCTTGAATCAGGCAATTAATGTAAAAAAAATAAAAATCATGACGGTAAAAGTGGATCAAACTCTTTGAAATGTTGTGTCATTATTTCATGCATTAACAAAAAAGGAACATGCTTACTCATGAAAGATGATGAAAATCAACTGGTAGAAAGATAACTTATGTTATGCAAACATTTGGGATTGCTCTCAAAATTGATAACAATAAAACGAAGTTTTTATGCAATTGTTTAATAAATGCATGGTGCATTCTCAAAAGTGAGATTAGTATAAATACCAGTGTTTGATTTTTCTGCAATATAAAAAGTAAATATTCACAAAGAAAGCCAGAAACAACATTTGAATTCTAAATGTTTTCCTGGCCTACAATTTTACAGATTTAGATAAAACTTTGCACATAAAACTTTTGAGAAATGTTTAGCAAGATGCAGTGTAGAAAGATTGAAATATACCTGTAGCATAATCACTATAACCATGTAAATCAATTAACTTCAGCATTTTTGAAAACGTAGTATTAAATAACTTTTCTAATCAAGGAAATCTACTTTAAACTTTAGCTAAAACGCAATGATCGCAGCACGCAATTCACTGATCACAGCCGAAATCACCACTTTATCAATCACAGTGCATCAGTCACATTCCACTTTTAAGTAAATCTGCCATGTGCGGAAGGTTGGTAGATGTGAGCCAATCTCCCCCATCAACAACAAGCACAGTTCCAGCAACATATGATGATGCGTCACTTGCTAGAAACACAGCACTGTCAGCTATTTCTGTTTTAAACCCCCACCTTTGCAATGGTATTATCTTCTTAGCTTGCTCAGCTCCTGGAATTCTTCCTCCCAATCTCCTCATGCCTTCTGTCCCACCAACAGGACCTGGAGCGATGCAATTTATTCTAATACCTTTTTTGCCCCACTCAACAGCCATATGTTTTATCATTGCATCAATAGCTGCTTTTGCGCTTCCAACATGCAACTGCATGGATCTACCTTTGTATGCTACAGTAGCAGAAATATTGATTATATTACCCCCATGTTCTTTAAACCACTTGTTATACAATGCCTTTGTGACGTTAAATGTACCCAGTGTATCAATTTCCATCACAGTTTTGAAAGCATTGTAGGACAATCCGTCAATAGGGGAAAGAAAATTACCAGCAGCATTGTTCACCAATATGTCTATTTTACCAAAACGATCCAAAATTTTATCAACCGTTTTTTCAACTCGTTCTGGTTGCCTCACGTCAACATCAAAAGCAGCACATTCAACGCCGGTTGCTTCCTCCAATTTTTTGGCAGCTGCCTCCACTCTTTCAAGCTTTCTACTTGCAATTGCAGTTTTGCAACCATGTCGCATTAATACCTCCGTTATTCGGAAACCAATACCAGATCCACCACCTGTTACGAAGGCGACTTTGTTTCGTAAAATGTTGGGCTGGAACACATAGTCATATTCCGCTAAGCAATCATCTCCATCTTTTTCGTTGGCAGCATTCCTTGAACATGCCATGTCAGAGTACAGTTTGCGTAAACGTCCCTTTTGACACGCTCCAACACGTCAACAGTAAAACGACGGCTGAATGACATTCCTCCACAAGACGCATTGCAGCAACCAGGTCTTCAGCCTCCAGCAAGCAAAACAAACAGCAAATATTGACTTACTATAAGTCAAGCTTACCGTTCACAAGCTTAAACTCCCTGCGCGGAACTTTGTTCCGCACGAGCGGAGGGAGCTTGAGCTTGTGAACGGTAAGCTGTACAGCAGTGTTACCAACTCTTCTTATTTACAACGAATATATCAAATCTAGTCTAAAAATATACCAAATTTATATCTGTAGCAAAAAACTAACAATTTAATGCTATTTTTTCAATGCCTTTTGATTGTTTCACGTAGATGATTATCAGTTGCTGTTTAGCAATGCCGTCATGGAGATGCTGCAAGCTCAATTTCTATTTTCTTAATTTTAACAGTGACAGATTTATTAACCACTGGAAAATTCAACCCTGCAACTACATTTTCATATCTTTTGCGGTCCAGCACATTATTATGCTCTATAATAACTGGCAATTTTCTTTTTGCACAGTTAGCAGAAGCACCAGCACAATACTACTTTGCATATGCGCAATTTCGGTGTAAAATGTGAGGGGGACAGCTTGATGTGAAACCAATATTACGACACCAAAGAGAAAAATGTGGGGTCATGGCATATTATATCCCCGCTGTCTGAAAAAGTGTGGGGAAGCGTCCCCCATGTCCCGCACCTAATTGCGCCCGTGCTGCTTTGCAAGCCATGCAAGCTCTATCAGCCACTAACTGCTAAATCTTCTGCCACTCTCGTACGCAGCTTTCCCACCTTTAGATGCATTGGCTGACTACAATCGCATACCTAGAGCTAAGTTCAGTTTTTTCAGAACTTCTCAGTTCTTTTCCAATCTCGCTTTCCGCTTACCCAAAGTGCATGCTTACTCCAATGTTAACCAAAATCACTAAACTTATTTTTATACAGCTTCTTCCCGCCACTATCGGTTTCTCTGTTCCCGCTCTGTAATAAACCAAATAAATTGGTTTAAAATCTCAACAAAACCATCAAAAATATACGAAATACATACCAAATTTTTCATATATACCAAATTAAAAGCTTATATACCAAAGCACTTTGAAGATAATACCAAAGTTATATACACCAGTTGGCAACACTGTTGCACAGTAGAGGTGCGTGGACTCTGATTTTTTTGAGTCCGGGTCTTTTTTTTGAGTCCAGGGGGTCATTAAAAGTGTTGAGGGAAATGCAAATTTATGAAAAACAAGAAGTTCTTCACCAATATGTTTGTTTCTGTTCAGCAACAATGTTGACCTCAAAAATAATAACAGAAAGCGTAGAAAACCATTACGAATGTTGTGGGTGCGTGAATCAGTGGCGATTCTAGAATGAAAAAACTGGAGGGACCACTGCAGGGCCAAGGAAAAAGTAGGGGGGCCAACATAATTGTCTCTCATGCATGGTGATTTACCGTTGTAATGAAGGCTGATTTGCTATAATTAACCCTATCAAACAGTGGCGGTTCTAGAATTAAAAAGTGGTGGGGCCACTGCGGGGTCGAGGAAAAAGTAGGGGGGCAACATAAATATCTATCTTGCATGGTGATTTTTTGTTGGTTTGAAGATTAAGTTGCTATGATTAACCCTATCAAACCCAACATAGGCTTGTGAATATCATCAAATATGAGCTAGCGTTATTTTTCACCAGAGGCACCTAAACGCCACTGTACAGTAGATGCAATCGCACAAGTGTCTTACTTTGTCGAATATTCTGTGCTAACCATGCAACTTCCACAGCACTACACATGTAAAATGAAACACCATTTCCTGTACACCATTTCCTGTACACGAACACGACCCACATGAACAAAATCAGCTTTAGAAAGTGAATACAATTCACCTGAAAGCGAAATTGTTCTAACCACGAATTCCATCTTGAAACAGAGACAAGTAGGCTGTTGATAGCCAACTGGCTTCATAAAAATATTCTTACTACAAAGCACATAAAAAATAAACTATCTGCCAACGGATTGGTGACTACTGACTAATCCGTTTTTGTGGTACTAGCTTATGGAGATTTTGTGATTGTGGTGTAACCAGAACAATGATATGCAACTTCTTACTATTACGAGTGTAATGCCCATCTGCAGCATGGATAGGGTGAGGACTATTCAATGCAATGTGCAGTTAACAGCATCAAGGTTTCGGCATCAGTTACACCTAAAGTAGCATAGCAGCGTCGCAGATAGATAGGTGTGCATCGGCATGTAGGGCGTGTACCTGATAGCAAGATGTAACAGCAGGCGTAAAACTTAGTTTGCAGAATCTTCCCAACAGAGTCGTTCATTTTAGTATTCACACTGAATTTCCTCTGACTTATCCTCAAAAGCTGACTTTTCAAACCTGCGTTGATATATGACAGTCTTGTCATAAGCGAAACACGCACTAACTCTGAAACTAAAAAGATTCAGACAAATAGACAATGAGCAATATAATTCCCACACAACTCCCTGCATAGAATTTTTTTTCTTAAACCTAAACATTAAATCCTGAGCCCTAGTCATCAGTTTTCTCAGCGCAGCGTTTTTGATAGGTAGAATATCACTCTGGGCATTCGCACATGGCGTGAAGTCAGAAATTTCGCTTGACACCGGCTCCGGCTTTTCGTAAAAATTAACTCCTGTTCCACTACCATTTTGGAAATTCATTAAAACTCCGGCTGGCGTCCACTCCTACACTCCCGCTCCTGTACACCACTGGGATGTACAATACTTTTTCTTTACAATGGTTTATTCAAAATGAGTAAACCACGCAACACGGTGAGTCAACTAATCCTCCCGTCGTGCTAGTTGACTTAACTCATGACTATTTTTGGAAAGCACCAGAAATGTCAATTGCTGACATAGTATCACACTGAAGCAAAGCATGGGCCGAGGTAAAAGGTTGAGCTTAACACTGTATAAAATTAAGCTTTCTAGTAAGAAAAAACATCGGAGCTACAAGCTATAAAGTAAAAAATGAGTCAAATAACCCGACCTTCTCCTACAACACAAATGATTCACTAGAACTGGGCTACACGTATCAGCAGTGATAAACTGTGGTAAATGTTTTGAGGTATAGGTGTTACGATATCTATAACAATTAAATGATGAGTCAAGAAATGGGTCTGAATCAATGAAAGTCTGTCTAATTCTGTAACTTTGATGACGTGGTACATAAAAGAGCAGACTTATTTCGCTAGTCATACACAAGGCTCAACATTCAAACAAACACACTATACAATCGCGACGGTTTTGAGAAATTCAGCTGAACCAAAATGTTCAATACAATGATCTGCAGTCCCCAAACTGAACCGAAAGTTGTGAAAAAGTTCAAAACAATATTATCAAATTCAATCCAAATCTGGTTAAGCAGAAATTACTATATAAAATCCAAATCCATCAAAATATTAGAATGCGGCAAGATTTAAATCCAAGTCCGTGTTCATGACTGGCCATTTCCCAGGAATGTGAAAGACAAGGAAATATATTTCTTGCAGAAAGTTTGAGCTATACTTGTGAAAATGACTGAGATTGAAGGAGAGAAGTAAAATGGAAACTGCTTTTTCCAACAACTTAGCATAACCTGGAAATAACCTCGAATCAAATAACCTGGAATCAAAATTGCTAAAACAACATTGGGCACCGTTTTGTAGCTTGTTAGGCGCCATTTCGTAAAAAATGAGACATTGGAAAATTGTCAAATTTCATTTGACTTAACATTGACTCGAGCATAAAAACCAATGACACAAAGTAACTTGGCAGTTTTTGTGACTCGACTCTGACACAACTTGGAAAAATTTTAGATGACTCTGACTCAAGGGGCTTGCGACTTTCACTCGACGCTGACTCGACAAAATGACTCGGGCACATCACTGGAAATAAGGGTCCGCATGGTTGGATAAAGTAAGAACAACTAATCTAAGGCATCAGACTCAAATGCGCTTTTGTCATTTTTTTGTTGTTTCCTTATTCTTTGTCTACTCGGAGTAGAGTAAAGTTACTTTTGCTTGCTGTTCAAGCTCATAAAAATCTTCTCTGATTTGCTTAGCATGGGATCAATGCAAACTTGCGCAAGTACTCAAGAGCAATCTGGTTTCTGAATGACTTTGAAAATTAAGAAAATTAAAACAAAAAGTCACATCTAAAAATACTAAACGAGCTTTACATAGTAGAGATGCCAAGAAACCTATTGTATTTCTCAGGCTCAGAAGAAGCAACTATGCTTTCAATGTTGGATACTACTGCTAGCCCTACACGTGTCTCTTCTCTGCAGTATAACCTTTTAAGCTTTGATCAGGTGCATATCAGACAGGAACAACCACGAGTTCTTTCGCCTTATTTATACGTAATAGTCGGTACGATTCACCAAACGCCAAATGCAGCCAACGTGCTTTGAGTATAGCGACACTGTAGTCAGCATGCGGCTTGGCCAACGGTCATATTGAGGTTCATGGAAGCTCGTTGGAAAACCCTGGCGTTATCAAAGCGAAATCCGATTAGGTTAATAAAACTAAATGTCATGAATAATTAAGACATAAATTGTTGACGATTTATCGAACTGATCATGTACCAGCAATTGACTCTATGCGTATTGCGTACAACGGTTTGCTGGAGGCCCCTTGGATCTTGAGGCCCTAGGCTTAAGCCTATTAATTAAGCCTATTGGAAAATCCGGCCCTGCCTGCAGCTCCCGGGAATGACACCCTCGCCGACTCGGCTGTTACTGTCTAAGACAGGTGTGGGTAAATTTTTTTCGGTGAAGGCCACATCGTTCTGTCAGTAGGCTACTCAGTGAAGAGCCAGCTTCTACACATTATACTTTTTCCAAAATTTTTTTAAATTTTTTAATATATTTGCTTTGATATTCAAACTTAGTTTATTTCAGTGATGTGCCCAAGTCATATTTGTCGAGTCAGAGCCAAGTCAGAGTCACAGGGCCTACGAGTTAGAGTCGAGTTGGTCAAGTCGAGTCAAAAGAACTGTCGAGTCACTTCGAGTTATCAGTTTGCAAGCTCGAGTCAACGTCGAGTTAAATGAAATTTAGCATCATTCCTATGTTTTTTCCTACAAAATGGCATGCAACGAGCTAAAAAATGGCACCCCATGATCTAAAAATTGACACCTAACGAGCTAAAAAGTGATGCAGAATGTTGTTTCAGAAATTTTGTTATCAGGTTATTTATATCTACTTTTTGGTAAAAGTAGTTTCCATTTCATTCTCTCCTTTACTCTAAGTCATTTGCACAAGTCTAGTCCAACCTTAATGCAAGAAAATGAGAGATATACCTGGTACCTGCTTGTCCTTCACATGTCAAAAATGACCAGAGACGAACCGGTATTTGGATTTGGATTTAAATCTTGCCGCATCCATGGGGGTCGAGAAGGGGGGAAGGGGGGGCTTGCCCTCCCTGGATTTTGAAATTTTCAGCAAAAAAAGGTTGCTTTCTTAGTTTTGAGCGGGAAAATCAAATTTCACCACTTTTGGCCCCCCTGGAAAAATTTAGGAAAACTCCCTTAGTGCCCCCCCAGCAAAAATCCTTCCGACGCCCATGGCCGCATCTCAATATTTTGATGGATTTGGATTTTATTATTTCTGCTTAACCATATTTGGATTGGATTTTATGATACTGTTTTGAACTTCTTCGCAACTTTTGGATCAGTTTTGGGACTACAAATTACTGTATTAAGACTACAGATTACTGCAAGTTTGGTTCGGTGGAGTTTCTCAAACACGTCGCAGTTATATATCGTGTTTGTTTAAATGTTGAGCCTTGTCTGTGACCAGCGAAACAGGTCTGGGTTTTATGTATCATGTCATCAAAGTTACAGTATTATTCTGACTTTCATTGATCCAATCCATTTTCTTGACTCATCATCGTTAAACATACCGTAATACCTGTAGCCTGCCTCATAACATTTACCACAGTTCATCATTGTTTATATGTATAGTTCATCATTTTTATATGTCAAACATCATTGTTTATATGTCAAACATTGTTTATATGTCATTCTATTTGAATAAGACAGGGGATAGTGTTGTAATAGTGTGTGTAATAACCTAACTTAATACTGTATCAAACAATTTGCAACTTGCTGCTGATTACTGA